>Ga0137379_10004341_pt1 | contig 13334 bp, 11 predicted proteins | sample SagtaG_18_FD_104812 | JGI IMG/M metagenome (GOLD analysis project Ga0137379, IMG submission 104812) | Vadose zone soil microbial communities from Sagehorn Ranch, Mendocino, California, USA - Sage2_L_80_16 metaG | ecosystem: Environmental > Terrestrial > Soil > Vadose zone | place: USA...
ACGATCTCACATTCACTGGGGAGATCTTCGAGACCGTTGACGACTGACTCGCTCCGGTGGCGGCCACCGACCGATAACAGCAGTCGATCCGAGTCGCTTTGGAATATCCAGGGTGGTGGATCGCCGACATATTCGCGCGGCAGGACGCAAACCACCATTGCAACATCGGCACGCGCCTGAAATGTCTGAATGCTGTGGAGCAGCATTGGCTTGCCCGCGACCCACCGAAACTGCTTGAGCTCTTTTGACCCGGTTCGAGACCCGCTGCCGGCGGCGACGATGATCACACCGACGTCTCGTTTCATTTCGCGGGATGCGGGAAGAGGGACGCGGGAAGGGGGACGAGGGATGCGGGAAGAGGAACGCGGCGCGTCGCTTCCCTACTCCCGCTTCCCTCTTCCCGCTTCCCTCTTCCCGCCCTAGCCGTTGAACAGCTGCCTGAAGAGATCATTGATCGTGCGGATGCCGACGACTTCGATTCCGCGCGTTCCGCGCTTTGGAATTCCACGCTCCGCCATGTAGGCGCTCGTCATCCCCATCTTCGCCGCTTCACCGAGCCGACGCTCGGTCTGCGATACCGGTCGTATCTCACCGCCGAGCCCAACTTCTCCGAGAAAGATCGCGGAATTCGCGACCGGCTTGTCGTACACGCTCGACGCCAGCGCGCTTGCCACCGCAAGATCTCCCGCCGGCTCCTGCATCCGCACACCCCCGACGACGTTGAGAAACACATCCAGCTGGGAGAAAGATAGGCCTGCCCGCTTGTCGAGCACAGCCAGCAAGAGCGCCAGACGACGCGCATCGTAGCCGGTGCTTACCCGCTGCGGTGTTCCGTATCCAGCCTTCGCCGCGAGACCCTGGATTTCGATTAGCACCGGGCGAGTGCCTTCGAGGAGTGCGGTGACGGCGCTGCCCGAGGAATTGTGCAAGCGATCGCCGAGGAAAAGCTCAGATGGATTCTCGACGGCGATCAGACCTTCCTCAGTCATCCTGAAGACTCCGATCTCGTCGACGCTTCCGAATCGGTTCTTGGTCGCGCGAAGGACGCGATGCTCGAGCATCCCTTCTCCCTCGAAGTAAAGCACCGTATCGACTATGTGCTCGAGCGTCTTGGGGCCAGCAATACCGCCGCCTTTGGTGACGTGCCCGACCGCGAACACAGCGGTCTCGGTCTCCTTGGCGAACCGCATCAGGCGCGCGGCACATTCTCTCACTTGTCCGACGTTGCCGGGCGCGCCCTCGAGATCGCTGGTAAAGACCGTTTGAATCGAATCAATGACGATCGCATCCAGCCGCTGTGAACCAGCCGTAGCGATGATAGTCTCGAGCAACGTCTCGTTCAGAAGTGCGACGTCTTCAGCGGATCCGTGCAGACGCTCGGCACGCAACTTCACCTGCAGCGCGGATTCCTCCCCGGACACGTAAAGCGTAGAGTGACCCAGCTCCTGGAGCTGGCCCGCCACCTGGAGCAGCAGCGTCGATTTGCCGATGCCGGGCTCTCCGCCGACGAGGACCATCGAGCCTGGAACTATGCCGCCGCCAAGCACGAAGTCGAATTCCTTGATCCCAGTCTTCAGGCGGCGGCCCGCCGAGCTCTTTATGTCGCGGAGTCGCGGAGTCGGAGCCACGCTTCCGCCTTCGGCCATCGACTTTTGGCCCTGAACGCGTCTGCCCGACGCAGTCGAGGAGGCTCGCGGCGCTGCCATCTCCTCGACGAGCGAATTCCATTCGCCGCAGATGTCGCAGCGTCCGGCCCACTTCGGGTGATCGGCGCCGCAATTCGTGCAGCGGTAAACCGTTTTTGCTTTTGGACTCACTGCGGCGCCAGACGGGGCGACAGATTCTCGAAGCGGGTGTAAGTCTTGTTGAAGTAAAGATTCACGAATCCGGTGGGCCCGTTGCGCTGCTTGCCGATGATGATCTCGGCCCGTCCCTCGAGCGAATTGCCGTCCTTGTCGGTGGGACCGTCGTACATCTCCTGACGGAAGATGAACATGACGAGATCCGCGTCCTGCTCGATCGCACCGGACTCGCGCAGGTCGGAGAGCTGCGGCCGTTTGTTCTCAGCAGTGCGCTGTTCCGGAGCACGCGAGAGCTGAGAGAGCGCGACGACCGGAATTCGGAGCTCGCGAGCCAGTGCCTTCAATGAGCGTGAGATGTAGCTGATCTCCTGCTGCCGGCTCTCGGTATTAGTTGGGCCTTGCATCAGCTGCAGGTAGTCGAGCACCACCATTCCGATGTTGTGTTCCATCTTGAGGCGCCGCGCCTTGGACCGCAGCTCGAGCAACGTCATCGCCGGTGTATCGTCGATCCAGATCGGCGCATGACTCAGAATTCCGGCAGCCCTGCCCAGGCGCACGAATTCATCGTCGTGCAGCTTGCCCTTGCGGAGCCTCTGAGCATCGACGCGTCCTTCAGACGTGAGGAGGCGTTGAACGAGTTGCTCCTTGCTCATTTCCAGGGAGAAAAACGCGACCGGGACGTTGTTGTCGAGCGCCGCGTTCTGCGCGATGTTGAGAACGAAAGCGGTTTTTCCCATCGATGGGCGGGCGGCGATGATGACAAGGTCCGACCCCTGGAAACCTGCCGTCAACTCGTCCAGATCCTTGAAGCCGCTTGCGACACCTGTAATCGATCCGCCGCCGCGCTGGATCTCCTCGATGCGTTCCATCGTCGGCCACAGCAGCTCTTTGATGCGCGTGAATCCTTCGGCGCCGCGGCTCTGGTTGACCTCGAAAATCTTGTGCTCTGCTTCATCGAGCAGCTCGGTGGCGGGCGAGCCCGACTCAAAAGCCTCTGCCACGATCGCGGTCGAGACTTCGATCAGCCGTCGTCTGAGCGCTTTCTCGCGAACGATCTTGGCGTGATACTCGACGTTGGCGGCAGTTGGAACGGCGTCGACGAGGAATCCGATGTAATCCTTGCCGCCGCTGGATTCGAGCGACCCTGACCTGGCCAGCTCCTCGGACAGAGTGAGCGGATCTACTACATCGCCGCGCTCCGAGAGGGCGAGCATCGCGCGATAAATCCGCCGATGCCCCTCTCGATAAAACATCGTGTCATCGAGGAATTCGGTGGCACGCAGAATGGCGTCCGGATCCATGAGCATCGCCGACAACACCGCCTGCTCTGCGTCTTCAGAGTATGGCGGCCGGCGATCCTTGTAAGGATCACGAACGGGGGCTGCTATCGAGAACTCTACGGGCGAGCTTGACATCTTCCCAGGTGGGCCGTTTCCAGGCCGGATTGCGCAGCAGTGCCGCTGGGTGATAGGTGACGACGAGCGGTATCCCGTGGTACTTGTGGACGAGCCCACGGAGCTGACCGATCGGAGTTTTTGTGTTTAGGAGAGTTTGGGCAGCAAAGGTTCCAAAAGCAACAATGACTTTCGGCTTGATCAGCTCGAGTTGCCTGATCAGGTATGGACTGCAGGCTTCAACTTCTTCGGGCCGCGGATTTCGGTTTCCCGGCGGTCGGTGCTTGAGCACGTTGCAGATGAAAACTTGCTCCCTCGTCAGTTTGACAGCGGCAAGAATTTTCGTGAGTAGCTGACCCGCTTGACCCACGAAGGGCCGACCTGTCTCGTCTTCCTTGGCACCGGGCGCTTCGCCGACACAAACAAGTTCTGCTTTTGTATTGCCCTCTCCCGGAACCGGATTGGTTGCAGTCTCATAGAGAGAGCAGCGAGTGCATCTTTTGACTTTCCGGGCGAGCTCCTCGAGGGAGTCGAGCTTCTCGATCGCGTTGGGAATTAGCTCCGCTTCTTCTGAAGCAACGACGATTCCTTTCTTGAACGGCATCTCGTTCGTGGTCTCTGCGGAAGTTTCGGGAATGGGCGCGACGGATTTCGCGCGGGAGACTGGGGCGTCAACATTCACGCCAGCACCACGGAGCGACGCGCGCCAGTCTTGGACTTCCTCGCTCGAGACAGCGTTGGCGAGCTCGCGCAGACTTGGTCGCGCTTTCATCGCCGGTGCAGGATGACTCGCCGCTCCCAACAGCCGCATCACGTCGTCGACAGTCAAGCTATCGAGCACCAGCTCGCTCTCTCCAAGCTCTCGACGCTGCTCGAGATAACGCCGCAGCATTGTTCTAGCGTCCACGCAGCTCCTCTTCGACGCGATCGAGGAGTAGCTCAGCGAGATCAGTTTTCGACATCAGCTCCAGCTCCTCGCGCTTGCCATTGCGGCCGATGACGGTGACGCGATTCGTATCGACGCCGAAACCGGCCCCTGACTCCTTTGCATCGTTCAGAACGACGAGATCCAGATCCTTGGATTTGAGTTTTTCCTTCGCGTTCTTGATCCCGTCGGTGGTTTCGAGCGCGAATCCGACAATCACACTCTTTTTCTTACGTTTGGATATCGTGGACTTGAGGATGTCTTCCGTCGGCACCAGTTCGAGCTTTGGTGCTGAGCGCAGCTTTTTGATCTTCTCACTTGCCTGAGCTGCCGGCCGGAAGTCGGATGGTGCGGCCGCCATGATCAGAACGTCCGCGGTCGGAAGTTTTTCGGCGACCGCACGCGACATTTCCTCAACGGTGCTTGTCGTCAGCGTAGGAATCTCGATCGGAATCGGGATATCGACGTGACCGGTAATCAGTGTGACATCACCACCTCGCCTCCACGCTGCACGCGCAAGCGCCACACCCATCTTACCGCTGCTGTGATTCGAGATGAATCGCACAGGATCTATCGGCTCGCGCGTGGCTCCCGCCGTCACGATTATTCTCTTCCCTTTGAGGGACGTCCCGCTTTCGAGCAAACGCCCGATGTGACTCATGATTTCCTCGGGCTCCGGCATCCGTCCTGGGCCGCTGCCCTCGCCGACGGCGAGAGGACCTTCAGCGGGCTCGAGAATCTGGTAGCCGAGGGATCGCGCCTGCGCGACGTTGCGCCTGGTCTGCGCATGCGACCACATCCTGTCGTTCATCGCGGGAACAAGCAGGACCTTGGACTGTGCGGCAAGGAGAATGGCAGTGAGCAGGTCATCTGCAAGCCCGTGCGCTGCCCGCCCCACGAAGTCCGCCGTCGCAGGCGCGACGACGATCACGTTTGCTTCACGCGCAAGGCGGATATGATCGAGCGCGTGCCCGGGGCCGAAGATATCTGTGTGGACCGGGCGACCGGTGACGGCTTCGAAGGTGATGGGCCCGACGAACTCGCGCGCGCCGCGCGTCATCACGACGTCGACTTCAGCCCCTGCCTGTGTAAGCAAACGCGCCAGCCACACTGACTTGTAGCTGGCGATTCCCCCGGTGATGCCGAGGAGGATGCGACTGCCCGCGAAAGGACGCGCGGTAACTACTCCGTGCGGCGCCGCGGAACCACGCGGTACTCGACCTCGCCGTCAGTAAGCTCCTCGAGTGCCCGCGTCGTAAGCTTCTTCTCGCCGGGTGCAGAGCGGTCGCGCGGGAATTCATTGAGGACGCGCGCGTACTTCGCTGCGACGAGAACTCCCAGATACTTGTTCGTCGCGTGGTTCGCGACTTCGTTCGGAATGAATACCTGCATTACTTCCTCTTTGAATATTGATCGATCGCGCGCTGAATCCCGGTCAACAGACTTTCAACGCGTTCTTCGAGTGCCCCGTTGCGGGACCGCCTCAGGCCTTCTGCTTCGATGATGCTCGACACCGCTTCCACGGCGGAATCGATGTCGTCATTGACGATCACGTACTGATACAAATCTATCGCCTTCAGCTCGTCTTTGGCACTCTTGAACCGGCGAATCAGCGATTTGGGGTCCTCGGTGCCGCGAGACTTCAGTCGGTTCACCAACACGTCGGCCGATGGCGGAAGGATGAAGATGAGGACCGATTCGGGGAATGCGCGGGCGAACTGCCTGGTGCCCTGGACATCGATGTCCATGATGACGTGTCGTCCAGACGATAGGACACGATCGACCTCTTTCCTCAGCGTCCCGTACAGGTGACCGTGCACCTCCGCCGATTCGGCGAAGTCTCTCGCTTTCTGACCACGCTTGAACTCCTCTGTCGAGAGAAAATGATAATCCTTGCCCTCGACTTCCCCTTCTCGCGGGGGGCGGGTCGTACAGGAGACCGAATATCCGACATCCGCTCTCATCGCCAGCAACTTGTGCGCGATCGTCGTCTTTCCGCCCCCGGACGGCGAGGACAGTATGATCGGAAAAGGCATTACTCGAGATTCTCTACCTGCTCGCGAATCCGCTCGAGCTCTTCCTTGATTGCGATCACATCTTCCTGGATTTGAGCGTCGCTCGCCTTGCTGCCGACAGTGTTTGCTTCCCGCACCATCTCCTGAAGGATGAATCCGAGTCGTTTGCCAACCGGATCCGCGGTCTGCGAGCGCGCAGTCTCTCGAAACGCGGCGAGGTGCGAACGGAACCGATCCAATTCCTCGGCGACATCGAGCTTGTCGGCGAGAATGGCGATTTCCTGTGCGATCCGTTGCGGGTCGGCACCAGCGCCACCAATCAATTCTGAGACCGTCCGCTTGACCCGTTCATGATGCTCCTTCAGCCGGATCGGCGCGCGAGTCTCGATTCGGGCAAGCCGAGTTTCCACTGCGGCAACTCGGTCGAGAAGGAACGCAGCGAGCTGGGCACCTTCCGCGCGGCGCATAATGATGAGGTTCTCGACTGCCTTGGCGACGATTCCGGCCAGCGCCTCTCCGGCGCCCGAATCCATCTCCTCGCTGGGCGGCGCGACGACATCCGGCAGCCGAAGGACCGTCGCGAGATCCACTTCCCCGCCCAGCGCGTGCTTCTTTTGCAATTCCTTCAGAGTGTTGGCATACTGAGCTAACCGCGCTTCGTCGATCACCGGACCGGTATTGGCGGCGCGATCGACGCGCGCCGTCAACGCGACATGTCCGCGCGCGATTTTCTGGCGAAGAATCTCGCGGATCTCTCCCTCCCACCGTGCAAAGGCTGGCGGGAGCTTGAGATTCGGGCTGAAGAAGCGGTGATTGACAGTCCTGATCTCGACACTCGCTCGCGCATCGCCAACCGTTCCTTCAGCGGCGCCGAACCCGGTCATGCTTGATATCATGTGAGGTGGGCTATCTTACGGCGGGACAAGGAGTTTGTCAATTCCAGAAATCCCATCTGACGCCGTAGATTGCGAGCACGCGTGGCATCTCGAATCCTGGTATTACCTCGTATATGTAGGCAAGGATGTTCCGCTGCTGGTAGCTCAACACCGCGCGCATGATCCGAATCTCGAGCAGGCCCGACAATGTCTTCGCAACGCCGGTCTCAACATCTCCTGCGGCCAGCGGGAAACGGGTCTGGCCACGGTATTCGAAGACACCGGAAGCGCGGATCTCGAAATCCCCTCTCGGAAACCGCTTCGGAAAGTTATTTGAATAATTGATCTCGGATCGACTCTGGTACTTCGGCCGGTAGGGCCAGCTCTGGTCCCATTGCGTGACCCACGCGTCGATGCCGAAGCCACCGCGAATCGGCCCACGGATCGAAGCTGTCCTCGCCGAGATTCGGCCCGGACTCGTTGTCAAAAAGAGCGTGTCGTAGACTAGCGGCGCCAGGCCGGAGGTGTTGTCGGTCGTTATCAGGCCGCCTGAAATCCACGGGCCGAACACCTTGAGTCCGATTTCTCCCCGCGCCGATGTAGTACTGGGCAGGCCCGACGTTCCAACACCGCTCGGGACCGATCTCGCAATCGACCCGGAAACTGCAATGAATGGAAGCGGCTGCGCTCGGATGCCGGCGTCGGCATTGGTCGCTTTGCGAAATCCATCGTGCTCGACGAACCCATTCACTACCCCGATGGGAGTTACAAGATCAATTCGCCCGCCCACACTGTTGTATGTGGAACCAGCCAGAGCGCGAAGCCGATCCTGAAATTCAACACGGGCGGCTCCGAGGGTGTATCCGGCGCTCGCGTTGTACTGAGTCTCGGAGACTCTCCTCTCTAGCGTGTCAGAGATTGCAGTTGCGGACACATTCCGATCCGGCGCGGTTGTTCCCTTGAATCCAAGCGAGGCGATGCTGACCTGAGCCCAACGCCCGGTATTAACCCCCCCAACCGCCGCGCGGACGTACGCATCGGTGTTTGTCGCGTCGAGCGCAAGAATTGGCGGTCGGCCGACCACTGGGCGCTCAATGTCCCGGGTGGCGTGATGACGAATGATAAAACCATCGACGCTCCAGCTTTTCTTGGCGACCCCCACTCGACTCAGGAGCGAGAGTGCGTCCCCGCTTCCGGCGAAGCGAGGACTCGTAACTCCAAATTGCTGACCTGCAAACTGTATCACGGCACCGTTGTCGAGTCGCTTGCCGTAAAACCCGCGATACAGATTCGTGTCCTCATTTCCGGTCGCAATGTCAACGCGAGTGTATGGATCGGTGTTCTCGACGCGCCAACTGCGCATGTAGATCCGCAGTTCGCTGGCGCTGCGTTCGACGCTAAGATGCTCGAGTGACCAAAGTTGCACGGTGGACAAGTCGAGTACGCCGCCAGTTCGATTGTCGAGATTATCGACCTCGATTCCGTCGTAAAAGACTCTCACTCGCCGGAAATCACCACCATAGGTGGCCGTCTGCGGAGTCGATAGCCAGCCTGATCGGAATGTGGCCACCCCCGGAATTCGGTCCAATAGGTCAACGACCGTGAGCGCGCCGGTCGCAAAAAGCTGGGCTCGATTCCATTCGTATTGTGGACCGATCTCATAGAGCGCTGGGTCAGCGAAGCGCCCAATTGGCGGTTTGATCGTGTCGGTCTTCACGCGCGCAGTGTCGGGGCCCGAATCGGTTTTTGGCTTCACCGGAATCGGAACTTCGCTCGCAGGCGGCGGAACTACCTGAGCTTCCGCGGAAAACGCAGCCGTGTACAAAAGCGCCCCGGCGACTACGCCGAGGCGGCCTGAGGTGCGGATCGGCCCGGACTGTCTTTTCAGCGAACTCTCCCGCGAATGAACTCGATGAACGTACCCGTCGGCACTCCGGTCGGTCCTTTGGGAATCGTAACCAAATCAGTTTCGGAGTAAGCCGTGCCCGCAATGTCGAGGTGCGCCCACGCATAACCCTCGGCGAACTCCTTGAGGAACATGGCGGCCGTGACAGCACCGGCGGGCCGACCGCCCGAATTTTTTACATCGGCAACATCGGATTTGATCAGATCCTTGTAGTCATCCCACAGCGGCAGCGGCCACCCTGGCTCGCCCGCGCGCTTACCCGCCGCAAGGATCTCCGCGATCAGCGCGTCGTCAACAGAGAACACGCCAGTAGCGGTGTGTCCCAGCGCGATAACGCAGGCCCCAGTAAGTGTCGCTGCGTCGATAACAACGTCGGGATCGAAGCGTTTCGCGTAGGACAGACAATCGGCGAGAACGAGACGTCCCTCCGCATCGGTATTGATGATCTCGATCGACTTGCCGTTTTGCGCCTTCACCACATCGCCGGGGTTCATCGCCGTGCCCGAGGGCATGTTCGTCGTGGCGCCGATAATTCCGACGACGTTCACGTCCGGCTTCATCTGCCCGAGCGCTTCGAACGCGCCGAGCACGCCCGCGGCGCCGCACATATCGAACTTCATGAACTCCATGCCCTGCGCCGGTTTTATCGAGATGCCACCGCTGTCGAAGCAAAGCCCTTTTCCGACGAGCACCACTGGTTTCGCGTTTGGCTTGCCGCCTTTGTATTCGAGGGCAATGAGCTTGGGATCCTGCGGCGTGCCCTGCGCGACGGCGAGAAACGAGCCCATTTTCTCGACTTCCATTTCTCGGCGCCCCAGCACGGTGATGCCCATGCCGTAGCGCTTTGCAATGTCCGAAGCAGTTTGCGCCAGGTAATCCGGCGTGCAGAGATTGCCGGGCATCATTGCAAGTCGCCGCGCCAGACTCTGACCTTCGCCGATGGCCTGTCCACTCGCTAGTCCACGGCGGGTGTCATCGGTGTTGCTGGCGAGAATGATCGCCTTCTCGAGCGGCTTCTTGCGCTCCGCCTCCGGCGCCGGTGATTTCAGATCCGCGTATTCCCAGGAGCCGGCAATGAGGCCAACTGTGACCGCCTCAATTTCGTCCGGGGTGATCTGCTCGGAGTACCACGCAGCCTCTCCGACGCCAAGTCGATGCGCGTTTCGGCCTGCGAGGGTCGCGGCGCGACGCAGAGCGGCTTTGCGATCCGTCACCGCTCCCATCCCGACCAGCAGCATGCGTCTCGGTCCTTTCGCCACGCCAGTGAGATGAAGAAGCTCATCCCGCGAGCCGCGAAAGTCTTTCATTTCTATCGATCGCGTTAGCGCGCCTTGTGTCGCCGCATCGAGGGCGGCGATCCCAGCGACAGACGGATTTTCTGGCAGCGCAATGATGAGAAGAGCGGTTCCGACTTCCGCCGGATTCGCCGAGTTGATGCTGACGCTCAGCACCAGTTTAGCTCTTCATCCCGGCAATCACCTGATCGCCAAAGGCTGAAGTCGAAATTTCGGTCGCGCCCGGCATTTGGCGCGCGAGATCGTAGGTAACTCGCTTCGACTTGATGGCGTTCTCCATTCCCCTGATGATCAGCGCGGCAGCCTCATTCCAACCCATGTACTCGAGCATCATCACGCCCGAGAGAATCACGCTCCCGGGATTGATCTTGTCGAGGTTCGCGTACTTGGGCGCGGTGCCATGTGTTGCCTCAAATACGGCCACGCCGTCGCCGACGTTGCCGCCTGGCGCGATGCCGAGTCCGCCCACTTGAGCCGCAGCTGCATCAGACAGGTAATCACCGTTGAGATTGGGCGTCGCGATCACCGAATACTCGGAAGGACGGAGCAGCAGCTGCTGAAACATCGAGTCCGCGATTCGGTCGCGCATCACGATTGCGTCGGCGCGCGCAGTGGGCCCTCCCTTCGCCAGCTCCGCCTCCGTGGTCGTATCCTCCGGAAATTTCTCGCGAGCAACTTCATATCCCCAGTCGCGAAACGCTCCCTCGGTGAACTTCATGATGTTGCCCTTATGCACGAGCGTCACGGACTCCTTGCCCTTGACGATGGCGTGACGGATGGCCATCTCGACGAGCCGCTTGGACCCGAACTCGGACATCGGCTTGATGCCGATCGCGGACTTTTCGCGAATGTCGCTCTTGAACTCCTTGCGCAGATAGGTCGCAATCTTTTCCGCTTCTGGAGAGCCCGCCTGCCATTCGATCCCAGCGTATACGCCGTCAGTGTTCGCACGAAAAAGCACCACGTCGACCTTTTGGGGTTCCTTGACTGGGGCGCCGACGCCCTCGAAGTAGCGAACGGGACGAATGCAGGCGTAAAGGTCCAGTACCTGCCTAAGGGTTACGTTGAGCGAGCGAATCCCGCCGCCAACGGGAGTCGTGAGCGGACCCTTGATCGAGACGCGAAACTGCTGCATCGCGTCGACCGTTTCCTGCGGCAGCCAATCCTTGAACTGCTTGAAGGATTTTTCCCCGGCGAAGACCTCCATCCAGGCGATCTTGCGCTGGCCCTGATACGCCCGCTCGATCGCGGCGTCGAACACGCGCGCTGACGCTCGCCAGATGTCCGGGCCGGTGCCGTCGCCCTCGACGAACGGGATGATCGGATTGTCCGGAACGGATAGATCACCGTTTTTGTAGGTGATCCCCTCTCCACGCAGTGGAACTTTGGCGAACTTATACTTCGGCATCGGCTCCTGAGCTACGAGTGCGAAACGCCAAATGTAGTGCAAGGACGCGCCGCACAAAACCTTCCTCATTTACCAGCAGAACTGCTGTGAATCGCGTATTGGGAATAATGTCGCACACAAACAGACTTCTCCAAGCCATTTTCGCCGGAGTTGCGCTGACAATGGCCGGCTGTGGAACTCCGCGCGTCAACGGTGTCGCCGGCGCATCTCCTTTACCAAGCGTCCCGTGGACGCCGCCTGCACACGCCGTGAAGGCGGAGCCACTTCTCACACCTGCGGTTACCGACGTTGTGCCGCCCGATCTTCAGCAGCGGATCCAGCAGCTCAGTCTTGCCGATGTCGTCGACCTCGCGTTGCGAAATAATCCCTCGACACGGGCTTCGTGGTACCAGGCTCGGGCCGCGGCCGATCTCCTCGGATCGGCACGCGGACAGTATTACCCGACGTTTAACAGCTTGGCGACGTTGTCTCGCATCAAGTCACCCGCGACCAACGCGCGTCCTGCCGGCATAAGGACTGAATACGGTCCTTCCATCTCGCTCAACTATTTGCTGCTCGACTTCGGTGGTCGATCCGGCTCGGTGGAGAGAGCGCGCCAAAACCTCTTCGCCGCCAATTTCTCGCACAACGCGACGATCCAGAACACAGTGCTGCAGGCACAGGCCGCTTATTTCAACTACATGGCAACCGCTGCGTTGCTCGCCGCCGAGCGATCAGCGATAGCGGAGGCGCAAGCAAATCTCAACGCCGCGCAGGGCCGGAACCGCGTGGGCTTGGCGACAATCGCCGACGTCCTTCAGGCGCGCACCGCGCTGTCACAGGAGCAGCTGAATCTCGAGACGATTCAGGGAAATCTGCAGGCGGCGCGAGGGGGCCTCGCCGCCGCGCTTGGCCTGCCGGCCAATCTTCCCTTCGAGCTCGAGCCGCTTGCCGGTGCAGCGCCGGTGCGCGCGATGACCGAAAGCGTGGACAGCATCATCAATGACGCGCTTCGAAACCGGCCCGACCTTGCAGCGGCACGGGCGCAGGCTGCCGCCGCCTATTCGCAAGTCCGTGTTACCCGAGCGGCCGAGCTGCCTTCCCTAAATCTCAGCGGAAACGGCGCTCGGACTTATACGAGTCCCTCCACTTTCGCGGGCCCGTCGTACACGGTGAGTCTCGGGCTTTCGATTCCGATCTTCAACGGCTTCTCGCATCAGTACGATGTCGCCGCCGCCCGAGCGCAAGCAGACGCTACATCCGCGCTCGCCGATCTAACCCGTCAGAACGTTGTGACACAGGTTTTCGTCTCTTATTACGCGCTGCAAACTGCGCAGCAGCGTGTGACGACTGCCGATGACCTGCTCGCCAGCGCCGAGCAATCGGCTCAGGTCGCCGCTGGCCGGTATCGCGAGGGCGTCGGAAGCATCATCGATCTGCTGACGGCGCAGAGTGCGCTGGCGAGCGCGAGAGCGCAGCAGGTGCAGGCTCGCTGGCAGTGGTACACGTCCCTCGCGCAACTCGCCCGCGACGCGGGGGTACTTGGAGTACGCGGCGAGACCCCATTCCCTTTTTCCGCCGACTCCACCGTATCGCGTTCAGTTCCCACGCCGGCCACCAAATGAGGGCACGCAACCTCGCCGTGTGCTCCATAGCCGCCTCTATGGCGGCGATCGTCGCGTGCTCGAAAAAGGATCCGCAGCGGCAACCCAGCGTGCCGGTGAGTATCACCACC
>Ga0137379_10004342_pt1 | contig 13333 bp, 18 predicted proteins | sample SagtaG_18_FD_104812 | JGI IMG/M metagenome (GOLD analysis project Ga0137379, IMG submission 104812) | Vadose zone soil microbial communities from Sagehorn Ranch, Mendocino, California, USA - Sage2_L_80_16 metaG | ecosystem: Environmental > Terrestrial > Soil > Vadose zone | place: USA...
CGCCGCTCCAGCAGGGCCAGCAGCGCCGGGACCGCGCGGTGCACTTCCGCGACCGTGAGCGCGGTCCGGTCCGGCGCCGGACGCACGGCGCGCACCCCGGGCAGCGCGGCCAGCTCGTCCACGCTGGGTGCGGCGCCGTCCGCCAACGCGAATTCGACGACGTGCTCGGCGCCGAGCGATGCGATGAGCGCCCGCGGCGTGCCACGCGCACGCTAGCGTGAGGCTTACGGGGCGGCTGCTCCAGCCCGTATAGAGGTGGAAGATCCTATGACCCTGCAACCCGCTGCTCGATCCGGCCTGCTCGTCACCCTGTGGCACGGGCTGGCTGCGGCGGGGCTCGTGGTGCTCGTTGGCGCGCTATGGCTTCTCGTCGCCCATGGGCGCGCCGTCGCGCTGGTGCTGGGCGCGTGGCTCGCGTACCGCGCTGTGCGGCTCACGGTGTTCGCGTTCCGGCACGACGCGCGGCGGTTCACGAGCTGAGACGGAACAGGCCCGGCCGCCACCCCACTGCAAAGCATGACGCGCGTCACGGATTCGCGCGTGCCCGTCGCCCTAGTTTGCGCTCGCACGCTGCTCAGAGCAAAGCCGTCGAAAGATGGTGACGCAAAGTCACGGGACTACGGCGACGCGACGTCGCTAGGTCCGCCGGGCCGCCAGCACATCGACCACGGGGTCGTTGGCGGCCCCTCTTTATTCGGGAAAGGAAGGGCGGCTCAGATGCGGCGGCGGGAAGTGTTGTCGGAGCGCGCGAGGCTGAAAGTGCAGCTCGGTGTCACCGGCGTGGTGCTCGTTGCGGCCCTCGCGATCATCCTCGGCGGCTATTCTGACGTTCCAAAGGAGTGGGCGAAGGGCGTCGTCCTGTTCCTGCTGGTGTATTGGCTCCGCTAGGATCCATCGAATGAAACAGGGGCCGCGTCGCGTGACCGGGGCCCAACTTATTGCCGCTGACACACCAGCCGCGCCGCTGCCGCGCCAACCCGCTGAGCAAACTCGCAGTTGAGCTGGTGGAGCTGCGCCTCCATCCGATCCGGTTCCGTCAGCTCCCCGTAGATCGCGTAGCCAATGCCCGCGATCACGAGGAAGAGGACCAGCGTAAGCAGCCACCGCACGAGCCAGCGGGGAGCCTTCGTGTCATCGTGGGTCGGCGTGGTCATTTAGTGTCGCCGCGCAGCCGAGAGAGTCTCTTCAAGCGTTGCCAGGTCCCCGGAGACTTCCGTCGGGAGCTTCGCTCCGCAGCGGTAGGTCGTCTGACCGGAGCGCCCATACAGCGCGACCACAATCGGGTTTGCGCCGCCAATGCGGGTTGCGGCCAGCCGCGCGGAGACATCCACGGCGACGCTCTGTCGCCATACGTAATTGGGGTAACGGGAGTCCCAACTCTCGTCTACGAGATGCGGCGCACCGACCCACGCCACGCGCACTGGACTTGTTGCCCCCGTGGCACCCAGCTGGCCGACGGAATCCAGTTCAACGGGCACGTCCCCCGCCGCCGGGCCCCAGCGGATTACCAATTCGAGCACAAGCTGGTCAGTGCCGGAACTCCGAACGTCGCGCCACGAGGCCCACACGCCCGTGCAGCTCCCAAACTCTTCGGCCCCACTGCGGTTCTCCGTATCCCACACAGAGTCTCCACTCACCGGATCAACGGTCAGTTTCGTCTTCGTGGGCGCGTCAACATCGCAGCGCGTCCCCATTGCGTTGGGGTTGCAAGTATCCTGCGCTCGAGTGGGGCTAACCCACCAGCCACACGCGAGGGCGACAGCATAGACAATCTGCGCGAGCCGCATAACTGCCCTCCAGGACAGACGAACGACTGCAAGATGTGGCGAGGCTGCGCATCGGTCTAGGGTGTTTTTGCGGCAGCAGGGGGGCGGGACCGGGGCGGAGTCTCCGTCGTCGAACGGCCTTGCGCCGCCGGGCGGGTCGCCCGCAGCTTACGCGCGATTCGTTAGCGGCATTCCCAATAACGAGGTGCCATGTGCACTCCCTCCGTGACGCCCTTTCCGGTCTCGAGCACCTGAAGGAGCTCCTCGACAGGTATAACCCAATCAAGTACGGCTCGACCGACGAGGCCCGGGCGCTTTCGCAGGAGATACCGCAGGTCTACGGTGGGGTGGAGGAAGTCTATAAACAGTACGCCGGAGCCCAACGCGTTGAGCTCGTCGACGGTAAGCAGAAGCACGGCTTTCCCAACTACTTCGAGGCGGGGTACCTCTCAGGGCGCACGTTTCACGCGCACGAAGGCTACCAGGAACTACTGCGTGTCATTGGGCGCGTGCGAGCAGAAGTCGCGAAAGCAAGCGGTCCCTCACCACCCAAACCCGATCCTGCCTCCGCTTGGTCGCTCCTCCATCCGAGGGTTCAGGCTGTGGCAGGGGAACGCTTCAGGACCGGGCACTACGCTGACGCAGTCGAGGCTGCTTTCAAGGAGCTTAACAACGAGGTCCGCACCATCGCCAAGTCTCGCGGCGCGCCTGAATTGGATGGCGCGCAACTGATGCATACCGCGTTCTCGCCGAAGGCGCCGGTAATCGTGCTCGGTGATCTCAGCACCCAGACCGGTCGCGATATGCAGCAAGGCTTTATGGAAATCTTCGCGGGCGGGATGTTAGCTATTCGCAACCCCAAAGCGCATGACAATGTGGTGATTAGTCCGGAAAGAGCTATTCACCTCCTGTTTGTAGCCAGCACTCTGTGGTATACGCTAGATGCGCGCTTGTGAACGCTAAGGCGGAGGCTCACATGCTCGGACGCGTTTGCGTTTGTCTCTTGGCTGTTGGCTGGGCGACAGCACCACAGCAAAGCGATCAGTCTTTTGTGTGCCTGCCCGACTTGGCTACGGGGTTCCGCTTCGACTCAGCGAGTCGCGAGTGGCACACCGCGACCTTTGAGACACATGAACGGTATGTGATCTCTCGATCATCAAGACCCGGCCGTCAGTGGGAGGTGAAGGAGGTCGGGAACAGCACACCAATTGCCTGGTGTAAGGCGGACTTCACTGAGGGTGGAACTCTAGCCTGCGATGGGTTTCAGACATTCAAAATGAACCGGACGACTATGCGCTATTTGTCAGCCTACCTCCTAGGCTATTTCTACCAAGGCGCTGCAGCACCAGACACATCGCTTGCTCGTGAGGGCGGCGATACGCCATACATCGAGATTGGACGATGTAGCTCGTTGTGAAGCCTTGGCTGTCGCCGCATCGTTGTCGTCCTAGAAGCCGAAGTTGCCAACTTCGCCGCCGATGGTGGCGGTCTCGACATCGCCGCCCAACGCCATCATGGCGACGTCCGCTAAGTCGGGCGAGCGGGAGATCAGATCCCGGACCGCATCCTTCTTGCCGAGCACAATCTTGCCGGTTGACTTGATCTCGTAGCGCAACGCCAGCAGCTCCTCGAGCAGCTCCGTCGATGGCGGCAACGCGACCAGATCCTCGAGCAAGGCGTCGCGCAGCGCCCACCCCGACTTAGCACGCGGGTTCTGGAAGCGGGTCTTCTCGCCAGGCGGGAGCACGGCTTGCGCACTGTAGCGGACGACGCTGTACCCCTTCGCCTCGAGCTGATCCGCGACGCCCTGGCCGTTCCCGATGACGTCGACCACGAAGTACCCGCCATGCGACCACCCGTAAGCGAGCTGGTCGGTCGGGTCGAACTCGCGCCGCGCCTCGATCTCGCGGGCCAGGGCGATCAGCTCCGCGGCGATCGCAATGGTGTTGCCGCCCACGGGAGGGAAGACGCGCACTTCATGCCCGTACAAGCCTTGGGCGAGCATGGCGGTGGTGCGATCGTTCGAGTGCTCCACATCGACCGCGATCACGAGGGGGAGCTCGGCGACGGCCTGTCGACGCGCCCCGTCCGCGTGATTGCGCACGGCGCGCTCGAGCTTTAGCCGGTCAAACAGGGCGTTGGCCGACTGCACGTCGGGGAACTCGCCCAGCACGCGGCTGATGTACTCCGGGTCATGGTCGCCCTTCTTCTTCTGTGCCTCGATCCAGGCAGGCGCCTTGCCGACCCGCGGCGGCTCCCCTTCCCCGGTCACGGCGGGGCACATGAAGGCACTCACGTGGATCTGATGCCACCCGGAACCCGCAGCGAAGAGCCCGCGGAAGAAGTTACCGGTCGGGAGCGGGTTCCCTGCGACCAGGAGCCGATCGCGTGCGGGATCCTCGACGCACGAGTTGAGCGCGGTGAGTGCCGAGCGATCGACGCCCGACGCCTCGTCGATGATCGCCAAGACGCCCGCGGCGTGGTGCCAGCCTTGCAGGGAGCTCGATTCGCTCGAGACCATGGCGACGAGACGGAACTCGCCGTCGACCTTCAGGTAACTGTCGAAGAGCTCGGCGCTCGTCGGGAACTGTCCCCGCTTGAAGAGTCGGCGCAGCTCACCTTGCACGTACTGTCCGCGCGCACTTCGGAGCGTGGCGCTCGTCATGAGCACCAGGCCGCCCCGCGCAAAGATCCACCAGAGACTGATCGCGGCGAGGTCGTGCGTCTTTCCCATGCTGTTACAGCTTCGCACCGCGACCTGGTAGTTGTCTCTTACGGCGTCGGCGATCTCGCGCTGCTTCGACCAGAGCGACGTATGGAGCACGTCGCAGGCGAACCCCACGGGATCATCTTTGTATTGCGTGTAGTCGACGGGCTGCACGGCGGTGCCTTGCTCGAGCAGCTTCACATCTTCGGCGAGCAGCGCGAGCGCGCGAGCTGGGATTACTTGCGTCATAGATCCACCTTCGGCGTACGGGTGTCGGTGTCCTCTTCAAACTCGCCCGCGGCGAGATCGCCGCTTGCTTTCGGTGCGATGTGCTGGCCGTCATCGACGGGCGGCACGTTCAAGTCCCCGACCACGTCGGCGTCAGTCGGCTGAAATACATCGGCGTCGGCGTTGGGCCGCGCCTTCTGTGCGCGGGCCTGGAGATCAAGCGCAGAGCGACGGCGCTGCGTCATTCTATTGGGTGTGATGTTCATTGTCCCTCACGGGGTCGAAAGGATGTAGGAAGAAGTCCGGGCCGCTCGGTTCCCTAGGCCGAGCGCTTACGCCACCACGCGCGTCAGGAGCACCGCGCGCCAACCGGGGACCCGGACTCTTCTTTATGTTGGGGTTACGAAGCTCTGCCCCCGGGGAGCCAATCGCGCTCGTCGGGGTTCGTCGGTGGTGCCATCGACTGCGGCACCGGGCGCCAATGCGCTTTAACGGGAACCCCGCCACGGGAATGGGCGGGGATATGCACGTGCGGCCGACCCCGGTGCAGGATGCGCACCGGTTCGGGCGTGATAACTGTTGAATCTTCCGGCCAGGTACTCGGAACGGCGCCGCCGACGGGCGTGATCACTTGACCACCGTCCCCGGCAACGTCCGCGGCGTGTCTTGCTCGTACTTCGCTTGGCCGGGTGGGCCGAAGCGCTGGACGACGCGGTCGTGCGCCTGTTGCCGCGTCTCACCAGTCTGCGCCAAATACTCGCCGACCGTCCGCGGCCGTGCTGCGGGTGCCGCTTCCGGTTCCGCAGTGCGCTGCACCACGGGCTTGCCCGAACGGTTCGCCATCGCGATGACACGGGCGTTCCGTTCGGTCGGCGCGAGCAACTCGATTTGCTTCTGACGCGCGAGTCGGTCGAGCCAATGGTCAAAATCCTCCAATGGCTCGGGCATCTCCAGCTCGGCGCACTGCGAGGTGATGGCGTTCAAAATCTCGCGGTCGGCCGCGCTCAAGTCGTAGAAGTCTTGGAGGGAAGGGTTGTAGACGGCCATGATTATACCCTCCTGTTCGGTGAGCCATCTTCGGCGTACGTGATGGGCGGCAACGTCTCTTTCAACTTCGAGTTGCTCGCGCCCTGGCTCGACCCGGTGTTCATATCATCCTGTTCGAGACCTGCGGGGCCCGCGGTTGCGGCGCCATCCTCACGCATGGGCGGAATCACCGTCATCGGCTTCCGGGGAAAGAAGGGCCCGAGATCGAGCCACGGCTTATCGTTTTCGCTGCTGTTCATTGGAGTGTCTCCAGTATCTGTTGACGCACAGCGCGGCCTTGTGCGTCGGCGATGTTGACTCGTACCGCGGCGAGTTTTTTACGTATGCTTGGGCTGTTGTCTGTCTTTAGTTGCATTTCGAGGAGGCGCTCGAACGCTTCGAGATCGGCTAAGGTCATTGCCATGTCATCGCTCCTTTGATCGTATCGACCGCGCAGCGATAGCACGTCGCCGTCGTCCACAGGGCGAGCCCTTCGCAACAGATCGGCGCGTCGTTTTCGGCGTCGAGTTCGAGGCGGCACGATGTGCATGCCTGTTCGTGTTCGAGCCATCGGCGTTCCGCGAGCGCGGCTACCTGCGCCAAGCGTCGCAGGTTCTTGCGTAGCCGCATGTAGTCGGCCCACAGCGTGGTGGGGATGGTGCACGTCTGGGGCGCGGTCATGGCGTGCCACCCTTCGCTGCGGAGAGGCGGGCGACGACCTGCTGCAACTCGTGGAACTGTGCCAAGACCCCGCTGTCTTTGAAACTCTGACGCCACTCGGCCAGCAAGCCTTTGATCGCGGCGGCCTGACGCGGGTTCAACTCCCCTCGAATGGTCATGCGGGTCGCCCACGCGGCCAGATCTTGCGCTTCGGCCGGCGAGGTGATGCGCCCGCCACGGGGAGGTCGAAGGACCTTGGATCGAGCAGCTCGTGCCGGTCGGTCCGGCTGATGGTGACGGCAGCGAGGTCCGAGGTCGGTCTCGACGACAGCGGGCTGGCCGCACGGTCGACCCGCTCGAGTCGTGGCGGTGCAACCCTCGTTCGGTCGCTGTTTGGGGTTTTCGGGTATTGGTGACAGTGATTCAGGCATTTTTCTGCTCCTTTTCCGACAGTTTCCGGTGATTTTCTGAGGGATCTCTCGCACGTACTGCTGATGGACCTACCCCTGGCGGGGGTGCCGGGCGGCCACAGGCCGCGGGCGCTCGAGCTCGGCCTGTGGCGCACGGACCGAGGACCGATCACTGCTGTTAAGTGCTTGCTGTGCTTGGTTCTAGGACCTTCACTCACTCTTGCGCTTGGCTCGCCGAGCGATCACTCCAGGCACGGGTGCTGCGGCGGCACGGTCTGAGTGCCACGGCTTTGGATCCTTGGGAGTGCAAGATCTTGCACTCTGCGATGCTCAATGATCTGGATCGACGGGACCACGCGGTGTCGATACCGAAGTGTCACGATGATGTAAAGCTCTCCACCACCGCACCGCCGCACGACCACCGCATGCGGTGGTGCGGTGGTCATTCCAATGCCTCGCACGACCACCGCAGCGCCGCAATGCGACGTAGTCGCATTGCTGCGGTGGTGCGATGTGGTGCGGCAGTCCGTGCGATACAGTCAGATCGTTGCCCCGCCACCAGTGACCACGGCATCCGGCTGGTGGGCAACGCCAGCCCGGTAGAGCTTCGTCCCACGTGGTCCTGTCTCGGCCAGCGGACCGATCCCCGCCGCGCTCAGACGGCGCGACACCGTGTCCTTGGAGCACCCGAGCCGTACGGCGAGCTTCGCGGCCGTCCAGGTCTCTGATCCCATGGCCTCGAGCAGCGCCGCCCGGTCCGTCGCGGCCGCCGCGCGCACCCCTCCCATCCGCTCGTAGCCGCCGGCGGTCCGCTCCACCGTGACGATCAGAGGCAGATCGAAGCGCGCCTTCTTGCGCTCGAGCTCGCGGATCGTGGTCTCGCGCGTGTCGCGATGCATCGTCAGCACGACGTCGACCAGGTGACCGATGGCCGAGCTGTCCCGATAGTCGCCCGTGGCCTTCACGGCTTGGGCGGACATCAAGAACGCCGCGTTCGAGCTCGCGGCGAGCGCGCGGAGCTGATCGAGCAGCCGTTGCCACTCGCTCGCCTGGTGCCCGTCGTCAACGGAGGCAAAGCTGTGCAGCGTGTCGATGACGACCAGGACCGGCGCGACACGCTGGATCTCCGCCTCGAGCGCCAGGAGCCGATCCTTTGGCTCGACCCCGAGCAGATTGAGCAGGTGCCAGGTATCGGGCGCCGTCTCGGTGAACGTGGCTCGAGCGATGGCATCGCTCGGGTGCTCCTCGACCAGGACCCACAGCACGGGACCAGGCGTGCAGGGCGCGCCAAGGAATGGCCGCCCCGCGCTCACGGCGGCCGCGGCGGCCGAGAAGAGCGTCGACTTCCCGAGCCCTTCCGTGGCGGAGATCAAGGTCAGTCGACCACGCCACGCGAGGCAGGGCACCACGACCGGAGGCGGATCACTCGCGTGCGGATCGGCGAGCAGCTCGCGCAAGCTGCGGGCCCGGAGCGGCTCGAGCTCCGCGGCTGATGGTTCTTTCGGGATCGGCGCCGCGGTGTGATCCGGCGCCTTCTTGAGCGCTCGGGCGATCGTCTGCTCGAGCAAGGTCCGTGGGCCGCGCTGCGTCTTCCACTTCGGCCGGGTATGGGGCGACGCTTCCATGATCGCGGCGATGCGCTCGGGGTCGCGGGTCGCGTACTGGGCGAGCAGGGCGGCGTGCTCGTAGTCGAGCTCCGACCGCGTGACCTTGGGGTCCCGCATGCGCTGGTCGTAATCCTGCTGATCCCCGTACGCATGCACGAAGAGCCGGGCGTGATCGAACTTCGAGGCTCGGTCGAGGGCGTTCTCCGTGAGGGCCCACGGCTCGCGCATCATCTCGGCGACGATCGCGTCAGTCTCGCTCGCGGCGGCCGCATCCATGGCCTCGAGCTCGGCGTCTGGGGTGGTGGCGAGCTCTTCCTCTGTCAGACAGACGACCGGCGACGCGCCGGTCGGCACGCCCTTCTCGAGGAGGATCTCGGCGAGTGATCGAACGGGGGCGCTCATGCGTCACCCTGCCGCGACAACGTGCCGCCGATCTGGTCGACGGGGAGCGCGAACTCCGCGGCGATGCCCTGCTCGATCCGCGCGACGTCGGCCGGGAACTTCGCCCGGAGCTGCTCAAGAATCGTCGCCGCGACGGCTTCCTTCCGGCGGCCGTGGGCCCGATCCAGTTTGTTTCGCACTTGCTGCGTCCAGCTCTTCTGTCGAGACAAGAGCCAACGGCTTTCCTGGTAACCGGGCGGGAAGCTGCCCGTCGCGGCGGCCTGCTGTTCATTCTGCGCGATCTCGCGCTCGAGGCGCTGCTCGATCAGCTTCGAGTCGGCGATCTGCTGCGTGAGCTCCCGGATCTCGTGTACAAAGACGACTGCATCCATGTGTCAACCATCCCTTCAGTGTAGAGGAGGAGACCGCACATTACCCTAGTTGCTTCTATACGTGTTGAATACTCACGATATGTAGCGGTGAATACTTGTTCTAAGTGCTGTAATAATATTGAGTTAACTGTGCTTGACTTTCATGTTTCGCAGTAGTAAACTTCCCAGCATGATGACACAGGCTGAACGCGAAAGCGGGGTCCGCCTGCCCGAGCTCCTCGAGCTCGAGGGGCGCGTGGCGGCACTGCTGCCCAAGGCGCTGGCCGATGTGCACGGCGGGGGCACGGCGCGGCACTTGGGGAACCGCCATCGCGCGTGGCTGCGCGCCATCCCGCGCGCCGATCTCGCGCGGGCGGTCGTGCGGGCGACGATCATCGCGCTCTCGCCACGCTGGGAGCCGCGCGACGACGACGTCGACCCTACCCCCCGCGAGGGGCCGCTCGAGGTCTCGGTGCCGGAGGTCGGGCGGACGGTAGGCCTGCACGCGTTTCGCACGTGGTTCCGCGGCTCGCCCCGCGAGGCCGATCTCGAGCTCGAGCGACTGGCCGCGACCGGCAAGTTGACGGTGCGGCATCTGACGGGCATCGGCTGGTTACTGCTGCGCGTGCTGCACGCGGCGGCCCCTGACCTGCTCGAGCTGCTGTCCCCCGGCGCGACCGCGCGAGATCCAGATGGCGCGGTGGTCGCGCTCTACGGAGGAAAGAAGGACTACCGCTTTCGCCTCTACGCGGCGCAACGGTTCGGCGAGCTGGTGCTCGGCGCCCAGAACCGCGGGCCGATGATCGAGGAGCCCCGCCCGTGGAGCGCGACGCAACGCGGCGGATACAAGTACACGCTCGCCGAGACCATCCCCCTGGTGCGCAACGCGCCCGCCACCGACGCCGACCCACTGTGCCCGCCCGTCGTGTACCAGGCGCTCCAGGCGTTACAGAGCACCGCGTGGCGGATTAATCGCGCTGTGCTCGCGGAGGCCCGCGCGGCCCACGATTGGACGACGCTCGAGGGCGAGTTGCGTGATCAAGAGCGGCAGGAACGGCGCATCCTCGAGGAGGCGACGCGCGAGGCGGAACACGACGCGCCGCTCTACTTCGTGCACGCTCTGGACTTCCGCGGGCGCGTCTATCCGGTCGGCACGTGGCTCACGCCGCAGGGCCCGGACTTGGCCCGGGCGCTGCTCGAGTTCGCGACCGGCTGCCCGCTCGATGCGTCAGCGATCGCGACGCTCAGGCAGTACGCCGCGGGAATCGATCCGGCTGATGATCGATGGCTCGCTCGTGCCGCGGCCCTCGAGCTCGAGCGGGTCGACCAGGGCGAGCCTAGTCACCTCCCGGTGTGGCAAGACGCGTCGGCGAACGGCTTGCAGCATATGGCGCTGCTCCTTCGCGAGCCACGCTTGTGGAGCCACGTCAGCGGCGCGCCGGGTGTCGCCGACGTGTACCAGACGATTGCGGACGAACTGACCGCGCGGCTCGAGGCCTCCCGCAGCGCGAGTGCCAAAAAGATCCTGGCCGTGTTTGGCGGCCGCATTCCGCGCGCCGTGGCGAAGCCGCCGACGATGATCTTCGGCTATGGCGGCACCGAGACCCGCTTTCGCGAACGCTTTCGGGAGTGGCTGCCCCGCGATCTCGCCTCCTGGTTCGCAAGCGTCACGTGGGAGATCCTCGCGACTGGCGTGACGGCCCCCGCCGTCGAGCTGCGCGACTGGTTCCAGAGCTTTGGCGCGGCGATCGCGCAGCGTAGTCACGGCAAGCCTGCTTCCTGGCACGTGCCCGGCACAGGGTTTCCGGCGCACCAGCGCTTGAACCTCGAGCCGCACGTCAAGCGCTTGACGTTCGAGTGGGACGGCCGGAAGTACGCCGTGTCGGCCCCGGTCGACGCGACCCGCCGACTCGATAAGGCCGACCATGCGCGCAGCCTCGCGCCGAACGTGATCCACTCGCTTGACGCGGCGCACTTGATGATGACGGTTACGGCGTTCCGGCGGCTCTTCCCCGCTGCCCCCGTGGCGACGGTGCATGACAACTTCGGCACGTGGGCGACGCACGCCGCGCGGTTGGGGGCGCAATTCCACGTCGCGCTCGTGCATCTCTATGGTGGCGATCACAACCCGCTCGAGGATCTCGCGCAGCAATTCCGTGACCAGGTCCTGCCCCCAGCACGGCGCAGCACCCGCGCCCTGCGTCGCTTTCAAGAGCAGTTGCTCAAGCTGTCGCCTCCGACGCAAGGCTCGCTGCAACTCACCGTGCCCGCGGGCGACGTCGGCCCGATGATCGGCGCGGAAGATGATGCAACCCCCGAAGGCATTCAAGCGGTTACCCCGGCGTTCGCCGCGGCAAAGCCGCTCAAAGGAGCATGAACCCATGACCGCGAACCCCTTCACGATTGCCCCGGAGATCCGCGCGCTGCTCCTGGTGCGCGTCTCGACGAAGGACCAGGCCGGGGAGCGCAAGGCGACGCGCCGCGGCAAGCTCGTCTCGGAGCGCTCCGAGAAAGTCAGTGACCGGCTACAGGAAGAGAAGTGTCGCGCCCTGGCCCGGGAGATCCTGCCGAACATCACCGAGGCCGAGATCCTCCTTCGGCCGGATCTCGGCGTCTCGGGCCTCAAGGAGGAGCGGCTCGAGGAGATCGTCGCGGCCTGTGAGAAGTCGCCGCGCACGGCCGCCGCGCCGGGGTACGTGCTGGCGCTCAACGTGTCGCGCTTCTGTCGACTCGAGATGCTCCGGGCCATGGGGTACCTCGACCGGCTCGACCGCGCCGGGTGGTTCGTGCGCTTCGACTTTCCGCGGCGATCGGGCACGCTGATGGCCGACAACTTGATGCTCGCCGTGCTGATCGAAATGGCCGCGGAATACTCGCGGGGCTTGAAGGAAAACGTCGCCCCCGCGATGCGCTCCTACGCGGAACGCGGCGAAGTGCAGGGCGGGCGGCCGCTGCCCGGGTTCACGGTCGACGCTGACGGGCACTACGTACCGAAGCCGGACAGCGACCCCGATGTGAAGATGGTGCGGCGCGCGTTCGCCGACGTCGCCGCGGGGACGCCGCTCTACGTCGTCGCGCAGCGAGCTGGGGTGCACGCGACGACTATGGCCCGGCGCCTCTCGAACCCCGCATACATCGGCACACTCTCGTGGGGCCGCCGCAAGCGCTCGAAGCAGCACTCCGAGAAGCCGGGCGCGCATCCCGCGCTGATCGATCGGGCCACGTGGGACGTCGTACAGCGGCGGCTCGGGGAGAACGGCACGCGCCCGGCGCGTCGCCCGGACGGCCTGCCCTTCGTCTTGAGCGGCCGCGTGCGGGGGAGCTGCGGGCACTACCTGCAAGGCGCGGGTGGCGTGCCGAAGCACGCGACGGCCGCCGAGCGGCTGAAATGGAGCGGGTACCGGTGTAAGGACTGCCGCCGGGACCGCGTGAACCAGGTGCGGCTCGAGGCCGCTGTCCTGTCGACCGTGGTGCAGTACCTCCGGCAGGAGGACGACGCCGGGCGGCTCGAGGCGCGAATGGAGAAATGGGTGGCGGCGCAACTCAGCGCGGGCTCGACCGCCGAGCTCGAGCGGAAGCGGCAGGTCCTCGAGGACCGCAAGGCGCGCCTCCTGGATCTCGCCGAGCTCCAGGGCGATCGCGACGTCGCGAAGCGCCTGGCCGCCATCACGGGCGAGCTCGCGCGGCTTGAGCGCCCCGCCAAGCCGGACGCGAAGGCCATTAAGGCCGCCGCGGCGCGGACCCTGGCCGAGACGCGGGCATTCGTCGCCCAAGGCGCGAACGTCACGCCACAGGCCGCCAATGCGAGCCTTGGGCGGCTCCTAGACCTCATACCGGCGATCTCCTACGACGCCGCTACGGGCCTGGTCGAAGTGTCGTTCCTGTCGCCCTTCGAGACCCTGACGGCACTCGTCGATCACGCTGACGCGCGCTCGGAGTGTCGAGCGCAATGATCTTGCCGTGGTCCATGATGGCGACCCGGTCGCACAGCCGCTCCGCTTCCTCCATGTAGTGCGTCGTCAGGAGAATCGTGCCGCCCGCCGCCCGGAACCGACCGATCACGTCCCACAGCTGGCGCCGCGACTGCGGATCGAGCCCCGTCGTCGGCTCGTCGAGGAACAGCAGCTCCGGCCGCGAGACGAGGGCGCACGCCACGGCGAGGCGCTGCTTCTGCCCC
>Ga0137379_10004350_pt1 | contig 13317 bp, 6 predicted proteins | sample SagtaG_18_FD_104812 | JGI IMG/M metagenome (GOLD analysis project Ga0137379, IMG submission 104812) | Vadose zone soil microbial communities from Sagehorn Ranch, Mendocino, California, USA - Sage2_L_80_16 metaG | ecosystem: Environmental > Terrestrial > Soil > Vadose zone | place: USA...
TCCAGGCGGGGTGATCGCGGCGCTGGGGAAGTACCTACGTCGCGATGCTCCAACACTCGTCGAACAGCTCCGTACCCGGGCAGGCGAGCTCGTCGATCCGAAGAGGAAGCTGTCCCGCCTCGAAGTCTTCCTGGCATATCAACGGGCCGCCCTCGAGTTGCTCGCGGCGCAGAAGGGTCAGCTTCAGCAGCGGGCGGAGATGGTCGGACTAGAGCGGTATTTCGCCGAGCATGCATCGAGTGCGTCGACACGTCAGATGCCGAAGCCTGACGCCTTCCTGGAGCAGTCCACTCTATGGACAGAGCTGCGTAAGCGGCCGGAGTTGCGACGGCGTTTATGGCCGGAGCCTACGGGGTCGGATCTCCATGCCGCCTTCCGTGAGCAGGAACTTCGCCGAGAACTGTTTTCTGCGATGGCCCGGCTCGGGAACGCCTTCATCGACCTTTACATCCTTTCAGTCAACCGCATCGCTCGCCTGGAGTTGGGGGCGACGGAACCGCGTGCCGAGCGTCCAATCGAACTCGCAACTGCCTTCCTCGACGCACTCGAGCACCAGGCTGGTGCCGGGCCTCCACGATTCACAGCCTTCAGCGAACTAGCTGATGCCGCGAGCAGTTTCCGATTGTTGCTGGACGTAAACGCGCCGGATGCTTGGGGCGTCCCGCTTCAGGAGGCCGCAAGGCTCTTCGGGGGACTATTGAGGAGGCAGCAGCCAATCGGTGGCATGTTCGGGGAGATCAACGAGACGCTCGTAAAGCAGTTTCGGATGCCTGGCTACCCGCTCATGCTCATCACAACGGATCTACTGCAGGAGGGTGAGGACCTGCACACCTTCTGCTCCTCCGTGTACCACTACGGCATTTCGTGGATGCCGTCGTCGATGGAACAGCGGATCGGGCGTATCGATCGCGTGGGCTCGCAGACGGAGAGAAGACTCGCCGCCTTGGGGCGTCCACCGGAGAAGCAGGAGTTGCTCCAGGTCTACTACCCCCACCTGCGGGACACGGTCGAGGTGCTCCAAGTGGAACGAGTCTTGGAGCGCATGAACCGGTTTCTGCGAATGATGCACGAGGAGCTCGGCACTGAGTCCGGCGAGCATCGGCAGCTCGATGTCGCGAACGAGATCATACGCGCGCACCGCGACACCGAGCCGATCAAGACGCCACTACGGACCGCCTTTCCGGTGCGCGCTGAATTCCTCGGAGCCGGTACTCGTTCCCTCGCGGTAAGTCCTAAACAGACGCAGGGCTTACTCAAGCGCGTCACAGCGTTCCCGAAGGCGGCGCTAGCCGCCCTCCCCGTAACCTGGGAACCGCGTAGTCCGGACTGGACCCTGATGGGTACGTTTGCGCTGCGCCAGCGGAGGCAGCCATTCATCCTGCTGTTGCGCTCCGTCGTAGGGCGGCTGAGCGTCCGCTGTATAAGCCCGATTGGTCGGCTCGAGACTGAAGTTCGGGAGCGTGAGATAGCTCGGCTGATCCAAGGGCGAAGCGCCAAAGTAGCGGCTGTCTACGACCCACGGTTCGATAGCTATAACCTAACGGTCGAGGACGATGTCCTCCTTAGTGACCAACGCCATGATGGCGAACGCGTGGCGGCGTTGGTCACACGCGTGGTCGCGGTGGCGGACCTTATCGAGGAACGGTTGCTTCAGCTCGACCAGCCCATGGATACCTTCCGAGACGACCTCGAGTTGGAGCCAGCTTATGACCGTTGACTGGCGCAAGCTCACACGCGACGCGGGACTAATGGTTCGTGGCGAGGCCATCGAGCTGCGACTCGCAGGCGGCCGCAAGCACGTCGTGCATGTCGACGACCGCTCAGGTGGACAGCTGCGCCTATGGTCTGTAGTCGCGAAGGCCGGGCTAGTTCGCGAAGTGTCCCAGGCGAACATCAGGGCATGGACGCGGAACCGGGTTACAGAACTAGTAGGATTCAAGCTAGAGCAGAGCGGGCGGTTGGTCGGAGAAGCTTGGGTGCCCCTGGCAGGGCTGACGCACGCCGAGTGGGAGTTCTACGTGCGGTCGGTCGCGCTGGCATGTGACCGGTTCGAGTACGTGCTCACCGGGCAGGACGTCGAGTAGGTCAAAGGGGGACTGGCTCGTGACGAACACCACTATGTCTGAGGAACGTCTGCACGCCTGCGAGAGGAAGGCCGAGCCCTTGATGCTGGGACTCTCCGCGGCGTTTCTCGTGGCGACCCTGAAGCCGTACTTCGACATGGCTGCCACACACTGGGCCCGGCAACTCGAGCTGGGTATCGTCGTGATACGCCCTTTGTTGACTTGAAGTCAACATCAAGAACAGGACCCCGAAACCCGCTGCAAGGCTTGCCACCGGTCGTCCGAGGTACGCCAAGATCGGTGCGCAGCGCCACATCACCAGCACCGCACGCCTCGGTGGACACCGTCACTGGACCCTTCGCTCAACTGAGTGTCGGTACAATCTCCTCGACCCACGAGGCGATGGGCTTGCCCTTTTGCCAAACCGCCGTCGGAACGCCGTACCGCAGCAAGCCTTCATTTCGTATTGCAATCTCCTGCTCGGTGGCAGCCTCTACGAGCTCGTGGGTCTCATTGATAGACTCACGAAGGCCGGTAGCGATGTGGGCGAGTGGTTCAACGTCGGCTGCCGCCCACTGCTGGCCTAATCGTGCTGGCTCGCAACCGCGAAGGTCCACGACGCACAGGACGAACTCGTCGTTCTTGCTGGCAACCGTCGCCTGGGCTGGGGTGAGGCGAACCTCACCCGTCGTGGTTGCCTTCACTTCCACGAAGTAGGGGCCGACGGAGCAGCCGTGAGTGCCGGCATCGATGAGGGGAACATCGGGCACCTCGACATCGAGGTCGTAGCCGCGGTCGACGACTGTTACGGCGAGGCCTCGTTCGGTGAGGTAAGACTGGATCGCCCCTTGCACAGCCAGCCCGAACTGCCGATTTCGCGCCTTCTCACGCTCGCGCCGTTGCTGGGTTTCCACGGTCTCCACCACTTGTTGGTAAAACTCAGTGTCGCTCCCGCCCATCTGAACGAGGGTCGCCAACCGGTCCGAGATCTTGCCTTTCACTTCCTCGGGCAGCGCCTCCAGGCGAAGACTCAGTACGTCGAACCCGAAGCACTTGATGAGAAACTCGATCGCCGCGTCATTGCCAAGAAGCCACTGTTTGCACTTCCTAAGGAGCGGATCTAGACTGGCCGGAGAGGGCACAACCTGCTCGTTTCCTTTTTCCCCCCGCATCGGAACCCACGCTCGGCTCTTCAGTTCGGCCACCCACAGCGCGTCGAGGACCTTAATGGACACCTCGTTCCCCTCACGCTGCCCAACAACCGACCTGGTCTGTCGCCACCCTTGATCTTTGGGGGCCAGGTACGCGAGCACGAACCCCAGCAACAGCGCCGCCCGGTCTGCATCGTCCTCACATCGCTGGATGATTTCCGTGCTGAGTAGGGCGACTTGGGAGAACTCTTCGTTTCTGACAGCCACCCCCTGCACATCGGCGTCCGTAAACTCTCGAAGAAGCGTGTCGGCGACTTCAGCTCGTCTGTCACGGACTAGTGGTTCGGGGATGGCGATCCCCCACGCAACCAACGCGCGCACGATATCGCACGACTCCGTGGATGCTTCATGGTACGCGTCTGCTAAGACGCGGCCTGGGGCATAGATGTCGGCAAACGGGCGCGCTTGCTCGGGCCACGCCAGGATGGGTGCCATGATTTTCCTTGAACTGTGATGGGCAATTGATCGGTCTCGCGTAAACAGCGGGCAACGCCGAGCAAGAGCAGCACCCTCGGGCCCCCGACTGGTCCAGATGTACCCGAGGAGACGGATGGCGCCCTCCACCAAGTGCATCAAATCGGATGCGACATCACGCCCATCCGGCAACTCAGTTGAGAGGTGCTCCACGCATTCTTTGAGGACGTCATTCTCGGTGAGCTCGCCCGGGATTAGCTTCGCGATGATTGAAGCGGGGCCGCTGTTGGCAAGCGTCCTGTCGAACAGGCGCTGCCGCACCCCGCAACCGATAGACTCCGCTATGTCCTTCAGTTCGTCAGCGATTCCCACATCTCGCTTCAGTTGGGCCGGCGAACAGAGATCGTCGTTCTGGTTCGGGAGAAGTCCCTTGACCAGCTCCGTATAGTCGTGACCGGCCGGTAATTCGCGAAGGAGATCCAGGTACTGTGCCAACCACACACGTGGGTCGCCGCGCACCGGCAGGTCCCCGAGCTTCTGTGCATCCCTGCGGACCTCCTCGGCGATCTCTGTTAGCCCGAGTCGCCTCACTGTCGTGCCGAGCGAGTGCCATCCTGCGCTAAGCTCATTCCAGTCCGAAACGAGTTCTTGCGCTGGCGGATCCAGGACTGTCGTAGCGGCGGCTACCTCCCACGCTTTTCTTTCCGCAAACTCGTCCGCGGGGATGGATTTGCTGTATCGCGGTACCACGAAGTCCGCGTACGTCCCCTCGGCAGCAGACACCGCTGGCAAGAATCCGCTCGTCGTCTTCACTAAGGGGAATCGCGCCAATTGGCCAGCGATCTCACCCAACTGCTCATTCCACCACTCTAGCTCTTCCTCCCGCGTTGTTTCTGAGAACGCACTGTCTACCCTAGCCACTCGGGCTAGCCAGTGGCACTGCTCCCAGTGCTCGCCTAAGCCAAGGTAAGCGGCAGCGGGAATGAGGCGCAGCGCGGCCGCGATGCTCCGCCGATCCCCATCGCTCATAGCAATGCGATCGCGTTCCTCCTGAACGTCTAATCTGCCGTCGATCACGCAGCTGATCGGAAGAAACGTCGACGCGCGGATCGGGAAGCGCGAAAAGACCCGCGGGATCTCGTCGGGCGCCGACTGGAATTCCCAATGCTCCCCGCTGGCGCGCAGTAGGACCACAAGCCCCACGTCATCAAGAGCCCCTGCTAGCAGGCGTAGCACGCGGTACACGGTCGCTGAGCCATTGGACTCGAGCGTTACGCGGCGCTCGCGGACCGTGACGCCTTCGTGTTCATGTTGGGTGGGTTCTTCAGGATTCCAAGATTCGATAAGGCCATCGCGCCTCTCAATCGTGACCCGGCCCAGATGCTGGCATGTTCCGAAGAGAAAGGGCGTCGACAACCGGATCGCTTCGATGCCGATATCTGCGGCGTCGTGGGCATCCATGGGGTACTCGAATTCCGCCGTCCACGCGCCGTCGATCGCGTCAATCGGGACCGCCGCTTCGATGCCGGCTTCCGCTGCCTTCGTGTTCTCCAAGATCGCATCCTCGTCGCCGGACCGATCCAGATCGACTTGGAACCTCTCATACTGAGAGCCATCGGCAATGACCCCGCGTAACGCGATTCTCGGGGACAGCACATGGGTGACAAGGAAGCCCGTGCCAAACCGTCCGGTGGTCTCGGGAGAGTCGTACTCTTTGTTGGACCCGCCGGAGAGCAGCGCGGCGAGGTCATTCTGTGTGAAGGGTCGGCCATTGTGCTTGAAGACGAGCGTCGAGTCAGTCACTGCAAACTGCAGTTCAACCAGCACCGAACCGTCCCGAGGCCCAGGATCGTGGGCGTTCTGCAACAGTTCGAACGGCCAGCGCCTGTCGGATCCGCTGGTCGGACTGCGTGCCTTGTCCCGCTCGGCTCGGATTCGTCGCGCATCGTTCTTCCCGAGCCGCTGATCACGCGCCGCGTGGTAATTCCTCAAGGCGGTCTTGGTCATGGCATCCCCATCCTACCGACGGCGCAACACAGCTGGGTCTGCGGCCTCAGAGCAACCGGTCAGAGCCAATCCGGCCATCTTGAAGGTCCCCAAGCTTCGCCCCGGTGGCAACCGCAGTTGCGGCTCGCCAGCGAGTGCCTCGATTTGGAGAGGAGAAGCTGTGATGTGGGCGCCCTCCTACGGCAAACATCCCTGCAAAGCGGTTCAGAATGTCGAGCACGTAGAGGACTTAGACCTGCGCACGGGACTCGCAGTCCGCGGTCCATGCCCACGTATCCCGTACTCTGTCCAGCATCGGGAGAGAAATCGCCACCCGCGGAGGCTCGACTAGCGGCTGCACCCCCGCGATTAGACTCTCCCGAACAGCCTGGGATCTCGGAGGCCTCGATTGACGCAACTTGTGGACCTTCTCTGCGAGTACTACGAGTGGCAAAGCTACGTTGTCCCCCGCACCTTGAAAGGTGGGGCGTTTGCGGCACGGTGGGTACCAGGGCAAGCTCAACATCGTCGCAATTTCACCACCAAGCAGCGCGACTCGTCATTCTTTCTCAACTCGCTTCGTAGCTGGCGACGACGAGCGGCTTCGCTCTCTCGAGGTCCTCCGGCGAGTCAATGGTGACCTCTAGGTCGCCCGTTCCGAAGTGGCCGATCTTGCTCACGTCCCGTGTGAACCCGGGTTCAAGGGTAACGCTCTTAGGGTCGACCTTGAGAAAGACAGTGAGTTTCCCGTGACTCGGATGCACCTCAGCGCAGGCAAAGTTCTGAATCCTTTTGAAGGCGAAGTAGTTGTTCAAGGTTTTCATTTGCACGTCATCGCCCAACGACAGGATGAACGCCTTTAGCGACTCATAACGGTCAGCCAGGTCGGGGGCCGCCTTTTCCAGAAGCTCCACAACTGTGGAATAGTGCCCGGCTTTCGCCTTGCCAGGTGTCGCGTCTCCTCCTCCCCCTTCATCTTGAGCCGTTGTGGCGTTGACTAGCTCGAAGAGAAGTAGCCCATCGCCAAAGCGCCGGTAGCGGATCAGTTCAATATTGCGATTGATCTGTTGGACAGCATGCTCATCGTACTTCGTGAAGTCACCTGCGATGCATAGTAGCCTCGGCCCAGTCCAATCCAACCCCGCAGCAGGTTCTCGACCGAGACGTTTCATTACGATCAGCTCAAACTCGCCCTTGTGATCAAGCAGCCAGTCAAGGTAGTAGAGGCCTTGGTTTATGACGTTCTCGTTAGTGCTGCGCTTGTACTCAATGATCACGGGAAACCCGTTCTCATCCAGCCCGAGGGTATCGATTCGACCGCCGTGGGTCTTTCCGGTCGAGTACTCGCTTTCCAAGAAGCGAACACCAAGGAAAGGAGTAAGGTGCTTCTCGATGAGTCGCTGCAAAGGCTTTTCGAGGTGCACGGACTCGCCTTCGAGCTCCAGCACCTTATCACCATCCATCCGAAACAGTTTGATGTCGCTCATGTCCGCTTTGGTACGATGATATAGCCATCTTGTAGGGAGCCAACCATCTCCAAACGGTCAGTCCCGAAGAGCCAGCCGAGACCCGCCAAGTATGCGCAAAGTATCGCATCAACGCGATCCTCGAGCGCTTTGAATGCCGTACCACGCTCCCCAGCAACACTAATGTCTGGAAGCTCCAACCGCGGCTCTTGAAGTGATCTCAGCAGTTCGATGTAGCGACTGAGCTCCGCGCGGCAATCACCCCAGCCTCTTCGCGGCTTCTTTTTATAGCGTAATGACGAATCGAGCTGGAAGAGGGTCACGATAGCCGGCGCAGGAAACACCTCCATGACGTAAAACCCGTTGTGTCGCGTCGGCGGGATACCAACCTCGCGTGCTCCGAACCGAGTCCGCAGAGATCCCACCAGTTCTTCACCCCGCGGCCGACGGCCATTAGGACTGCCCAGGAGAGCCCGATTCGCCGGGTAGGGACCGGCGCTCATGGCTCCGAACCGCCGCTGAAGCTCCCGTTCCGCAGGGCGCATCCCGGATTGATTGGGGACTATCGTTGGCGCATCGATCGCGATAGTGAGAGGCGGACTCTGACTCCCTATCGCTCCCTCAATGCGTGCCAGATCGCCAATGAGCGAGAGCTCCCTGACGGAGATCCGCTCTTCGCTTACGTCTGCGATTGCCAAGCCACTGAGGTGCCGAGGCGACCACGCTAGATCGATTCCAACAGCCGTGGCCAGTGCCGGGCTTGCTCGCTCTATTCCTACCACGGTTTGGTCAGCGCATCCCGCCTTGCCGAATTGCTCAAGACTCGCTCGCAGGACTCCCAGTCGGTGGGCTCGACGGTCTGGTGGTACTTGAGTTCAAAGGGGTGCTTCGTAGGCACGGCAGCGATTACCTGGCGTGCTTGTTCGACTTGGCCCATTGCCACGTCGATCCACGCATCCTCCAAGACATCGGGGATCTGCCCGAAGAGATTGTAGATGTCGTGCAGTCGATGCGAGAGAAGCTGATGCACCCGGTCCTCAACGGACCCCACATACCGCATATTGTAGATCCACACCGTGTCGTTGAGCTGCCCGATGCGCTGGATGCGGCCCTTACGCTGCTCCAACCTGGTTGGGTTCCACGGTAGGTCGAGATTGATCAGAGTGCCGAGGCGCTGAAGATTTAGCCCCTCAGAAGCAGCATCAGTACCCAGAAGGAGCCGGAGGTCGCCTCGACGGACCTGAGCTTTGATGTCTTCGCGATCGAGACCACGAAAAGCCCCATCCCGCCACACGCCTGACCTGCCGCCTCCGGCATACACGCCAATCGGCTCTCCGGGGAGATCCCGAACCAACTCTCGCGCCAGCCAATCAACGGAGTCGTAGTACTGGCTGAATATGATGCAGCCGCTCTCGAGCCAACCCTTCAGCTGAAGGCAATCCAACACCACAGCGTACTTCGGATCTCGCTCTTGGTTTGCCTCTAGCGCCTTGACAAAATGCTCAAGCAGCAGCCGTTCCTCCCCAGTGAGAGTGCGCGACAAGCTTTGAGCCTCCTCTTCGAGCTCTTCGTCGGTGTCAGAGTCCTGAGTCTCGCCGATCATCACGCTCCCCCAAGAAGCAAGCATTTGTTCCGCGGTCGCGCGCCCGGCGGCGATGCTGCTTCCAACCCGCCGCAGCAGAAGTGTGCGCAGGAATCCCGAACCGGCCATGCGCGATCCGAGCAGACGGCAAAACTCCTCCGCAATTTCGTAGGCCTCCTTGAGGTAAAGTGGGAGTCGGATGGCGTCTTCATTTCGTTCCCCAAGGAGTTCAACGCGAATCGGGGTGAGGAATGGTTCGCCGGTAGCGGGGTCGATCGTTTTCTCGAGATAGTGTCGGCTCCGACGCACAATGTGTCGGATGAACGGGTTGTGCAATTGCAGTAGCCTAGGGAAGAGTTGTTTCACTCTCGCTCTGTCGGGTGCCTTTAATCGCTCCCAGTCGGACCCGCTTGCCGACACCTGGTCATCCGCCAGATCGAGGGAGCGTCGTATTATTGAGAAGTCACGATGCTCCTCGCTCGGCGGCAACGGAGTCCGCACCCAGTCCCACATCTCCAGTTCGTCTTTGGGGGGTGAGCTTTCGCCCATCACGAGGTCGACTGCCTCACCACCATGCCGCCATCGACTCCAAGGACCGCCAAGAACTGCCTCACTGCCGCGACTGAGAACGTCGAGAAGATCCCACGCTTCGATTGGCCGCAGCTGCACGGGTGTTGCCGTGGCGAGGAGCATACTCCTCGTGCGCGGTGAGACCTCATAGAGGAACGAGAGGAGATTGTTCGGATCGGGCCTTTCGTCATCACGTCCCGCACCAAGGTTCTGGCGCCTCGCATTATGCGCCTCGTCAACGATGATACATTCGTATTCCATCTGTTTGAGAAAGTCAGCATCTGCGCAGCGGAAAATCGCCCGCGATGAGGGAACGATGCCGACCCGACGAGGGCATCTCTTGATTCCCTCAGGACCTATCTCCGGATAGTCGACACCGCGCTCGTCAACCCAATGGTTCCCGTTCCAGACAGCTGAAGGCAAGTCCAACAACTCGTCGAGTTCATCTTGCCACTGCCAGAGCAGGGTCTTGGGACAAAGCACAAGCACAGGCTTGCTACCTACCAACACCATCAGCTCGGCAGCCATCGCAAGCTGAACGGTCTTCCCCAAGCCTACTTGATCCGCAAGCACGAAGCGGGCACCACCCGGGACATGTATGTGGGCGTCAAAGGCAAGCTTAACGAAGTACTTTTGGTGTTCCCAGAGACCAGCCTGACGGCGGTAAACTGGTGCTTCGACGAAGACGGGAGCAGGAGAGAGTCTTTCTTGTGCGTCCCGCGGGCTCTCAACCCAGGTCTGGACTGTGCCGAGGACTTCTCTCGTGCTCAAGCGCTGAATGTCTTGAACGATGAACTCGGCTAAAGGCACAGCGGCGTGGTGCGTCCACAGTGCGTCAAACTCCTCTTGCACCCATGCTACAGCTTCGGGCGACGAATCCTCCCACAGGAGCTCGTAGTTGAGGGTCCAGGCCGCACGAGACTCGTTAACGCTCCCGAGAAACGCGGTCTTGTCCCCACCTGCAAGCGTGATGACCCCAGCCTTCCCGTGGATCAGGCCGAAATGCGAATCAGGGAGAACCTTGACCAACAGCTTCCCGTTTGTGAGGAACGTGTACAAACGGCCAAAACGACTCTTCGCCTGTGCCCCGCCTGCATCCACCAATAACTCCGGTCGGTAACCGCACCACTCTTGCCGCAGTGCTGCCGCTGCTGCACGAGCCGTGGCGACGTCTTCAGGTCGAAGGCCAGAGTTGCACACAATCCTGACCTCTCCTTGGACACTCTCGAGGGCTTCCCCGGCGACCTCGAGAAGGGAGCCGCAGAAGTATCCAGCTACGCGGTCGTATGCTCTGGCGCCAGACAGCCGGTGGGCTAGGAACGACTGATCCAACCGCTCGCGACGAGAAGAGAAGCGGCGGATCGAGCTGGGGCGCTCGCCCTCGCTCATCACCTAGACGTGGTCCTGGCGATTCCGGAGGGCGCCGGCTAGCACGGCGGCGGCTTCCGCGTCCTTGTGCCAGTGTGGCATTGAGGCATTCTGACGCAGCGAGGCGAAGAACTCCAAGATGTCGATAAGGCGCTGTCGTTGCCCGGCGTAGTCCTTTACTTCCGTCTTGAACCAGGTGATTGCATCACGAGGACTCTCCGTCTCCGCAGTCTTGAACGCACCGAACAGCGCGTGGCGAACGACGGATGAACCGAACCCGTCGCCTGTGAGCTCCTTGCGACCGAATTCGCTTGCGGTCTTGAGCCTGGTTTGATTGGCCTTCGTGCTGGCAAGAAGAGGCTGGTACTCCTGTACGCCGAAGCCGCGGGCGAGCTCTTGATACACTCCAGTGCGACGTTCCCCGTGACTCTCCATCTCGATACCCTTCAAATAGAGCCGCTCAAGTGCCGAGAGGGACTTCCATAGGTGAGTTTCAACACCTCGTGGCACAAGATGGTCGCATGCGATTCGCACGGCGTTACGGATGACCTCTTCGACCAGTGAAACCTCAGCGCGCGGGCGGACGCGCTTCAATTCATAAGCCACATCGATTTCTTCAATCTTCTTGGCGGTCAGGACTCTTAGCGCAGCTGCATACGCTGCAAGCTGATAGTCCGTATCGGAGAAACTAGGATCCTTAGCGTCGTCGAGGGCGAGCATCGAATCGAGCTGGGAGCGAACGCCCTCTTCGACTTCAGGATAGACCTCATCCAGGAAGGCCACCGCGTGCGAGGTCTGCTTACGCAGGACCAAGACGACCGTACCCTGCACGTAGTTACCCTCTTTGAGGGCAGACGTCGTCTCAGTGGCGATACACCAAGCGGCAGTGACGCGAAGGCCGGCGGCCCATAGTATCAGAGCAAGATCTGCCCACACGGCGGCGTCCTGGTGAGTAAACATGACGACTTGCAGTCCATTGTCGGGCATGTGATCGGCGAGTGCGCGGTAGCAGTCAACCATGGACTTGCGGAATTTTTCGTCACTTCCTTTGACCGCGAGGGCCCGCTTAGAGTCGGTGTACCACTCCGGGAACACTCTGGGGAGTGGACCTTCGTACCACGAGAGAAAGAATTCTGATAGTTCAGCGTACTCGATTGCATCGGCATAGGGCGGATCCGTAATCCAGAGCGTGCACGAGTCCGATATCGCTCTTGAGTCACACACGCGAACGTTGCTACGGCCGGCGACCTGTCGACCGTCGGCGTTGCTGTTGAAGAGCAGAGTGTCGAGGACGGCGATCGGGCGGCAAGAGAAGTTGTACAGTGTATTGAGGGCTTGGTTGCTGTAGACGCCGACACCTCCACCGATTCCACCACCGTTCGATGGCTTCCACCTGGACAGCCGTGAATTGGCATCTGCCATGCGTCCGACGAGCAAGATTGTCTCTGGGGAGCTCGCTAACTGACCGAAGAGTCCGTTCATCAACAACTGCCTCGGAGAGAACAAGTGGTGCCAGTACGTCCAGCCGCGAGTGCGGATCGGCTCGTCAGTCTTTGGACCCGGCTCGATACCGCGACTCGGGATAAAACCTTTCTTCTGCCACTCATCGAAGCGCTCCATCAAGAGGCCCAGGACACGCCGTTCACGCTCCTGGTCGTCTGCTGTTGGGGCCAGATAGTATCTGTTGGTCTTCTCCTTGCCTTGTTTGTCAGTCCAAGTATCTAGCCAGCGGATGCAGTAGAGCCGCTCGCCGAAAATGTCGTCCTCGCGTGGAACTACATCTCGGCTCTCCCAGCCGCGCAACAGACTGCGGGTCTCGCCGAAGGATCCGCGTCCATCACCGCGAATGACTCGTATGGGTGTCCGTGCCCTACATTGCGGGCAAACCAACTCGGAGCCTATGACCGTTCCGGACGCGACGGCAGCCTTCATCGCAGCGTCCGAAACGCGCTCGATAATCTCGAAGTCGTAACGCTTATGTCTTGAGGCCGGGACCAGGCGCGCGACAACTCGTGTCTTTTCCGCAATCACCCATGAGGGTGCGAGAGGCACGCGCCAACCGCACTCCGGGCACTTGGCCTCGATGCAATAGATGTAGGCATCCGCCCGCCAACGACGACCGGTCTTCGGATCAGGCTCGCGGTGCTCTATGCCCCATTGCGTGATCTGCCGGTCGACCGCCTCGAAGACCTTCCGCTGCGCATTCTGGACCTGTTCGCCGACTTTGGGGCCACCGCCCACGATGTTGAGTGCAGCCCAGGTCAGAAGGGCAGCGACCGGATTCAGGTCACTCCCATACGCATCACAGCCGAGGCGAGCTGCTTCGAACGGGATCGAGCCGCCGCCGCAGAAAGAGTCACCCACGCGAGGCAGGTGGCCAAACCGACGCTTCCCCAGTTCAAAGACCAATGAGGGCAGCGAAGTCGCTCGAGTGCCAAGGTGGGCGTTGATCACCGGCCAGGATTCAGGCGGAGGCCCCTCAATCTCCTCGGGGCGGTCGCAGTAGTCGAGTCGATCGTCGTAGGAAAGACCGAGGAATACCCGGCGCTGCAACGCGTCCTTTTCCTGCCGGCCAAGTCCCCTTTTGAGCTGCGCACTATCTTCAGTCGAGCCACGCTCGAAATAGCGGCCTCGGTCAGAAACCGGGAGACGACGGA
>Ga0137379_10004352_pt1 | contig 13313 bp, 9 predicted proteins | sample SagtaG_18_FD_104812 | JGI IMG/M metagenome (GOLD analysis project Ga0137379, IMG submission 104812) | Vadose zone soil microbial communities from Sagehorn Ranch, Mendocino, California, USA - Sage2_L_80_16 metaG | ecosystem: Environmental > Terrestrial > Soil > Vadose zone | place: USA...
ACGTGGACCGTGATGGGGATGCCCAGCTCGCGGGCGGTCCCCCACTCGGCCCGGCACACGTCGTCGATGCAGAACCCCGTCCCCCGGGCCGCCAGCGCCATGGTGATCAGGCCGTCGTCGGACGGGAAGTAGGTCTCGCGCACCCGACGGACGTCGTCACCGGGGATCGAGATCTTGCTCTCGTTCCAGTAGTCGGCCAGCGAGGTGTTGGCGCTGCCGTAGGCGTACTGGGCGCGGATGCCGGCCTCCTGGAGCCCGCGGATGGCGGCGTCGGGGTGCTCGGGCGTGTTGTTGATGTGCGACCAGTCCACCAGCGTGGTGATGCCGGCGTTGACGCACTCGAGCGCGCCGGCGAGGTTGCTGGCGTAGACGTCCTCTGGCCGGTACAGCGGCGCGAAGGTGTCCAGGACCTCGACGAAGTAGTCGTCGAGGGTGGCGTTGGGCGCGCAGCCGCGGATGGCCGCCTCCCAGGTGTGGCGGTGCGTGTCGACGAACCCGGGCATCACGATCTGGCCGGTGACGTCGATCACCTCGGCGTCGGCGTCCAGGTGGGGCGCCACCCCCGCGATCGTGTCGCCCTCGATCAGCACATCGCCGGTTGGAAGGTCGCCGAGCTCGGGATCCACGGTCAGCACGTGCCCACCACGAAGCAGCAGCCGGTCGCCCATGGCCAGCCCCTTTCGTCGAGAACAGCCCGAATGTGACGTCAAGCGAGAGAATACGCGCGTCCGTTGAGGTTGAACAGCTGGGCAGGGACCGGCCCCTTCATGGAGCCTCGGGACGGTTGCGGTGCGATTCGGCCTCGCGCAGGGTGGGCAGCGGCCCGTCCAGCGACCAGTAGCGGTGCCCGGCGATCAGCAGCTGCTCCGCCGGGAACTTGGTGATGATCTCGCAGCCGTTGTCGGTGACGACGACCTCCTCCTCGATCCGGGCCGCCGACCACCCGTCCGCCGCCGGCCAGTAGGTCTCCAGCGCGAAGACCATGCCGGTCTCCAGCACCTCGGGATGGTCCAGCGACACCAGCCGGCTGAAGATCGGCTTCTCCCAGATGGACAGGCCGACCCCGTGGCCGTACTGCAAGGCGAAGGCGGCCTCCTCGTCGGCGAAGCCGAACTCCGTCGCGCGCGGCCACACCGAGACGATGTCGGCGGTGGTGGCACCCGGCTTGACCAGCGTGATCGCCGCGTCCATGTAGTCGCGGCAGCGGCGATAGGCTTCGCGCATCGCCCGCGAGGCGCTGCCCACCGCGAAGGTCCGGTAATAGCAGGTCCGGTAGCCGTTGAAGCTGTGCAGGATGTCGAAGAAGGCGGGGTCGCCGGGCCGCAGGATCCGGTCGGAGTAGACGTGGGGGTGCGGCGAGCAGCGCTCGCCGGAGATGGCGTTGACCCCCTCGACGTGCTCGGAGCCGAGGTCGTAGAGGACCTTGCTGACCAGGCCGACGCACTCGTTCTCGCGCACGCCCGGCCGCAGGAAGCCGTACAGCTCCTCGTAGGCGGCGTCCACCAGGGTGCACGCGGTCGCCAGCAGGCCGATCTCGTCGCTGGTCTTGATGCGCCTGGCTTCCAGGAAGACCTGCTGGCCGTCGACGACCCGCAGGCCGGCGGACTGGAGCGCGGCCAGCACCGGCATCTCGACGACGTCGACGCCGAGCGGCTCACCGTCCAGGCCGCGCTCCTCCAGCTCGCGGCGGATCTTGCGGGCGACCTCCTCGGCGATGCCCGCCCGCGGGTTGAACGCCCCGCGCAGAGTGGAGATGCCGGCGCGGGCGCGACCCTTCTCGGGGTCGTCGGTCCGGCCCTCCAGCCACGGGTTGTAGATCTGGTGGTGGCGGGCTGCCGAGCCGAAGTCCCAGAGGATCGGCTTGCCGCCACGCGGCAGCAGGGCGAAGCGGATGAGCTTGTCCATCGCCCAGGTGCCGATGTGGGTCGAGGTCATGTAGCGGATGTTGTGGAAGTCGAAGGTGAGCAATGCGCCCAGCTCGGAGCGCTCCAGCGCCGCCTCGAGCCGCTCCAGCCGTTCGCGCCGCAGCCGGTCGAAGTCGACGCGCTGTTCCCAGTCGACGGCGTTCGGCCCGTACGTGCGGATGCCCATGGACCCCCCGATTCTCCCGCTGTTCAGCACAACTTACGAAGCCCCGGCTCGGAGCGTCAAGCAGCGATGATCATGGGGCAGCGGGTCGCCGCCCGGGGGCCACCCCTGACTGTACAGTCCGGATGCACGGAGCCCGGGCCGGGCCGCGCAGGCCATGTGGCCGCAGCTGGGCGCGTGGTGGCCCTCCGGGCAACCACGGTCGCCTCGGCGACCGGGGCCGGGCCGCCCTGGGCTGACGGGTCGGTCAGGGGCTGGGGGGGTCCAGCCACGGGGCGGTGAGGTCGGGCGCGACCGTCAAGGGGTCGTACACCCAGCCGTGGACCCGGGAGGCCCAGTGGAACGAGAAGTTCTCCCAGACCAGCGGGACCAGGGGCGCATCCCGCATGATCCGCTGATCGATCTGGGCCCACATGGCCGCCCGGCGGTCCCGGTCGGGCTCGGCGAGGGCACGGTCGATCAGCCGGTTCACGGCCGGGTTGTTGTACTCGCTGAAGTTGGCTCTGACACTGGGGGGGAGGCGGCCGTCGTACTGCGGCGGGATCGTCTGCCGGGCGTTGTCCCCGAAGTACTCCAGCCTCCAGAAACTCTGCGCGAGCTGGTGCTCGAGGCGCTTGGCGGGTATCAGCAGCGACTTTTCCCAGAGGTCACCCCCCTTGTAGGTGGTGACCTTCAGGGTGATCCCGGCCCGCTTCAGGGACTCCTCGATCGGCTTTCTGGTGGCCGCGTACCTGCCGCTGCCGAAGGTCACAAAGCCCAGGGTCAGCCCCCTGGGGTAGCCGGCCTGGGCGAGCAGGGCTTTGGCCTTGGCGGGGTCGCCGCGGCCACCCGGTGTCGGGTACAGGTCGTAGGGGCGGTAGCCGAGCGCGCCCGGCGCCATGATGGTGGAGGCCAGCTCGCCGGCGGGGGCGAACTTCCCGGCGATGGCGTCACGGTAGGCGACCTTGTCGATGGCGTAGTTGACCGCCTGCCGGACCCGGACGTCGGCGATCGCGCCGGCCGCCCGGTGGGTCCCAAGGACCAGGAATGCCAGGCTCCCCGTCGGATTGACCGACAGCCGCCTGGATCGCTCGGGGTCGGCCCGGAGCGTGGCGATCCGTGTCTGGGGCACGTGGCTGTCGATCGACAGGTCGGCCTCCTCCCGCTCGATCGCCCGCTGGATCGAAGGGATACCGCCTTCATCGGTCTTGACCTGGATCCGGTCGACCCAGGCCTTCCGCAGGGGGTCGGTGGCGGGGTCCCAGTTGGGGTTGCGGACCAGGACCAGGACGGCGGTCTCTCCCGGGATGTAGGTGGCCGGGGTGTAGGGGCCGGAGCCGACCACATAGCCGTCATAATTGGCCCCCACCTGGTAGCCGGCCGCGTACTCTCCTGGCACCGGGGCGAAGTACGACAGGGCGAGGATCGACAGGAAGTCGCCGGCGGGCTGGACCAGGGTGACCTGGAGGGTGTGGGCGTCGGGTGCGGCCAGACCCGCGATGCGGCTGGCCTTCCCGGCACCGAACCGCCTGGCACCGGCGATGAGGTCCGCGTAGGACTGCGCGCCCGATGGGGTCGTCTTGTCGTAGAGCCGCTGGATGGCGGTGATGAAGTCTTGGGCGGTGACCTCGCGGTTGACCGGTGGGGCGTAGCGGACCCCGGCGCGCAGGCGGAAGGTGTAGGTGCGCCGGTCGGCCGAGAGCTGGGGTGGGCCGCTGGCGATGTCGGGGACCGGGACGGTCACCTGCTCCGGCGGCCCCGAGAGGTTGTAGCCGTACAGGGTTCGGGCGTAGGCGCGCGCGATCGCCGGGCTGATGAGAACGTTGGCCGTGTCCAGCCCGAGGAGGGGGTCGGCAGTGAGCACCCGGAGTGTGCCACCGCGCACGCCGCTTCGACCGGCGTCCTGCGGCGGCCCGGTGCAGCTGGCCCCGAGGAGCGCGAGCCCGAGCGCGAGGCAGGCCGCCCGGAAGCCTCTGGCAGTTCGCATCGGCATCCCCCCTGGACCTCACCTCGAAGCATGCACCGGCCCTCTCGAGGAGGCCAGTGCCGAGGCCTCGCGAGGTCCAGACGGGGTCGCCGGATGGGCGCGGCGACCCCGTCTGGCTGCACGGCCTGGTGTCAGGCCGGCCGTTCAGGTGGTCGGGTCGCGTCGTGTCGGGAACGACGGTGGCGGATCCGCCAGGTCGTGGCGGCGCCAATCGCCAGGAGCAGGGCGGCGACCGCCACCGGGATCGCCAGGCCACCCGGGCCGCCGGCCGGCGCCGTGGACGCCGCGGCGGGTGCGACCTGCTCGTCGCCACCGGGCTGCGGCTCGGGCCTCATGCGCGGCTCGGGCCGGATGAACCGCCGCATGTTCTCCGTCGGGGAGCGCTGGGAGGGCTCAGTCGCTTTGCCCTGCTCGTCGGCCTGGCTGGCCGCCGCCTTCTGGCGGTCGATCCTGCCCTGCCGCTCCAGGACGCGCTCGTCCGGCACGGCCAGGGCCTGGCTGGCACCGACGATCCCGACCAGCGCTGCCATCGCTACCCCTACCACGACGGTCCGGGCCGCGACCCCGCTCGCACGCTGGCGCCGGATTGGCTGCTTGCTCATGACATACCTCCTGTGCTGGGGTTTCGGCTAGCGTCCGCTCTGGGGTGGGCATGGCACGATCCCCGCGGCGGGCAGGGTTCGCCATGGCCCAGGTGAGGCTTTGCTGGCCATTGGGTAAGGGCTTGTGCCGGTGCGGGTGCTCGGCTACGGTCCGGGATGGGGGGTTGGTGATGGCCGCGTACCTTGAGGTCTGGACGCTGGCCGGCCGGGAGCTCGTCGCCCTGGAGGCCGGGCGGATGACGCTCGGCACCGACCCGGCCAATGACCTGGCCCTGCCCGCCGACCCGACCCTGTCACGCCTGCATGCGGTGCTGGAGCGCTACGAGGCGGGCTGGTGCGTCCGCGACCTGGATTCTCGCAACGGCACCTTCGTCAACGGCCAGCGGGTCTGGCGGGAGCGTCCCCTGCGTCCCGGTGACGAGCTGCGGGTCGGCACGACCCGGCTGGTCTTTCGCAGCGACGAGCCCACCGGCGGGAAGGGCACCCAGGCCAGCGAGCCGCCGCCGGAGCTGACCCGGCGCGAGCGCGAGGTGCTGCTGGCGCTTTGCCGCACCGTGCTGGGGGGTGCTGCCTTCACGGAGCCGGCCTCCATCCGGGAGATCGCCGACGCCCTGGTGGTCACCGAGGCCGCCGTCAAGCAGCATCTTGCCCACCTGTACGACAAGTTCGGCGTCCACGGCGGCGGCGAGCGGCGACGGGTGCGGCTGGCCAACGAGGCGCTGCGCCGTGGGGCGGTGACCATCGCCGGCCTGCGCGAGGCGGTCGCCAGGAACGGCAAGCAGAACAAGTGACCACCCCCGCCGACCCCCGTCTCGGTACCCGGCTGGCCGGCTACCAGATCCAGGCGCTGCTGGGCCGGGGCGGGATGGGCGTGGTCTACCTGGCCGAGCAGACCGGCCCCCACCGGCAGGTGGCGCTCAAGCTGCTGCTGGCCCAGGCCGCCACCAGCGAGGCGTTCCGCGAGCGGTTCCTGCGCGAGTCGGAGCTGGCGGCGGCCATCGAGCATCCCAACGTCCTGCCGGTCTATGACGCCGGCGAGACCGACGGGGTGCTGTGGATCGCCATGCGGTACGTGGACGGCATCGACCTGGCCGCGCTGCTGGCCAGGCAGGGGCCGCTGGACCCCGAACAGGCGCTGGCGATCGGCGGGCAGGTGGCGGGCGCGCTGGACGCCGCCCACGCCCGCGGTCTGGTCCACCGCGACGTCAAGCCGGGCAACGTCCTGCTGGCGATGGTGAGCGGCGCCGTCACCCATGCCTACCTGGCCGACTTCGGGCTGACCAGGCGGGTACGCGGCGTCCGCGGCCTGACCGTGAGCGGGCAGGTGCTGGGCACCATCGACTACGTCGCCCCCGAGCAGGTCGAGGGCGGCCACCTCGACGGCCGGGCCGACCAGTACTCGCTGGGCTGTGTGCTGTTTGAGTGCCTGACCGGGATGGTGCCGTTTCGGCGCGACAGCGAACTGGCGGTACTGTGGGCTCACGTCCACGACCCGCCGCCGCGGATCGGTGAGCACCGCCCGGACCTCCCCCCCGCGCTGGACGAGGCGATCGGCCGGGCGCTGGCCAAGGCGCCCGGCGACCGCTACCCCTCCTGCGGTGCCCTGGTCGCCACCGCCCAAGCGGCGCTGGCCGGGTCCGCCCCGACCGGCGGGCGCCACCGCGTTGGCCGTCCCGTCGGGCGTCGCTCCGGGCATCGCCGACGGCCCTGGCTGCCGGGGCTGGCCCGGCGTTCGTCGCTGGTGCTGACCATCACCGCGGCGGTGCTGTCGGCCGTGCTCCTGGTGGTGGCCGTCGTCCTGGCCCGGGACGGAGGCGCGCCCGCGGGCCCGGCGGCACCGGCAGTGCTCCTGGCGGCCAACCAGGCTGTCCGCATCGACCCGGCGACCTACGAGCCGGTCGCTGCGGTCGCGGTCGGGACCGACCCAGCGGCGGTGATCGGCGGCGGCGGGCTCGTCTGGGTCGCCAACCGGCGAGACGGCACCGTGAGCGTGGTCGACCCCGCCACCAACCGAGTCCAGCAGCCCATCCCGGCGTCCGGGTCCGGGCCGGTCGGCCAGGGCGGCCCCGGCCTGGCCTTCGCCAGCGGGAGTCTGTGGGTGGCCAACGCCGACCAGCGGCGGGTCACCCGAGTCGAACCCGAAGCCGATCCCACCGCCATCATCCCGGTGGACGGGAGCCCGACCGCCATCGTCGCCGCGCAGGACGCCGTGTGGGTGGCGGTCCGGACCCAGCGCGGCGGCGGCCTGCTGGCCCGCATCGACGCGGGCAGCAACCAGGTCACCCGGAGGATCCCGCTGCCTCACGCCCCGACCGGGCTGGCCATCACCCCGGACGGGCGGACGGTCTGGGTGGCCACCGCCGCCGACCGGGCTGTCCACCGGATCGACACCGGCGCCGGCCGCGTGGTCAAGCGGATCGAACTCCCACAGGCCCCCGACCAGGCGGCATACGGGGACGGCGCCGTCTGGGTGACCAGCAGCAGGAGCGACGCGGTGCTGCGGATCAACCCGACCACCTCAAGGGTCCAGGCGACGATCCCGGTGGGCAACGGCCCGAGCGGGATCGCGTTCGGCGCCGACCGCGTGTGGGTCGCCAACGGCCAGGACGGCACGGTCTCGACGATCGACCCGCAGAGCAACCAGGTCGGCACGCTGCGTCTGGGGTTCCGGCCGACGGCCGTGGCGGTCGACCAGCGCGCGGTCTGGGTCGCGCTGGCCGCCTGACGCGCTCTCGGTCAGCGGGGGATGCCGCCTCGAGCGATGACGTCGCGGTACCAGCGCGCGCTGTCCTTGAGGACCCTGCGCTGGGTCGGGAAGTCGACGTACACCAGGCCGAAGCGCTTGGAGTAGCCCTCGTGCCACTCGAAGTTGTCGAACAGCGACCAGACGAAGTAGCCACGCAGGTCGACGCCCCGCTCGATGGCCTGGTGGGCGGCCCGGAAATGCCCCTCGAGGAAGTGGATGCGGTCGGGGTCGTGGACGTCGCCCTCGGGATCGGCGTAGTCGTCGAAAGCGGCCCCGTTCTCGGTCACCGCCAGCGGCACCGGCTTGTACGAGCGGTGCAGCCAGGTGAGCAGGTCGAGCAGGCCACCGGCGTCCACCGACCAGCCCTGGGCGGTGCGCGGACCGTCCAGCTGCACCGGCCGGGCGCCCCTGATCCCGGGGAACTGCGCCTCGAACTCCGGATCGCCGTCGACACTGGGCCCTGCCGCGATCAGGTACGGCTGGTAGTAGTTGACGCCCAGCACGTCGATCGGCGCCGCGATCACCGCCTCGTCTCCCGGCCGCAGGTGCGCCAGCCCGCTGATCGGCTCGACGTCGGCGAGCACGTCGCTGGGGTAGGCGCCTCGCAGGACCGGGTCCACGAACAGGCGGTTCTGGATGCCGTCGACGCGCCGCGCCGCCTCGGCGTCCTCCGCCGACTCCGAGAACGGCCGCACCGGGTAGAGGTTGAGGGTGATGCCGAGCGCGTTGCCCGGGGCGGTCGCGCGCATGGCCTGCATCGCCAGGCCGTGGCCCAGCAGGAGATGGTGCGCGGCGCGGATGGCCAGCGCGCCGTCGCGGTGGCCAGGGGCGTGCAGGCCCGACGCGTAGCCGAGGAAGGCGGCGCAGAACGGCTCGTTGTGGGTCGTCCAGTAGCCAACGCGGTCGTGCAGCGCCCCGTAGACGAGCTGGGCGTAGTCGGCGAAGCGCTCGGCGGTGTCCCGGTTGGGCCAGCCGCCCTCGTTCTCCAGCGCCTGCGGGAGGTCCCAGTGGTACAGCGTGAGCCAGGGCTCGATGCCGGCCTCCAGCAGGCGGTCGACCAGGCGCCGGTAGAAGTCGAGCCCGCGCTGGTTGGCCGGGCCGCGCCCCTGCGGCTGCACGCGCGGCCAGGCGACCGAGAACCGGTAGGCGCGCAGCCCCAGCTCGGCCATGAGCTGCACGTCCTCGCGGTAGCGGTGGTAGTGGTCGGCGGCGCGGTCGCCGTTGTCGTGGTTGTGCACCCTGCCGGGCGTGTGGCTGAAGGTGTCCCAGATCGACGGCCCGCGCCCGTCCTCCGCGGCCGCTCCCTCGATCTGGTAGGCCGAGGTCGCACTGCCCCAGAGGAACTTCGGCGGGAACCTGAGGGCGGTTCCCTCCTCCAGCGCGACTGCTGGCCGAGGCTGGTCGTGCTCGCCGACGAGCTGTGACAGATCAGTGGTCATCCAGTCATCCCTTGATCGCTCCCTGCATGATCCCCCCAACGATTTGCCTGCCGAGCAGGAGGAAGACCGCCACCAGCGGCAGCGTCCCGATGAGCGTGCCGGCCATGATGATGGAGTGGTCCGGCACGTAGCCCTGGCCGAGTCCCAGCAGTGCGACCTGGACGGTCGGGTTGTCCTGGGTGAGGGCGATGATCGGCCAGAAGAAGTCGTTCCAGGCCTGCATGAAGGTGAGCATGCCGAGCACGGCCATGGCCGGACGGGCGATCGGCAGGACGATGCGCCAGAAGATGCGCAAGGTCGACGCGCCGTCCACCCGTCCGGCTTCGAGCAGCTCGGTGGGCAGGGCCTCGCTGAGGTACTGGCGCATGAAGAAGACGCCGAACCCGCTGACCAGCGTCGGCAGGATCACCGCCTGGAGCTGGTTCACCCAGTGCAGCTTGGCGATGAGCATGAACAGCGGGATGATGCCGAGCTGTGGCGGCACCATCAGGGTCCCGATGGTGACCAACAGCAGCAGGTTGCGGCCACGGAAGCGCAGTTTCGCGAAGGCGAACCCGGCCAGGGTGCAGAACAGCACGGTGCCCAGCGCGATGCTGCCCGACACGATCGTCGAGTTCAGCACCGCTTTGGCCATGTTGACCTGCGTCAGCGCCTTGTGGAAGTTGGAGACCAGATTGCCGCCCGGCAGCAGCGGCGGCGGCACGCGGGCGATGTCGGCGTTGGAGGTCGAGGCGGCCACGATCGTCCAGTAGAACGGAAACACGGAGACGACCACGACCACGGCGAGGATCGCATAGGCGATCGGACCGCCCCGCATGAACCCGACGTGGCCCGGCGTCCGGCCCGGCGTGGCCGCGGCGGCGGCGTGTCAGGATGCGCGGCGGGATCGTGGTGACGCTCATGAGGTGGTCGCGCTCCCGGTCACGAGGCCGAGCGGATCCGGCGGGCCAGCAGGGTGTTGACGACGACGAAGACGAGGATGATCAGGAACATGGCCCAGGCCACCGCGGCCGCGCGGCCGAGGTGGAAGTTGTACCAGCCCTGGTCGTAGAGGTAGAGGCCGAGGGTCTGGTACTGGTGGTTGACACCGCCGATGTGCCCGCTGACGCCGCCGAACAGCAGCGGCTCCCCGAACAGCTGGGTCGCGCCGATGGTGGAGATGACCACCGTGAAGACGATCGCGGGGCGCAGCGACGGCACGGTGATGTGGCGGAAGAGCTGCCAGCGGCCGGCGCCGTCGACCGCCGCCGCCGCGTACAGGTCGCCCGGGATGGCCTGCATCGCGGCCAGGTAGATGAGGGCGTTGTAACCGGTCCACCGCCAGGTCACGATCGCGGAGATGGCGACCTGCGAGGTCCACTTGCCGCTCTCCCAGTCGATGTTGTGGGCCCCGACGTGGCCGAGCGCCCAATTGATGAAGCCGTAGTCGCGTCCGAACAGCTCGGCGAAGACGATCGCGGCGGCCGCGGTTGAGGTGACATAGGGCATCAGCACGCTCACCCGGAACAGCGTGCGGCCGCGGAGCCGGTAGTTCAGCACCTGGGCCAGGCCGAGCGCCATAGGAGCTGCGGCACGGTGGAGATCAGGCCGAGGGTGAAGGTGTTGCGCAGCGCGTTCCAGAAGAACTGGTCGTGCAGCAGCCGGGTGTAGTTGGCCATGCCGACCCAGGTCTGCTGGTCCGGGCTGCCGAGATCGACGTTGTGCAGGGAGACGTAGGCGGTATAGACGAGCGGGAAGAGCCCGAAGGCGAAGAACAGGATGAAGAACGGCGCCACGTAGGCGTACGGCGAGCCCTTGACGTCCAGCCGGTACAGCCGGCTGCGCCACGCCTGGCCGCGGCCGGAGGGCGCCGGCCGGGTGGGGGCAGGCGGAGCGCCGCGGCCGCTGACCGGGGTCGGGGTGGAGACAGCCATCTCGCCGATCCTTGTCCTTGGTCCTGGCGAAGCTGTTGGGCCGGCCGCCGGTGGGGCCCGCTGTCAGGCTGGGCAGGACGCCACCGGCGGCCGAGGTCGGGATGCGGGGGTCAGGAGTCGAGCGCGTTCTTGATGTCGGCCAGGAACCGGCTGTAGGACTGGTCAGGGCTCATGCCCTGCTGCTCGACCCGCAGGATGGCGGTGCTGAAGGTGTCCTTGATGACGCCGTCCTTGGGCCCGAGGACCGCCACCGGCAGGCTCTTGGCGGAGTCGCCGAAGATCTGCCCGATGGGCGCGTCGTTGAAGTACTTGTTGGTCGCGTTGGCCACCTGTGGGTCGGCGATGGCCGTGGTGCTGGAGGGGAAGCTGCCCTGCTTGAGGAACAGCTTCACCTGCTGCTCAGGGGCGGTCAGCCACTTGGCCAGGTCGACGGCCTGGTCGACGTGCTTGGAGACCTTGGGGACCGCCAGGTAGGAGCCGCCCCAGTTGCCGGTGCCGCCGGGAGCGGTGGTCACGTCCCACTTGCCGGCACCCTTATCACCGGCCTGGCCCTGGATGTAGCCGATCATCCACGAGGGGGCGGCGATGGTCGCGAAGGCACCCGTCGAGAAGGCCTGGTTCCAGGCGGTGTCGAACTGCCGCAGCTTGGCGGTCTCCTTGGCCCCGACCGCCTGCATCGACAGGTCCCACGCGTCCTTCACCAGCGGGTTGCTGTCGTAGATCGGGTTGCCGCCCTGGTCGTAGTACTGGTTGGGCGAGGCGCCGACCATGGCGTTGAACATCCCGGAGGCGCTGTCCATGAAGGCCGAGCCGGCCGGTGCGTGGGCCATGTAGGTCTGGCCGGCCTTGACGTAGTCCGGCCAGGTCGGCCAGAGCTTGGCGACCTCGGCCCGGTCGGTCGGCAGGCCCGCCTTCTTGAACAGGTCGGTGCGGTAGGCCATGGCCATCGGCCCGACGTCGGTGCCGAGCCCGATCGTCCTGCCGTCGGAGGTGGTCGCCTCCTGCCACTTCCAGGGGAAGAAGTTGTCCTTGAGTGCGGCCCCACCGAAGTCGTTGAAGTTGACGAACTTGTCGGCGCGCGACTGCACGATCTCGGCGATGCGGCCGACCTCGATGCCCTGGATGTCGCCGAGCCCGCTGCCGGCGGCCAGGTGGGTCTGCAGCGCCTGGTAGTAGTTCTGCTCCTGCTCGACGCTGTTGTAGGAGATCTTCACGTTGGAGTGGAGCCGCTGGTACTCGTCGAAGAGCCCGGCCTCCTTGTAGCCGAAGGTGCCGAAGAGGTTGACCTGCAGGGTGACCGGCTCGTTGCTGGCGGTGCTCGACTTGGTCGTCTTGTCCGAGCTACACGCGGTAGCCAATAGAGCGACGGCGGCGAGCACGCCGACGAAGGCGCTCACCCTCCTTGGTGCACTGCGCATGCGTGCCTCCCCTGTGGAGACGGGACCAGGTAGATGCCGAATACGGAGCAGCCGCGCCCACCCATGCATGTGGAATCCTCCTGTGCCGCCTGTACCGCGACCACCGCCGCAGGTCTCCCTCGCGCACATGTGAGAGCGCTCTCACACAATGCTCGTACGATGAGAGCATGTCAAGCGGGCGACCTGGTCCGATTGCTCCCAAGCGCTACGGCTCGCTGCGAGAGCGCGAGCCCCTGCGTCGCGTCGGCGTCGCGATCGAGGATGCCCGCACGATCAGCTCGGTGCCGAGGATCAGGTGCTGGGGCCGGTGGTCACCGCTGGAGATCATCTGCAGCAGCAGGCGGGTCATCTCGCGTCCCATCAGCTCGGTCGGCTGGCGGATGGTGCTGAGCGGCGGGTTGGCGGTGAGGCCGACGGGCGAGTCGTCGAAGCCGACCACGGCCACGTCGTCGGGCACCCGGCGGCCGCGGTTCCGCAGCACGCTCATGGCCCCGAGTGCCATCAGCTCGGAGGTCACGAACACGCCGTCGATGTCCGGCCGCCGCTCCAGCAGGTCGTGCATGGCCACCTGAGCGCCCTCGAAGGTGAAGTCGCCGACCTCCTCGAGGTCCGGGCAGGTGTCGCGGCCGGCCGCGCGCAGCCCCTGCCGGTAGCCCTCCAGCCGGTCGACGCCGGGGGCCATGTCCTGGGGACCGGCCACGGTGGCGATCACCTGGCGGCCCTGCTCGACCAGGTGGGCGACGGCCTGCATCGCGCCGTGCTGGTTGTCGGCGTCGACGTAGGACACGTCGGCGGCCGCCAGCGGACGGCCGCACAGCACCACCGGGATCCCCTGGCGCTTGAGGCCGAGAGGCAGCTCGTCGAAGCCGTGCAGCGACACCAGCAGCACGCCGTCGACGTGGCCGCCGCCGAGGTAGTCGGCCAGGCGCGCCTCGTCCTTGCTTGACTGGGGCATGAACAGCACGAGCTGCACGCCCGGCCCAGCCAGCCCCTCGGTCACGCCCCTGACCAGCCGCGGGAAGAACGGGTCATTGAAGAACTGCGCGGTCGGCTCGGGGATCACCAGCCCGATGGAGTCGTTACGCCGGGTCACCAGGCTCCGGGCCGCGCGGTTGGGCACGTAGCCGAGGCGGGCCGCCGC
>Ga0137379_10004355_pt1 | contig 13312 bp, 16 predicted proteins | sample SagtaG_18_FD_104812 | JGI IMG/M metagenome (GOLD analysis project Ga0137379, IMG submission 104812) | Vadose zone soil microbial communities from Sagehorn Ranch, Mendocino, California, USA - Sage2_L_80_16 metaG | ecosystem: Environmental > Terrestrial > Soil > Vadose zone | place: USA...
CAGCCCGAATCCGCCGGGTTAGAGCTGGCGTGCCTTCAAGGGGCGTAACAACACCGGTTTCTCCCGTATACCTTCCCATCTCGCTCACCGCGCCCGGCCCATCCGGCAGTACCGAGCCGACGCGACTTTGTCGAGGCTGCTCCCGCCCTCCCCGTCGATCCCCGGTTCAGGCTTCCTCAGCTTGATCCCGCCGCTACGACAGCGGGCAATGGCGGTCTTTCACCTCCATCCGGAACACACAACAGCGCATCGTGGCGCACCACCAGCAGGCACAGCTTGTGCTCTTCGAGGCGGATGTTCACGTGAATGCTGTCGGCCCACAGGTAGACGTAGTCCACGGCGGACAGGTCCCGGGCGGCGAATGCTTTCTGCTCGGCCTTCCAGGTCTCGGTCAGCCGGGTGATCACCGCCGCCGACAGCCCGGCCGCGGAGCCGAGGAACTGGCCGAGGGCGGGCACGAAGTCGCCGCTGGATAGGCCGTGCAGGTACAAAAGCGGCAGCACCTCGGTGACCTTCGGGGTCTTCGGCGCCCACGGCGGCAAGATCGCCGAGGAGAATCGTTTCCGCTCCCCAGTGGCCGGGTCGGTGCGCTTGTCGTTGACCCGCGGCGCAGTCACCTCGACTGCGCCCGCGCTCGTGAGCACCTCCCGCGGCTGGTGAGAGCCGTTGCGGACCACCAGGCGTCGGCCGTCCTCGTCCCACTCCTTGGCGAACCGGGCGATGTAAGCGTCCACCTCGGCGGCCAGCGCCTCGGCCAGCATCCGCCGCGCGCCCTCGCGGACTATCTCATCGATCAGCGACGACGGGCGATCCTTCCCACCCGGCTGGCCAGGGCAGTCGTCAGGAACTACGGTGAGCATCGGGCTGTACCTTCCCGGATGGCGTCATCCCCGCTGCCATAAATGACGCGCTGATACAGATCCTGATCAACCACTCTCGGAGGACCTTGCTCCCCTGGCCCTGCTAGCCGCACTAGTCCGCCAGGATCGGCGCTCTGGCAGACGTAGGGACTATGTGAAGTGACGATAAATTGAATTAGCGGAAAGTGAGCCTTCATCCAATCGCCAATATTCTTCTGCCAGCTGACGTGTAGATGGGAGTCGACTTCGTCAATAAGCACGATACCAGGATAGGCAAGCGTCGGTCGGCCTTTATCACGCTGAATTCGCAAGGTATTAAATGCGGCGTTCATCTGTCGAATGATGTCTACGACCAAAGCTGTCACTGTCCGATATCCATCACTCATTTGGCGCAAAGGAAATTCATCGCTGTTCCTGCGCACCCAAAGCCCCTCAGAATCGACTTTAGAGACTTCGTATCCGCCAGGGAGCATGCCATCACCTATAATGGCAAGGGCTGCATCGAGCGTTTCTTGTGCCCCGGGCCGGCTTTCTAGCCGGTATAGGTGTTGTTCGATGAGCCAACTCACGCCCTCGACTATTGACGGAACTCTTCGGTGTAGAAACTCCGTATTCGACTGAAGCCGAGCAGCTTAGACGCCGACTAGGAAATCTTGAAGGAAAGGTCCTCAGCGGTGAAGCTTCCTCATCCGAAGTGGAAGAGTATACAAACCTAAGCGACAAACTCACTAGTTCGCTTAATGCCAGAATCGATGAGGTGTCCGCTCGGCTTGGACCCGACGCGTGATCCAAATTGCTCGGATCGAGCTAGACAAGGCGCTAGACGATCGACTTAAATACAGAACTTTAAGGCTAGTTGGGCGAGGCGCTAGCCCGAAATCATGCACGTGGCTCATGGAAGAGGGCAACAAGTGAGCGAAAAGGCATCAAAGACGCCCTTATACGCATCGCCGTAGGGATGGAACGTTGCATGTACTGCGGGGATAGCCGCGGCACAGATATTGACCACTTCGAACCGATCAAAATTGCACCGTTCCGTACATTTGACTGGCCTAATCATCTGCTTGCCTGCTCGAGCTGCAACAGCAACGCCAAACGTGACGCTTACCCATGTGACGAACACGGCAAGAGCTTGCTGGTCAATCCAAGCTTCGAGGATCCGTCCGATCACCTCAAGCTGACTCTGAGCGTTGGAATGTACATGGGAATAACCCATAAAGGCTCTGTGACTATCCAAGTATTTCAACTAAACAGGATTGATCTTCGAATGGGCAGGGAAGCTGCATTCGCACGATGCAAATCTATGCTTCGGGACTACCTTAACTTGGAAGCATCAAGAAAACTCGATGAAGCCGCCACCACGAAGCTTGCCCTTGAAAGACAACCCTTTGCTGATGTCCTGCACGCCATGTATAAAGTAGTTGATCTACCGGGTGCACCCCTTTGGACGCGATGAGACTGCTCGCGCTACTGCTGAGAACACGAGGGCAGTGTTACCTCCTTGGCACGGCCAACGTGCGCGGGTGTGGTCTGCTGCCGCCGTGGTGGTTTTACCGCGTTGGTGCTTGGGCGGCAACGCCTGAGGTCGGGGACTGGGGAAGAAGACTGAACGCCGTTCACCCACCGGATGGTTCCGGTGATTGGGGTCCGCTGGCTCTGTTCGACCGCCCGCTTGAGGGGATAATCGCGCGTATCGCCCGTGCCCTGCGCGCCCGCGACCGCGTCCTAGCCACGGTTCTTGGGTTTGAAGGCAATGAGAGTCACGATGTCATCCTTTACGAAGCCGAGTCTTTGGCCCTGCAGCTGTCCGGGGCTCTTGATGTCGCCGCGGCCGCGACCGGGCTCCAGCTCGGACTAACCACAGATCAAGGGAAACCACTCAAGCCGACTGCCCTCAAGTTGCACCGGCGCGACTTCACCGCCGCTATCCGACGCCAAGGGGCAGGAATCACCGGCGCAGACCTCAAACGGTGGCGCGGTCCGGAGGAAATGCTTGGCCTGATCAGGAACCGGATCCACAGTGCGCCTGCCGTGCCGGTGGCCGGCGATGACGCAGTCTGGTTCGTGCTTCCCAAACAAGATCAGACGAGATTCAACGCTCGCGCCAACAAGCTGGGCGGGATGACCGCCTGGGGCGTCAAATCCGCGACCGGACCCGCTTCAGCGCTGATCGACCCTTGGACGCTAACCGAAAAAAGCATTGCCGTAGTGCGAGACGTGCTCAGCGAGATCGCATCGAAATGCCTTGCTCAGCTTCCACCCGCCGACGTCGCCGACGAACCATGGCCGTGGGATCCTGCAACAGGTGATTCCGCGCTGTCGCTACTCGGCCTCTAGAAAAGCGACCTCGGCTTCCCAACTGAGCCGAGACGGGCGCCGCAGGTAACACATACCGATCGCGATCTCCTGGCCGTCTTCCCGGGCCATGCCGGGCCGATGCTGCGCCCCGAACCCAGCCGCCTGCCGCTGCTGCGCGAACTCGAAGACAACCTCACCGAGCGGATCACCGAAGCGCGCCAGCGCACGTGGCTCGGCGAAGTCACTGGGCTCGAACAGACGCTTGCCGCCCTGTGGGACAAGAAGCAGCAGGTCGAACGGCTCACTGCCGCTGGCATCACCGACACCCCACGCGCGCTCAACTAGCCATGAAGCTGTTGGCTTACTGCGGCTGCTGCGGCAGGAATGCCACGCACGGCGGCATGATGGGCGGATGGCCGAATCACTCGCAGCCCAGTTCCTCCACGCCAACCTGGAGGTGGAGTGCCCCACCTGCCAATACCCCATCTGGGTCACTTGGGCCGAGGCGGTCGTGCAAGCCAGTATTCTCTGCCCGTGCTGCCGTGGCCGCATCCGGCTCACCGACCCAGAAGGCAGCATGCAGAACGCCGCACGCGTCGTTGAACAGCAAATCAACCAGGTCCTGAAAGGACTCCGGCTTTGAGATACCAGCAGGACCTCCAGGTCAGCCTCCGTGACCGCTTGCGCCGCCTGCTGGTCGCTGACTGCGAGGACGCCGGGCACGAAACCCGGCTCGTCACCGGCTGGATTGAACAGCAGCCCACTTTGCGCGCACTCCTGGCCGAGGCCGAGCGGGCAGAGCCCAGCCTTGACCCTGACAGCCTGATTACCGCGCTTCGGGAAGGCGGGGGCGGGCTTGGCCGCAGCTTCCGGTGGCCCAGCCAGACCGAAGAGGGCCGAGCGGTCCTCATCTGGCACCTGATGAAACGGATCGCCGCTGACGACCAGGACGGCACCGATGGCACGCGGATCGCGATGACCTACGGGCGTGCCGTCAGCAGCAGTGGCAGCAGCAACATCAACGACATATGGCGGGAGTTCACGGAGCGCATCCTCCGGCCGTTGTTTGATCACCTGGATGAGCGCATCGGCGCCGAAAGCAGCGTCCTCTACACCCTTGAGCGTTACGTCCGCCGGGTCGAATGGTTCGAGCGTGACGATCTCTACCGGCGTTACGAAGAGGACCGCCAGAACGGCGAGGAAGTCTACAACCGTGACCTGCGGAAGTTCCTGTTCAGCGAGGGCATCAACATGCCTTTCACCCAGGCCAAATCCGCCTCGGGGCTCTCCGACGTCCTCACCGACCTCGATACCGAAGACCCGTTCATCGGCGAGGTTAAGCTCTTCGACGCACGCAACCACGGAAAGCGGGAACTGGCCACCGGGGTGAACCAGGCCGCGGCCTACGCCCAGGACTGGAAGAAGAACACCGGATACCTGATCATCATCAACCTCTCCGCCCGTCCTCTTGAACTCCCCAGCGACGGGCCGAAGGGCACCTGGCCCCCATATCTGGATCTCGGCGGGATCCGCGTCTACCTGATTGCAGTGCGGGCGCTGCCAACGCCCACCGCAAGCAAGCAGGGCAAGCCCCAGCCAGTGACGATCACCCGGGAAGACCTCATCAACCCAGATGCCTGAACCGGTGAACGCAGCCACTCGCCGCGAGTGGCGCGCCAGCCAAGAGTCATCGCCAGCAAAAACCCCGTGATCGGTCGCGGAATGCCATGCAGCGGCTTACTGGTAAGAGACATTCCGTCCGTACCATTGCTGGAACCTGCGCGGTCCTCCGCTAACAACACGCGGAGCCCGCCTGCTGCGTGCTGGATCTTGCTAGCTACCAAGCAGGGACCCACGCGACACCGGTCGGCCTGTCGCTGTCGAGTCTTGCGTCTAGCGGCCTCGCATCCGCCGACGTTCTCGGGTAAGGCTCCAGTCCATGCCGCTATCGCTTCATCCTTGCCATCAGCGCGGGCGATCCGTTGGGTGTTTCTCAGCTCGACGATGGACAGGAAAGTTCGCGCACCTGTCTTTGTATGTCCAGGAAAGCTCGAAACCTCTGGGCGGAATGAAGGACATCAGCGTAGGTGCAGCTTGTGAAGGCCATGGTTTTCGTGGTCAGTGCCCGCTGTATGCATGGGCGCGTGACCGCGAAGTAGCGCCCACCGGCGTTCCCCGAAAGCATAGGGCACCACGCCCACCACCTTGCCGTACGCGGAATCGGCAGTCGCGCCAACCCGCCCGTGTGCACCTTCGCGCCTCCTCTCGGAGCCACAGACCCTGCCTGCCATGGTGTGGGCGATAGCGTTCCTGCGTGCGGTCAGCGCGGGAAACGGCTGTGTTCTCAGGTGCGGGCATCAGCGGTGAGGCGCCTGCTTCACTACCGCGGGGTTTCGGACTGCGGGATGACCTTCTCAAGCTCATGCATTCTGCTGCCCGGGAGAGCCTCGGGACTCAGGTGACCGACGCGCAGCTCGCGGATCTTCTGGGCTCCGGCCGCAAGCTGGAGGTAGTGCTTGCCCGCCTTTCCGGGGCGGCAGGCTTGGAGGCTGCGGATTGCCTGCTTCCCTCCGGCTGCGCGTGCCGAACGAGGCGCACATGCTAGCCGGGCTGCACCTTGCGCGGGGCGGCACACATGTGACCTTGAATTTCGATGTCGGGATCGAACTCGCCTACGAGCTGCTGACGGGCGGGGAGGCCACCGCCGCGCTTCCCGAGCCGTACCGCTCCGCTGCCACTGGCTGGCAAACGCTCGTGCCAGAGCGAGTTCCGGTGCTGCGGGTCGTGGCCAGCCGCCCCGAGCTCGATGCATGGGTGGCGGACCGTAAGCCGCTCGCGCTGCTCAAGGTTCATGGCAGCCTGAGCAGGGACCAGCGGTACCTGGTGGATGTCGTGGTGCTCGACATCGACGAACTGGGCCAGCTCACGCAGTCGCGGCGAACTGCCATTGACACCCTTGGATCGGCGAAGCGGCTGGTCATTACCGGGTACTCCGGAGCTGACCCCGACGTCTATAAGCCGCTGCTTGCGGCTGTCCCGGCGGCGGTGTCCTCGTGGTGCCGCTATTCGCTGCCCCACGGCTCACCTGTCTGGCAGGACTTGCATGCCCGGCGGATCGCCCTGTCAACCGGTGCGCCGACAGGCCTTGCCGTGACCGCGCTGCGGGAATTCCTCGGTCTCTCCAACACACCCCCCTGGCCCCAGCAACAACTTCCAGGGGTCGGCTATCGGGAGCATTTCGATCAGTGGGCATACGAGTTCCGCGCCAGCCGTCCCGCAGACAAAATCGCCGTCGCCTGGGCTTGGCTGCTTGCCGACGGAGGCGATCTCGACACCGCCAAGTGCATGCTCGGTGAACTCGCCGTCGCGGGACTCTCCCGACACTGGCACTCTCTTGCGGTACGCCGAGGTGCTGTACACGCGGGCTCGTGGTGACGACCGCGCCCGCGCCGAAATGCTCTACCGCCGGATCGCGGCGGACAGCCGGACCGATGCCGACACACGGCTAATGTGCCGTCTGCGCAGGGGCGACATCTCCCGCGGCCGCGCCATCCGCAGCGGCCAGCTAGCGATACTGCCCCTCATCAAGGCCTACACCCAGCCTCTGCGGGTCCTCGCCGCGACCCGGGCGGGACGGCGAGAGCAGGAAGCTGCCGCCGATGCCTACCGTGCCCTACAGCACACCACGCTGTGGGTCCTTGAACGGGCAGCCGCGACCGCCCCCCGGTGGTCCTGGGCCGCCATGGCTTACCTGTGCCGCGCCACCCGGCGGCTAGGCGGCCCCGCTGAACGGCTGGCGGGCAACGGCAACCGGCGCTCCCTCATCCGTCAGCACCGGCTCCTGCTGTCTGCCTATGCATCCCTGCTCTCCGGCCGACCACCCCCGGCCGGACGCCAGGAGGAAGTCCAGTCACTGCGGGATGCCTACCGCAGCGCCGACGACCTGCCTGGCTCCGGCAACCTCGCAGCCACCCTGGCAGTGGTAGCTGCTGCCCAAAACGACTTGGCCAGCGCTAAGAGCCTGATCGAGGAAGCCCGCAACGACTACACCGTCGGTCGCCCCGACTCACAGCCCATCGCCTCAGGACAAGCGCTGTTGCTCGCCATCCAGCGACTCCTCGACCGGCAGCACTGATAAATGGCTGTCTCCTCCGTGGTTAACGTTCGCTGGAATGGCAGGTTCGACAGACGCCAGTCGATCTATCTGAGCAGTGCAGACACGGTGCCGGCTTCGGCCGCAGCCGGCCCCGCCTGCGCTCGGGGTAGGACCAGACGAACCCGCCGGCCACCCGGAAGCCGAAGCCGTCGCTGTCGATCTCCTCCACGTGAGGCAGGGGCCACCGCGAGGCAGCGTACGTCGTCGGCATCAGCCATCGTTGTCTCTGCTGGACCACGGCACCCGCATACGCACAGCCAAGAGCTCATTCGCGTGTGAATGCTCTGCGCTGGTCCTGGGTTGGGCACTTCCTCGCCAAAACGCGGCACAGACAAGCCGGCACCAAGCCCATGGAAAGCGAGTCATCCCAGACGTTATGCGGCAAGATTCAGGAGACTGCCTCATAAGGACAGGGGCCTCGCCAATGGACAAGGGCGGACGACAAGCATGTGCGAAGTGATACGACGTATCAGCCACGATCTGCGGCATCTGCGCAATATTGACGCCTACGCAGTGGCCTTGGTCGTGTTCGCGTTCGCGGTACTTTCGGTGGTCGGTGACGTCCTGCCTGCCAACACACGGTGGGCGGTCCTGCTCGTGGGTGTGGGGTTGTTGGTGTTCCGCGTGACGTGGCCAGACCGTTATGAGGGCACCGCCGATGATGTGCTGAAAGACAGGTCCGCGTTCGAAGACAAGCCCTTCCCCGCCCGGCTGCGAGAGGCCAGCGAATTGTGGGTGTTCGCCCCGTCGGGCATCAACCTGCTGGCACCGCAGAACTGCGAAACGATCCGAACCTTCTAGCCAACCCGGACGGCGTGGTCCGCGTCGCGGTCCTAGACCCGGCCGCGGAGACCGCCGTGCAGCTTGCCACCCGGCAGCTCGATGACTCACTGGACTTCCCTCCCCAGCTATTCCGGTCATCGCTGGAAGCGACCATCCGCCAGCTACAGCGCATGAGGGCCTGGCAGGCACGGGGCAGCTTCGAATACCGGCTAGCCGCCTACAACCCGGGGTTCAGCCTGGTCGCCATCGACCCTGGCACCCGCCACGGGGCGGTGATCGTGGAGTTCCACGGCTTCCACAACCAGGTCACCAACACCCGTATGCACATCGAACTCACCAAGGCCATCAGCGAACAGTGGTACACGTACTGGCTCGACCAGTTCGACCGCATCTGGCGCGCCGCCCAACCGCCCTCTTCGCCCAACTAGCCGAAAGAACACCCTGCGCCAAAGACTCAACGCCGCCCCGGCCGTCAACGGTTCCCGGTCGCGTTTGGGCGGCGATCACGCTGCCGACGGTTTCGGCGAGGCTGACTGCGGCGTTGGCGTGGCTCCCTGAGATGCCGAAGGCCGCCAGCATTAGGATTTGCTGATTCCAGAGCGCCGGATCAGGAACGGAATCGAGCAGCAGAAAGATCTGCTACATGAAAGCCGATATGGATAGACGGCATCTGGCAAATTGGGTGCGTTACTGATGACGCGGGCAAGTGTTTGGGATTACTGGATAGTTACCCGGGCGTGGGTCATATAGAGCGTCATTGTTCCAGTCCATCTTGGTCAGGCCTAGGACGGGCCTAGGACGTCTGCGGCTGTGCGTTCGAGCGGCCCGGATCCGGCGTCTCTTGTAATGAGGAGTGGACTTGGAATGCTCTTGCCGCCTTGGCAGAAGTTGCCAGTGCCTGATGCCAGCCCAGCTGCGGTGCCGTTGACGAAGAGCAGCGCGTCCCGACCGAAGAGCTGCTGAAGGGGTTCCACTGCGGACGGGCCAGTTGTCTGGGCGGCTCTTGCCCTCGCCTGGTGCTCCGCGACGAGGAGGTAGATGCTGTCCTCGACGCCTGGTCGGCGTGCGCAGAAGTCGAGTGCGTCCGCGTCCAGTCCCGTACACCGTGGCGTGGCGTTCAGCTCGTCCGGCCGCCGCCGACGTCGTAGGCGACGAAATCCAGACCGCCCCCATCGGCGTCGAAGACCTGCGAGCAGCAGGTCACGAACCCATCGGCTGTCCCGCCGCGTATCGCGTAAGCAAGCCCGACGTACGGTCAGCGCCCCGACGGCATGGACTCGTGGCCACCGGGCTGGCGGATGGCCCACGTAGCGGCCGACTGAGCAGCATGAATGGCCTCGTCCTCGGACGCGCCCGCAGTCAGGTGCGCGGCGAGGGTCGCCATGAACGCGTCGCTGGCGCCCGTGCTATCGACCAGCACCGTCTTCTCGACGGGATACCGCCGAGTCGCCCCGTCGGCATGAACGACGCACCCCAACTCCTCAAGCGTGACCACGACGTTAGGAATCAAAAGCTCCCGGGACAGCGCCTCGGCGAGACCGTCAGGCACCAGATCACGGCCCACTCCACGAGCCTCAAGAAGTGCCCGGGCCTCGGCCTCGTTAGGCACGAGAGCATCGACCCGATCCCACGGCAGCGACGCGGCCCCAGCAGGATCGTCCAACGGCGGAGCCGGCTGCACGAACACCCGCGTACCGCAGCGGCTCGCCACGTCGATGGTCTCCCGCACCGACTCCGCCGACAGCTCAAAGGTGACAAGCACCGCATCCGCCCGCTCGACGGCACCCGCAGCGGCACGCACCGTCTCCGGCGTCACGGCCACGTCGTCGCCGACACGCCAAACAAACGAGGTCTCACCGTCATCGCCGACAAAGCACACACATATCGCGCTCGCCACTTTCGGGCGCACCTGCACGCCCCCGACTTCAACGCGCTCGCGCCTTAACGCCGCAAGAATGTCCCGCCCGAGCCCGTCATCGCCCACGGCCCCCACCGCAGCCACCCGCGCACCAAGCCGAGCGAGGGCAACGGCCTGGTTGAGCGCCTTCCCCCCAGGCGACGTCCGGATAGACCGCGCCTGATAGGTTTCTCCCCACACGGGAAGCCGGGGCGTATTGACGAAGCAATCAGCGACATACGCTCCGACCACAACAAACCGCAGTTCCTCGATAGCCCGCTGCGCCCCCGACACCCGCGCCCCGAGCTCAGGCGCCTCCCCTACGCGCGCCGACCCCTCAGCCACGCCACCCGCCACCCATCAGCCGTAACCCATCAGCCAGTCACCGGTAGGTCCACTGCTTCCCAGTCCCGGTGTACTTCGACACCGAGATCGGCTCGACGCCCGGCTTCATCCGCGCCCGGTACAGTACCCCAAACAAATGGTCCACCTCGTGATACACCAGCCGAGCCATTCCCCGTTCAAACGCAGTGATCCGGGTGGTCCCGTCGATGTCCTGGTGCTCAACCTCGATGGCCAGCGGCCGCGGCACCATGCCCCGCACGTCGAAGAAGCTCAGGCACCCCTCGTACCGCTCGTCCGTCTCGGCCGACTCGTCGCTGATCCGGGGGTTGAGCAGCGTGAGCGTCGCGCCCTCCGGGGTGCGGATCACCGCCGCCGCGCGCCCGATGTTGATCTGCGGCGCGGCCAGGCCCATGCCCTTCACGAAGTTGTGCACCTGCGCGACCCGCTCCAAGGTGCTGACGAGCTGAGACACCACCCGCCGCGCGTCCTCAGCCTCCGCGGGCAGATCGAACGGCCGCGCGACCTCGGCCAAGACCGAATCGCCCTCTTGAGCGATGTCCAGCGACCGCATCCGCTCGGCCGGGCTCATGGCGTCCATTTCGTCTGTCTCCCCCTCGTCAGGAACCTTGAACTTCCACTCCATCCGGTACCGAGCGTGTAACGGCGGCTCGTCTATCGACCAGGCGAACACCACCTGGTCGTCCCTCTCCTGACGGGAGATCGCGGTCGGGAACGGTGACGCCTCAGCTGTCGTCGATGTCGTTATGCCCCACGCCGTCGGTTCGAGCCTGGCAGGGATGGTCAGGGTCATGCTCAGCCGCCGGGTCGGCACCCGAATGGCGCGCGCCCACCACGGCCCCCACTTGTGTGCCTCGACGGTGTAGGTGTAGCTGATCCACGCCGTCTCCCCCGGATACAGCGGAAACCGCCCGTCCCCGTTCTCGAAGAGAAGCCAAACCTCCTTGAAGGCGTCCCGGTCGTACCTGATGACCCACGACATGGGCTCGTCCCCGCAGGTGGCCGACAGCCCGACCTCTTCCCAGGTAAGCGGGTCCTTACGGTAGAGCCGGTTCGACCGCTCCGGGTCGCCCGGGTACTGGTCCACGGCGATGCGGACCAGATAGTGCGTCACCGGCTGCGAGCCCGTGTTCCGCAACAGGCGCCGGATACGGCTCTCGTACATGCGGTCCCGGTAAGTCAGCTCGGCCTGCTCGTGCTCCACCACCAGCTCGGGCGCGGGCAGCGACTGCGGGTCATCCGAAGCGGCCTCGTCGTGCCGACCGCGCTCCGGCGTCAACTCGGCCAGGGCCTCGTGCATGTCCCGCCAGCGCCGGATAATGGCCCGCCCAGCCCGCAGATGCTTGTCAGCCTGCTCCGCGAAAGGCCGGCTCGCGTGTATCGTCCCTCGCTCGACCTTGCTCACGTACGACGGCGTGAATCCGACGAGCTTGGCGAGCGCCTTCTGCGAATAGCCGGTGACCTCCCGCCAGTGCCGCAGCTCCGCGATGAACGCTGCGACGGCCGGGATCTGCTGCGCATCCTCGGGCTCTAACTGCACCTCGTTCCTCTCCCCGCAGACGGGAATGGAGTGAATGGCATGTGATTGCTGATCACCCTGTTGTCCATCGCCATCCGTAGCGGACCCTGCCGGTGTGAGCAAGTACCCGCACCGCCAGACAAGTCCGCCGACGTCCTGGCTTGCCTTCCCCAGCGCCGCCCACGGGTGTGCGTTCAGTGACCGGATATCTCGCTGCGCATTCACGGTATCGCGCGCAGCCCGCCGTTGGAGGAATCCAGGCCAGCGGCCTGTCCGCTCTTCCCCTGCCCGGATACAGGAGGTGGGCAGATGATCATTATCGCGGTCCTGGCGGCCATGCTCGCTGCCAGCGTTATGGCTGCGGTCGCGTTCGTTCGAGCGGGCATTGCACGCGAGGAGTCCGACAGTTCCCTCCTTGGCGAACCACGGACGCGCGCCTCCGCAGTGACCCGCCGCGTTCTCGGCCTCTACGTCCGCTCCCCCGAGCAAGCAACCCAGGCTGACCACCGAGCGGCCGACGGGCAGGACTATCCGACGTCGGCGAGTTCCCGATGAGCATCTTCGGCAGGCACATCGCCCCCGCGCAGACCCGTCAGGTCTCGTGTCCCGTCGCCTGGAACCGCTCCCGTTCGGCCTCAATTAAATGGATAGCCAAACGATCAGCTCGGCGCTGGCCGCCTACCCCGAGCCTGACCCTCAGCGGGTCGATCCAAATCAGGACCGTCTGCGGGACTGTCACCGGGATACGGCCTGCCGAGTTGGGCGTACAGATCGGCCAAGTACTGGTCGATCAGCCCAACCCGCTGCCGCAGCGCCGCGAGTTCGCCCGCGACCTCACCGCGCCGCGCGGAGTCGAGCCCACGGAGTTCGGCACGAAGTTCCTCGATCTTCCCCAACAACTCTTCGATAGTCGCGGCCCGCTCGGCGGCGTCCTCGGGCGTGGCACGCACGAACACGCCCTTGCCTGGCTGGCCAAGCAGCAGCCCGTCGGCGCGCAACTGGGCTATCGCGGCGCGAACCACCGTGCTGGAGACGCCGTACGTCTTGGTCAGCTTCGCGGTGGACGGGATGGCGGAGCCGACCAGGAACTCCGCGGCGGCGATCCTCCGCCGGAGGTCGTCGGCAACCTGCTGGTACGCGGGACGCCCGACGATTTCGGTCACCTGGCCGTCCTCCCGCACCTCGGGCGCCTGTGCGCCTGGCTATGGCACGCAACCGTAGCCGAAAGCGCACCTCTAGCCAACCGTATGCACAATGTTGAACATAGTGTGCTAGCTTGCTGTGGACCGCTGCGGACGCCCATGGACATAAACGCCACAACGGATGCCACCGCGAGATCTCGCCCACCGACCCAACCCTGGGAGATGTCTCGATGCAGAACAACAGAGCCCCGCCGACACGCGATCGCCCGTCAAGAACGCCAGCACCGATCAACC
>Ga0137379_10004356_pt1 | contig 13312 bp, 7 predicted proteins | sample SagtaG_18_FD_104812 | JGI IMG/M metagenome (GOLD analysis project Ga0137379, IMG submission 104812) | Vadose zone soil microbial communities from Sagehorn Ranch, Mendocino, California, USA - Sage2_L_80_16 metaG | ecosystem: Environmental > Terrestrial > Soil > Vadose zone | place: USA...
TGCCATCGAACGAGCAGCGCGATCGACTCGGCATCGTAGATGGCCTGCACGGTCACGGATGTCGTCGGAGGATGGAACTCACGGACGGGCTCGGTGATCTGTCCGATGATCGGAACGCGTGCGACGCGAGCGGATTCGAAGTTCGCCGTCCCCTTGGTCAGGTCAATCGGATCGTCGACGTGCCTGGCGACGACGAGGTTGGTGTAGCCTGGCCCGCTGCTGTCGGAGAGAGAATCGATGAAGTCTGTGATCGCCCATCGTTGCTCCTCCTTCAGCGCGTCGAGGAACGACGGCATGGGCGTGCCATTGAGGCCCGTGCTCATCGTCCTGAAGATGTCCTCGCGGGATGAGCCTCCGCGGAAAGTCCAGCGTTGCGCGAGGTCCGCCGGGCGTATCGGACGGCTCCAGTCGTCCATCAGGGTTGGAGCCGAAGGTCCGTCGCCCCTGCCGAGCGTGCCGTGGCACTTTGCACAGCCGGTCTCCTCGTAGAGCGTCTTCCCGAGCGCGATGGACTCTTTCGTGGATCTCGGCGCGCTTGGGAGCGGAACGGGTTTGGGAGCGTTCTCCGGCTTGGAGAAGTCGGGTGAGAAGGTCGTAATGAAGTCCGCGAGATCCGAGACTTCATGGTCGGAGAAATTGGGCCAGGCGGGCATCGACGTGTACGGCATGCCGCGCCTGATGATGTTGACGAGGTCCTGATGGGTCGGGAGCGCTCCATTGGGAGTCATTCGAATCTTGAACTTACCCGTCGTGAAGTTACGGGGCTTCGGACGGAGATGCACGGCGGCGTAGCCTTCGCCGTCCCCTTTCTCGCCGTGGCACTGCGAGCAGTTTCTGAGATAGAGCGTCCTGGCCGACTCGCGCTGCGCGTCGGTCGCGGCTTGGGCACCCGCCGCGCGCGCGAATCGTGTCGGCGCGACACACAACGAGACGATCAACACCGCGGCACACGCCGCCAGAGACGAGCGCGGCCCGATCAAACGAGTGGTCATTTCGTCGCGGTCTCCTCCTTGCCGCGAGGCCTTGAGGCCGTGAAATCGTAGAGAAAGAGGATCGCATCCCACATCTCGTCCTCCTTCAGGAACTTCTCCCACGAAGGCATCGCCGTGTCCCATGGACCGCCTTCGTCGGGCAGCCCGGGGCCCCCCTTCGAGATTCGCCAGAACAGAAACGTCTCGCGAAGCATCGGAATCGTGCCCTTGTCGCTGAAGTTCGTGGGGATCGGGTCGAGTCCGTGCACGAACATGCCGTTGCCGGCCAGGTAGTCGCCGTGGCAGAAGACGCAGTTCTGGTAGTAGACGCGGCGCCCGTTTTCGACGTGTTTGCGGAACTCTTGCGGATCCGATGTCTCGAGATGACGGAAGGGGTTCTCTCCGGCATTGAGATCGATCCTTCTGTCGTGAACCGTGACGTCCGACGGCGACGCGGGATGCACGGTCCGCGAGAAGAGCGGCGGCTCGACGGGAACATTCATCCTCACGTAGACGTTCGCGGCGGCGAGCGCCGGGATGGCGACGATCGTTGCACCGAGGAGCGCTGTGTACCGCTTCTCCGTCATGAACCGGACGAGCGGGTGGGAGACTTCTTCGCGCCGCTGCTGGCTGGAGGACACGTACGCCAGGATCGCGATCGAGACGATCCCCATGTAGATCGTGATGACGGACGAGGGAATCGGCGCCGTGAATCCGAATCGCAGGAGAACGTAGATGCCGATCCACCAGGCGCCGGCCCATATCAGCAGATTGACGCGCAGAAAACGCAGCAGCGCGAAGACGACAGCCACGGCGAGAACGATTGGAAGCTTCATCCTTTCTCTTTCTTGAGTGTCGCTTCAGGCTGCGTCCCACCCGGCGAGACGCCGGACGAAGGCGTGGTCGGCGTGGCCGTGCCGGCGTTGTACTGATGTTTCGTCTGGAGCGTGACCGTCGGTGTGCCGCCAAGCGTCTGCAGGTACGCGATCACGCAGAGGATCTCCTGATCGGTGAGGCCGACGGGAGGCTTGTTGATGGTCGGCATCCCCGGATTGAATCCGGGCACGATGAAGGCGTTCGGTTCGTACATCGCCTGGGCGAAGTACTGGACGTCGCTCAGGCCGGCCTCGCGGGTCTTCGCGCGGACGTCGACTCCCGCCAGGTCGGGGAATCGGAGCGCCCCGCTCTTGCCTATCGTGTGGCAGGTAAAGCAGAGCCCCTTGCCCTCCATGATCTCGCGGCCGACCTTCACCATGTCCGTCGTCGTCAGGTCGCTTCTGAGAACAATTTCGGCTGGAGGCTGCACTTCCTTCTGAGGCACCATCTGGCCGACATACGCATAGAACCCGGTCGTCGCGAGGACGAGCGCGCCGATCCGGATCATGAGCGGGACCCTCATTGTCCATCGGGGGACTTCGTCCCCCGAACCCCCTTACACGCTCGCTCCCGGGAAGCTTCTCTGAAATGGCGGGGACTCCTGCACCCCGCCAAGCTCACTCCGCTACGCTCGCTCTTCGCAGCTCGCTCCGCTCCGTTCGCGGGCCCCGCTCCGCTCGCGTGGCTCGCTCGCTGCGCTCGCTCGCGGCAAGGTTGCTTCATGAAATCTTGACCCTCTTGAAATCGGGCCGGTCGTGCAGGCTCGCGATCCAGAACACGACGCCGATCAGGAGGAAGAACAGGAGCACGGTCACGGAGACGACCTTCGTCGCGAAGCCGAGCGTGGGCGTGAACGCGTCGGGCGAACGGTCGCGCATGACGCCGTAGACATGCCAATGCTGGCGGAGCCCGGAGCGAACGTAGCCCATGAGTCCCATGAGCCAGGTGAAGGTGACCGCGATGAAGATCAGGACGTACTGCGAGATCCTCGGAATCTTTCCCCAGCGCACCTCGCCGGTCCTCGTCGCGCCGTGGAACAGAAAGACGTCGATGGCGGTGATCGACACCATGGCAATAAGAACGGAGCTGACCTGCGGCACCGACAGCCGGATGCGGACCGTCGCCTCGACAAAGTACCCGTAGATGCCCAGGAAGATCACGATGAACGCGGCCGCCGCGAAGATCGCGAGCTGCGCCGCATGGCCCGTCTTCGCCCACGACACCGTCGCGACCTTTCCCGTCCGTCGATACAGCAGAAAGCTCATGAACGTCGTGAGGATCAGGATGTTCACGGCGGTGTTCTTGGCGGACATCACGCCGAGGTAGCCAAGAATCGGGTGCGCCCCTCCTCCCATCGCCCGGAGTTCGGACACGGTCGCGATAATCGATCGCGGCGTTGCCCACACCATGAAGCAGAGCGTGATCGCGAAGAGAAGGTACTTGATGAACTTCTGCAGCGGCTGCACGCCCTCGACGCGGCCCATCCCCAGCCAGAGGTAGTAATTGGCGGCGAGGAAGAGATTCCCGATCAGAACAGCCTGGATGATGAAGAGCCACGAGAAAGCGCCGCCCATCATCGTGAGTCCGAGCGTCTGCGAGAAGGCGTAGATCTCCTTCGCGAGCCAGTAGCCGGCGAATGGAAGCGGCAGGAAGGCGCTGATCGCCACGAAGTTGCCGATGTATCCCATCCAGTCGTAGTGCGCTCGCTCCTCGTCGGTCTCCGCCTGCAGGAACTTGACGGCGGCGTAGGCGGCGGCCACCGATCCGCCGAATGCGATGTTCGCGATGAACCTGTGCACGTTGATCGGCATCCACGTGTAGTTGAAGACCGCGTCCCAGACGGAGAGGACCGCCCCCGTGTCCGAGACTCCGCGCGGCGACATCATGAACGTGAGCCAGGCATTGGCGATCATCATGATGGACGTGCCCACGAGGTTCAGCCCGAGCCCCAGGCCGAGATGAACCAGCGGATGGAACTTCCCCCAGCCGTAGTAATAGGTGTAGAGGAAGAACGCCTCAAAGAAGAAGAGCAGCACGTACGGGAGAAACGTCGGCGAGAACACGCTCATCAAGTAGTTCGTGAACTTCGGATACAGGATGATGAGCATGAACGTCAGGAACGCACCGAACGTCGCGGTGAGCGAGAAGGAGACCGAGAGGAGCTTCGTGAACTCGTGCGCGAGCCGGTCGTATCGCTCATCTCCGGTTTTGTAGCCGATCACCTCGATGATGAACGCGAAGAGTGGAACGGCAAGGACGAAGGCCGCGAACAGGAGGTGGAGCTGCGCGACCGCCCAAATGGCCACGCGGCTTCCGACGCCGGGAAACCTCCGGTACTCAGCCTCGGTGTAGGGTGTCGCCTTGGCCTTGGTCTCCGCCGCTGCCTTCTCGGCGGCCACTCCTTCCGCGCGGGGCGTGGCGTCGGAGGTCGCCGCAGGCGCCCGGTACGGCTCTTTGTATTCGTTATGGCGCACGAAGATCGACGCCATCCAGACGACGCTGAGGAACACGGCAATGCCGGCAACGGGACCGAGAAGGATCAGCACCTTGCGGTTCATCACCCCGTTCATCGCGGCGCCTTCCTCATTTGCTACCCGCGGGCGCGCTCGCGGCGCCCGCCAGCCGCTTGCGCTCGAGCTCTCGGACGTAGGCAACGATCGCCCACCTGTCCGCCGGAGGGATCGGCCAGCGGTACGCGGGCATCAGCGCCAACCCGTTCGTGATGACGTCGAAGATCTGCCCGTCCGGGTACTTCAGAATCCTGTCCTGGTGGAAGGAGGCGGTGGGGACGTTGCCACGCTGGAACAGGATCCCCTTGCCGTCCCCCCGAGCGTCGTGGCAAGGCTGGCAATAGATCACATACCGCTGGCGGCCGCGCTCGAGAAGCGCCGCGTCCACGGTTACGGGGATCGTCGCCACGCGCTGCCCGTCCGCTCCCTTGCCCGTGAAGAAGGCCCCGTTCTCTTTCAGCCCGCCGATCGGTACCGTTCCTGGAACCGGCTGGCGCATGGACGCGCCGTCGGAGAAGAACGTGCTGGCCGTCTGCGGGAGCACCTTCGGCTGGTCGTCCATGCTGGGGTTGATATGGATGGGAGGGCGGCTCGACGTGCAGCCGCGCGCGCAGCCGGTCAGCGTGACAACGGACATGAGCGCGAGGGCGGCGACCACGCGTGGCCTGCGGCCGGTCATGCCACGCCCTCGAGATCGGGATTCGGGTTGCGCACCTTGGCCAGATAGGTCGTCCGGGGCTTGGTGTTCAGCTCCTCGAGGAGCGCGTAGTTGCGCGGATCGGCCTTCGCCTTCGCGACCCGGCTCGATCGGTCCCGAAGATCGCCGAACTCGATTGCCGAGGCCGGGCAGGCCTGCTGGCACGCCGTCTTGACGTCGCCGTCACGAAGCTCGCGTCCGGCGAGCCGCGCATCGATCTTCACCCGATTGATCCTCTGCGTACAGTAGGTGCACTTCTCCATGACGCCCCTCGCGCGGACCGTGACGTTCGGGTTCATCGCGAGCTTGAGGATGTCGGGCGTGTCCTTGGTGTAGTTGAAGAAATTGAAGCGGCGCACCTTGTAGGGACAGTTGTTCGAGCAGTAGCGGGTCCCGATGCACCGGTTGTAGACCATCACGTTGAGTCCCTGCCCGTCGTGAACGGTCGCGGCCACGGGGCAGACCTGCTCGCAGGGGGCATCCTCGCACTGCATGCAGGGCACGGGCTGAAAGACCATTGCCGGGCTGCCGGAGGGCTCGCCGGAGAAGTACCGGTCGACCCGGAGCCAATGCATCTCGCGCCCCTTCGCGACCTGGATCTTGCCGACGACCGGCACGTTGTTCTCGCTCTGGCAGGCGACCATGCATGCGTTGCACCCGATGCACGCGTTCAGGTCGATCGTCATCCCCCACTGGTGCCCCTGATCGTAGGCATGCTCTTTCCAGAGGGAGAAGTGAGGCGGTTCTTTTTCGAAGACGCCGAGCGCGCCGTCCTTCGACGATGCTCGGGACGGGGATTCGGCCGCATGTGCGCCTCGAAGCTCGGTCAGAGTCGACTCGCGGATGAGGGGACGCCCCTCCATGCTGCCGTGGTGCTGGGTCGCCGAGAGCGAGTACGTGCGCCCGAGCCTGGTGAGTGTGACGCCGCTGTCGAAGCCAGGTGCCCGGGAGGATCGGACCGTGAACGTGTCGAACCCGATCCCAGACCCAATCCGTCCCGCGCGCAGACGACCGTAGCCAAGAGTCAGGCACACCACGCTGTCCGCCATCCCGGGAAGGATCCAGACGGGAAGCTCGAGCGAGCGGCCCGCGTAATCGAGACGGACCACATCCTCGCTCGCAAGACCGAGCGTCTCGGCGGTCTTCGGGCTTACGAGCGCGGGGTTGTCCCACGTGAGCTTGGTCAGGGGATCGGGAAGCTCCTGCAGCCATCCGTCGTTCGCGAAGCGGCCGTCGTGAACCGAAGCGGAGGGAAGGAAGACGACCTCCAGGCCACTGCGAGATCCGCCGGGGGCTCCTCCGGAACCGGTTGCGCCCGCGCCGCCGCCGATCGAGCGCGCGAGCTCCGCCACGGGCTGCACGGTGAGCTCGGGGACAACTTCTGGAAGCTCGCTGCCTGCAAGCAATCCATCATGCAGGACACGGTTCCACTTTCTGTCGAATTCGGTCTCGCCCAGGATTGCTTTCCAGGTCTCCCGCACGATGTCGTAGCCGGGACGGTCCTGGCCTCCAGCCATGAGCCCCAGCACTTCGACGGGGGATCGTCCGCCGAACAGTGGGAGGATCAGCGGCTGGACGACGCTGAGCGTGCCGCCAACTGCGCGCGCGTCTCCCCACGATTCGAGGTAGTGCGCGCGCGGGATGTGCCACTCCACCTTCGAGGAGGTTTCGTCAACCGTGTGCCCGAGCGCGATCGAGTGAGGAACCTTCGCCAAGGCTGAGGCGAAGTCGAGATCGGCGGGGGCGTCGAATACCGGATTGCCGCCCAGGATGACGAGCGTCTTTATCGCGCCCGCTTTCATCGCGGAAACGAGTGAGGTGAGCGAGCTGACACTCGGAAGGGCTGCATCCTTCGTCTCGAAGTAGCTGACCGTCCTGCCCGTGTTGCCGAGATGAGTGTTCACCGCGCAGACGGCGGCGTGGACGGCCGCGGGCTGGCGTTCCCCAGCCACGATCAACCCCTTGCCGCGGTTCGCCAGAAGATCCTTGGCAAGAGCGTCGATCCAGCGCGAGTCGAGACCCGGGACGCCGGCTCCCGCCTGGCTCGCGGCCTGCCCTGAGCTGGTCGAAAGGGCGCCGGCCTCGGGAGGAGCGAGGCGTGCAGCGAGCGCCACCAGGAAGGGAGCGATCTGCCGGCTCTCGAGACGGAGCCGATGATCCGCCATCGCTCCTGTCAGCGAGTAGACCCCCTCAACGGCGTAGAGGCGGTTCATCGCGCCACCGGAGGCTCCCGCGCCCCTTCCCGCCGCGAAGCCTCGCGCGTGACGGATCATCTCCGGGTCGGTCAGGAGCGGGTCGGCGTCGAGGGCGAGAATCACCGAGGCTCGATCGAGCCGGAGCATGAGATCGAGGTCCCGCCCCGTGGCGGACCGCAGGCCCGCGAGTCGGCTCTCGTCGCTGACGGCGTCGTAGGTCGCCCACTGGAACCTAGGGTAGCGGCCACGGAGCTCGGAGGCCAGGCGTGCCAGCGTGGGAGAGCAGAAGGACTCGGAGAGGATCGCAAGGCCGGCGCCGCCATCCGAGGCATGAGCCTTGGACAGCTGACCCCAGGCCGTCACGAAATCGCTCCAGGACTTACGCGTTCCCTGCAGAGTGACCGACTGCGAGCGGTCGGGATCGTAAAGGCCGAGCACGGACGCCTGGACGAGGGAGCTCGAGGCCCCGAGGGTCGAGGGGTGCGAAGGGTTTCCCTCGATCTTGGTCGGTCGCCCTTCGTGGCTCTCGACGATCAGGCCGTAGGCGCTCCGGCGGAACGGCATGGTCGTCGCGTAGTAGCGGGGAATCCCAGGGACGATCTCCTCGGGAGCGGTGACATAGGGGACAATCTCTTCGACAGGGCGCCGGCACCCCGCGAGCCCAGCGAGCGACAGCGAGGCGCCCACGAGCATCATCATCTCGCGCCGGGTGATCCCCTCGGGAAGCTCCGAGGCGCCCTCCGGGAACTCCCGCTCGAGAAAGGCGCGGGATTCGGGACGCTCCTCGAGCTGCGCGAGACTTCGCCAATAGGTCCGACTCACCGGTGGCACCCCGAACAGTCAGTCGGCGGATTGACCGGTCGTTCGCGGTCGAGTTGCGCCGCGAGCGTCCTGACGTCCCGGGGAGGGGTCCACTTCATGTTGGTGACCTCCGAGACGGGGCGTCTATTGGGACCGGGGTTGCGGTGGCAGTCGAGACACCAGCTCATGCTGAGGGGCGTCATCTGGGTGACCGTTTCCATCTCGTCGATGCGGCCGTGGCAGGTGACGCAGCCGATTCCTGCCGCCACGTGCACGTTGTGGGCGAAATAGGCGAAGTCGGGAAGCTTGTGGACGCGAATCCAGCGCATCGGCCGACCGCTGGCGGCGCTTTCCCGAATCGGTGCGAGCTTCTCGCTGTCCCTCTTTATGAGCAGATGACAGTTCATGCAGGTCTGGGTGGGCGGAACGTTCGCGACGGCAGAAACCTCGACCGAGGCGTGACAGTATCGGCAATCGAGACCAAGCTCGCCGACGTGGAGCTTGTGGCTGTACGGGACGGGCTGAACGGGACGGTAGCCCACGTCTGTGTACCACGGAGAAAAGAAGTACCAGACGCCGGCGATCGCGAGCGTCGGACCGAGGCTGCCGGCGATGGCGGCCACAATCGGGAGCTTATTCCACCAAGGGGGAAAGAGGTCGGCCAACGGCTAGGACTCCGGGGCGCTGGAGGACAGTTGCGCTGGCCGTGAGTCCGGGATGGAACTATGGTGGCACATCCTCGCCCCAAAGAATTCGTTGCAGGAACGACCGAAGTCCCGTCGATTGCGGCCGCCATCTTATCCACGAACTGGAACGAGGGTCAAGACTTGATCCGGGCCCCTTCCTGGCATACAAACATCCACCGCCGGCGCGGCAGGAATGCCGGAAGACGGAAGGAACGGGCAGCGGGCACAGCCCCGCGCCGGCATCACCCCGCACGAAGGGCGTCCACCGGATTGACCAGGCTTGCCCGTCGTGCGGGAACCACACAGGCGAACAGCGCGGCGAGTCCCATCGCCGCGAGCGCCGCTGTGAGCAGGAGCGGACTGTACGCCGACGTTTGATACAGCTGTGACGCAATCAGGCGGCCGAGCGCGAGCGCGGCCGCGAGGCCGACAGCCAGACCGACGATGACGGGACGCATGCCCTGGTCGATCACCAGACGCAGGATGTCGCGCGTCTCCGCACCGAACGCCATGCGGACACCGATTTCGCCGGTGCGTTGTCCGACCGTGTACGCCATGGCGCCGTAGACACCGACCGTTGCGAGGACCATGGCGACCGCGGCGAAGATTCCGAGGAGCCACATCATCAGCCGCGTCTGACCCAGGGTTTGCGCCACGACCACATCCATGGCCTGCGGCTGCGCCACGACGATTCCGGCATCGACTGTCGTCAGCGCCGACTGCACGAGGCGCGTCACCGCATTCACCTCCAGACGGCTGCGCACGGTAATGAGCCCGAACGGAAAATTCTCCTGCGCCCACGGCCGATAGAATTCCATCCCGGGCGGATCGGCAACGCGTTGTGAACGCACATCGCCGACCACGCCGACGATTTCGGCGGCAGTTCCCGCGCTTGTCACGAGGAGGGTCTTCCCGATCGGGTTTTCATTCGGGAAGACTTTTTTCGCACCGGCCTCGCTGATCAGCAGGACGTTCCGGCGGCCCGCGAGGTCATGGTCATCGAAGTCGCGCCCCGCCAAGAGAGGAATGCCCAACGTCTTGAGATTTCCGGGAGCGATGTCGTGGCCGGGCGCGGAGGCACGCTTCTCCACTGGCGGAACCTCGACGTCCGCGCGCGCATAGAGCGTTCGCCCTCCGCCCAGCAGGGGAATGTCGCCGCTGACGCTCACGCTGTCCAGGCCGGGCAGGTCGCGCAGCGCGGCGAGTGTCCGATCCGCGAATCGCTGGCGTGCGTCGAGATCGCCGTAGCGCTCCTGCGGCAGGGTAATGAATCCGACCCATAGATGGTTCGGATCGAACCCGAGGTCCTGTCGGGTCAGCCGCACGAAGCTCGCGATCAGCAGCGTCGCGCCCGCGAGCAGCGCGACCGACAACGCGACTTGCGCGCCCACGAGAATCTTGCGGAAGCGCTGCTGCCGCAGGCTCCCACTGGCGCCGCGCGCACCGTCTTTCAACCCATCGATCAAATCGGTCCGCGACCCCTGCAACGCGGGGTACATCCCCATGATCAGCCCGGTCAAAAGAGACACTGCCGTCATGAAGCCCAGCACCGGCAGCGAGAGGCCCGGGTCGTACCCGCGATCGAGCGGCAGGAAGTTCGACGCCATCGACGGAATCAACGGCACGACCTGCGCGGCCAGCAACGCGCCGGCGACGCCGGCCAGCGCGCTGACGAGGAGACTTTCGAAGAGGAAGAGCCGAAGCACGCTCGCGCGAGACGCGCCCAACGACAGGCGCAGCGCGATTTCCCGGCGGCGGCCGCTGAAGCGGGCGAGCAGCAGGTTCGCGACGTTGCTGCACGCAATCAGCAACACGAGGCCGACGGCGGCGAGAAGCGTCGCGAACGCGGGACGCAGATTGCCGGTCACGTCTTCCGGCATCGGCTTGATCGACGTCGTGGCCGTGCGATCGAGGTTGCCTGGATATGCCGCGGCGTAGCTCCGATCGAGCGGTGAGAGTGCCGCGCGCGCCTGCTCGAGCGTGACGCCCGGCTTCAGTCGTCCCACGACGCGCAAGAACCCCGTGCCCCGCATCATGCGCTCGTACGAGAAGCCCGGGATGACGAACGGCTTCGTCGTCCAGACTTCGGCGACGGCATTGGTGCCGAACCACGCGGTGGGCTGGTTCGGCAGTACGCCCACGATGGTGTGCGGCATGCCGTCGAGTGTGATCGCCCGGCCGATCACGTTCGGATCGCTTCCCAGCCGCGCGCGCCAGAACCGCTCGGTCACGACCGCAACATCCGCCCGTTCTTCTTCCTCCGGAAGAAAGTTGCGGCCGCGAATCGGCCGGACGCCGAGCAAGCTGAAATAGTTCCACGTCAACCGTCCGCCGAAGACCGCCACCGGATCGCCCAGGCCCGTGAGGGTGAAGCCGAAGAAATTCTCGGCGGCGAAATCGCTGAAGACGGTCTGCCCGTCGCGGTAATGCATGAAACGCGGCGCTGACAGCGGAATCTCGTTGAGATCCCGCTCTTTCGCGCTGGCGTACATGTGAACGACCCTGTCCGGTTCGCTGTAGGGCAGACCGCGCAGAAACAGATCGTCGATCAGGCTGAACATGGCGCTGCTGAGGCCAATGCCGATCGCGAGCGTCAGCAAGGCCAGCAGCGTGAATCCGGGCGACTTCCGCAACTGGCGGTAGGCGAAGCGAAGGTCTGTGGTCATAGAAGTGGCGTGGTCTGAGAGCCAATCCCGTGCCACGCGCGCGGCCAGTGCGCTGAAGAAGTTAGCAGGTGACGGCCCCGGCGGAGTGTTCGAAATCGGGATGACGGCGTCCGTCGGCGAAATGAGAGGCGAGCGAAGGCCGATGGCGCCCCCGTGCAGGACTCTAACCAGTGGCCCCGAGCTTAGAAGGTAGCCGTTCGGACCCTACGGAATTCACAGACCGACCGGGTGGTTCGTCGGGAAACGCCGTGACGGCCGCGTGAGCGTCCGAGTCAGCGGACCGCGAGGACGCTGAGGATGTTCGAGAAGTCGTCGGTCCAGAGCGGCGTCGACGCGGACGAGGTGAGCGGCGACCATCGCGGGTCGCCGATCAGCGCGCCGAGATCCGCGCGGTTGGGCGCCATCACAACCCAGTGCGATGGGTTCTTGCCTTCGGGCCAGCCCGGCCCGACCTGCTCCAACCACTGCAGCGCGATGAACTCCTGGCTCGTAGCGAGGCGGGCGACCACCGGAGCGAGCTGGAGGTGGCGGTTGGAGATGTGGATCACGAGCACGCCGCCGGGCGCCAGACGCGACCGATACAGAGCGAACGCTTCGCGAGTCATCAGGTGCATCGGGATCGAGTCGGAGCTGAATGCGTCGACGACGAGGATGTCGTAAGCATGCTCCGGTACCCGGCCGAGCGAGACGCGGGCATCGCCGATGACGACGCGGCAGCGGTCGCCGCAGGCGTCCATGAACGAGAAGTAGGCCGGCGTCCGCGCGATGCGCTCGATCGCCGGATCGATTTCGAAGAACGTCCAGTGCTGCTCCGGGCGCGCGTAGGTAGCCAGCGCGCCGACGCCGAGACCGATGACTGCAATCTCGCGGCCTGCGGCGGCCGCCGGCAGCGCCTGCCACGCCTGACCGAACGGACCGGTCTTGTGGTAGTAGCTGAGCGCCTCGTGCCGACGCTCGGGCATCAGCGCCTGCATCCCATGGAGCGTCGTCCCATGCGCCAGCGCGTGGTAGCGCGCGCGTGTGTCCTCGCTGACGCGGTACACGCCGAAGAAGGTGCGCGTGGCGTAGATCGTGCGTTCGCCGGCGTTGCCGACCGCGAAGCTCACGGCCAGCAGCGCGGCCATGCAGAAGCCGAAACGCCTCGGTTCTCGTCGTTGCCCAAAGGTGAGGACGGCGGGGACCGACAGCGCCGAGAGCTGCAGCGTCAGGCCGCGGGTACTCGTGAGCAGGAGGACGGCGGCGGTCGATACGGCAACGGCGATCGTCGCGAGCGCATCGGCGATCGGCCGTCGGGTGGCCGGCGCGTCGGTCGCGCGGAACAGCAGGCAGGCGACCAGCACCACCAGCGGATACTCGATGATGCCGTTGAACAGCACCGGCGCGACGAGTGTATTGAACAGGCCGCCGAGCATCCCGCCAAGCGAGACCCAGAAGTAGAACTCCGTAAGGCGGGAGGCTTCGGGCCGGGCTTTGGCCAGCTCTGCATGGCAGTTGAGGGCAATCGCCGCGAACGCACACAAGTGGAGCGTCACGATGGCTCCGAGCGGCGCCCGCACCTTCGCCAGCATGAACACGGCGAGCGGCACAACCAGGAGCGGAAGGGCGCGCTTCGCCAGGGCTCCGGTGGCGGCCGAGTGCCGGCCGAAGGCCGCCGCGAAGGTGAGGAGATAGATCCCGAGCGGCAGGATCCATAGAAGCGGAACCGCCGCGATGTCAGTCGAGATATAGCTCGTGACGGCGAGCATGAGGCTCGACGGAACGAACGACAGCGCGATCCAACGTCCGCGGCGCAACGCCGTGACCGCAGCAGCCGACTCGCCGCGCGCGCTCGCTTGCGCCGGCGCGTCGGTACTCCGGCGACCGGGATGCCGCCACGCGAACGCCGCGCAGCCGCCGGCCAGCACCGCGAA
>Ga0137379_10004357_pt1 | contig 13311 bp, 14 predicted proteins | sample SagtaG_18_FD_104812 | JGI IMG/M metagenome (GOLD analysis project Ga0137379, IMG submission 104812) | Vadose zone soil microbial communities from Sagehorn Ranch, Mendocino, California, USA - Sage2_L_80_16 metaG | ecosystem: Environmental > Terrestrial > Soil > Vadose zone | place: USA...
CGTGCGGGCGCTCGCGTCCGGCAACCTCGTCGAGTGGGTGCATCGCGAGCCGATCGACTGAGATCCCCGTCCGGCGGTATACCCGCACTACCCAAAGCTGATCGTCAGCGCCGACCGCCGCCCATAACTAGTCAATCTGTGCTGCAGTCTGCATGATCGCGCCCCAGCGCGCCCGTTCCCCATGCGCCCCCGATTCAGCCGGAATGCAGAAGCTCTGCCAGGTTGGAGCTTTCACTTGCAACGGCCTCCGAAGCCGTGTGCTCGCCAGTGGACCGACTTGCAACTGCGCGGTCAGATGTGAACCTGCGTGGGTGACGCGCCGACCTGCCATGTCGCTCTAGCTCGCGAATGTTGCGAGTGATCTTGCGAGGGTCAGGGTGACCTCGCAAGTCGCGTTGAGGAGATCGGCCTATCTCCGCTTCAGTATCGGCAGGTGGGCCAGCGCAGCGTCGATAGCGTCGTCCGCGGCGCAGTCCACTTGGGGCGCGACTCCGCGACCCTCCCAATTGGTTCCGGTGACCGAGTCGGTGCAATACCCGAACGGCAGTTCGCCGGTCACCGTCGCCGCCAGTCGTATATCGGTAACGTGATCGGCAGCCCCGGCGGTCCGCTCGCCCACTATCGTGACCCGGCCCCGGGCCTGGAGGTGGTATGCCAGCGCCTCACCGGAGGAGAACGTCCGCCCGCTGACCAGCACCGCCACCGGCATGTCGGCCGGCACGGCGGTTCCGATCGGAAGGTCAGGTGTCCACCACTGCCGGTGGTGGTCGCGGTAGGTGACCTCGGACAGCTGCACCGCCTTGTCGCCAAGGAACCGCCCGGCGAGGTAGGCGACTGTTTCCGAGTAGCCGCCCACATTGGAGCGCAGATCAAGCACGATGCCCGTGGCGCCACGCGCCAGCGCGAATGCTGCATCGAGGTACGGCTGGGCGATGGACAGTGACTCGAAACCGTCGATGCGGATCAGGCACGCACCCCTGTCCAGCCGCGAAACCTGCCGGACCTGGGCGGCGTAGGGCAGGATGGCCTCTGGATCCGGTTCGGGCCAGCCTGGATCTTCCTCGTCAGGTTCGCCGACGCCATCCCGATCGTATTGCAGCAGCAGGTGCCGCGAGTATGGCCAGGCGACCCGCTCGATCTCGGCACACGCGTCCTCAGTGATCCGCTCGGTTCGTCCGGCGAATCGCTCCTCCAGTTCGGCCAGGAGCCGGTCGATACGCTCCTGCGGCGGTGGCAGCCGGCGCAGCCAGGCCGCGAGTCGGGTGATCACCTCGGTGACGGTGGTCACCTCCAGCGCCGACGCTGTGCTGGCCGCGATGATCGGCGTGGTCTTGATTGTGGCCATGCGATCAGGGTATTGGCCGGTTGCCGGTCGGCATTCCCTTCGCGGTGAAGCCCTGCGCGAACGCGGCAACCGACCAGACCGGTCCGGGTCCCAGCAGTCATGACGATGGCGCCGATTCTGGTAGCGGACAGTGAACCCTTTCCATCCTGGTTATGCCTCGCGGGTCTGCAATACGTGAATGGCCTTGGCGAGCTGTCCGGCGCGCCAGGGGCAGCTGCGGAGTTTCCGGAGGATGTGCCAGGTCTTGAGCTGGGCGTTCGCGCGCTCGCCGGGTGCGCGGAGTTTCGCGTGGGCGCGGTTTGCTTCTTTCTGGGATTCGGGCTTGTTCTTCCCCCGGTACGGGATCTTCGCGTAGCTGCTTCCCTGGTAGCCCTTATCGGCCAGGGTGACCAGGCCGGCGGCCTCCAGTTCGGCCAGGACGCCCCAGATCCACTCGGCCTTCTTGTCGTGGGCCGCGCCGGGCAGCGCCCCGGAGACCCACAGGACATCCCCGACCGGGCTGGCGATGACCTGCAGGTTCATTCCGTGCTTCTTGTGCTTGCCGGAGTAGAAGGGCCGGTCCGCGGCGACCCGGTCGATGGGGATCAGGGTGCCGTCCAGGACGACGTAGGCATAGCCGGCCTTCTTCGCGTCCCGGACCGCCTGGCGCAGCTTCGGCGCCCTGGCCGCGAGCAGGGCCACGGTCTCGTTCACGTATCTCCACGCAGTCGTGGTGCCGACCCCGAACCCGGCCGCGAGCTCGGCGAACGTCTCGCCTTTCCGCAGGTAGGCGAGGACGAGCAGGGCCTGCTGCCCAGGGTTCAGCTTCCGCCAGCACGACCCGATCGAGACCCGGTAGCGGCGGATGACGCCGGACACGAAGGTGAGCGTCCGGGACGACAGCGGCAGCGCGGCACGGTAGAAAAGCATGGGAGCCCCTGGTGGTGGTGAAGCGTTCTTGGTCGATTGCCTCACTTACCAGGGGCTTCTCTGGTCTCAGCAGCGACGCGCCGCACGGTGATCATCCTGTGACATATAGGCCAGACCAGGCAAAATCAGGATGAAAAACGCTCAGTCTCCGTAATTCTGACTCCGCGGCGAGCCCGGGGCGGTGTCCGAATCTGGGAGCGCAATGGGAGCGGCGAGGCGCTGGCAAGCTCGGTCAGACGACCCGAGCCGCGCCAGGATAGTGTCGCTGACGTGGGACGACACGACGGCCTCCGGAGCCGTGTGCGTATGACCGCGTGCGGCTAATCTCGCAATGCCTGGCTGAGCCAGAATTGGCTGACCTGCGTGCTCAGCTAGATGGCGTGCTCCGAGGTCAGGCATCAGTACCTAATCGGCAGGGAGAGCGGATGCCTGCAGGACTGGCTTGGCGTCGCCGACGCGTCCGAGTTCGCCCCCTGCCGCTTCCTTCGCCATGAATGGGCGCTTCGTGACATGATGGCTGCGATGCCGACGCTAGGCGGAGGACCGGCATGACAACTCAGCCAGCCGACGAGGACACCCTGATCCAGGCGGCGCGCGCCGAGCGCAGGCAGCATCGGTCGGGCGCATCCATGTTTGCGATGCTTGGCGTGGCTGTGGCCTTGGGCGTGGCGGGCTGCCTGCTCATTTTCGTGCCTCACCTGGTCACCATGCTCCTGCCCGGGCCGCTCAGGTTCCTAGGGGGCTTCTCGATGATTGTCTTCATCACCCTGGGCATTGTTGTCTTCGGGATCGCCGGGTTCTTCCTGCTGGCGGCGCTTGCGTCGAGTCCGCTGGCCTCGTGGGGGAACAAGCTGCCGGGGGACTGCCCGAGCTGTGGCCAGCCTCGGTTGCGCTCGGATACGGTGCCGGGCGGGACGAGCGGCAACGTCAGGGATGCGCCTCGTGGCATCGTCACCCTTTGCGAGACCCCCGGGTGCAACTACGCGGCTGCCCGCGTCACCCGCGCGAGCGGCGCGACGTCACCTGAGTAGCTGAGACGACCTGTTCTTCAGGCGCTGTGGCTCGAGTGTCGATCTAGTGCCGATCAGTGGACTGTCCGCACTGGCTCCAGCGGACCCGCTGCGGGCAGGCAGCCCTCACTCGGTAGGGATCCGGAACAAGAGCAGACGCTCTCGCTGTCGTCGTCGAGAGCCCAATGGCGTGAATAGGTGTGGAGCACCGCGATTTATTCGTCGGCGGGTAGTTCATGTCCCAGCGGAGGGGCGCGGGGCCTGCAGATGGCCGTCGCGGACATCGAGGCTGCCCACGCCGCGAGCCCGGCTTCCAACCGCGACCGGAAGGCATCTCCGATGACCACGGTACGTGATCGACGCTCATAGAGGACGACGCGCGCACTCCCGCCGTTCGGCACGGCCTCGGCTGCTTTGGCGGCCATTAGTTCGGGTGTGCTGAACGGGCTGATCTGTGCTGCCGTCGCAGCTCGTTTCTCGGGATGTCCTGTTCTGGCGTGAGGGTGCGGGCGGGGAACCCTTCGCCTGCTCGGGCACCTCAGGCCCGGGATGGTGGACCTGGTGGGGCTGCTGTTAGGTGTAGGTGCCGGGCTTGTGTGGCCAGTCGGTCAGTGCCGCGGCGAGTGCCTGCGCCGCCCCGGTCTGGAATGCGGTGCGGCGGCGGATCAGCGCGATGGGGATCGTGGTGGTCAGGGCAGGCGCGTCGATCGCGCGCAGGGTTCCGGTGCGGAGTTCCTCCTCCAGGCTGCTCTCGGGCAGGATCGCCAGGCCGAAACCTGCTTCGGCCATGCGCTTTTGCGCGGTCAGGCTGTCGATCGGCAGGATCTCGGCGGCTCCGAGCCCGTGGGCGGCGAGTAGCTGCTGCAGCGCCATCGTGTACAGGTCGGCGGGCACACCGGGCGGCGCCGGGAAGGCGAGCCACCGTTGCCCCTCTAGCGCGGCGGCGGAGTCCGTCCCGCGGGCCGCGAGGGGATGCTCCGGCGGGCACACCGGGACCAGCCGCTCGTGGTAGATGATGACCGACACCAGCCCTGGGTCGGGGTCGGTGCCGTACCGCAGTCCCAGGGCCGCGTCGCCGCGCAGCACCAGCGCGCTCACCTCCGCGCTGAGCGCGGTCCGCAGCCGCAGATCCAGGCCCGGGTGCTCCTGCCGGAGCCGGCTCAGCCGCGCGGGCAGGGTGCCGCTGGCCAGAGTGCCGACCAGCGCGAGGGTGACCGTGCCGTGGCCGGTACCGCGCACGGCGTTGACCGCGTCGATGCCGTCCCGCATCGAGGCCAGCAGCGCCTGCGCGTGCGGCAGGAAGGCGTGGCCGGCCTCGGTGAGGGTCACGCCGCGGCTGAGCCGGTCGAACAGCGGCGCGCCGAGTTCGGTCTCAAGCAGCTTGATACGCCGGCTGGTCGCGGGCTGGGACAGGTGCAAGGCGGCTGATCCCCGGGCGAAGCCGCCGCTGCGGGCAATCGCGAGGAACGCCTCCACGTGATCGAGTTCCATAACCGTTCAGTATCTTGCATTGATACATTGCAAGCTATGCATTGGACAAATGACTGACGGCAGCCTAGCGTTCTGGCGAGACGGAGGTAGCCCGAATGCGCGCCAGCGACGCCCGCTCTTCCGGCCCGATCCGCTACTGCGCCCGTACCTGCCCGAGCGTCCCAGCCGCGAGCCAGGCCGCGGCCACCGTCGATGTACCCGCCCTAGCCGTACCGCAGACCGGCCGCGGGCCGGTGAACCGGGAAAGGACCCCGAGATGCCCGACACGCCTGAGGGCCGGCTGCAGCAGCTTGGAATCGTGCTGCCCGAGCAGCTGCCAGTCCTCGCCACGTACCGCCTCGCCAGGCGGCACCGCGACATCGTCTACCTCGCTGGCCACGTCTCGGCGACACTGGATGGCAGCGACCTGATCCGGGGCAAGGCCGGCGCCGGCCTCACCCTCGAGCAGGCCCAGGAGGCAGCACGGATCTGCGCCCTGCACATGATCTCCACGCTGCGCGCGGAGATCGGCTCGCTCGATCAGGTGGCACAGATCCTCAAGGTGTTCGGGATGGTCAACGTCGCGCCCGGATTTGTGGACGGCGTGGCCGGCGTGCACCTGGCGAGCGTGCTGGACGGCTGCGCGAACCAGCTCACCGAGGTCTTCGGCAACGATGCCGGCATCCCCGCGCGCGTCGCCGTAGGCATGGCGGAGCTGCCTCTCGGCGCAGCCGTGGAGACTGAGATGACGGTCGCATTGCACGACTGACCCCGCCGGCCGTTCAGTCCCCGGCGCGGGTGTACGTCACCCCGGACACGACGCAGGACCAGTCCGCAATTTTCGGCGTTCCCGCAGAAACACCACCAGGAGGCAAACGGCCAGCGGCCGTACGCACCGGAATGGCTGATCTGCGTAGGTCAGTAAAGCAAAAACGAAGCCAGCTCAAGGCCGCGCCGATTCGGCGATCTGTTCAATGTCGCTCAATATGCACTTGATCTAACGATAACGATGACGGCGCGTTATGAGTGGCATGGTACACGCCAGGATGCACGATCTGCGGTACGGGCTGCGCGCCGCGCACTGTCAGCGATCTGACCCTCCCGCCGCCCGGCTTCGCGAAGCCGGGCCGTACAGATCTGAGACAGCTCAGCGTACCGGCGTGGCTGTACGCTTGTCCGATCTAAAACTGCATACACTGGCGCGTCAGAGACCAGTTGAGAGGACCCGGGGCAGCCGTGGCTCAGAAGATCCAGACCTGTTCATCGATGACCTCGACGGCAGCGCCGCCGAAGGTACCGTCCGCTTCGGGCTGGACGGCACCGAGTATGAGATCGACCTGAACGCCGAGCACGCCAAGAATATGCGAGAGGCTCTGGCGCGGTACGTGAATGCTGGCCGCCGGGTGGGGCGGCAGCGCCCGCAAGCCGGCCCGCGGCAGCAGCCGCAGGTCGGCGAACGGCCTGAACACCACCGAGGTCCGCGAGTGGGCCAGGGCACAGGGCATCGAGGTGAAAGATCGCGGCCGGGTGCCCGCTGACCTGGTGGTCAAATTCAAGGCCGCTACCAGTCAGTAGGGCTGTGACGTTCACGTCCTGCGAGGTTTATAACACCTCACTCACATGCATTGAGTGCGTTGTCTGCGCGGTCCAGGTTCACGAAGATCATGTAGGGCATCCGCAGGATCACAAGCCTGAGGATGCTGCCAGCATCAGCATCACTGCCGCAGGCAACCCGCAGGTCAGCCACCTATCTTCCGTTTTGGGTCGCAAAGGTAGCCCTCGGGACAGCGGCGAGATATTGGGGAAGCGACAGCGCTGGATTGCAGAGTGAGGCTTGGAGCTGCGTTACTGACGTCGTCCAGCCTGTTGGCGGCATTGCAGGTAGGTCCTAACCCACGTCTTGAGTTGCCAGCCCGGGCACCGTACACCGGCAACGATGCCCATCCCTGCTGCAGAGAGCAGCGACTTAGGTGACCTGTCCGCCGCGGTGCTGTATTGGGACGAGCATCCTGCCCGCTCGCCGACAGAGATGTGTTATGCGATGCTTGACAGAGCATTTGCGGAGGGACAGAGCGGGAGGCCTGTCGATGGCTGATCCCTTGACCCTGACAGCGGTGGGGGCGGTCGCACTCACCGAGGGCATCAAGTTCTTGTACCAGCAAGCCGGCGAGGCGCTCAAACGGTGGCGTGAGCGGAAAGCCGCGGGTAAGAGCGCCACGGTTGAATCGGTCGAGGTTCAGCTGCCATCGAACGCCTTCGCAGGGCAGCTTGAGCGCCCGAAGTTGCACTTTGAGGCTGTGGGGCGGCTCGAGCAGGAGTTGCGGGACCTGCGAGCGGCTGTGGCCGACTACGCACAGGGCATCGATGAAGTTGACCCGAGCAACGAGCAATTGCTCCAGACGGCCGACGCCCTGCGCCAGGCAATGGAGGTCGCGTACGGCCAGCGTATTACCTTCCGCGGCGAACCTCGCTCACCTTCGGGGCCGCTGGCGGTCGGTGAGGTTAACGTCGATGAGGTGCGTGGCTATGTGGCTGGCCTGCGCGCCAGGGATATCATCAGCGGTTCTGCCGCTGGCAGGGTCACCGCAAAGCGTGTCGAGGCTGGGGGGCGGGCCATCGGCTTGGATGTCGGGACGATCGGACCTGGAGCCAGCCACTCGTCGCCTCGCGAGGACGCAGAAGATGAAGGCCGCACTCGCACTGCCGATACTTGAACATGCTGGGACCCGGTACATTCTGGGTCGCTGATTCAACGGTTGAGTTGCGTTTCTCAAGGCACCCTAGGCAGTTTGAGAGGGTGATCCACTCGAACCGGAGTAGCGCGCGAACGATCGCCTTTCACCGGAGGCGGGATAGTCGCGACGCTTGCGGCCGTCGCCGATCAAATGGGCTAGGTCGATTACATGAAACCCTTTCTGCGCAAAAAGTTCCGACTCGTAAATGGGAAGCTCGCTTTCCAAGGAACCTGAACACAGAGCAAGCCGCGCGGCGTACTTACAGCGATGCGGTCCTGAACCCACACAGCTCGATGTATCCGGGCGCCAACGTCGAACGTGAGTGCCGGGTCTTCCGTGGCGGCCCTTCCCAGAAGAAGCCGCGAATCATTGGAAGCGAGGATCCAGGGCTCACGATTCACGCTGCACACATCAAGCAGCCGCCCGAGCCAGGACAATTCATCGCTCTTGATCAGACCCTCATCTCCCAGCCAATGTAGACGTATCGGAGAGGCACCTCGCCCGTCGCCCACAGCCAGAATCAAACTTCCGGCGACGCTTGAAAACCGGATGTCAAGCCCCGTCGTCAGGACGGCGCCGGGTCCTTGGAACCGGTGGACTTCTCTCAGCGTCCCGTCCGACAAGTTCCAGTTGACGATCAGCAGATTGCTGCCTTGCAGTGCCAAGGCGAGCATAACATTCTCATCTCGAAAAGAAGTGGCCATCTGGAGGATGGGCACGCCGATGCTGAAAAGATCCATCGTGGTCGCCTCACCGCTTGCCTCGAAGACATCTACGCCGATGTCACCCTCTTTCGAGCAGTGGAAGTACAAGGCCGTATCACCGATCAGCAATGCTCCGAGGCCGTCGCGCAAACGCCAAGGTTCATCTCTTCGCGATATGACCAACTCCTCGGTGTCGACGTCGAAGATCCGCATGTTGTGAAAGGAGTCGACATCCAACAGGCGCGCCCTTCCCTTCACATCCGCCACAGTCGCGGACCCCCATGAGTCATGGCGAAAAAGCGCACGGGAGCCGCCCGTTTCGAAGGAATGTATTGAAACTTTGTCGCCGGAGGTGACAACCAGTTCCTTCTCGCTCAGTGGGCAAAGTCTGCCAGCAGGCGCATGATCTTCGCTAACATCGACCGCGGAGAGTCCGGGTCTTACCGCCCAGACTCGCAGGTCACCCTCCACGTTCCCCAGGAGAGTGTATTTGCCGGATTTCTCAAAAATTACAGGACGACCGACGCGCGAATCGACTCCTTGCAACCAACTGGGGTACCGCTCGACAAGTTGTAGATGCGCAGTACGTCATTGACAATCGTGTAGATTACTCCAAGGCTTTTGTTTAGGCCAGTGATTCCAGAACTCGTCGAATCTTTGTCGATTGGCCCGAGGACTCGAAGTTCTCCAGAGCCGACGCTGAACAGTCCTGCCATGTGCTCCCAGTCATCGGCCACTAGGTCGTCGTCAAAAGAGACTACTAGCGATACGTCTGAGGGCGATTCAGCCAGAACTCCCAGCACGGCGATATTTATTTCATCCGGGAGAACGATATCCTGATAGGTTCCAGCACTTAGATTCCATAGTTGGAGGGATCTTTCCGAGCCCATTCGCGTCAAGAAATTGTCTGCCTCCTCGTCAAGGAAGGCTCTGTCGGACAGATAAAGTCCGAGATGTGCGTCGTCCACGCTGAGGGAATCAATGAGGTAGTAGCTCTCACGTTGGCCCGCCACAAGCTCGCGAGTCAACAGACCCGTCAAACAGTTCCAGATCTGAAGAGCTCCACCGGTTCCTTCCGGGGTCGTCAGATGCGTAGTGCCCCGTTCAAAGCTGGCGTACGCAGTCGTTCCCTGTGCCGACACAACCAGATCGAACCCACTGTCCTCACCGCGCCTGGGTAGGAAGCGCATCGACGTGACCTCACCGTCACCCCTCCGCCTGAGACGGTGGAGTACCTCACCGCTGTCTAGGTCGAGGAGCAGGACCTCTCCTGGCTTCGTGCCGACAGCCACAAGCCGGCCCGCGTCACTTGACGCACTTCTTGCGACACAGATCTGTTCATCGTTCAGATCGATGGTCCTGATGAGTTGCCGTCGATCGATATCTAGAACGAATATTCGGGACTGCGTCACTGCCAGTGCTTGTCCGCCAGCAAGGATGTCGAGGTGGATGGCCGGTTCGCCCAGCTGCAGTACGAGATCGAAATCAGCTTCAGGCACCCACCTTGCCCAGAGGGGGATCGTCGCGCCTGCGGGGATCCAGTCGCGGACAGCTCCCGCAAATTCGTGTAGACCGAGCTGTTCCGCGGCGAGCGCGAAATTTTGAGGACGCTCGCTCCTCCGGTCGTCCACAAGCAGGGGATACGTACGGCGAAGGAGCGAGAGGACACTCTGCGCCTCAGCGGGAAACTCCACCTGTGTCGCACCCATCGTCAGGAGTTGGTGAAAAGCCGCTTGATGGGCACTCAGGAGGTACGAAGGATCTGCTACGAGTCGCGACAAGGCATTGATTGCACCTACGCAGATCTCGCGAGACGTGGCGTGCGTTGCCGCGAATATGAGATGCCAGGCGGTTTTTGTGATTGCGTACGGGTCATCGCACGTATGCCAGCTCTGGCTCCAGGTTTCTACCATGGATCGGCCAATAGAGAGATGCGACTCCTCGATAAGATTCTTGTACCTTATATCGAGAAAATCGCTTAGTGAAGGATGGGACAACGCCCACATCTCAACGCCATATTCATCCACACGGCTTTCAAGAAGCGTTGCCGCGTCGCCAACAATGTCCGATGCGTCCAGCTGCGTGATGCCCAGGGCGCTCGCTATCTGTGACAGGGTGAGACCTGGCGACTGGGCAGCACCAAGTACACCCAGCAGTGGCCGGATCACGTGCCGCCATTGGTGTCCAACGCCTGGATCCCTACTTTTCGACCAAATATTCAGATGCTGTTCGTAAATCGCGTGAAGGTCGGCTGCTTCCGTGCCTTCACCCCCTCCGTGAGACACGCCCGACCGAGTGTCGAGCACAAATCTCACGTAAAGGAAGTTCCCGCCGCTCGTGTTAACCAGTTCTTGGCGACCATGCGGGTCGATGAGCGGCGCTCGCAGCCGAACGTATTCGGCTACGTCGCGTCGGCAGTCTTCCTCTCGGGCATTGAGATCCACAATCTTGCTGTGCAATGGTAGCCGCTGCCCCTTGGGCAGCGAACGAGTGGCTACGACCAGTCTTACACCCGATTCGTGGAAGATGCCGCTCCACGCCAGATGGTAGATGGAGTCGGGGCCGTTCCAATACTCGAGTTCATCCAATCCGTCGATGAGGACGATGGGCTCGGAGCCCAGGTTCGCGCGGGTGACGACATCCAGAAATTGGCTCTGGAGCGCTCGTACGGCCGACTGTGTGCCAAGGTTCTCGATCAGGACTCCGACGGCAGTGCCGAAATTCTCGGCTACATAGGCGTGGCCCGTCACATGTACACCACTGGCCAAAAGCTGTTCCTGGGCAATCGATTCCGCGGCTTGTCTCAAACCTGCGTTCTGCAGCGCTTGGGCCGTCAGGCTGTCAACGAAGGCAAAAGGATTATGGGTAGCCACAGAAAAATGATCGCAGACGTAGCTGGCCAAAAGAGATTCCGACAAAGGCGTGCTCGGGTCCTTGCTTGCGCGAATCCATTCCTGGCACGCAACCGACTTTCCCATTCCTGCTCGTGCTTGCAGGACCAGCAGCGGACTGCGGTCGTCCTCGATCCATTCCAAGAGTTCGCGAGTCAGCCAGGGGCGAGGTATAACCGGGTCATCCCGCCGTTCCTGGGATGCAGTCAGGTTAGGAGTGTTCATGTCAGCTGCTGCTTCACTCCAAGGGCGATAGTATGACATTTCAGGCGCTGGATAAAATCAGCCGATCTCATCGATCTGAATTCCTATGATCTTTCCGTCACGTTCTATTCTTTGTGATTTGACGGCCGACGCAATGCGACCTCGGCTCATCCGCTGCACAATGATGCCCGTGGCAGATCCCACAACGTCGTCGGTCTCCATCTGGCTTATCAAGACGGGCCCTGAGGGTGCTCGCGACTCACCCTTTAATGTTATTGGCTGGCCATGGACGACTTCCAGAATCCGGCGGACGAGGTTGAAGTCCGCGTTCAAGTCGGCGTCCTGTAAATCTATCCCTTTCTGAAATCTATCCCTTTCTGACTTGCGGCAACGAGCTTTTCCGTCGAAACTCGGAGCGCTTCGGCCAATCGATCCAGTGCATCAGAATTTATGTTCTCGGAAGAGAAGTTTTCCGATCAGGATGTCCGGTCGTACCAATTCGGCCGAGGGAGTGCCGACCCCTTGCGGATCCTTGTCCTCATGTTCTCCTCGTCGCCGAAGCGTCTCACTGACCGTAGAGAAACTTGATACCTTCCGCCACTGCCGCAGCCCCAGTCCGGCCAGCGTGAATGGTTCAGGCATGCACTCCTCTTCCTGGGCCTGCACCTCGCCGCGTCCTTGTAGCGTAAAGCCGCGTCCTTGTAGCGTAAAGTGAACATACACCGGATTCACCGGGAAGATGCCGCTCCGCCGAAGGTTCCGGTACCTTCGGCGCCACGACAGGCACATATCGGCATGATCTGTGGGCTGGGCATTGAGCGCGTTTGAGTCCGCCGCCCACGCGCCACGCTCGCTCGCCGGCTTCTTGAACAACAACCAGCATGACCGGGATGCGAGCCGCGCCGGTGGTCATGGGGCGGGCGGGCAGGGCCGGGCGCGTTCGGGAACTCTTCGGTGAGAAGGCCGAGGCAGCGCTCGACGTGCCGGACAAGTATCTGCCGACCGCGGAGGCCAGTCCGGTCATGCCGCCGAGCGCGCGCTCTACCGTGCCGATGAGCGGGCCAGCGGCCCTTGCGTGTGATGGGATCTCGATCATGAGCAATGGCGATACGCCGATCATTTGGTCCAGCGACGGGGAGCGACTCGGCATCACCGAAGGTGGCGACGCGGACGTCGTGGTCGCCAACCGCTTGCTTGCGACGCTGACCGGGAAGCCGCTCGTTCAGTTCCGCATGGGGTACGCCATGCATCTCGAAGTGGGTGATGCCCACGAAGTCACGATCGAGACGACATTCGAGGTCGTCGACGGGAACAGTCATTGGGGTGGCGAGCCGTTGACCGCAGAGGCGGCGGCGCGCTATCCCTCTCTGTCAAACTCGCCTGAGACACAGGAGTTAACGAAACCTCTGTAGTGAGCAGGGCGAGACAGGAACTACCTCACGTGACGATGACGATGGCCGACATGGCGTCGGCTGCGACGGGGCAAGATGGTGCCGTGGCCTCCGGCAAGGGGCCGCGGGCCGGGCAGCCGAAGCGGCGGACCTTCACCGCGGCGTACAAGGCCCGGGTCCTCCAGGAGTACGACGCCCTGGAGACCGGGCGCGAGCGGGGCGCGCTGCTGCGCCGGGAAGGGCTTTACAGCTCCCACATCGACGGCTGGCGTAAATCACGCGGCGCCGGCACGGTAAACGCCCTGGACACCAAGCCGGCCGGGCGGCCGGGGCGCAGCGCGGAAACGGCGGAAAACGAGAAACTCGCCGCGGAACTGGCGCGGGCGAAAGCGGCGCTGGAGGTCGTGGGAAAAGCGCACGCGCTCTTGGAACTGCTCTCCGGGAGCGCGGACTCCGACGCGAAGCGGCACAAGTGATCGACGCCGCGATCACCGGACTCGAGCCATTGACCCCGGCCGGCAGGGCGTGCGAGCTGCCCGGGAAATCGCGGGCCACGCTGCACCGCCAGCGCAACCCGAAGCCGCCCGCAGAAAAGGAACCGCCGGCACCGCGGGCGCCGCATCCGGCGGCGCTGTCCCGGGACGAGCAGCAG
>Ga0137379_10004359_pt1 | contig 13310 bp, 7 predicted proteins | sample SagtaG_18_FD_104812 | JGI IMG/M metagenome (GOLD analysis project Ga0137379, IMG submission 104812) | Vadose zone soil microbial communities from Sagehorn Ranch, Mendocino, California, USA - Sage2_L_80_16 metaG | ecosystem: Environmental > Terrestrial > Soil > Vadose zone | place: USA...
CCAACGAACCTGACCGTGATCTGGCGGTTGACCGCCCCGACTACCGCAGGAATTCGCTTGTTCCTGGCACGCCTTGCGCGATACAAACACCTATAGCCTTGACAGACGAGGTTGAATTCCATCGTGACCGGGAGGCAAAAAGGGACGTGGGATCGTATGCGACGACGGGAGTTTCTGACAGAAGGCGGTCGCGCCGCACCGATGCGTTTCGACTCAACAAAGAGTAGCTCTGGACTCCGATGCTGTTCGCGGAACGAGACTTCGAGGATCGGAACAATAACTATCCGCATCCCGTAGCGAAGCTCCGACGTGACGTTTCCCTCGATCAGGCGAGGGCGGAGACGAGCGTGGTCGCGGCGCAACGGAGCGCGCGTATCCAAAGGAGAACGCGCGCACCGGCGCCACCGTACGACCGCAGGAATTTGCTTGTTCCTGTCACCCCTTCGCGATACAAACACCAAACACCCATAGTTCCGCCGGTCGCGCGCAGAGCGCGAGACTTCGAGCGACGCAACCGCGAGCTAGCGGCGTGGGTCCCGCGAGGGAACAGCACACAGGAGGAGCCCCATGCCGTTGGCGACCGGCTCACGACTGGGCCCATACGAAGTGCTCGCGCCGATAGGGAGCGGCGCAATGGGTGAGGTCTATCGCGCTCACGATCCTCGTCTCGGCCGCGACGTCGCGATCAAGATCTTGCCTGCCATCGTGTCCACGGACACAGAGCGCCTCCGCCGGTTCGAGCAGGAAGCGAGAGCCGCCGCGGCGTTGAACCATCCGAATATTCTCGCGGTCCACGACATCGGCTCGGAGAACGGTTCGCCGTACATCGTCTCGGAGCTGCTCGAGGGCGAATCGCTGCGCGATCGGTTGAACAGCGGCGCGGTTCCCGTGCGCAAGGCGGTCGAGTACGCCGTTGCGATCGCTCGAGGCCTCGCGGCGGCGCACGAGAAAGGCATCATTCATCGCGACCTGAAACCGGAGAACCTTTTCATCACCGCCGACGGCCGAGTGAAGATCCTCGATTTCGGGTTGGCCAAGCTCGCCCAAGCCGAACCGGCGCCGGGGAGCGGCAGCCTGATGCCCACCTCGGCGGGTGGAACTACGCCCGGACTGGTTCTCGGAACCGTCGGCTATATGTCGCCCGAGCAGGTGCGCGGCCAGGCCACGGATCAGCGGTCGGACCTCTTCGCGTTCGGCGCGATTCTGTACGAGATGCTGGCCGGCCGGCGCGCGTTCCACGGCGAGACGTCCGTGGAGACGATGACCGCGATTCTCAAGGAGGAGCCGCCGGAGTTGCCGGTTGCTGACGGGCAGCTGCCGGTTGCCTTGCGGCGCATCCTCGAGCGGTGCCTTGTGAAGGGCGCGGCCCAGCGGTTCAAGTCGGCTGATGATTTGGCGTTTGCGCTCGAATCGCTTGAAACGGCGTCGGTGCCGCCCCTGAAAGGCACTCCCGAGATCGCCCCTCGCAATCGTGAGCGGGCCTGGCGGCTTGCGGCCTGCGTCTCGTTTCTCATCGCGATCGCTCTGGTCTGGCCGGCGCTGTTGTACGTGTGGCGCAGCCACCCGGAATTGCCGCTGATGCGCGTCGATATCGTGACTCCGCCGACGGCCGATCCCGTGTCGTTTGCCCTGTCACCCGATGGGCGCCAATTGGCGTTCGTCGCAAACGACGAAGGCCAGTCCCGGCTATGGGTGCGACCATTCGACCAGGCGGCGCCGAGATCGCTGACGGGCACCGAGGGTGCGAGCTTGCCGTTCTGGGCGCCCGACGGCCGCTCGATCGGTTTCTTCGCCGACGGCAAGCTGAAGCGAATCGGGGTCTCCGGCGGAAGCCCGCAGATCCTCGCCGACGCGCCGGCCGGGCGGGGCGGAACGTGGAGTCGCGACGGCGTAATCGTGTACGCGCCCGACACCACGGGGGTGGGTCTGATGCGGATCGCTGCCATCGGAGGATCAGCGGCGCCGCTCACGCGTCTAGCGGCGGGACAGGGCACGCATCGATGGCCGCAGTTTCTGCCGGATGGGCAGCGGATCCTTTTCAATGCCGGCCAAGGCCAGCCGGAGATGCGTGGCCTGTACCTCGGATGGCTGGACGGGCGCGATCCCAGGCGCATCATGGCTAGTGAAGAGGCTGCGGTGTACGTGCCACCGGGATTCTTGTTCACCGTCTCGGAAGGCACGCTCGTGGCTCGCCGATTCGACGTCGATCGCGGGACCGTAGATGACGAATCGATACCGCTCGCGCAGTCGGTTGGAGAACCGGGAATGAACCGTGGCGCATTCTCGGTGTCGGCTGTGGGGACATTCGCGTACCGAACCGGCGGCCTCGCGCGCCGTCAACTCGTTTGGGCCGATCGCGCCGGCAACACCCTCGGCGTTGTCGGGCCGCCAGACGAGGCAGGAATGGCCAGTCCGGTTCTCACGAGGGACGGCCGCCGCGTGGCGGTCGTTCGCACCGTCGGCGGCAACAACAACATCTGGCTGATTGACGTGGCTCGCGGCGTTGCCAGCCGGCTCACATTCGGGCCTCAGGGTTCCGGTGCCCCAATCTGGTCACCCGATGGAAGCCGTGTCGCGTTTCGATCGAATCCGGGCAACGGCAGGTTCGACGTCTTCGAAAAGCCCGCAAGTGGCGAGAAGGATGAACAGCCGCTGCTCTCAACCGAACAGGACAAAGCTCCACTGGACTGGTCTGCCGATGGAAGCGCGTTGCTCTACGACGCGCAGGGTCCGAAGACTGGAACAGACCTGTGGGCCCTCCCGCTCACGGGAGAACGGAAGCCCTTTCCGGTCGCACAAACGAGCTTCGATGAGAGCCAGGGGCGCTTCTCTCCCGATGGGAAATGGATCGCGTTCGTCTCCAATGAGACGGGACGTTCGGAAGTCTATGTCCAGGCGTTTCCGCGGCCTGGCGGCAAAATCCAGGTGTCCACGACAGGCGGCAGATATCCGCAGTGGCGCCCGGATGGCCGGGAACTGCTCTATGTCGCGCCGGACGGTCACTTGATGGCCGCGCCGATTCGCGCCGAGCCGGGCGGTCGAGCGCTCGTGCCCGGTGCACCCGTCGCGTTGTTCGTCACGCGCCTGGCCACCGGGGTGAACGTCCGGCCAACGGGCTACGGATCCCGGGCGCAGTATGCCGTCGCGCCCGATGGACGATTTCTGCTGAACGTCACGCTGGCAGACGCGACGGCTTCACCAATCAGGCTCGTGCTGAATTGGAATGCCGGCCTGAAAAGGTGACGATTCTTCGAGCTTCCAGCCGTCAAGCTGGCCGTAGATGATCGGGGAGGGATAGATGAGCACAGACGCAGGCACGGGGACTTCCGTCGTGTGTTCGATCGTACCGATGCTGTCGGTTCGGAACGGCGCGCGAGCGGTTGAGTTCTACAAGTCGGCATTCGAGGCGATCGAGGTCTGCCGTGTGGAGGATCCCGCCGGGAGATCGGCCGTCCGCTTGCGTCGTAGATCACCGGCTCTCGTCAGCGATGAGGATCGTGCCAAACTCGCCCGCTGGACCAAGCAGCCAAAGACCAGCAACGCCCTCACCCCACACGTCGGTTTCCCCGGACCGGAACCACCGGCACACGCGCCGGACGGATGAGCTCATGGGCAACGCCCTGAGCCCCGGTCATAATCATTTTTGATTAGTCATCACTTCGTGCTCATTGTCATTCAGCCACCCGGCTTCCGAACTGGCCGAATTCAACGCGGTTTTTGGGGACGGAATTGCCGCGTGTGTGCAACGACGGTGCAGGCCAGCGCTCATTCATATGTGGTAACGCCTCTTCGGCTTAAGCGGGCTGCAGCCCGTTTCCGCGATTCTTCCCCAATGGAGGCAGTTCAAGTTCGCTCGACGCTGATTCCGAGTGGCCGTGATCCGGCCAGAACCGGCGATGTCGGTACTCAGATGTATGATATGGGGACTTCTCGCTCATGTGGATGGCCAGAGAGCCGAAAATGCACCTGCGAACAGCGGCCCGATTACTTCCAATTAGAGTTGGAAACTGGCAGGCTGCCGCCATTGACAGGCGCCCCAGCCGTGTGGGAATCTAGCCTCAGCGCGCTCTGGGGCGCCTCCTGTCCGCGGCAAGGGAGCCTGCTCCCACCCTGTCCTCGATTTGCGTTTTGCACGGACCTTTCATCCGGCCCTGAGCTAAGCGGACCTGGGCAGAAACGGAAGGAAGGTTATGTCACGAAAGCTCACGTCAGCTACCACTCTCGACAATCTGAGAAAAGAAGCCAAACGCTGGCTCAAGGCACTGCGCGAAAACGATGCTCAGGCCCGCAGGCGCTTTGAAACTGGATATCCCAATGGCCCAGACGAACCCGCCCTGCGCGACGTGCAGCACGCGCTCGCTCGCGAATACGAGTTCGAAAACTGGACGCAACTGAAGCAGGCACTCGCGGCCCGCCCTGCTCCAAACACTCGCGCTAATGCCATCGACCGTTTCCTCGAATACGCCTGCCCCGACCATCACATCCGCAGCCTCCCCGCACATCGGATGGCGCGTCACGCCGCGATGCGGATTCTGGAACAGAATCCCGCCATCGCGCGCGCGAGCATCTACACGGCGGCCGTGTGCGGCGAGATTGAAGACGTGGAGCGCCTTCTCCGCGATCGGCCACAGCTCGCCGACGCCAAGCGCGCGGCCACCGGTCAGGACCGCTCCGGCTCAGGCGGCAGCTACGATTTCCTCGGCGACCTCGGCGGCAAGGACTGGGAGCCGTTGCTCTTCCTCTGCGCCACGCGTCTGCCACTCGCGAAGTCGAACGACCACGCCGTCGAGATCGCGCGGCTGTTGCTTGATCACGGCGCCGATCCGAATGCGTACTGCGTCGGCGGCGGCAGTCACTATACTCCCCTGGTCCTCGCCATAGGCGAAGGCGAGGAGGGGCGCCCGCCGCATCCCCGCCGGGACGAGCTGGTCCGCCTGCTGCTCGAACGCGGCGCCGAGCCCTACGACGGGCAGGTGATCTATAACATCCACTTTCAGGGGAAGGTCCTGTGGTGGCTGAAGCTGATGCACGAGTTCTCGATGAAAGCCGGCCGCTCTGCCGACTGGGCTGATCCCGAATGGCACATGCTCGACCAGGGCAACTATGGCTCCGGCGCGCGTTGGCATCTGCGCACCGCGATCGAAAAGGACGACATCGAGCTGGCCCGATGGTGCCTGGAGCACGGCGCGAATCCGAACGCAGCACCCGAACGCGATCAGCGCTTCCCGCAGCGCAGCCTGTACGAGCACGCGATGCGAATGCGGCGTCCGGAGATTGCCGAGCTGCTGTTGCGCTATGGAGCCGAGCGGCGGGACGTCGAACTCAGCGACGAGGACCGTTGGATTGCCGCGTGTTTCGCGCTCGATCGCGCCGAAGCGCAGCGCATCCTCGCGCAACACCCCGAGTACGTGCAGTCGCCCACTGCCATCTTCGCCGCCGCACGCGAGGATCGCGCCGATGTGGCGGCATTTCTCCTGGATCTCGGCACGCCGATCGAAGTGGAGGATGCGAAGAAGCAGCGCGCCTTGCACGTCGCCGCGGCGCATGATGCGCTGAATGTCGCCGCGTTGCTGATCGAGCGCGGCGTGGAGGTCGATCCCTATGAGCTGAACTACAGCAACACGCCGTTCGATTTCGCCGCGTACTATCAATTCCCGCGCATGATCGATCTGTTGCGGCGCCACAGCCGCGACGTCTGGAACCTCACCCCAATTGGCGATGTCGACCGGCTCCGCGAAGTCTTCAGCGCCGAACCACGCCTGGCCAAGACGTCCTGGCAGACCACGCCGCTCTTCTGGCTGCCGGAGGAGGAGGACAAGGCGCTCGAAATCGTCAAGCTCTTTCTGGAGCACGGCGCCGATCCGAATTTCCGGAGCAACAAGGATGGGTCGACCGCGGCGGCTGTCGCACGCAAACGAGGTATGCACCGCGTCGCGGACCTGCTTGAATCCGCCGGCGGTGGAGGCGTTCCGGATGACCCGGAGGCACGGCGCGAGCAGCTCGCGCGCGACATGGTCTCCCTCTCCGAGAAGGATGATGAGGAGGCGCTCGGCCGGCTGGCCCGGCACTTCAATCGCATCCTCTCCTTCGAGGACGTGCGCGTTCAGCTTCGGCAACGAGGCTTCAAGCCGCCCCTTTCGCTTGATCAGGCGCGCGAGCTGCTCCTCCAATCCAGCGGCGCGCCTCGTCAGTCGGCGCGGCGGCGAAAGCCCGAAGATTACCAGCAGGCCGCGCAGGATTTTGTCAGCGCATTCGACGGCGACGCGGCGGCCCTCGAACGGCTGAATCAGCATTACGGCCGCTCGTTCACCCGCGAGGATTTGGGAGCGGAAATCTGGCGCCGTGTTTACGCGTTCCGGCAGCGCTCCTCCCGGGAGCCTAAAAGGCATCTCAAGCTCGAGGAAGCGCAGATTGTCGTAGCTCAGGATGCCGGTTTTAGCAGTTGGCCCGCGCTGATGCAGGCGGCCACGGCGCGCACGCCGCCACAGGGCGAGCCGTATGTCATCGATGCCAAGGAGAATCGCATCTCGCCCCGCCGGCGAATCACTGCCGCAGAGTGGAACGAGTTGATCGGTGTCATGAAGGAGCGCCGAATCACCGCGCTTGATGCCGGCGGTTTCATCACCGACGCGGTGATGACGCGCGTCGCCGAACTCGACCACGTCACCAGCCTCAGCCTCGGCGGCTCGCGCGAACTCTCGGACGATGGCCTGCTACAACTTGCCCGCATGCCGCAGTTGGAGCGTTTGGATCTCAGCGAGTACCCCGGCGGGAAGCTCACCGACCGCGGGCTCGAAGTGCTGCGCCATCTGCCGAACCTGCGTACATTCGAGATGACGTGGCAGGCGGGCATCACGGATGCCGGCGTCGCCAATCTGCGATATTGCGACCAGATCGAGAGCGTGAACCTGATGGGTTCGCCCACCGGCGACGGCGCGATCGAAGCGCTGCAGGGAAAGCCCAAGCTTCGCTCCTTCAGCACAGGCAGACTGGTAACCGATGCCGGCCTCCCTCTGCTGCACAATTTCCCACCGCTGAAAGAGTGGCACGGCGAAGAAGGTGCCCGTCTCCTCATCGATGGTCCCTTCACCAATGCCGGTCTCGCCGGTCTGGCCGGACTCGAAGGCGTCGCCGACCTCGACCTTTTCTGGCACGTCACCGGCATCACAACCGACAGCTTCGCGCACCTGGTGCATCTGCCGAACCTCATGTCGCTCGGCTGCGACGGCCAACTGAGCGACGACACCGCGATGCGATATATCGCCGCGATCCCCCGCCTGCGCAAGCTGCGCGCACAGGAATCGGTAGCGACTGAGGATGGCTTTGTAGCGCTGGCGCTGTCGAAAACGTTGGAGGGCTTTTGGGGCCGAGAGTGTCCCAACTTCGGCAGCCGTGGGTTTGTTGCGTTCTCGAAAATGCCGTCGCTGCGCTCGTTGGGTGTAGGACTCAAGGCTGTGGACGACGCTGCGTTGTCCACTTTGCCCGATTTTTCCGCACTCCGCGAGCTGACACCAATCGGCATGCAGGACGACGGCTTCCGTCATGTCGGCAAATGCGCGTTGCTGGAGCGCCTGACCTGCATGTACTGCCGCGATACCACCGACGCGGCGACGGAACACATCGGAGGGCTTGCGATCAAGTATTACTATGCCGGGCTGACGCAGATCACCGACCGGAGCCTCGAGATTCTCGGCGGCATGGAATCGCTGGAGCAGGTCGATTTCTACGAATGCATGAAGATCACCGACACCGGTCTCTCATTCCTCGCGCGGCTGCCGAGACTCCGCGAGGTGCATCTCGATGGTCTGCCCGGCGTCACGCTGGAGGGAACGAAGGTCTTCCGGTCGGGCGTGCACGTCTATTACTCGACCTGATTCACACCGTCGGACACCCCACGCGGCGGTGGTACTAGATTGATCCCCGCCGAGAGGCACGGCGCCCATTCCGCCCATGCTGCGCTTTTAAGGTGAGATGGTGGGGGCGAGATCCGGGCGGGTACGCCACTTGGAAGTTGGCTTCGGGCAAGTTGACGCATCACGCCCTATCTGCGGAGGTGGTTGGATTCCGAGATGGTGGACGGTCCAAAATGGTTAGCCAGCGATGGTCGGGGACGGCATCAATGACGCGCCGGCGCTAGCACAGGCAGGTGGCCTGAACCTTGCCGTCCTTCATCTGGATTCCTCTCTACGACACAACACTTTCGTCGGGAAAGTTCCATTAAGGCAAATTCTGAACCGTGAAAATCAGTGAAATCCGTGTAAATCCCTGTCCCATTTTGCACGTCAACCTAATCGTTACCCTATTTATCTACTTAGCGTTGACGAGTTTGCTTGAAAGGATTTCGCTCCTGACAGTCAATGTGCGCGCCAATTATGCACGCGTAGCATCTCATTGCAGTGAAATTCGCTGTTGAGGGGGGTCTTGAAGGCCTCAGTCAGGCCGCGATTTTTTTCATCTCTCCTTAAGAGCGGTGGGATCACGGCCTGATGCCGGTCTTCTTTTCCGTGACCTGGCGGAAGACGCGCAACAGGTTTCCACCCAGGAATTTCCTGATGCGGAGTTCGGAATAGCCGCGCCGGAGCATGGCATCGGTAATCATGGGGAGATCGCGGATGTCCATCATGCCACGCGGCAGTGTCGGCCCCCCGTCGAAGTCGCTGCCGAGCATCACGTGGTCCTCACCAACGAGCTGGATGGCGCGGTCGACAACGCCTACCCACTCGTCGGGGGTCATCTTTATCTCCTCGGGGGCGGCGATCCCGACCATAGGAAACGCGGGGGCGGCGAGGCGGTCGAGTTCCTCGATGGTCATGAGGGCTTCTTTGCGGCCGATGTCGGTGGTGTCCCAGAAAGGCTTGCCGGCGTGCCGGGTGCGCCAGTCGAAGACCTTCACGTTGTGGAACTCGTTGCCGATCTGAAATCCGATCACCCCGCCCCTGGAGGCCAGCTTCTTGAGCAGGTCGTCGGGCATGTTGCGCGCGATATTATTCAAACTCCGCAGACCGTGATGTGTGGCAACGACGGGGTCGGTGCTCTCATCGATGGCCTGTGAGATTGTCTCGTCGGAACCATGAGAGACATTGATCACCATTCCCAGCCGGTTCATCTCGCGGATTACCGCGCGGCCACGGTCGTTGAGGCCGTGCCACTTCGCCGGAGCGCAGCATGAATCGGCAAAGTTGTTGGCCCAGTTGTGTGCGGGAAGCTGTGCGGAGCGGAGACCAAGGCGATATAGATCCCGCAGGACGCCGAGATCGCCGTCGAGGTCGAAGCCCCCTTCCAGGTCCATGACGGCGGCGATCTTCCCTTTCTTGTTAATGCGCTCGATGTCGGACGCAGTAAGCGCCAGCTCGATCTTGTCCTGGTTCCTGGCCAGTTGATCGTAGGCAGCATCGATGAGACGCAGCGTCTGTTTGGTCTCGAAGCGAGCGGGATAGTACTGCTCCGTGACGAACAGCGAAAAGAACATGGCGTCCAGGCCCCCTTCTTTCGCACGGACCAGGTCGAACTGTCCGTCGTTCACACGCTGTCCCATGTCGCCGCCGTGATAGAACTGACGGTCGACCACATGAACGTGGGCATCGAAGACGAGAGCGTCATTGTGGAGTTTCCTGGCGCGGTCGGACAGTTGAGCCGTCCCCGGCAAGGTCAGGAGCGCCAGCAACACCATGAGTCGGTTCATCAGAATGTCTCCTCGAACCCTCTATATTATCAGGCCTGAATTTCCTGCCAGGCTGGAAAGAAATTTTGTCACCGCCCAAGCCCGTAAGCCGCACCGTAAAGATGGCGCGGCGGGCCGTCTCTACAATTTGGTGGCAGTGGTTTAGGTTGCGGCCAATGGCCGCCCCTTTATTATAATGACGCGCTTATCACAGGCACGGAGGCATTATGCAGGTATCGCGGAGAAAGTTTCTGGCGGGACTGGGAGCGGCGCCGGCGATCTTGCGGGGCCAGGGGCGTCCGGCACGCCCCAAACTGGCGGCCATTTGCACGGCTTATTTCAAGTATTCGCACTCCCAGCACATCGTGGACCGGTTCCTGGAGGGCTACGGCTGGAATGGTACGCATCACCACCCGGCGATGGACTTGATTTCGATTTACATCGATCAGATCCGGGCGAACGATGTGAGCAAGAGTCGCCTGGAAAAATTCCCGTCGATGAAACTGTATCCGACGATCCCGGAGGCATTGACGCTCGGCGGGAGCAAGCTCGCGGTCGACGGCGTGATCCTCATCGGCGAGCATGGGCAGTATCCGCGTAACGAAAAAGGCCAGACCCAGTATCCGCGGTACCCCTTCTTCCAGGAAATCGTGAAAGTATTCCGGTCGAGCGGCCGCTCGGTGCCGGTTTTCAACGACAAGCACCTGTCGTGGAATTGGGACTGGGCGCGCGAGATGTACGACACGTCGTGGAGCATGGGATTTCCCTTCATGGCAGGGTCGAGCCTGCCGGTAACCTGGCGCACCCCGTCGCTAGAAATGCCGCTTGGGTCGCGGGTCCGGGAAGCGATGTGCGTCTGCCACGGCGGCGTGGATAGTTACGACTTCCACGGCCTCGAAACCATACAGTGCATGGTGGAGCGCCGCAGGGGTGGCGAGTCCGGTGTAAAGTGGCTGCAGGCATACCGCGGCGACAAGTTCTGGCAGGCACACCAGGAGGGTGTCTGGCCGAAGGACCTGATGGAGGCCGCCCTTTGCCGCAGCCACACGCTGAGGCCATCGCGAGAGGGTTTCAACCACAACTTCCCTTCCGAAGACGACATGCGGCGGCTCGTCCGGAACCCGGTGGCCTATCGTTACGAGCACACCGACGGGCTGAAATGCACCATGTTGCTTATGAGCGGACTCATCGAAGACTTCAACTTCGCCGCGCATATTGAAGGACGGCCGGAGATATTCTCCACACAGATGTATCTGCCCATGCCTCCGGCCCGGACCAGCCTGGCGAACTTCTTCAGCCCGCTGGTCAACAACTTCGAGAAAATGTACCTCACCGGTAAAGCGACCTATCCGGTCGAGCGGACGCTCCTCACCACGGGACTGACGGCCGCGGGCGTAGAGAGCCTGTACAGGAATCAGGTTCGCTACGACACGCCGCATCTGGCCGTCGAATACCAGCCTACCCGGGAATCGGCTTTCTGGAGAACGTAGAATGAAACGCCTCGCGATTGTCACGACCGTCTATCGTTATCTGTCTCACGCCCAGCATATCGGGGACCGGTTCCTGGTGGGGTACCCTCGTGCCGGCAAGTGGCACAAGCCGGACATGAAGGTCGTGGCGCTGTACGTCGATCAGAAGCCGGATGGAGACCTGAGCGCCGCTCGGGGGAAGGAATTCGGCTTCTCGGTTTATCCGTCGATCGCCGAGGCATTGCGCTGCGGGAGCAGCAAGATCGCTGTGGACGCCGTGCTGTCGATTGTCGAGCATGGGAATTATCCGCGCAACGAGAAGGGACAAGTGCTCTATCCACGTCACGAGTTTTTCACGCAGTACGTGGATGTCTTCGAGAAGGACGGAGTCTCGGTTCCGGTCTACAACGACAAGCACCTTTCCTACAGCTTCGAGAAAGCGCAGTGGATGGTGGCTGCATCAGAGCGCCTGAAGTTCCCGATGCTGGCGGGGTCTTCCCTGCCCGTCACCTGGCGACTTCCGGATATCGAGCTGCCGCTGGACTGCGAGATCGAGAGCGCGTTGATGGTGGGAAACGGCGAGTCGGATGCCATGGACTACCACGCTTTGGAAGCCATGCAGTGCATGGTCGAGAGGCGCAAGGGGGGCGAAACCGGCGTGAAGGCAGTCGAGATGATCGAAGGCGACGCCGTCTGGCGGGCGGGGAAAGAAGGCCGCTGGTCCAAGGACCTGCTCACGGCCGCGATTTCGCGGAGCGATACGCCGCAGGGTCTGACCATCCAGGACGGCCGAACGCAAGACCTGGTGGGCAACGGGGAGCTGCCGAAACTGGTGAAAACCCCGGCGGCCTACTTTATCGAGTACAAGGACGGCTTGCGGGCCACGCTGCTGATGCTGACCGGAGCAGTGAAGGACTTCAACTTCGCCGCAAGGGTCAAGGGCCAGGGGGTGCAATCGACCCAGTTCTTCCTGTCACCCGAGCCGAACGTCACCTATTCCGCTTGCCTGGTGAGCAAGATCGAGGAGATGTTCGAAAGCGGAAAGGCGCCCTATCCGGTCGAGCGGACGCTGCTGGTGAGCGGCATCCTCGAAAGCTGTTTAGCTTCGAAGATCGATGGGCACCGGCTCCTGGAAACACCTCACTTGGATGTGAAGTATCGCGCGCCCAATGAGTCGCAGCATGCGAGAGCCTGAAATAGCGCTACAGGTTACGAGTTGGAAAGAGATTTTGCTTGGCGGATTTTTTCGCGTTTTTGGCGTCTTGGCGGCTGCAATCCGGAATGGGACACGAATTCACACGGATTTTCACGGATCAAAACTTGCCTTCAAGAAATGGAGGTTTGGAGTACAGGCTTTAGCCTGAGCTAAGTAGCAAAGCCTGAAGTCTGTACTAAACCTGCGCCGCTTTGCGGCGCGCTACGCGCGCCGCTGAGGAGGTTTTCGATGCGTCGTTCATTGGCAATCGGAATCACGGAAACAAGCGGCCAATTTTCCGTGCTGGCGTTCATCGAGACTTGAAGTGCCATTCGATCGCTCGTTGTGTTCCGAACGACATGTGTCGGTGCGATGGTGGGAGCAATGCCACCATACCCGATTGGACGGACGGTTAGGTTGAAGTCTACGCTGCCGACGGAGCCTCCTGACCTACGACGCGTTCTACCTCCGGCCCACAAATGGTCGCGCGGAAGATCAAGAGCGGCGTAATCACGCGGTTCAGTACATCTCACACCCGGACTGGCCATGGTTTCGGCTGCGTAAGGAGACCCCTTCCAAATATGAATCGTACGTAGACCTCATGCCAGGAGTCTGGACCAGGGTGAAGATCGAAGTCCGTGGCGAACGCGCGCGTCTCTATGTCCACGACCAGGAACAGCCGACGCTGATCGTCAATGACGTTAAGACGGGTGTGCAAGGACGAGGCGGTGTTGCGCTCTGGATCGATCGCGGAACCGTTGCTCACTTCCGGAATCTGAGGGTAGAGACGTTATCGAAGGAGGACAATTCGAAATGAACCTTCGAACCGTCGCGTGCGCCGCGGTGCTGGTGACCGCAGCGAATGGGTCGTCACCGTTGCGTGTGGCGACCCCGCTTGCCCCGCTGGTCGACCACCACCAGCATCTGCTCAGTTCGACGCTCGCCGGCCGGTTGCTGGAGGTGCGGCCCGCAGCCATCGAGTTGC
>Ga0137379_10004361_pt1 | contig 13304 bp, 9 predicted proteins | sample SagtaG_18_FD_104812 | JGI IMG/M metagenome (GOLD analysis project Ga0137379, IMG submission 104812) | Vadose zone soil microbial communities from Sagehorn Ranch, Mendocino, California, USA - Sage2_L_80_16 metaG | ecosystem: Environmental > Terrestrial > Soil > Vadose zone | place: USA...
ATCGACAGCCTATCGCCTCCACCGCACGGTATCGAACACACGTTCGAGTGAAGATTCCGGTCGTATCCACCCGTCACTGCGGATCGGCTCATCCCCAGCCCGAAGTCCGAGGTATCCACCGATTGGAATTCCGATGACGGACATCCCCCTGGTTGATCTCGCCGCGGCACACCGCGAGATCGCCGACGAAGTGGCGACCGGCTGGGCGCAGGTGTTGGAGCGCACGGCGTTCATCAACGGTCCCCAGGTGGCCGCGTTCGAGCGCGAGTACGCGGACTATCTGGGCATCGCGCACTGTGTCGGCGTCGGCAGCGGCACCGACGCGCTGGAGTTGGCGTTGCGAGCGGCCGGGATCGGCCGGGGCGACGAATGCGTGCTGCCGGCGAACACGTTCATCGCGACGGCCGAAGCCGTGGCCAGGGCCGGCGCGACACCCATCCTGGTCGACTGCCAGGCGGACACCGGCCTCATCGACCCGATGGCGGTCGCGGACGCGGTCGGCCCACGCACCAGGGCGATCCTGCCGGTGCACCTGTACGGGCAGGCGGCCGCAGTGGAACAGATCCGGCCGCTGGCGGCCGGCGCCGTGGTGATCGAGGATGCGGCGCAGTCCCAGGGCGCCCGCCGACACGGCGCCGCCACCGGCACGCTCGGCGACGCGGCCGCGACCAGCTTCTACCCCGGCAAGAACCTGGGCGCCTACGGCGACGCGGGCGCGGTCATGACATCGGACGACGACCTGGCCAGCAGGGTCCGGCTGCTGCGTGACCACGGCTCGGACCGCCGCTACGAACACCCGGTCCTGGGCTTCAACAGCCGCCTGGACACGCTGCAAGCCGTTGTGCTGTCGGCGAAACTGCGTCGCCTCGACGGCTGGAACGACGACCGTCGCAAAGCGGCGGAGCGCTACCACGAACTACTGGCCAATGTGCCGCGAGCGGAACGCCCGGCGGTAGCCGAAGGCAACGAACCGGTCTGGCACCTGTACGTGGTCCAGGTCCCCAACCGGGACCAGGTCTTGCGGACACTGCACGAGGCCGGCATCGGCGCCGGCATCCATTACCCCACCCCCATCCATCGAACCGGCGCCTTCACCGACCTGGGCTACGGACCGGGCGCTTTCCCCAACACCGAACGACGCGCACACCGCCAGCTCTCCCTGCCGATCTTCCCGGAAATCACGGCGGCCCAACAGGAACGCGTGGTCGAAGTGCTGTCAGGAGCAGTGCGGTGAACGACGTCTACGTGCATCCGGCCGGCCTGTGCGAAAGCGACGACGTCGGCGCGGGCACCCGAATCTGGGCCTTCGCGCACGTACTGCCGGGTGCCGTCATCGGCACGGACTGCAACATCTGCGACGGCGCGTTCGTGGAAACCGGTGCAACACTGGGAAACCGCGTCACGGTCAAGAACGGAACGCTCGTCTTCACGGGCGTAACGTGCGAGGACGAGGTCTTCCTCGGCCCCAATGTCCTGTTCACCAACGACCTGCGCCCGAGAGCCCACCTACGCAAGGGAGCGGACGAACTCCTGCCGACCCGCGTACGGCGCGGCGCCAGCCAGGGCGCGGGCGTCGTGGTCGTCTGCGGCCACGTCATCGGCGAATACGCGTTCGCGGCGGCAGGCTCGGTCATCGCGACGGACGTGCCGCCACACGCGTTCGTTGCCGGCAATCCCGCCCGTCACAAGGGCTGGGTCTGCACGTGCGGCAACCGGCTGACCGCCAACCTGATCTGCGCGGCCTGCGATCTGCGCTTCGAACCGGCGCGGGAGGGCGGCCTGCACCAGCTCGCACGTCGTCAGTCTCCGTAGTACATGCGGTTGAGGTCGATCAGTTCGACGTCGCCCCGCTTGTCGGCCACGCGCTGGAGATCACCGGTGAAGCCGGACCGGGCGAAGATCAGGAGCTTCGGCAGGGCCCCGACCCGGGCGCTGGGCAAGAGCCCGCGCAGGTGCTCCAGCCGCTCCATCTGCGGCACACCGACAGGTGTGAGTGTCCCCTTAGCCTCACCGATCGCTGTGACCCGCTCGGCTCCGAACGCCGGCGACTCCGTCACCACGAGATCAAGCTCGTGCCCGCGCCGATGTTCCCGGCAGGGAATCTCGGTCGGGCGCACCCAACTCGCCCGCCCGCCGAGACTCTCCGGCGCGGCATGCTCCACGCACCACTGGCGGGCCAACTCCTCGAAGTGCGGACCGTAGATTTTCGCGGCGACGGTGTCCGCGTTCTCGGCCCAGACCCGATCCGCGAGTCCCACCACCAGTTCCGGCTCGTAGCGCTGAATCAGCAGCCGGTGCAGCCGCACCACCGGCTCGGCGATCTGGAAGACACTGCGCTTGTCCCGCAGCGCATCGTCGACCTGCTCCAGTAGTCCGATGTCCTGCAGCCCGGACAGCAGGTGGCCCAGCGCGCTGCTCGGCCGCCCCAACGCGGCCGCGATCTCCGAACGCCGGTGATGGCCCGCGCTCACCGCCGTGAGTGTCGCCGCGTACGAGGTCGGGTCCGAGATGGAGGGCTCCTCACGCAGCAACAGGTTGCCTTCTCGGAACATCGCCGATGCCGGGTTCAGCAGCCGGCGCAGCACCCAGCCGTCGAAGTCCGCCACACCGGCCGGCCCCGTACCCCCGCACATCTCCTTGTAGGCGGGAGTTCCACCCACCAGGGCGTGCAGCCGAAAGGCCAGCTCCGGATCCGAGTCCATCCCCCAGAAGGCGGCCGCCTGCCGGAACCGGAAGGGCCGAACGACCAGCTCCATGCTCGCTCTGCCGCGCAGGGGCGCGCCGCTGCCCAGCAGGTGCGCCATCGTCGTCAGCGCACTGCCACACAGGATCAGCCGGGTCCGCGTGCGTTCCTTGGCAAAGCTCAACGGGCTCAACGCCTGCTGGAGATAGGAGGGAAGGGCGGGCGTGGCACCGACCAGGTACGGGAACTCGTCGATGACGACGGGAACCGACGCGTCCTCACCGATGCGCAGTAGCTCATCCAGCGCCGCGCGCCAGTCAGCGAAACGCACTGGCTGCCGCAGCCCCCGATACGCCGCATACACCGCCCCCAGATCCGCCAGGCTCTGCGCCTCGCTCTGTTGCGTCGCTGCGAAGAGGAACCCACCGGCCTCCCGCACCAAGAGCTCCAGCATCAGCGTCTTTCCCTGCCGTCGACGCCCGTACACCAGCCCGAGCGACGCCCCCGGCATCGCCGACCCGGCGAATTCGCCCAGCTCCCGCCACTCCGCATCTCGCGCAAACAACCGGTCCGGCTTGGCGAACACCAACAACACCTCCACGACTATGATAGGCGAAACTATCATAGTCTACGCAACCATTAGCGCAGTCACCGGGCCGGTGGCGCGATGGTGTCGAGGGACCACCTGGCCCGGAACGCGTTGAGGGTCAGCCACGCGAGTCGGGCGTTGACACTGAACAGTTGGCGTATGGAGGCCAGGGTGTCGAACGACCCGTCTCCCGTTTCGTCACGCCCGAGCGCGAGTTGCGTCTCGTTGAGCTCGTCGGTGAAGACCTGCAACAACGTCGCGCCCAGGTAGAGGTAGCCCAGGGTGCCGATCTGCAGCCTGGCGAGTGCGTCGACATCGGCGTCGTTCGGCTCGTTCGGCTTCGGCGTCAGGTCGATGGGTGGCTTCGCGACCGCCGCCAGCAGGATCGCGATGTCGACGTTGTCGACCACTCCGTCGAGATGCCGCAGCAGGTCGCTGGCATAGGGTTCTCGGGTGACCGTCCGCGCGATCACCGAACGAAGACCGCTGATCTTGTTGTGCAGGTCCTCGGTGACGAGTGTCTTGGCGACCGCTCCGAGGGTGGGCAGCGGCGCGCCGGGTTCCACCTGTCCGACGATATCGCGGGCAACCCGGATGATCTCCCTGGGCAGGCCACCCGCGAGACAGTGGCCGAGGCAGAGAAACGTCTCCGCAAGTCCGATCACCCGGGTGCGGAGCAGCGAATACGTGTCGTTCAGCGTCAGGTACTCGACCCTGCTGATCTCGTCGAACGCGCTGTCGAACGCGTCCCGCATCGGTAGCCCGCGATCGAAGGAGGTCAGTGCCTCCTCGGACACGGACACCAGGAACAGATAACCGGAGCGGTCGAGGCTGAACAGCGCCTTGAGCTCATTGACGAAATTCTGGGCATTCTCGGACGACGGTATCTTGTCGAGTTCGTCGATGATGATGATGACCCGTATCGGTGGCAGATCGACAATCTTGTCCAACACGTCGAGCGTGATCCGCAAGAACCGCCGAAAATCGTCTACCACCTCAGGATACGAGCGGCCGACCTTGGTGATCTCTCGGGACCGGGTCATGCTGGATTCCGACCCGAAGGGCAGGCTCAACTTGCCGGACCAACCCGATGTGAACCGCTGCTGGAAACGGACGTCGACCAGCCGGTCGATCGCGGAGGCGTGGAGTTCGGCAAGACTGGCCGGATTCATGTTGCGACTGGCGACCTGGTCCGGCCGGCGGACCGGCCGGTGCGCGATGACGAGGAACAGTCCAACAACACCGACGAAGATGATGAGCGGCCACCAGGCGTCGGCCACGATGGTGCGCAGGTTCTGCCGGCCGCGCAGCACCTCCGCACCGATTGTCGCGACTGTCGTCCAGCCGGCGACATAGAGGATCGGCCGACGATACCGACCGATCGCCCGCCGCAATCGCGCCCGCAGCCGAGGCCGCCCGACACCCAGAGCCGATGCGAATTCGATCACCGACTCACACAGTCTGGCGTAGAGGTGCAGGACGAACTCGCGTGCTTCGTACTTGACGGGTACGGACTCGGTGAAGGCGAGATGCGGGCGCTGGCCGGGTTCGAGGAACATGCCTTCCTGGCACGCTTCCAGCAGCGTGGTCTTGCCGACACCCCGTGGTCCGGCGACACCGATCGCGCCGCCGTCGATCTGTCGGAGCTGACGTCGGAAGCGATCGAAGACGCGCGTCGCCACGATATAGTCCCGGCTGCGCATCTGGCGCAGGCCAGGAGCATCCCGTATATCGAGCTTGACCGAAAAATTGGGTTCGAGGATCTCGTTCAGACGACGGCGAAGAAACGGTACGATCGCTCGTTCACGGATCGCGACCCGCCAGTCCGCCAGTGCGGCGCTGGCCGCTTGTCGAAGATTCCGCTCCTCGGTATACCAGTTTATCGAGCTGATCCCGACTCGTCGCCCGCCGGAGGATTGCCTCCGGGCAGGTGACGCCAGCCACTCTTTCCGTTGTTGGATCTTCAATCGGGTATCGCGCGCCGCCAGGGTGATCTGGGACCGTATCAGGACGGTGCCGAATATCATGACGGCGACAACGACGCCCCAGGCAACCGCGGTAGCACCGGCACCAAATCGTGAACCGAACAGGTAGTCGCGGACCTGCCATATTCCGACACCGGCTCCCACCACGACCACACTGATCGCGACACCACGCAGTAGCAGCGTCCCCTGGCCGACCAAGAAGTTGATATCGAGATAAGCGAAGATCAGGAACCCGATCAGGACAAGCACTCCAACGCCAACGACGCTCCAACCCAAAGCTGCCCAACCTGATCGGAGCCAGTGACCGGTCGGTCCCCACAACCGCCACAAGAGAATGGGGTACGCGTTCATCAGCGCGACGGCTGTTCCCAACGCCGACCGCTCCTCAGCGTCGACATAGGTCGCGCCGAGCCCTTTCTCCACCGGCACGGCGGCAACCAGCACCAGCAGTATCGCCACGATGGTGATCCCGAGCGCGAACCCGATGCTGCCGACGAGCCCGGCGACCCGGAAAGCCGGAGCCCACGCCATGGCCTGGGCGAATCCATCGACAGCCAGGATCGCCGCGACAGCCACGAGGCCGAGATAGGCCCCGAACACAGACGCCAGGGTGATGTCCGGTGGCGTGAAGGCCCCCACCGGCCGTTCGCCTTCGTGTGCGGCGAGACGCCGACGGGCTTCCTGGAGTCGCGACATTTCAGGCGTTGTGATCGCGAGTAGTTCGTCGGCTTGGCCAAGGGTTTCGTCATACATGACTTTCGCCGGTAATCGGACACGGGCCAACCCGTTCCCGATCTCGGGCACATTGAGGGCTTCCGTGATGAGATCGGGCAGTAGGTCCCGGAGTTCCTGGACCACTACCTGACCCGCTGATCCCCCGGTACGGTCCGGGGTTGCGTCGCCGGCTGACATGGTGCGCTAGCCAAGGTCCCGCAACAGGCGCCGCAACGGCCAGACCACCGGCACGTACACCGCCAATCCCAACACCACGCCCAGGACCAGTCGAACCGCGTTCGGCGGCGTGTTCCACCGCACCGCCAACACGACCGCGACCAACAATACGCACCCGACAACCGGCCGTACGACAGCCCGGCCCAATACCAGCGCCGGCACCCCGGTGGCCCGCACCGCGAGCACGAACGCCGGCAGCACCAGCGCCACCGCGACCGCGGCATGCGCGGCGCCGACCCCGCGAATCCCGTCGAGATGCGCACCGATCGGCAGGAACGCGACCAGCGCGGCAAACCAACCGGCCTGCAACCACATGGTCCGCTGCCCCAGCCCGAGCGCGACCAGATAGTCGTACCCGAGTTCGCACGCCACCCGCACCGCGCCGAGCAGCACCAGGAACTCCAGCGCCCCGGCGGCTCCCCGCCATTCCGACCCGTACAGCGTCGTCACGACCGGCAGGGCCAGCAGGCCGAGCAGCGCACACACCGGCAGTGTCGCGGTCATCAGCAGCCCCGCCAACCGCGCCAGCACTTCCTGACGTCGGCGCGGATCGTCCTGCACCCGCGCGAATGCCGCCAGTGACACCCGCCGCACCACCGTGGAGAACATGTTGACCGGCCAACTGGCCAGGTTGAAAGCCTGCAGATAAAGGCCGAGCGCGACCGCCCCCAACACGTGGCCGGTCACCACGTAGTCGATATTCAGCATGCCGACGACCAGCAGGCTGGCACCCGCCAACGGCAGGCCGAACCGAATCAGCTCCCGCGCCTGTCGACGGTCGAAACCGGGCCGCGGCCACAGGTCGATCAGCCGGAACAACAGGACCGCCGTCACCCCGTTGCCGAACAACCTGCCGATAGCCAGACTCCACGCACCGAAACCGGTCAACGCCAATACGACCGTGATGCCGGTCGACAAAGCCAGGTTCGAGAAATCAACCACCAACCGGGTGCCCTGCCGAAACTCACGGTTGACCAACTGGGCCGCGGCCGCGGTGGCACCGTCGATCAGCACCGAACCGCACAACAGCCGGACAACGCCGGTGGCGCCGGGAGAACCGAGCTGTAGCGCGAACTCCGGTGCGGCGAACCAGCAGATCACGAACAGCACCGCACTGCTGACGATCGAAATCGTGGTGACCGTCGGCGCGATATCCCTCGGATTGCCCGGCCAGCGCACCAACGCGAGGCTGACACCGAGCTCGTGATCGACAACAGCGCCGCCAACGCGACCAGCGCGACCGCGAAGGCGCCGAAATCGGCCGGCGACAGAATGTGGGCCAGCACAATGCCGGTGATCACGGTGCCGAGGCGGCCGATGGCGGTGTTCAGCAGGCTCATGCCCAGCGCGCGGCTGACCTTCCGATCGGGTTTCTCCGGTGTGACATCGGGTTCACCGGTGGCGTCATGGTCGATTGCTGTCATCTCGGCCACCGATCGGCAAGCGGCCACCGCGCGACCGAATCCGGTATTACGATACGTGGTGGTCCGCATTCACTGCGGCGCTCCGACAGCCCCGAACGCGCAGAAAACTCAGAAGGCGAGGACCGGCGTTGCGCCGTCATCAAGCCGCGCTCGTGGCGGCGGTCGCCGCGGTGTTGATGCTGGACGTCGGGGTCCTGGTGCACTGGCCGTGGGTGTCGGGCAGCCGGGCAACACCGTCGGCACAGGCCCAGGCACAGCACGCGCGGCAGGTCGCCGTGCCGACAACGGTGCCCGGTCCGAACAACACCGGCTGGCGGCACACCGGTGTCGAGCTGACACCGGTGGACTGCGGATCGGACGGCGAGCTCGTCGTTACCACCGAGGGCGCCCGGCTGGACAGCGCGCTGATCGGCTGCAACATCCGGATCGACGCCAACAACGTGACGATCAGCCGGTCGCTGGTGATGGCGGGCGGGCCCTGGGCGATCTACAAACCGGACCAGTTCACGAACCTGACGGTGACCGACGTCGAGATCGCCGGCCGGCCCGGTTGCCAGGCCGCGCTCGCGTTCAGCCACTACACCGCGACCCGGCTGAACATCCACGGCTGCGAGGACGGCGTACGCGCCGACACGGGCGCCACCGTGCGGGATTCGTGGATTCACGATTTCTGGGACGGACGGGTGAACGGCCAGCAGGTCGGCCAGGCCACCCACGACGGCGTGTCCACCACCGGCGGTTCCAACCTGACCATCCGCCACAACCGGATCGACAATCCGCGCAGCCAGGACGCCTGCATCATGATCGGCGGCCAGTACGGCGAACCGTCGAATGTGGTCATCGAGGACAATTATCTCGACGGCGGCAACTACACGATCTTCCTCGCGCAGTACGGCACCAACCGCGTGATCAAGAACAACACGTTCACCAGGACGTTCCTGACTGGGCCCGCGAACGTGAGCGGTTCGTACGTGTGGTCCGGCAACGTGTTCACCGATGGCACGCCCGTGCCCAACTGACCGCCGCATCAGGTCGCCCGTTGTTCGTTGCGGCGTAACAGGAAATGGGTGACCACGCTGGCGGCGAGCACGATCGTCAGTGCGTCCAGCGGCACCCGGAGCCGCAACCGGGTGAAGTACACCGCCAGCAGCAGGACGTTCACCCCGATCGTGCCGATCAGCAGTTTCTCCGTTGGATGCAACGGGAATCGGCGGAACAGCGCGATACGCAACAATGCCAGCGCGAGAATGGGGTAGTAGCTCAGGGCGGACACCAGATCCTGTGCCGTGCTGTGCTGGCCCGATGTCGCGAGTTCGTCGTGGTAGGAGAAGTTGTTGGCGACCTTCTCGGCGTACAGCGTCGCGGCGCGGCCCGGATTGTCGTGGATCCAGATCAGCGCCTGCTGGGTGTAGAAGCGGTCCAGCGTGACCTCGCCGAACTGGCGCTGTTTGGCCACGGCCTCGTAGCTGGAGATGTCGGCGTTCCGGCCGGCACCGGGTGTCGCGTGTGGACTGTTGCCCAGCAGCAGGTTCACGCCGTTGTTCGTGGACACCGGCACGAACGTATGCAGTTGCGCCAGGTTGCGCGCGCTCCAGCCGACCGGCAGCACGGCGACGGCCACGATCAGCACGGCAACGGACCGCCACGCGACCCGCCGGTTCGTCCGCCACTGCCGCCATGCCAGCCACAGCACCAGGCCGACCACGGTCACGCCGAACGTCGGCACGGTCAGCGTGAGCAGCCCACCGAGCAGGCCGGCCACGACGGCCATCAGCAGTCGGTGCCGGCCGGTGACACCGTCCGCCGGGAGCGCCCGCAGGCCGACCTCGACCATTGCCAGTAGCAGAAATAATGCCGGCACCTGCGGATAGAGCGTGGTCGCCGTGTAGATCAACAGTGGATAGCAGGCGACGACGACGGCCGCGATCGCGCCGGTGGCCGGCGAGTGCGCGCGCCGCCCGAGCAGGTACGTGAACCAGACCGAGCCGGCCAGCGCGACCACGCCGACCATCCGCATGGCCAGCACGCTGCCGCCGGTCACCAGGTACACCGGCAGCAGCAGGAAGATGTAGCCGGGCGGCCGGTACGCGGTCGGTTGGACGCCGTCGAGGCTGAAGCCGTGGCCGTGCGCGAGCGAGTGCGTCAGCGAGACGTAGACCTGCTCGTCGAAGTAGCGCAGTTCGGTGCCGAGGAACAGCGCGTAACCGCCGGCGATCATCACGCTCACCGCGACCGCGACCAGCGCGATGGTCCGCGCGTGCTCGGTGAGCCACTCCCCCAGCCGCAGCGTGCGCGCGGCCGCCGGTCTCGGCACCGCCGGCAGCACAACGTTTCCAGTCATTCCGTCCCCTCGAACGCGGCTCGGACTCGCTTGCGGGTGGACAACCGGCCGACGATCGGCAGCATGTCGTCCGGGTTCTCCTTGACGTGCCGCCACAGCGCGCCGATCAGGCCGACCAGCAGGAAGCACATGCCGCTGGCCATGATGAAGCCGAACGCGTCATACGTGGCGTCCGCGACGATGATCACCGACAGGCAGGCGATCAGGGTCTGGCCGAGATCGCGCAGCACCGGATCGCTGGTGGCCATCCGCACCCGGATCGCCGCGTAGACGCCGGCCAGCAGGACGAGGATCAGCGCCCCGAGGCCGACGGCGCCGTTCTCCACCAGCGTGCCGAGATACTGGTTGTCCAGCGGGCCGTACTTCTGCGGCAGGTACGTGCCAAAACCACGGCCCAGCAACGGATGCAGCGCGATCTGCACGTCCGCGCGGGCGTAGTCCTCGGTCCGGTGCTGGATGCTCGGATCGCCGGACAGGTTGTTGAACAGGCTGAACAGCGTGCCGATCAGGCCGGGGACGAACAGCCGCATCACCACGGTGAATCCGGCCGTGACGAGGATCGCCTGGATACGTCGCTTGCCCGACCACGTCGGCAGCAGCACCAGGCCGGCGGCGAACAGGCCGAGGATCGCCGAACGCGACAGCGACACCATGGCGCCGATGGCCACCGTGCCCAGGCACAGCCACCACGGCCACGACCGCCGCCCGAACCGCACCGCACGGAACGCGTAGTGCACGGCCAGCGGGGCCGCGATCGAGCAGACGACGCCGTACTCGATCGGATGGCCCGCGGTGCCGGAGGGACGGCGGAAGATCGACCGCGCCAGCAGGGTCTGCACGTTGTTCACCTCGCGCAGGCCCGGCACGATCATGTAGTGCGTCGGGTCGATGCCGACGAAGAACTGGATCAGGCCGACGGCCGCGACGAACGTGCAGCCGTAGACGACGATCCGCACGACCTTGTCGATCCGGCCGAGTCCGCGCACCGAGTCGCACACCATGATCCCGACCACGGCCGTCGCCATGATGGTGATCACGCTGCGATCGGTGGCGTTCAGCTCGTCCGACGGCAGGTAGCCGAACGTGGCGTAGCCGTAGGTGGCGAGCTGGGACAGCGCGAAGCAGAACAGCGACGTGCGAACGAGGCTGCGGCCCTTCGCCATGCCGACGGTGTTGACCATCTGCGCGCAGAACCAGAGCAGGCCCAGCCCCATCCCGACCAGCATGCTCGGCGCCAACGCCAGCGGAATAGCCGCGACGACGAGATGCGACGGCAGGAAGAACAGGATCCCGCAGAACACGCAGACCAGCGTCGCGCCGTCGGCACGCTGCCGGCGGTTCGGCGGTACGACGCCGAAAGTGTCGGTGGGCGGACCGTTGTCGTCCAGCACATCCGCTTGCGCGTCTCGCCGGCCGCGAGCTACATCGACCGCGGTCACGACTCAGCCGGTTGGCGAGTCGGGCGACCGGAACTCGGTGCGCGGCCAGTCGTGACGGTTGCCGTTTCCGTTGCCGTTGCTGGCTTTCCCGTTCGCGCCGCCGTTGTTGGTCGACACAGGTGTCGGGATCGGGCGCGGCTTGGCCGATTCGCGCTGGGCGACGCTCACCGGATGCGGTGCATTCCGGGATGTCCCGCCACCGGCGCGGACCGGTTGCGGCGCGGGGACATCGCGGGGTGCCGGGGCCGGGCGCATCTGCTTGGTCGGCGCGGCGGACTCGTCGAACGGCTCGTCGTCGGGTTCGACGGGTTCCAGTCCGTCGTCGTCCAGATCGTCGTCGGCACGCTTGCGGCGCCGGTTGGACGACCAGCTCTCGATCCCGTACGCGGCGGCGAGGCTGAACACCAGGCCGAGCACCAGCGCGACACCGGCCGCCTTCACCTTGTTGCCGATCTTGGTGGTCGCCGTGGTCGGGCTGACCACGCTCTGTGTGCCGATGTAGGTGCTGGGCGGGGCGTTCAGGTTCTTCTGCCGCGCGTCCAGCTCGTTCTGGGCGTACTTCAGCACCAGGCTCACGGTGAGCTCGGCCTCCGCCGGCGAGGTCGCGTCGGCGACGATCACCACGAACGGCCCGCCGGTCTGGCCGTCACCGGCCTGGTAGGTGCTCACACCACCTTCGGCCGCGATCTGCTGGCTGATGGTCGGGCTGCTCAGGCTCTGGATCAGCAACTGGGTGGTGATGGTGAGGCTGCCCTCGAAGTCCAGCAGCGGGTTGCCCGGGCCGCTGGCCTGGGCCGGGTTGATCGCGGTGGTGGCGCCGGCGGTGGGCGCGGTGAGCACGATCGTGCCGGTCGACTCGTACTGTGTCGGCACCTTCAGGAACACCCCGCCCGCGATGGCGAGCGACACGACGAAGACAGGCACCGCGACATACCATCGACGCAGGAGGACGCCTATCGCCTTCCAGAAGTCCATGGTTCCTCTCCGATCGGTGGCCTCGCCCCGGCACGGTCCCGCCGCCAGCCACCCGACGTTCCCGTCCAGAGGGCAGCGGCGGACACGCCACCTGTCAGGTCAATCGACGGGGAGGCGGAGACGTTACGTAACCGGGGCCATCTGGGTGAGAGCTGTATCGTTCGCCACGTGCGCCTTGGCTTCGCCTGTGCCTGGGATCCCCTGCCCGAGCCGACCTGGTCCTACACTCCGTGGCTGCTGCGTGCGGCCCTGCGGACCAGGGCCGACGTCGTGGACCTAGGCCTGAGCTACCCGGACGCGGTCCGGCTGCCGTTGAAGGCGGTGCACGCCCGCCGGGTGGACGGCCAGTGGGTGTCGATGTGGAAGCACTCCCGGTTGGCGCGCGGTTACGCCACGCGTACGTTACACAGGGCCGAACGCGCCACGCCCTGCGATGTCGCGCTGGAGATCCAGGATCTGGCCTCGCTGCGCACGCCGTACCTGGTGTTCCAGGACCTGAGCTATGACGTGCTGCTGGACGAAATGGAAGCACAGGGCACACTCGTGCACTTCCCGTCCCTGACCCGATCCGACGCGCTGCGCCTGCGCGACCGGCAGCACCGGATCTACGCCGACGCGGCCGGTGTGCTGGCGATGAGCCGGTGGTTCGCCGAGCACCTGGTGCGGGTGTCCGGCGTGCCGGCGGACCGGGTGCACGTGGTCCATCCCGGCGCGTCCGCTGCGTCCACTTCGGATGGTGTCCGCGCACAGCGCGCCGAGCGGCGGCGATTGCTGTTGGTCGGCAAGGATTTCGCCACGAAGGCCGGCGAGCAGGTGGTCGCCGCGTTGCGACTGCTGCGGGCCGACGTCGACCCCGAGATCACGCTCACCGTGGTGGGACCGAAGGAATGGCCGATGTCCGGCGAGCTGCCGGCCGG
>Ga0137379_10004365_pt1 | contig 13299 bp, 11 predicted proteins | sample SagtaG_18_FD_104812 | JGI IMG/M metagenome (GOLD analysis project Ga0137379, IMG submission 104812) | Vadose zone soil microbial communities from Sagehorn Ranch, Mendocino, California, USA - Sage2_L_80_16 metaG | ecosystem: Environmental > Terrestrial > Soil > Vadose zone | place: USA...
CAGGGCAGCCGAGCAGGCTTGGTAGGTCTCGGCCATCAGCTCCAGCACCTGGGGCCGCTGCGCCTGGGGTAGCGCCCGGACGGCGGTCTCCAGGTCGGGGACCAGGCTGCCGAGCAGGTCGGTCAGCTCGGTATAGCGTCCGGCGTGCGCTAGCTCCCATGCCTTGCGCGCCTTGGTGTGAAGCGTGCCCACCACGGGCGAGTGGCGGCCGTTCAGCATGGCGCGCAGCGAGTGGACGCCCGACAGCACCAGGCGCAGGCCAGCCGCGCCAGGTGGTTCTTCGGTCGCTGCCGCGACGACCGGTGCCTCGGCGGCCAGTTCGCCCAGCGGGACCTCCAGCGCGGCGGCGAGGGTCTCCAGCACCGACATGCGGTCAACCTTGCGGACACCGCGCTCGACCTGAGAAACCCAGGCGACCGATCTGTCGATCATCTTGGCCAGCTCGGGCTGCGATAGGCCACGGCGGCGCCGTTCAGCGGCGATCTTCCGGCCGAGGGCCTGCTGATAGTGCGGAGTGCTCATCCACCTGTGCCCTTGCCGGTCTGCAAGGTCAGCCAGTCAACCTCCGTGCTGGCCAGGTACTGGTCCCGCTCGGCGAGGTAGCGACGGGTATGCGGTGCGGCCTCGTGTGCATGGAACGCGGCCTTGTCGCTGTACAGCTCGTAGAAGATCCGCTGTAGCGGCTGGCCATCCACCAGATGGGAGGCATACACCAGCGTCCCGGGCTCGCCAGTCTTGATGGCTTCGATGGTCTCGGCTACCAGCCGGTCGTAAGCCTGGGCGCTGGTCTCGTCTTTGCACGTGAAGCGCACGCACAGACCGAACATCATCTTCCTCCAAGTCGCGTGACGCCATGCTCGCACCCAATGTGCTGCACCGGTACACAAAGTCACACGTACTCATTGTACGATGCACGTACTCAAAGTACGTCAGCGTCAGCAGATCGTGATCCGGCATCACCAGCGAGGACTCATGCCTACTCCAGCACCCAGAGCGCTCCCGCTGCGCGCTAACGGTGTCACCTACCCTGGCAAGGCCGAGCACATCAGCGCTGTCCGTGCCGACCTGCGTGTCTTACTCGGTGACTGCCCGATGGCCGATGACGTGATCCTCTGCGCCTCCGAGCTCGCGGCCAACGCGGTGGTTCACAGCAGCTCTTGCCTGCCCGGTGGCAGCTTCACCGTCCGGGCCAAGATTGACCCAGGCCATTGCGCCTGGATAGAGGTCGAGGACAACGGCGGTCCCTGGACCCCAGCCACCAGCGACCCCACCCGATACCACGGGCTTGACATCATCCGTGCCCTCGCTAGTGACTGGGGCATCGACGGCGACCACGCAGCCCGCACCATCTGGGCAAGATTCGACTGGCCCGCTCACTCGTAGCCAGACAGGCGCCGTGCAACAGGCGCCGTGGCGCCGTGTCGGGTGTGAGAACTTTCTTCACGGTCATCAAGGGCGCGCGGAGCGCGCCGGGCCGGGGCTGGCCGCCGATCTTGGTAGGCGCCACGCGCGTCGAGCGCGCTGACTCCAGGGCGGCGCACCACCTGCCCGCTGATGGGCTGGCCTTAAACCGGGGAACTTGGCGCGCGCCCGGGCGCCGCCTGCCGCTCTTTGGCCCTGCCGGGCCACGGCGGCGTCGGCGCGCAGCTGGTCCCCGCGGCCCGACCGCGCGGGCTGGGCCCCGTAAAAGGGTCAGCGCTGGCGCGCGGTGCTGCAAATGGTGCCATCCCTCCGGCGCCCCGATCCTGAAGCCTCGCAAGATCGTGGTCAAGAGCGCTCGCTGCGCTCGCGTCGCTGCGCGATCCCTCCGGGACCCTGGACCACGAGTCTTGCCGAGGATTCAACCGGCGCCTATCGGAAGGATGGCAGGCTCCGAGGCATGGGTTATTCAGTACTCTTGCCTCAACGGATCGCCCAGCCCTTACGCTTGCTTCATGCCAGATCTACAACCGCCCGATCCTGAGTCACTTAGGCTCGAGCTTCAAGAAGCCATCATAACCTTCAGGCACCAAAATGCGCAGCTTATCCAAGCGCTCGGAGTTATTGTTACAGCTGATGCAGCTCTGTTGGGTTATGGCTTTGCGCAAAAACTGTCCATTGTACTGCTCGTGGCAAGCCTGATGCCTCTAGCGGCATTGTCCGTCTACAGTACAATAATGGCCTGGCTTGTTCCTATATGCCACGTAGCAACAAAGCTAGAGGAGAAGTTGTCACTCGATGATTATGTTCCTTTCATCGGAACCTGGGTAATGACGCGAAGTGATCTTTCCTCTGCACTTAGTGATTTTGCTCCCCCGAAGGATCGAGAAATACGCAATTCGACGTTGAATGTACCACGCTCCCGGTATTTTAGGACAAATCGCACATCGCAGGCACTCTTGGCTGCTTTCGCAGCGCAGATTGGTCTGGTCGTAATCAGTCTTTTTGTATATCACTTTCATTTTATGTAGGCAGCGACATCCTGGTCTTGTAACTGCTCCATGTAGCCACCATCCCGAACCACGCCGCTCTCAGGCGGGGCAGATGAAGGACGGTCGCTCCGTCAAGCACTATCCCGGCCCGTCATGATGGGCCTTACAAAGCAAGCCATCGCGCGCCCCATCAGAGCAGTGTCTAGACTCAGCGCTGACCACAGTCCTGACCACAACGAATACCGACTCCCCACCACTCAACGCGATCTCGCAGATCGGACATCGCCAGATCAGCCACACTATGCCGCAATCTGCGCGCTCTTTGCAAGCAAGCGGTCGTGGCGGAGCTGGTACGGACCGAGGCTGACCACCATGGTTGACCGCGGCGGCGCCGTCATTTCTGGCCGCCGAGCAGCTCAGGTCGTAGTTGTCAAAATCTACGTCGCCGATACAAACTGAGTAACCGCTCCGGACCTGATTAGATCCTCCCGAGCGGCTTGAATAAACTGCGTTTCGGCCGTGTGTGCGGCATTGACCAACTCATCAGGAACCTCACCGGGGCCGCAAGTCGCTCGGACGCGTGCAATGGCCATAAAAGACCGGTGCACTTTCCACCATGTGTCACTGGGTATCCTGTCACCAGCTAGGAGTTCTAGCCTGGCCCGGGCAGTGTCGACAGCCTCCCAATAGTTTCCAGTTCCATCTATCAATGGAGCAGCTTTCTCCCCTTCAGGTCGTTCGACTAGTCGTACTTCGGCCGGCTCAGTCATAAGAAACCGACGAAATCTTCGGTACGCTACTAGGAAATCTGCATAAGCCGATTCCCGCGCCTGGAGGCCAGACTGGCGCTGGGACTCCTTCAGTAGTGTTCGCTGCGAGCGTGCGGTCAGCCATCCGCCTAGAACCACCCCGACCAGAGCACCCAGAGTCCCAGCTATAGCGCTCAAGTCCTGCATTGACATGCTCCGTTCTCCGATAACAGCCGCATGGTAGCGTCCTTGTCCTGACTTGCGGAGCTTGGCCACAACGATGTCTGGCCCAGTCGCCACTGACACCCTCAGCCGACACCAACAAGGCCGGACGCTGTACCCCAAGGCTGGACACCGCCAGGATGTCAACTCAGGTAAGCGGCGCGCCTCGGACACCTGTACGGCGTTTTCTAAGCAGCCGGTCGTCGTGCAGCAGCAAGGTGCAGCAACCGCTCCGCCTACAGCCGACTCGATCTTAGCCCTATACGGCCGCTGACTAGCATCAACGACCTGCAACGACCCCGGTGCCGCTAGATGGTAAAGAGACGATCTGATTAGGCTTTACCGCCCAAGTAGTACCATTCGCCCGCGTTCAGATGAGTCATTTATTCCGAGAAGATCGTCTCTCATGTAGATGATCCTAAGCGCATCCATGGCATATTTGATTGCCGAATCGCGGCTCTTGTAGATTTCCTCAGGAATATCGTCTGCCGATCCATGTACGATATTGCTACGCTGCCTGTAGAGCGTTGACAGTTCCTTATACATATTACGACGACGATCGTCATTAGCAGGGCTGAGGAGCTTCGCCATCGATCCACACACTCTCAACGTGGTTTCAGGACTGCCGCTGAAAAGGTTCTCCCAGCATATGATGGCGTCCACGAAACCGTCTTCCGGATACATTCTCTCCGTAATCGCAAGCAGTAGGCGACGGATGCCCGCTTTGAGAACATCTGGATGTCGTTCGATCAGTGATGCGAATCGGGCTATCCTTCTTTCTGTCACCTTACCTATCTTCTGGGCGGGATATGGAGCATTGAGAGAGCGAGCGTTACTTATTTGAGAGCGGTTCATGTCTGAAAGAGGATTTACCGCCGAACTCCATCCTTGTACAGGCGACAAGACCTTGCCCGGAGGCGAGGCAAGCACTATAGCTAGGCATACTCGATTAACTTCATCCTGAAGTCGTCTTATTTGCCGTTCCATAGACTTGTGCCCGATTGTTTCTATGAGATGCTGGGTCTTTTGCTGCTCTTCATCGCGGTTAGCATCTCGGCTCGTTGCTCGAATATGAACCGCAGAAAAGTCAGTTTCGAGTCTCAGAACGAGTGCGTTCGCATCTTGACCGAGTGCTATCGCTGCCAGCCGGAACCTATCGTACCGAATCGGTTGTCGCAGGATAGCACGCCCTATCTGTATGGTGGTGCGGCCGCGCATTAGCCCGATATTGTGGATCGAGACTACTGCTGGAATCTTCACTGTTCGCTTCTCGGCGAGGTTCCTAGCAAGCTCGATCGAATCTGGAAGTCGTTTCAGCGCGTCATCAAGGCTAGGATCATCTCTCCAAGACCAAAGATATCGAAATACATCACTAAGTATGGCGGCACACAAAGTTAGGGGAGTCATACCTTCCGAAGAGCCGTCGGACCATACGATTATGGATTGCAGATTTTTTATTGAATCGGCGTCTAGCTCGTCACTGGTTTTTTCCCGAAGAACGGGAAAAAACTCTGCCAGGATTCCATCACGGGCGATAGCCATCATAAGCGAGCTAAAGCATTCATGCTCGGATATCTGCCGGTACAGAGGAGGCGCCATCTGGATAGGCCTACTGCTGGACTCTTGAACTATGAAAGGATAAAACTCTTCAAGAAGAATACGCAGATTAGCATAAACACCATCCTCAGGTTCCATTATCTTTCGTTATATCCTCTCCGGGCGGCGCCCTCAATGCCCCTTGCAAGACCGCGGACGACTGGTTCGGAGCGCTCTTGAGCAGGTCGTCCCAGTCGAGGCAGTAGCCGTCCCACTCTTCCTGCCCAGTCCCAGCCGGTCCGGTCTCCTGGGGCATTCCAGGCTTGCTCTACTAGTTCGGGCAAAGCGTCTGGCAGTTCGGCGAGTGTGGTGATGATCTTCGTTCCGTAGCGTGGCCCGGTACCAGAGCGCGACAGGAGGTTGTCCATCTCGCGGTCGGGGACGACGACGCGACAGTACGGAACGGCCATGCTGAGCGCGTCGATGTCGTGAATTGCGTTCATGGTCCAGGGCTTGGTGGCGTTGCGGAACAGTTCGACCTTCAAGTCGACGGCGATCCGCAGGGAGGGGATCGTGTCGGCGAAACTGACCATGCGGCGTCGCGACACATTCGGCCGGACCGGGTTGTACCCGACCTCGCGGCTCAGGTTGATCCGGTACTCACTGGTCAGCGCCTGGAACGTCGCCAGGTGCTCGTGAAGCAGTTCGCGAGCTTGCAAGCGGACACGAAGCTCTGCCCTGCTGGCTGGATAGTCGGCGAGCAGTTCCACATAGCTCGACTCCCATTCCAGCCTGCTCGCCTCGACCTCGATCATCGCCTCGGGCCGGTAGCCGTAACGCTGCCGCAAGATGCCGATTTCCTCGTCGCCGGGTCCTGCCAGGATCATCAACTCGGTGAGCTGATTGGCCTTGCGCAGAAACTCGGGCATCCCGTCAATCGTGGCCGGATCGACCAAGCCGTCAGGACCGCGTAGAACCATGGGGCCGGGCTCGCCATCGAAAGCCCATCGAAAGCCAGTGCCGAGTACGTCCGGGGCCTGAGGCCGGAAGGCCGGTCGGCCGAAGGCCAGGTGCATGGCGTGCAGCATCTGATGGCCCAGCAAGACCTTGCGCGCACGCAGGATACGGCAGTGGGAGACCGAGGCCATAGTCCGGGCAACGTCAAGCCGCTGCCGGGGGTTGGTGATCTTGCTCGTCTCAATGTAATGGGTCGTGGAAAGCGGGAACGCTACGCCGTTCTCTGCAGCGCCCTGAACCGCTGCCAGCACTTGGAGATCTGAGTCCTCGCGCGGCTCTCCGTTCGCTGCCCTAGCCAGTCGGATCCATACCCACTGGTCCAGGTACACGCACGGCCTCGGCGGGTGCAGGTCCGGAAAGCTGGGGCTGGGCGAGTTGGTCACGGAGTACATCCTCCCAGTCGCGCAAGCACCCCGCGACTGAGTTGATCCTGGCCTGTGCCGGGGCTCAAGGTGGCCTGATTTTGGCCCTACAACGCTGCACAACAAGGGAAGACAACGCGAGCCAACGATAACCATCCTGGCAGGCCAGCCGCCAAGTGCCCAGGTCGCTGGTCCACGCAGCACAATCTACGGATCAGAAGGCTGGCCTCATTCGTCCGGAGCCTCACGTATTCCCGCATCTTGCACCACCTCCTCCGGCCGCATAAACGTCGAGATGTCAGAGGTAGGTGTGCACTCGCTCTTCTGCTTCCCTATGCGTCTGGCTTTCTTCTTGGGCGCCATATCCGGCAGCTCATACTCCGGATCAACCCACCCGCAGTGCTCACAAGTACCGCCAACTAGACGGTATGAGTCACACTCAGCGCACCGTTTGCCGGGATAGCGTAGCCGAACCCTCGCTGCGATGAAGGTTTGAAGGAGGTGCTCAACTGCCTTGATCCCAATGTCTGCATCCGGCCGAATGGCGTTCTTGGCATGGGTCAGCCAGTTGACGTACTCCCAGGTTTCGACTGACAGCTTCTTGAGGTACGAGCGCAGATGCTTGCTCGACTCCCCGCTCGCCAGGGTGTTGGCGAGCAGCTCAGTCCAGCTCCTGAAGTTGGCGCCTTGGGGCGGTACCTCACCGACCGGCACCAGGTCATCGTTGGCCGTCTCGATGATGAACGAGATAAGGCATTCCCGGAGGCGTACCCCCACGGCTTGGAAGTTCTCGGCCTCATCGCCGCTGTCGTAGGGCTCGAACGCCTGCTCCCAGCGGCGCCAGGTGCCTGGTAGCAGATCAGCAGCCGGGATCTCATCGGGGATACGCCGGTCGTAGAGGTAGGACATGCGCAAGGACAATCCGATGTGGAAGGTGAGCGCGACATCCCGGCTCTTGAAGTCCTCCTGGCTGTAGAGGTTGGTGGGCTCAGTGATAACCCACCACCGGCTGTCCGTGCAGTGCACGTCCCAGATGTCATGCCGAACTGGGCCGACCAGCTCAGAAGCAGCCTTCTCCAGGTGGATGACCTGCTCGTGAGCCTCACGCTCGACGTAGGCGCGGATTGCTTCGGTCTGGCGTTTGGTGGCACGCATCGTGGGACTCTCTTTGCTGACGATGACCGGCGCGTGTCGCCAGGCTACTGTCGTCCAGTCATGCCAGAGCAGCTTCCGGCGGCGCCAGCCATGGGTCCGGCCAAAAGCCATACAGCACTCGAATACAGCAACCTCATAGGCTCCGAGCGGCTCCCTCAGACTGTCATCGGACAGTGACCTGCCCCAACGACCACCAATGACCTCGCCGCCAGGAGTTCGCATCGAGGGGATCAAGGACTCTAGCTCACGGTGAGTGATATCACTCGTCTCGCTCCAGCCGCCGGTGATCCGCCGTAAGGTCGATCTATGTCATGGGTGGATGCGACCACCGCAGTCGGTACTGCCGGTGCTGCGGTTGTGGCCTTGGGCCTTGGCCTTAGAGGAATATATTTGGACCGCCGTCGTCAACATGACGAAGAACTGCGGCAGGCGAGGCTGGTGATGGTCAGTGAACCATTTTTTATAGATGCAAGACCTGGGCGCGACCGGGCTGTTGCCATCAAAGTCTATAACTATAGCGACGAGCCTATTCACGACGTTTCCGTGAGCATAGACATATGGCGAGGAGGCAACACTAGGACGCAACCTGACGAGAGCGAAGACGTCAATTGGCATTTTATGGCCCCAAAAGAAGAGAGGGAGGCTATTTTCAAACTTCCTCAAGAGGGTAGCATCACAACGGGTAGCCCCGAATTGAATTTCTTGGATTCGTCTGGAAGGCGGTTTGAAAAGAATTCTAGTCAGGCCGAGCCTAAGCGGGTTTTGCATGAACCTCAACTAGTCGTCCAGATTATCGATGGAGAACCTATCCTGGCAGTTCAGCGGCAAGAAAGTAGATTTAAGGCTATTGTTGGAAAAGTGATTCCATGGAAAAAGCAACAAGCAATAGGCGACGACAAGCCACCGCGAGAGCGATAACCCGATGCCCGACCGCCAGCCTAATCCTCGCTCCCTCAACTTCGCTGGTGATGTCAACGATCACGGCCAACCACTACCCATGACAAGTTTCGGGCAGGCGAGGCTGACACTCGCAACCGACGCCAGTAGGAGCGCTCTTGTCGAGGGCTACTGATCTTGCTAACGCCGTGCTAACAACGGCTGTGGAAGCTTGGGGTCAATCCTGGACCCCAAGGGCAGCCAGCGCGTTGAATGGCCTGGTCAGACGGCCTATGGCGGACGCTCATGGACCTGCAAAGCCTCCTGAAAAGCGGAAGGTCGGCGGTTCGACCCCGCCCCTGACCACCCCTTCTGACCTGCGGGGATGCATTGCCGATCACCGGCTTCCGGTAGTCGACCACTCTGTGTGGTCTCATTCTTGGTCTCATTTGGTCTCCCAGAGGTGCCGGTTCAGGCGGTCGGCGATGTCGCGCCGCAAGCGCGCGGTGACGTGTGCGTAACGCTTGACCATGCTGCTGTTGGACCAGCCCATGACGTCCATGACGGCCCGCTCGGGGACGCCGAGGAGCAGCAGGGTGGTGGCGGCCGTGTGGCGGGCGTCGTGCAGCCTGGCGTCACGGACGCCTGCCTCGCGCAGCAGGGCCTTCCATTCAGCTAGGTCGCGGCGTGGATCGAGCGGGTTGCCGTTCGGCTGGGTGAACATCCAGCCGCCGTCGTGCCACTCGGTGCCCGCATGCTCGCGTTCGCGTTCTTGGACGTTGCGGTGCTCGGTGATCAGGTCGAAGAGCTGGTCGGGGAGTGCGATGCCGCGTCGGCCCGCCCGTGATTTGACGTCGACCTCGACCAGGCCGCCGTCGCGCCGCTGCGGACACCAGCGGGCGTGGTCGTCGCAGTTGTTCGGGCACGGTGGCGGGCACTGTCGCTTGTGCCGCTTGCAGTCCTTGGGGCAGGGCGTGGTCTTGTGGTAGCGGGCGCCGCAGGCGTGGGGATCGGCGCAGCCGTGGTGCCAGGTGCGCCGCTGCAGGGCGCGCATGATCTCCAGCGTCTTGGTGGGCTCGTGCAGCCGCCACCAGCGGGCAACATCGAAGATGGCCTTGACGATTTCATCGATGTCTTGGCCCGTGCCGGTCCGACGGATCCACCATGCAGACGCGGCGATGAGCTCCATGAGTCCAGCCCTGTCGATGTCAACGGGCCAGCTGTTGTGCAGCGGCGCACCAGCGGCGAAGAAGGACGTCGCGTGCTCCGCTGCCTGGCGGATTACCGCCGCCTGGGCGTGCGCACGTACCCGGGGGATCGTCAGCTCTTCAAGCTTGACGTATATCTGTTCCAGTTCAGGGCAGCGCAGAACCATGAGCAGTGCAGGGAACTCGCCCAACCGAGGGGGTGTTGCCGATCGCAGGTTCCGGCATGCGTCACCGATGGCGGCGTTGACTGCCTGAGAGCGCAGTTGCTCTGGAAGCTGAGGGATGAGGTTGGTGAACGCTCCGTCGTCATACGCATGGGGCCACTGCAGTGCAGCTTCCAGGGCCGCAGAGAGAGCCGCATGGCGGCCCCCAGACGGTGACTGCCGGGCTAGAGACGCGAGGGCGGCTGCCTTTCCAGGCAACTCGCCCGCCTCGCTAATGGAGGAGATCGCCCGTGTCAATAGAGGGCCGGATAGACGGGGGGCGAGCTTGGCCAACGCTCGGGCGCGCATCCAGTCGTCGGACAGGGCGTACTGGAACGCGTCCTCGATCAGGCTCTCCGGGAGCCCTGGGGCCAGTTCGGCAAGCACCTCCTTTCTCTGGAGAGGCCGTTTACGTGTCAGGAACTCGTGTATGGCTTCGATCAGTCGTTGGGTCGGCGCTGCTTGGCCCAGCCGCCCGAGGATCCGTGCAGCGCGGACCTCATCCCAGTCAGAGCCGGGCGTGCAAGTGGCGAGTACCTCGTCAACGGCGCCAGTCCGCTCGTCTTCCGGCAGGCGACCGGCGAGCGAGGACAGGGCCTCAGCCTCGCTAAGGGCCTTTGGCCTATCCTTCTCCGGCCAGCGACTGACGATCTCCCTATTCTTTTCGACCCTCGTGCGCATGAGATGCCAAGCGTGACGGGCCTGGGATATCGATAAATACGGGGCCAGGCACGCCAGCTCTTTGTATTTATCGTGATATGTATGGCCTTCGACAAGTTTGTCGATAACGTTGGTGTATCCTTCCGTGTGCAGCCGCTTCAGGATTCTGGGCATGTTCTGTATGGGGTTAAAGTGTTCGGCGGTTCGAATTGTTTCCGGCACTAGTTGAAGGAGTTGGGGAGACAGCGCAGGTGCCAGCGAGTCGATCGCTGGTGCCAGCCACCAGGGCTCGACAGATCGCAGGATCTCGAAGGCCTTGGCTGCCAAATCCTCACGCCGGAGGATCGGTGCGAGGGCAGTCACGCAGCGCGCCTGGTGCCTGCTGTTCTTAATGTCCTCCGTTAGGGCGAGAGCGCGCTCCGCCGCTTCGTTACACATTCGCTGGGGCTGGAGTTGCCCCAGTTCGGCAAAGGCCGCAAAGCACTCTTCCTCGAGCGGGAATGCTCTCACGCGGTCCAGCGCCATCCTCAGCAGCTGGTCAGGCAAATGAGGAGCTAGCACCTCAGCCACCAGTAGCCGCGACTCAGGCCACCAGCCGCCCGCCGCGCAGTCGAAGACTTCGGCGACCTCGTCGTCGGAAAATGGCGCAAACATGGATAGCAAGGGCGCGAGGTCACGGACGTCTTGCTCATACCATCCCATGCCCATGCAAACTGCGATCAAGCTTGCCCGGCGCAGATCGTCGGGAAGATGCCGGGCAACCCTAGCGAGGTTGATCTTGCTGGTTACCTCTCCACGTATGTGCCTTGAGAGGGAATCCCGCGGCGCTATCAGCTCAGTTACCATAGTGCGGGCCTCTCGCTCGGGCAGCTGGTTGAGCAGCGCGCCAACCACTAGCGGCCGGAGCTGGTCGCTTCCGTAGCTGAGATCCAGAAATTCTTCTATGTACAGGTTCCGAATGCCATTCTGGGAGGGCGCCAGGAATCTGCGGGCCTGATCGCTGTTCAGCCGCGGGGCGAGCGCGACGAATGCCTCCGCTCGGGCCTCTTCACGCGGGTCGGCCTTGCACAGCTGCAGCGCTGCGGGCACTTGCTCTGCCTTGAGCCTTGGTGCGATCTGCCGGAAGAACTCAAGATCGGCGTTAATGGCAACATAGCCGACGGCGAAGTCGAGGAGATCGCTCAGCTGTTCCGCTGGAGCATGTTTCGCTGCCGCAATCAGGGGAGCATCCAGATAGCGGAATGGGATTGTTCCCAGGACGGCGAAGACGTCGTCGAAGGAATCCCCGGGAAAGTATGGCAACATCGCAGCGATGAGAAGGCCGCTCTCGTAGTCGTTGCCAACTTGCCGGGCTTCGGCCAGCGCGTCTCGTGCCCCCTGTGAGCTGTCGCCGGAGCAGAATAGCGCGATAGCAGCCCGCACATATTCGATCCGGTGCCATGCCCGGGCCGACGGCCAGGATAGGAGCAGATCCCTGGGCAGCCTGGCGGCGGCGGCCATCATGGCGGCCGCCGTGACGTACTCGGAGTTGATGCCGAGCACCGCATCAGCAGCGCTCTCCAGCAAGTCTTCAGGCAGGTATGGGATCACGGCCTGCAAGGCTCTGGCGCGGTTGTCCACCTGTCGGCACCTTTTTGCTACCGACAGGGCTCGGTCGAGAAGTTCTAGGGGCAGCCGCGAAGCGATACGCTCAAGCCCCTCTACTTGGCGTTGCTCGTCTGCCATCTGCTCGATAACGCTGAGGGCCCATGACGGGGTCCTCATGTTACGGATGACGAGTTCGTCGATCAGGGCTGGCGGCAGCGTAGTCGACAACGAGGCGATGCTCGTCTCGGCGAGGGCGTACCGCAACTGCAAGCCGAGCCGTTGCGCCGAGTTGCGTGCCCAGCTGACATCGCGCAGGTAACCAGCCACATCGCCAATACTGTCGTGCGCCGCGAACCAGGTGTTCTGCCCGTGTCGGCCGCAGACGAGCAGACGGTGCAGGTCCGCCTCCCGGCCGGCTCGGAGCAGATGCCAGGTCAGCCGCCGAAGCGGGTAGCCACCGTTCAGCTCGCCCTGCTTCTTTGGCTCAGTCTCTAGAGTCGGCAGGCCTCGGTACAGCCCGCCCCATGCGGCCAGATAGTGATCCGCTATCCGGGTGTGGGCGTCTTGGCATGCGGTGGCTAGGCGCTCTCGCAGCGAATCGCCCGGCTCGATGTCGGTTGTATCTTCAGCATCGTTTGGCGGGCCCACAAGGCTGCCGGTGACATACTCGCTTAGGCTGGGATGACGGATTTTGAACTGTCTTCGTACCTCGCCAGGCGCACGCCTGACCGAGCAGTAAGGCCGCAGCGCATGATCAAGGGCGTGCTCCGCACTCTGCAGGTCGGCGATGTCTGCAAACTCGGCGAGCGTCCGCGCGTCGATATATTCTGCCGCAGCCGCGAGGGTTGCAAGAAGAGGCATGTACAAAGCGCCATGGGGGCCGTCGCATAGCTTTGCCAGGTTGTTGTGGTAGTAGGCCTTCAGTCCGCGTGGCAGATCTGGCAGCTTGCTGGCATACGGCAGATCCCCCTTGATCTCCTCCAGCACATAGCGGACGTAGATCCAGACGCCCAGGCTGCGGTCCAGGAGCAGTTTGGTGAACTGTGCCGCAGTTATGCCCGCGTTCGCGATTGCGTCGACCATGTATTGCTCGTGGACGACCCGCGAGAGGTACTCCTGCAGGTCGGCGTTGTTTTCGTCGTGGGCTCCGCCCAGGCTCAATGGCGTTAAGTTAGTCTTTCGTCGGTGTAGGATCGCCTGCGTGGCGAGACCAGGGCAGCAGGTGGTGGCCGGGGACCGGCTGGCGGACCGGATCGGGATCGGGGTGCTGGCGGGGGTGTTCCCGCCGGAGCTGGTGGACCGGGTCGTTGATG
>Ga0137379_10004366_pt1 | contig 13297 bp, 13 predicted proteins | sample SagtaG_18_FD_104812 | JGI IMG/M metagenome (GOLD analysis project Ga0137379, IMG submission 104812) | Vadose zone soil microbial communities from Sagehorn Ranch, Mendocino, California, USA - Sage2_L_80_16 metaG | ecosystem: Environmental > Terrestrial > Soil > Vadose zone | place: USA...
GGCTAAAGTCGCCGTTTTTGAATTCCTCGACCGGCATTGTGTATGTAGATGCCCCGACTCCATAACGACGCCGCGACTTGCCCCAGTTAAAGTAGAACCAGGTTTTGTTGCGACCATTGTAGAGACGCGGTAGCCACACCGGGCCCCCAACACTAAACCCGAATTCATTTTGAAGATTCTTAGCCACCGTGGGTGAGAAGAAATCCCTGGCCGTTAAGGCCGTATTCCGGTGGTATTCGTAAACGTTCCCGTGGAAATCATTAGTGCCTGATTTAGTGACGAACGAGATAAGTGCTCCGCCAGTCGGGCCCTGGTCGGCAGACGGAGAATCGGCGACCTTGAACTCCGCCAGGGTCTCATTGGAGAAACCGTTCCGGAACAGACCGTGCACGGCAGGGTTACCGTCCGCTGGTACACCGTCCACATAAAGCTCGGTAAAAGTACCAATTGATCCATTGATGTTATTGGTGAATCCGGCTCCTCCTTGGTAGCCTGGAACCGTTGCCAAATAGTTGCTGGCATCACGCTTGAGTCCGTTGAGAAGAATCGGGAGCTTTTCCAGAGTATTCGTGGCGATCGTATCCGTATAGACTGGCTCAGAGGTTTCAAGCACGGGAGCCGTTCCTGTTATCTCAACCTGCTGGGTCATCTCTCCTACTTCCAGGGTCAAATCGATGCGTTTGTTGTCTCCAGCGTTCAATTCGATTCCCGAGCGAACAAACGTCTTGAATGAACTCTGGGTCACAGTCAAGGTATACCTCCCTAAAGGCAGAGCAGAAAAAGTATACCCAGCCTGGTCGGTCGTACTCTCATATTTTGCTTGGGTCCCTTCTTCCATCAAGAGAACCTTAGCGCCCACGATTACAGCTCCGGTGGTGTCTGTGATAACACCGCTCAAGGAACTCCTGTTGATTTGGCCGAGGCAAACGGTAGGGAGTTCTGCCACAACTACAAAAAAAAGAAATGTGAGTAACAGACACGGCTTCCTCGTGCTCTTCATGATCATGATCGCCTCCCAACTTTGTAAATAGCTAAATAGGGGTATGCACTTGACGCCACTGGCCACCATATGTAGTCGTTCACACCCTTGGGCGTCCGCCGGAAATGATCTTGGCCGGCACAGGATCAAGCATCATGGCGTGTTGGACTAGGCGATAGAACAGTTTGCCGCGTGATCTGGAAGTTCCGCGATTGAAGCGGAAAGTGAACTCATCCAGATAGTAGTCCCCATGCGAAGGTTGCTAAATACAACGCACCCCATCGAGCTGATCAAAAAATGATTCGTCCCTGGAAAATTCTTGAGAAAATCGAGAATACATCCAGAAATGCTCTTGTCAATCCTATTTTTTGAATTGCGGTGTTTTGTCCGTATTCCGGGAAAAAACAACACCCCTTCGTTACACTCGAGTCTCCTTCTGGAGCGGATCATGTAGACAGTTCCCAGGGAGGCCGATACTCTCTGGAGACGTAGTTTTGAGCCGTCACGCCGCTGCCGCCGACGTTGCCGACGAAAGCTTCGCTGGTACTGATGCCGCCACAATCTTGGGGGTGGAGGGCGTCCCGAAATACCCCTTGCCTTACCTAGACGACCGGTCTATTATTAGGTCGTGAAGCGTGGCGAAACCCGAGCAGGAATTCTGAAGATTGGAGCGGAGCTGATTTGCCGCAGAGGCTTCAACGCGACTGGGATTGATGTGGTTTTGAAGAAGGCTGGGGTGCCCAAAGGTTCTTTCTATCACTACTTCCCCAGCAAGGATGATTTTGGTTTGGCCATCATCGAACAGGGCGCTGCGGAGTATCGCGAAAAGTTGGAAGCCTTTTTGACCGATAGTCGTTATACGCCGCTCCAGCGCGTTCGCAATTTTTTGGAATCTGGAATCGCGGCGCAGGAAAACAGCAAGTGCAAGCGCGGTTGCCTGATGGGAAATCTGGGGCAGGAGATGGCGAGCCAAAGTGAGAAATTTCGCCAACGCATCGACGAGGTTTTTCAAACCTGGAAAGCAATGTTCGCTGCCTGCTTTGCCGAAGCGCGAAAGCAAGGGGAGCTGGCGAAGACGCAAGACCCGGAGCAACTCGCTGGATTTTTTCTGACGGGTTGGGAGGGCGCGATCCTACACGCGAAGGTCACAGGTTCAGTGCGCCCGCTGCGAGAATTTTCGGCGGTCTTGTTCGAGAAGGTGTTCAAGTAATCTTTTTGACCGGAATATAGTAGACCGGTCGTATTTATAGGGAAAAGGAGAGAACCATGAATGGAACACACAGCACTCCAATTACAGATCAGGAATTCAAAACCAGAGTGGTGGAAGGAGACCCTTCCCACGACAAGTTGCAGCTAGTCGACTTCTGGGCAGAGTGGTGCGGTCCGTGCCGCGCGCTCGGTCCAACTATCGAAACTTTGGCGCAGGAGTATCAGGAGAAAGTCGAAGTCTTCAAAATGGACATCGACGCGAATCCCGAAACTCCTTCCGCGTTTGGCATCCGCAGTATTCCTACGGTGATCCTTTTTAAAGGAGGAAGGCCTGTAGCCAGACTTTTGGGCGCGCAACCGAAAGTCGCGTTTGAAAAGATGATCCAGAATTTTGCGGAGGGGAAATGACTTCAGGGCAATGCAGCTCGCGGAGGGCGTGACGTTTGACTCCGCGAGTATTGTTGCCAGGTTATAGAAGGTGAGAGAGGACGGTTTAATTTATGTCGGAATTTAAATTGAATGAATGGATTCCAGTTCTGCCGGTCCGCAACGAGGCCCTGCCGGGACATTCCGGTCTCCGGATTCTGTTTATCTATTCTGAAACGTTACCGGAGCCACATCTGGCTCGGAGTCTCCGATTCTAAGGAAGGTCTCCAGCACCTCTTGCGCGGGAGGATATGTCGATAGTAACTTCCATCGACGAGACACCACTCGGGATATTCAGCTTGCTTGGCTCGGCCTGCGGGCTGGAGAAGTCGTCCACCTCACTCTGGAGGACATTGACTGGGAAAACGGTCTCAGTACCGTGCAGGTCTCGAGCAATGTCATGCGGTCTGCCAGCAGTTTCGACATAGAATCCTGCCACGCGGTGAGAGCTGCTTATTGTTGCTCGCGCCGTCGAGGCGGTCGTCATCCAAGAGGGCACGAAGAGTAGACTATGCGTTCTCTCCCCGGTAGGCTCCTGAATGTGGCTTGGTCTGCGGTCCTGGCACTCCTCATCCTAGGGTTCGGGCAAGGCGTCTGGGGAGTGCTTCTCATCGGGAATCTCAAAACCACTCCCACCATCCCCTGGGCCTTCCCAGTGATGACGTTGGTCCTGGGGCTGATGTGGCAATACCTCAGCGGGAAGTGGTGGCCGCGCAGCACCTCGGAGGCGCGCCGCAGTTTTCTGCGGGCCAACCGAGTGTCAGGCACCGTGCTTGCCTGGGCCTTGCTGGCAGGTGCGCTGTCGATCGTCGCCTTGGCCGGGTACTGGATTGTGCTGTTCCAGCTCGTCAAGATGCCCGCCAACGTCCTTGACGACTTTTCTGGTTACCCATTGCCGACCACGGTGCTGGTGATAGCGATGGCATCGTTGGTTTCCCCCATCACGGAAGAAGCAGCGTTCCGGGGTTATTGCCAGGTCATTCTGGAACGAGAGTTCACCGCGCCGATCGCGGTTTTGATCTCTTCGGCCTTTTTTACGGCGGCACACGTGGTCCATGGTTTCCTCTGGCCCAAGCTTCTGGTGTACTTCCTCGTAGGCGTGGTGTTTGGTGTGATGGCCTACGTCGCCAACTCGACCGTCCCCGCCATCCCCGTTCACATCATTGGCGACCTGACATTCTTTACTCTGGTTTGGCCGTACGACGCGACACGACAGCTGGTCTGGGAAGGTGGTGCGGACAGATGGTTCTGGATCCACGTCGCGCAAGCGATCATCTTCACGGTGCTGGCGATCCCGGCCTTCGTCAGGCTGGCGAGGGTCTGCAAGCGTTTCACACCTGGATCATTCCGCCATCAACGAACAGCTCCACGCCGTTGACGAAACTCGCGTCGCTGGAGGCGAGGAAGACCACGACGGTGGCGATTTCGTCCGGCTGCCCGGCCCGGCCGAGTGGGATGCCCTTGGCCATCTCGTCGAACATGGCGGCAGCTTGGTCTTTGCTGCCGGTGAGTTTCTCGATCGCGGGCGTGACGATCGGCCCGGGGCTGACGACATTCACGCGGATCTTGCGATCTTTGAGCTCGACCACCCACGTGCGTGCCAGCGATCGAACCGCCGCTTTGGTGGCGTTGTAAACGCCGAACTGCCCCATCCCTTTGCTGCCGGCGATCGACCCGTTGAAGACGATGCTCGCACCGTCACTCAGCAGCGGCAGGGCCTTCTGCACGGTGAAGAGCACGCCTTTGACGTTGATGTTGAAATACTTGTCGAAGTGGGCTTCGGTCGCCTCGGCCAGCGGCACGAACTCCCCGCCGCCGGCGTTGGCGAAGATCACGTCGAGCCGGCCGTGCTTCTGCTTGATCGTGGCATAGAGCTTGTCGAGGTCGGCCAGCTTGGAGACGTCGCCCTGCACGGCAGTAACGTTCTTGCCGATCTCCTTGGCCGCCACATCGAGCTCGGCCTGCCGCCGGCCGGTGATGTAGACGTGCTCGGCCCCCTCGGCGACGAAGTGTTTGGCCGTCGCCAGCCCGATACCGCTGTTGCCGCCGGTCACCAGTGTGATTTTTCCTTGTAACTTGCTCATGGGAATGCTCCTTGACTTGAAATCGAGAAAAAGGGCGGGATGGAAAACACCATCCTGCCCGTGCGCGATTACTTACCGAAATCCGCCGGCGATGTGCGGCGTTTCGCCCGTGATCCACGCGGCGTCATCGGAGGCGAGGAAGACGACGGGCGGCGCGATGAGGCGTAGTTAACGACCACCGAAGCGCCCTCAACCGCCAGATGCTTGGCGATCGAGGCTCCGATGCCTTTCGACGTCCCCGTGACCAAAGCCGCTTTTCCAACCAATTTCCCTGACATAGCGAACTCCTTGTAAGTTTGTTATGTACCGAACGGTACTTAAATATATCAGTTGGATTTCGAGAGTCAAGTGAATAATATACCGATAGGTAAAGAAAGCAATCAGAGTACGGAATCAAACGATTTCTGTCGCAGCCAACCTTATTCTCGTGATTCTAAGTGCTGTGTTTCTGATTTACCTCCTTGGCGTTGCAACGTGCTTCGCTATGTGACCGGCCATGTCCGTTGCGGCTATTTCAAGAAATTCAGCAGTTCCTCCTCTCTCCAGGCATTCTTGCGATCAGCCGTCGCCAAACGGATCTCGTGAACCGTCGCGGGCGCTACGGGCTCGGTTTGCCTGCCCCACTGCCAGCGAACGTAGGTCAAAACGGAAGCAATCTGAGCGTCGTCGAATTCGGCTGCAAACCCTGGCATCAGTTCCCCTTCGCCCTCCTTTCCCTGAAGAACGATTCGGATCAAGGCGTGATCAGTTCCCTGAACCCATTTCGAATCGACCAACGATTTCTTCATTCCTTGGCCGTTGGCTAAATGGCAATAGCTGCACTTGGAACGGTAGCGCTGTTCTCCGAGCTGGACAGCAGACCGCAGTTTTTCATCCATGCGATCTTCCTGCGCGGTGCTTCCCCAGTGCTTTCGAATCAGCTCCTCATCGGCAGGATTGCGATGGTTGCGAATAGTCAATAGCGTGCTCTCCGTGATCTGTTCAGGTTGGATCTTTCCTGAGTCTACCGACTCGAGCAGCAGTTTCGCCCATTCATGGCGGCTGGCCAGCACTCCCTGTGCCGCGAGCTGCAGATGGCGGGGCAAACTGCGATAAGACATGAGCAGCGACCGCGGAATCTCAGCATCGCTAAAGCGCTGCAGATTTTCCAAGAACTCCCGCCGCAAGCTGTCGGATGTTTCGCTCTGGACGCCCTTAAGAAAGATCGGCACAGCGGCGCTCACACGCAGATCCGCCAGCGCTCCAATGAGGATCTTGCGGTCAGGTTCGGGAAGACGGTCATTGCCGGCCATTCGCAACGCTGCAGCGGTGGCCCGCTCTATCTTCAGTCGAAGCGCCAAGCTAACGAGCGCCGCGTCCTCCGGGTGATCCCGCAGAATCTGCAAAATTTTTTCCCGCAAAGGCGAGGGATCGACTTCGATCAGATCCCCGCGCAGTCCCTGTTCCATACCGCGAATGAGCTGGTTCTTCCCTTGCGAACTCGACGCCATATCGAGCAGTTGCGAGCAGACTTTCAGATTGGCTCGGCAACGCTCGGGTGTGTAGTTTGTCTTCCAACTCGAGTACTCGCCCTCATTCAACGTATACGAACTCCTGTCGCCCCGTTCAGCAGTGAAACGCTGTCCTATTCGTGATGCAATGTGCCGGTTGAAGAGCGATGACTGCCAAAGAGCGGGATCTTTCAGCATCTTCAGCGCCAGCTGCAGGTCGCTGCCCACTTTGCTTTCAAGGGCCCACCAGAGGAGCAAAGGGACATGCAGGTCATTGTCATCCTCGCTGTGCAGCAACAGTTCCCGAAGGACCGGAAGCGCATTCCGGGCAGGGAGCCGCTTGCAGGAGCTGGCCAATTGGCTGCGAACCTCCACTTGAGTTTCCGCACGCGCTAGTTCGATAAGCCGGGTCTGGACGGATGGCGTTACCATCTTGGCGTCGCCCAGCAGCCGCACAGTCCAGGCGCGCACAAACTCATCGGGATGACTCAACTGCCGCAGCGCAAACGTGTCATCCCAGCCGCCGCTCAGATTCACTGCCCACAGGGCTTCCAATGCCAACTGGCCGCGGCCGGTTTCAACCAGGTTCTTAAGCGCTGGAACAATGGCGGAGTCTCGGCGATCAGCTAAGACCCGTTTGGTCTGCTCTCTAAACCATTTGTTGGGGTGCGACAGATATCCAAGCAACTGCTCGCCGCTCAATCGGGAAAGATCGAAAGGCTTTGTGGGCGGGGCGCCCATGGCCTTCAGCCGATAGATCCGGCCATTGGTTTTGTCCCAGTTGTCCTCGGGGCTCAGGTGGCTTAAGCGAATGTCGAACCAATCGGCGATGTAGACGGCTCCATCCGGTCCCACCTTGGTGTCGACCGGCCTGAACCAGCGGCTATCCGACAGTACGATGGCCTCGCTGTCCTCAGTCTTGAATGAGGAGGTGTCCTTGAGCATCCGGCTGGCTTGCACTCGATTGGTCAGTGCCATTCCTGCGATCATCTGACCCTCGTAATTGGGCAATGCCCCACCTTCGTAAATCACCAGCGTTTGAGAGAACCTGGGCTGGTAGCCGGAATGGGCCATGTGTGGGAAGAAACCGAAGGCATAAGGATTGGTCAGTGGACCATGCTTGGGCCAGTTCTTGACGTAGTACCCCCCTTGAACAAAATGCAGACCGCGTGCTGCGCCGATATTGGTTCCGACAAAGATGCGTCCCTTGCTGTCGAAATCCAGAGTCCAAGGATTTCCGCCGCCTTCCGCAAACAGTTCGAAAGCTTTGGTCGTGGGGTGATAGCGCCAGACAGCTTGTCCCAGGAAATCGATTCCTTTGACATGACTGGTCGTGGTGCTGCCTTGAACACCGTAAAGCCACCCGTCTGGACCCCAGTGCAGACTGTTTGCTACCGCATGAGTGTCTTCGATGCCAAAGCCGGAAAGATGAACCTCGGGATCACCATCCGGCACATCATCTCTATTGCGGTCGGGATAAAACAGCAGGTAGGGTGGGTTCAGCACCCAAACCCCGTCACGACCCACCGCGACGCCGGTGGCAATATTCAGGCCAGTCAGAAAATCCTTGTGCAAGTCGAAAAGGCCATCCCCATCCGTATCTTCCAGAATTGTAATCTTATCAGCGCCACGGACGTGATTAGGGGGAGGCAGTGGAACCTTATCAAAGACGGCTCGCAAATATTTGTCGTATTTCACGACCTTCAGACCCGCCGGGAATGGATACTGGATGTACTGCACCACCCATAGGCGACCGCGTTCATCGAAGTGCAGATTCAGCGGCTGGCGAATCACTGGCTCGCTGGCGACGACCTCCATTTCCAGGCCATCACTCAGCCTAAAATGTTGCAGCGATTCAGCCGGCGAAGGAGCCTTGATTCCTCCAGCACCTTCGATTCCCTCCCCTGCGGGTTTGAAAGTTTCGACGAATTTCTCAACTTCCGGTGTGAAATGCTTTTCCTGCTCGGGGTCACGCTGCCTCTCGGCAGGGCGCTGGGTGGCATTCGATGGCGTCTGCTCTCCAGAACCGGCGTCTTTTTCTTTCCCCGTTCCGGCGAACAACCCAAACAAAAGAACACCGGCAAGAATTGTGACTATTCTTCTCGTTGGCGGAGTCATTTGAGTGTGCTCTCTTGTTGGATTCTACATTGTTAAAAGTCGCAAAAAAAGTCTTCCCCAGCCGCGAGACCGTATCTGAGTACAGCACGATCCTGTTCAATGTGACGCCGCTATGATAGATGAAGATCCCGCGCTTTGCGCGGATCTCATTCAGAAGTGAGGTTAGGGCCCGTCACAGAATAACATTTGCACTTTGCTGTCCCGCAAAGCGGGACTGGCAAGGCGCGAGCGACGAGCATACCCGTTGCGGTATGTAAGGAGCGAGCAACGCAGCCAGCGGGCATGTCCGCTTCGCGGGAAAGGGGCGCGGCGGCGAGGGGCCGGAGGTATGGAGTACAGCCTTCAGGCTGCACCGCGCCCGGGCAGGCTAAAGCCTGAACTCCATACCTCCGGCCCCTCGGCGCTCGCGCCAAAGTGTAAATGTCATTCTGTGACGGGCGCTAGGAGCATCCGTGCCCTTCAGGCACGCCCAGAAAGGAGCGCCTACTATAATGAAGAGAAGAGTGCAAGCAGGTTGGGCAGTCTATTGGCGGAAGCTGATCTTTTCGATCTGCCTGCGGTTGAGCCTGGTCATGGGGCTTATGCCGAGCTCAGTCGTTGTTGCCCAGACGACCTTACCTGGGACAGCCCCCTTGACAGCGGAAGGAGATTTGGCGGAGCAGATGGTGGAGGGGATCAAGCGCTACTTGTTGCGCGAAACGGATGCTTCGGTTGAGAAGCGAGCCCGGCTGTGGAAGCGGGATTATGGATCGCTGGAGAGCTATAACCAGTCGGTCGCACCCAACCGGGAGCGCTTTGCTAAGATCATCGGGGTGGTCGAGTCGCGCCTTGCCAAAGTTGAGCTGCAGCTGGAGGCGACCTCCTCGACCCCGGCCCTGATCTCGGCCGGCAATGGGTACAAAGTTTATGCAGTGCGCTGGCCCGTGTTCGAGGGGGTAGCAGCCGAAGGCTTGCTGCTGGAGCCCGACACTTGGCCGGTGGCGCGCATCGTCGCGATTCCCGATGCCGACCAGTCCCCGGAGATGCTCGTGGGGCTGTCAGCCGGGCTAGACCCGGCAGGGCAGTTTGCCCGCAGGTTGGCTGAAAACGGCTGTCAGGTGCTGGTACCGGTGCTGGTTAACAGGCTGGACACCTGGTCCGGCATTCCTGACATTCTGCCTGGGCCTTCAATTTCGGCTGCGCCCGGCAGCGGGACGATGACCACCAGCAAGATGACTAACCAGCCGCACCGGGAGTGGATTTATCGTATGGCCTACGAAGTAGGCAAGCATATCATTGGCTACGAGGTTCAGAAGGTACTGGCAGCCGTCGATTGGTTCACCTCTGAAAACAAAAACAAGCGGCCGACACCCATTGGAGTTTTCGGCTATGGCGAAGGGGGACTGCTGGCACTCTACAGCGCGGCCCTTGACTCCAGAATCCAAGCCACAGGGGTTAGCGGCTATTTCCAGTCTCGCCAGCAGGTTTGGCAAGAGCCGATCTATCGAGATGTGTGGGGCCTGCTCAAGGAGTTTGGTGATGCTGAGTTGGCCAGTTTGATTGCTCCTCGCGCTCTGATTGTTGAAGCCAGCCGAGGACCGGAGGTTACAGGACCGCCCCCGGAAACCGAAGACCGCAAGGGAGCCACTCCCAATGGCAAACTCGTTTCGCCGCCTTTATCGTCAGTACAGGCGGAAGTCGAGCGCGCCGGCCCCTTCTTTGTGGGTTTGAAGGCCGAAGAGAAGCTCCAACTGGTGGTGAGCGACGGGGGAAGCGGACTGCCGGGTTCGGAAACCGCGCTCTCCGGGTTGCTGCGATTACTAGGAGTAAAGCCAAACTTGCGACCCTCCGCCGGCATGCCGCGAAATCTCCGTTCAAACGTTGACGAAACGGAGCGGCTGCACCGGCAGTTCAATGAGCTGGTCGATTACACTCAAAGGTTGTTGGGAGAGGCGCCAAAGAAACGAGCCGCCTTCTGGTCCAAGGCGGATGCGTCGAGCCCCGAGCGGTGGAAACGGACCACGCAGTTTCACCGAGACTATATCTGGGATGAGGTCATCGGTCGGCTGCCCTCCCCGAGTCAATCAGCGAACCCGCGGACGCGGCAGATCTATGATGAGCCAAAGTTCTCAGGGTATGAAGTGATGCTGGATGTCTGGCCAGACGTTTTTGCCTTCGGGATTCTGCTGGTGCCTAAAGATCTTCATCCTGGCGAGCGTCGCCCGGTCGTCGTGTGCCAGCACGGGCTGGAAGGACGGCCGCGAGATACCATCGAGAACAACGACGCTTACCACTATTACAAGCAGTTTGCCGCCCGCTTAGCTCAGCAAGGATTTGTCACCTTCTCTCCTCAGAACCCGTATATTGGAAAGGATCGCTTTCGCCTTATCCAACGCCAAGGACACCCGTTAAAACTAGCGCTGTTCTCTTTCATTCTAGGGCAGCATGAACGCCTGCTAGACTGGCTAGCCAGCCAGCCTTTCGTCGATCCCGAGCGTATCGGCTTCTATGGTCTCTCTTATGGTGGAAAAACTGCGGTGCGTGTGCCCCCTTTGCTGGATCGTTATGCACTGTCGATCTGCTCCGCGGACTTCAATGAGTGGGTATGGAAAAACACTCGTATCGATTCGCGCTACAGCTACCTGGTGACTTCGGAATATGACATGATTGAGTTTGACTTTGCCAACGTGGTCAATTACTCAGAGCTGGCAAATCTGATGGCTCCGCGGCCGTTCATGGTCGAACGGGGACATCATGATGGAGTAGCGCCCGATGAGTGGGTGGCCTACGAGTACGCGAAGACCCGCTATTTCTATGCGACAAAGCTCAAAATCCCTGAGAACACGGAAATTGAATTCTTTGATGGACCTCACACCATCAACGGCAAAGGTACTGTTGACTTTCTCAGGAAGCATCTGAAATGGCCGAAATAGCCTGCACCCTGTATTGCCGCAGTATGGATCCACCACCTCGGCAATCATCACCGCCACGACGAAGTCCGGTACAAACGAGTTTCACGGAGGTGCAGATTGGTTTCATCGCAAACACTGTCCTGAATGCCCGGCAGTTTGGAGTGGCTGACCGGACACTTGGGATTTTCGCTTGACCTGCCATAAGAAGGGAGCTAGTGTAGTGTAATTTGTTCCACAGAAGCGCCACCCATAGATGCATAGGAAAGGGAGAGGGAGTATGCAGCGAGTAAAGAATACTTCAGTAGAACCTCAGTCCAGGTCTTCACTTCCCGAAGTTAGTTGGGAGGAGATCACAGAACCTGGCGCATACGTCGAGCGCGGGACGGGCGACCTCTATCGTATCCCCAAGGAGGCGCTTATTTCGGGAACATCTCCGGTGATCCACAAGCAAAGCGCCGGTGCTTCCCGCCTGGCTCGAGTAAGCAGGAATCCTTTTCTAACCACGCTGGAGGCACGACTGCGCTGTGCTCAACACAACATCGAGCCTAACTTCTGATAATCTCCGAAGCGCGATTCCCTGGTCCCGCGTCTTTTATTAGCTCCAGGTGTACATCTTTACACTCGCGTGCCAACGGTCTCTCTGAAATCCACATTTGCCGTCCTCGCAAGATTCCCTGGCGCTGGTCGGTTGAAGAGATCTCACCGCAAGGAATCTCCCCGGGGATGAATTCATGCCAACCATCCTGGTCCTGTTCTATCTGGCGGTTGCTGCAAGCAGGCCTGATATCGCATCGTATCGTCCACTGTTCAGCATCGAGAGAAGTACGAATGCCAATGTGGTTCATTACGAAGCCAGAGTTACAGAAGACGGAAAGCTCGATCCCGCAGACCCTGTTGCAGTCTATTGGATCATGGTAGCGGAGGACGGGAGGCGCCAGGAGCTGAACTACCTGGAGAAAAGCAGGGCCTACGGTTTTACGGTTAAATGCGACCCGTCGGACCGATCTTGCAACATGGCTTTGGTTTCGCAGAAAGATCGTCCCATCCGCATTTACCTCGAGGGCGACACTGCGAGAGCTGAGACGTTGATCGGGGGTCATCGCGCATACCTTACCCGGATCTATATCAGTACGCGAAGAGTCGTGCTCATTCGAACAGTCGACTACATCGAGCTGTTTGGAGTCGACGTAACTACACGAGAAAATTGTTACGAGAAGGTGCTGCCGACCAGATAGGAGCAGAGGGAAGGAGTCGTGCGGCTTCGGCGCCGTCACGAAGCTGCCCGCCAGGTTGCCGGTTTGCGCATCTTCCAGAGAAGCCAGCATCCGTACGCGAGAGAGGCGAGCATCACGAGCGAAGCCACGATCCGAAGAGCGCCCGCCAACCTCCGGTCCCAGAGCAGTAGACCGACGCTCTCCAGCAGGTATCGCCAGTCATTCGGGGTGACGGGTTCGCCGCCACCGATTGTGACGACGTCGAGTTCGAGTGCGGTCGCGTCGGCCATGTAAGTGGCCATCTCGAAGAGAGCAGTGGAAAGCCATGCGCCGCAAACCGCAATCGCGAAGAAGTCCGGCCGCCGGAAGAACAAGACAGCACAGACGATCGGGACGGCGGCCTGCGTAACAGAACCACCAGCCACCATCAGCCACTCCCCAAAAGGGCGAAAGATCAGATGCCCAGCTTCATGGAGCCCTAGGGTAAGACCGGAGAACCAACCACGGTAGAGCGGATCCGCCATGTGTTTGAGCCATTCCCGGGCAAGGACGAGCAGAATTGCTGCGCGCCACCACGGCGATTTTCCCGCACACCACTCGTCGATATATTTTTCACCCATGATGCGAATTGTACACGATCGGCAAAAAACAAACGATGAACCTCGGGCTGCAATTAGTTAGAAGAAGTGCGAGTCAATTTTTAGGCAACACCGTGAGGCGCGTGTCAATGGCCCGGCCTGTGAGAAACTGTGCAGAATTTGTATGTCCAACGAACGCAAATCGCAATGGCCGTTTTCGTGCAATTCGTGGAATTCGTGGCCAGCAAAACGCCACGAATTCCACGAATTAACACGAATTAAATTTTCCACAGCTTCTGCGGAGTTCA
>Ga0137379_10004370_pt1 | contig 13297 bp, 10 predicted proteins | sample SagtaG_18_FD_104812 | JGI IMG/M metagenome (GOLD analysis project Ga0137379, IMG submission 104812) | Vadose zone soil microbial communities from Sagehorn Ranch, Mendocino, California, USA - Sage2_L_80_16 metaG | ecosystem: Environmental > Terrestrial > Soil > Vadose zone | place: USA...
ACGGCCACGACCCACCAAGTCGCACCGCCTCGCGGAATCGAGTCTCAGGTCGTGTTCTTAGCGTGGGTCACTTCTCGCGAGCAGAACTGGTCCACTTCTCGCGAGCGGCGAAGCATGTTTGACCCCTCCATTCGGTCTCACGAGAGGCCATCGAGTTTCAGCCTCGATAGACAAGAAATAGACAAATCTTTGGCCCTACTGGACCCCTCCAGGCTGGGGAGCGGGTTACAAGGGGTCATGAGGCAGCGGAAGGGGACCAACGAGGTCGTCCTCAACGTCCGCAAGCTGGAGTCCTTGCACCCGGTGCCGGGGCAGGAGCGGACGGAGTACTGGGACGTCGGGCTCAGAGGCTTCGGTGTACGCGTCGCGGCCTCCGGCCGCAGGACCTTCACCGTCCGCTATGTCTTCCAGGGGAAGCAGCTCCGGAGCGATATCGGCATCTACCAGGTGACGACCGGCTACGCCTCGGCACGGACCGAGGCAGAGCGGATCATCTCCGAGGCCCGCAACGGACGCGACCCCTTCATCAGCACGGCTCTCCTCAAGAAGGCGGACATCTTCACCTTCGAGGGGCTCTGCACGCGATACCTCGAGGACCCGGCGCCCGGGCGCAAAGGCCGAGTCCTGCGCGAGGCCACGCGCCAGGGGATGACGCGCATCGTCAACAAGGAGCTGATCCCGGTCTGGGGGGCGAGGGATCCCAACAGCATCCAGCCCGAGGAAGTCGAGGCCTGGGTCCGCGGGATCGCGAATGGAGACGGCCGCAAGAAGGCGGTTCCCTACCTTGCGAACCGCTCGTTCGACTACATGGCCATGGTGTACTCCTGGGCCATCCGCCGCCGGCTCCTCCGGTACACACCCTTCGTGGGTCTCGAGAAGCCCTTTGCCGAGCAGAAGCGGACCCGGATCTTCTCCAATGACGAACTGCGTCGGCTGTTCGGAGCGCTCAAGCAGGCGCCCAAGCAGATCACGGCCCTCTGGCTCATGCTCTTCTACACAGGGAACCGCCTCCGAGAGACGCTCAAGATGGAGTGGTCTTGGATCGACCGCGAGAAGGGCTACTTGATCCTGCCGGGCACCGTGACCAAGAACAAGCGCGAGCATCTCGTGCCGCTGGTTCCCCAGGCCCGCAAACTGCTCGACATGCTCAAGGAGATCGGGGACAGCTCGCCCTACGTGTTCCAGGGACCGAGCGGCAACGCCATGAACTGGCTCCAGAAGGCGTGCGACCGGATCATGGAACGGGCGGGCATCGAGGACGGCCGCCACCACGACACGCGTCGCGTCCTCCAGACCAACATGGCCGAGATGGGGGTCCCGCCGCACGTGGCGGACATGATCCTCAACCACGCGATCAAGGACGCCCCGCAATCGCGCCAGCACTACGACACCCACCACTACATCCCCGAGAAGCGCCAGGCGCTCACGGCGTGGGTGAAACGGCTCACGAGGGTTCTGGGCTACGACCCGAACGAGATCATGAAGCCCGAGCGGAGGGGGTATCAGGGCAAGGGTCCGACTCGCCGGCTCGGAAGGCGCGAGACCTACCGCGAGAGGAAGGCGAGGCTTGCCTCCCAGGGCCGCGACCTGAACGCCGAGCGGCGTTTGCGACGCCAGGAACCTGCGCAGGCCGGTTTGGTAAGGCCGACCCGGGCCGGCGCACGGAGGTCCGGGACGCCCACGACGGCCACGCTAACCTCGAGGTCGGTCACCTAGTCCAACGCATAGAAGAGTACGAGCGCCTCACACTGCTGGCCGCGATTCACCTCTGGTAGGTCGGGTCCGGTGCTGGGGTGGCCGCACGAGGCTGCGGAGAGCAGCATAGCGATCTTGCTGTCTCTTCGTCATCTTCAGGTAGGTGGCCAGGGCATCCTCCGTGGGCGTAACCCACGAGCATGCCCGAAAACCACCTACCCGAAGTGGCCGGCTTTCAGGTGTTCCTCAGTGGCCGGGTTTGGGTGTTCGGTGACATCCTCGTGCGCATGATCGACCCCCGGGGAAAGGACGAGGCGGGCTACGTGGTCACGGTCGACACCGTGGACGCCGGCTTCGGCGACCGCATTCTCGTCGTCAGCGGCTCCTTGGCGGCGGCCTCCGCCCTCAAGGACTGCCCAGTCGACGCGGCCATCGTTGGGGTCGTGGACATCGAAGTGAAGGACTGACCTTGTTTCAGCACCGCTTGAAGTACGACCAATAGGTGGATAGGCTAACGCCAGCACTCGCTCACTCACGGAGGAGAAATGCTCACGTCCCGGCTTGTCATCTGTCTTCTCCTTGGAACCGCAAGGTTTGTCAGTGCCCAGCAAACATTGCTCGACCTATCTGACTGTGGTTCCCAGAAGGTGACGATCGGCAACCCTAAACCGGATCTGATCGAAGCGGCCATCGGCCTGCACGTTCCAAATCCGATCGGCAAGTATCAGATCTGCAATACATATACCATGCTTACCTTCGACGGTCAGATTGATTGGGGCAAGGAGGTCGGTACGATTATCCCTGGGGCCTTCCAGACTACAGACAACGCCATTCTGAAAGCGGATCACATCTACACCAAGGGCGGCAGGTACGACGTTGCGGTGAAAGTCTGGTCGACGTGCCACGACGTTATCCAAGGAAACTGGAAGGCTGTTTCGTGCGGCAGGGGAACCGCAATCGTTTATGAGACGCAGGCAATCTCGACCCTGGTTCTCAACCCCCCTACTCTCACAGGAGGCAGCCTCGCAAAGGCAACCGTCACGCTTCAAGTTCCGTCACCGGCAGGCGGACAGGGAACCCTCGTTTCGATAGGCACATCGTCAGGCTTGATCACCGTGCCAGGTGCCGTGATTGTGACGCCCACCGCGAGTACGGTTTCCTTCGACATTTCCACATCCACAGTGACGGTAGCCACGCCCGTTACTATTACTGTCACATCCGGCGGGAGCAGTCTGAGTCAAATCCTCACGCTGACGCCGTAATCTTCCTTGCAGCGCGACCGACAGGCTCCGAACGAGCGCGAAGTGCAGCCTGACCTGGGACGCCGAGCTGACGTGCACGGAAAGCCCGGGGCGGACGTACATGACGTGTCCGGCTCGCTTTGCATGCGCTCTTGATCGCCAGGGGCGTGGCCCCGAAGTTGGGCGAACCTGGGGTCGCGAACGAGGGAAGATCAGGAACGCCTGGGCCTGTTCGTTGCCGTGCGCGTCGGCGAGCGCTACGACCCGGTGCGTTCGAAAAGCCCACGATCGCGGCGATCGGCTCGACCGGCACGGCGGGCAGTGGCTCGGCCTGCGCCAGCAAGAACATCGGAACGAGCAGGCCCTCGCTCACTTGACCCCCGCTTCAAAGCTTCAGCACGGTCACGAGAGACACGGGCACCGTCCATTGCAGGCTCTTCTGGCCGGGGACTGTTTCCGGCACCGGCGGAGTGGCCGTGAGATCCTTCACCTTCTCCTTGCGCTCGACGATCGCGCCCTTGATGGGGATGCCGAGGCGGAAGCTCAGTTTGTCGGTCACGAAGAAGTCGAGATAGGGCTGGACCTTCACCGAGTTCCACCGCGTGGTCCGGATGGCGGGTGGGTCGGTCGCGATCTCGACAGCCGTGGAAAGCCCAAGCACCAGGTGGGGAGGCGCGCCGTCCTTGTCCACGTTGTAGCCTCCGTCCTTGTCGCGCAGTGGCTTGGACGAGAGCAGGGTGAATGCCTTGGCAACCGAGAACGACGGACTGACGGTCGTCGCCAGCTTGTCGGCGAAGGCGGCTCGCGACTGGCCGATCCCAGCGCCGAAACCCCACTCCACGCCAGACCGTGTATGCGAGAACGCCAGGGAAACCGTCCACGTGCCCACCTGCCCGCCGGAGAGCTCAGAGCCGTCCGGCGAGAAGCCGAACTTCTTGGAGAATCGATCGACCGTCGCCGCCAAGGCAATTTTCGTCCGCGGTTGCGACCAGTAGAGCTGCTCGAATCTAGCCTCCACGAACTTGGCATCATGGCAGGTGGCGCGGGGCTCCCAAGCCTCGAACGGAATCGCTTGTGGTCCGAGCCTGATTGCCTGGCTGCGGGTTGCTGGCGACACGTCCTCGGTCTTGGCCACGATCGCGATGGCACTGGCGACCTGCTCGATGGCCTCGCCTAGGGAGGCGAAAGGAGGAATGGCTGGGGCTCCGGCTGCGGGAGTATGGCCGCAGGCCACCTGCCCAGCTTGCACGGGCAGGAGTTGGCCCGCATTCCCAAGGGCTGCCGGATTTGCCAGCACCGTCAGGCACGCATCGAGGAAGAACGCATGTGCGGGCACGAGCAGCTCATCCAGTTCCGCATCCTTTGGCGCTGGACATTGTGCCGGGTCCCTCCATGCCTCGCGGAGAGGCGGCGTGCGATCCCAGGTGTAGGAGACACCGGCGCGCACGACGTCGTCCTTCAGCGCCGCGAGCTGGAGCTCGAGCCCGGTCAAGGTACAGGACCCGGCGAGCACAAAGGGTGCCAGGGCCACCCCAGCTTCGGTCCCCTCCGGATTCGTCTTCAGCGCAGCGGCCAAGCGCTCGACAGTCGTCGCCGATGTTGCTTGTGCGTCTACAGCGTCGGCCGCAGCAGAGACAGCATTCCCCCGACGCGCCCTGTCGGCGGCCTGGGCGAGCACCCTCGTGGCAGCAGCCTTCTCATCGTCGGTGAGCGGGATCGAAGCTAGCGGAGCCACCTTCCCCTGCAGGCGCTGTTTCCATGCGTCAGCCAGATCCACGTACTTCTTCTCGACGCGGTTCCTGGTCCTGGCCTCGTCCTCGGCCGTCGCATGCCCTGGCCACAAGAATGCTGAGAAGAGGATCCAGGCCGTCAGGCGCGCGGGGCTCACTGGGTCACCCTGACCGTACCCGACCAGATGCTCTTGGCCGACTCGGCTTTCACCGCCTTCACCACCTTCCCACCGCCGTTCAACGACGCCGTAGCCGAGAGTTTGGCGCGCGTGCCCTGAAAGTGGAGCTCGAAGCGGATGACGTGCCGAAAGGACGCGGGAGCAGGATAGCGAATCACGATTGTGTCATCGTCGATTCCCTCCTTGTGCGAGAAAGACACCGGAATGTCGTTGTCGCTGAGTAGTGCGAGCGCCGCCTCCAGAGCCGGCGCGCCATCGGCTGGCGACCAGGTGACCATGAATGTCATGATGTCCGTCACAGAATCGATTGCCTGCAGGGCCGGTGCGTTCTTCTTCGCCATCGTGCCTCCTGGCATGCTCACGGCGCGGGTTGGCCGGCTCGGCGCACCGCCGCCTTTAATTCGTATCGACGCACCCGAACTCACAATTCCCGGTACCGTCGATAGCTGGCCGCCTCACCCGGCTGCATGAAGATGCAGGGATCGGGCAGGCGTCGTCACGTTACCAAGTTACCCGTTCTCCAACGAGTTGATGCGCCACGAGTGGAGCGCGGACGGGCGGAGCGGGCGCGCGCGATCCTCCGTTGCTTTGCCGGCGTGCGCCGGATTGCTGCCGGCGGCGGCAACAGCTTGCACGGGATGATTCCAACTCATGACGCGCTCGGAAAAAACCTATAGGCGATTCGATCCGGCATGTCCGCGCGGGATTGCGGTGACCGGTGCAGCGGAAGGGGCCAAGGGCAACACGCCCGGTGCGTGGAAGGAGGCGAAGCGGACCGGCGGTGCGAGCAACCTTCGGCATCATCGGAACCTCCGACCCCCGACGCCGACGCAGGGTACGCCCGGCAGGCGGGCACAGTCAACGATGGCTGGCTTCGGCTGACGCCCACTCCGCCGGCACGCCCCAACCCTCGGCCTCCTCGGTGACGCAGAGGACCTCGCGGAGGGGCGGCGGCTTGTCCGCTTCGGGCTTGCTGAGCCGAGGTGGTCGAGGATGCGGCGGATGGCGAAGGCGTCGGTCACGGGGGTGGTGGGGGCTCGAGAGGCCGCCATCCTACACGCCGGCCGAGGAGGGGTTCTCCCGGAACTGCCGCTCCTCCCCCGGGCAAGATCGAGGCCTGCTCCAGGATCGAGCCCGCCGATCCCTCCAGCAGCAACCTCAGCCTCCGGAGCCGAAGGTTGTATAGGTTCGAGCTCTATCGGGCGCACCAATAGGAACGGAGATCCGCATGCGCTCCCAAGGAGCATGTGTTCGGGTTTCGAAGCCGCCTGTGGACGCAGGTCGGTCTCTATGTATGCTCGCCTAGTTGGTCGGCGAGCGCACGCACGAGATCGGCATCCGCATCGCCCTCGGCGCGCCGCCCGGCGCCGTGCTGCGGTCCGTGGTGGGTGAAGATAGACCGGAACCCAGACGGCATGAGAGCTTGTCGCAGGACGACTGCGAAGTCACCAACCCGGTTGTAACTGAAAAGCGAGGCGCAAGCGCGCCCGTCGCTCCCAAGAGCGACGGGCCGCGGTGGGTGCCCTGCTCTACGACGGGGTCTCCTCGGCAGGGCAATCGCCGCGCACTTCGACGAGGCGCCCAAGAGGCTTGCCGTCCCTTCTTGCCTGTTCCAGTTCGGCTAGGTGCTGGGATCGTATGCCGTGGCCAGCAGCGCGAGCCCCGCTAATCGTCTCCCGCGCGGAGGCCGGGTGCTGGCCGCATACGGTCGCACCGGCCTGGGGTTCTTCAGCGAAGGCCGACCAAATGAGCGACAGCGAGCGCGAGAACGTGAGGATGCCGCGCATTTCTCATCTCATGTTGTTCCGGATCCAGTCGCTGTACTGGTCGACCCGGGTATAGACGCCAGGCCACCCCTTGCGACCGCAACCGACGCCGTAGCTCACGATACCTAACTGTGTCGCACCGGTCGTCTTCTCCTGGAAGAGTGGTCCACCGCTATCCCCCTGGCAGGAGTCTTTGTCCGCCTCTCCGGCGCAGAGCATGTTGCCCGTTAAACCGCCGTACTTCTGCTTGCACTCAGCGGGATCCACGATCGGGACGTCCACCTCGCGCAACTTCAACACGGGCCTACCGTTTTCCTCAGTGAGACCCCATCCGGCGACGAGGACTCGCGTGTCCACGGGAGGTTGCGCCGCGCCCAAGGTCACGATGCGGATGCTGGCGCTGATGTCCGCACTGGTGCGCAGCAATGCGATGTCGTTGTCATGGCTGGCGTCATCGTAGGCAGCGTGCGGGCGCACGTCCACGATGCGCATCTTCTGACCACCGGCCTCGGACAGATCCCTACGGTTGATGATTGCCGTATCGCCCTTCTCGACCTTGCAATGCGCGGCGGTAAGTAGCCAGTGACGCTCCACAACTGACGCGCCGCAGTACTGGAAGAAGCTCCCGTTCCTCTCGAAGAGAAGAGCGGCCAGGAAGGGCCGGCCTGCCGAGACATTTCCACCAACTATGCGGTTCGTGTTCTTCGCTTCCAGGCCGCCCCGCGCCTTCGCCGCAGTTGCAGAAGGTGCCGGCGTAGGAGCGGGTCTGACGTCGACCTTACGCTCATCGGCGGCGGTAGCATCGACTGCTGTGGCCAGCAGGATTCCGGTCAGGAAGAGCCTCATTGCCATCCTCCTTCGAGTTCGAGTTGGAAAGGCCGGACATGCGCCTTCGGCCGTCGGGTGTCGTCGCTCCGGATCGGCCCGGATCTCCAAGTCGCTGCCCACGGGATTCGCGTCGTCGACCTTGAGCCGGTCGCCTTCGTTCATAGCCTTTACGGACGGCCTCGTAAAGGTTCTATCTAGACTAAGACTAGCCTCTCCCGATGTTCGCGCATGGGCTCAATCGTCGAGTTATTGCCAGCTCGGCGTGAAACTCCATAGTCGAACGGTGACGCCCACACCCCACGCGTGTCGCAGTCTATCGTTTGACGAGAAGCGGAAGCCCAGGCCTCCGATGAGACCCACTCGATGCCACGCCTCTAGTCGCGCCACCGCCCCGACTACAAATCCAGCCGCCGTGTTCTGAGCAACACCTCCTCCTGCTGCCAAGCCAATCGAGAGATGCGGCACGCGGTTCGGGAGCGGTTGTATACCAAGAAACGCCATCGGCGCCCACAGCGGTTGATGACTGCCATCTCGGGCGCGTATTCTCTTGAGTGCAACGGCCACCGCGGCCGCAACTTGCAGCCTGCGGGGATACCCCTTGCTGATCTTAAGCTCGGCTTGCGCTCTCGCAAACGGCCCCTCGAGGCCGTCCGGCGGGGCGAGGTCCGGATCGATACTAAGAGCTTTGCGTATGGCCTCGACCGTTTCCCGGCCGTGCTCCCGCGCGAGCCTCTCATGCGATTGTGCAATTCGAAGATAACCGCATACCTTTTCGGATGACCGCAGGTCAGCTTTCGAGACCGCCGCTTCCAAGCGGATGATCGCCTGCTCCAACCTATTGTCTCTGTAAAGTTCGAGGCCCGCACGCAGATCCTTGTCGAGTCCCTCGGTGTCCGTTTCGGGGCACGCAAAGCCGCCGGCCTCGGGGAGCGCTATCTCGATAAGATTGCCGACCTGAAGCCTGGCCAGGCGGCCTGTAAACCGAAGCGACCGCCCAGCCTGCAAGTCGCAGCCTCCGGGGAAGTGCTGGAGCACCATAGTCGCTCGGCCCTCCTTACCGACGACGGTGCAGGCTCCAGGGTAGTCGTCGAAGCCCGCGGGCTTGACGGTCGTGATCTTCGCTTTCCAGTTCACCCACTTGCCCTGGTACGTGCTCTCGAATCGGCGCGGCGCTTCCTCTGGCGTCCGTCGGAGATCGGTGAGAAGGGCGTCCGCGCTGACGGCGATGCGTTTGCGGCCGGATTCCTCGACATGGGCAGGGGCAACGCCGTGTGGCGCGTCGCCGATCTGGGCTTTGATCCAGTCGCGGTGGAATCCGACGTCGGCACTCACGGCAAAGTCGGCACACCGTTCGTCTCCCCAGTTGGTCACTCCGACGAGCGAAAGCTCGGTCCCACTGTCGAAGAAGACCCCGCCACCAGAGTCGCCGTTGCAAGTATTCATGAGCTTGGTTGCGGCACTAAAGGTGTCTCCACAGGTGTCGTGGACGGGGATCGTGACGCACCGGCGAGCCCCTGGCAGGGACCCAGCAATGCCGTAGCCCACATAGAGAATGGGACGGTTCCCTACCTGTAGGTGCTCGTCTGTGGTGAGCTTGACCGGCGCTGCCTCGGTCATCGCCCGGGCCAGGTGGACGTAACCGACGTCGTTCACGCCAAGGTGGTCAGGGTCATAGTTGGTGCGCGGCTCCGCCCGGTATGCCGAGGCGCGCTGAATGGGCCTGTCAGTGTCAGCGCCAAGAGCAAACACCATCTTGTTCAAATCGAAACCGTTCACGCAGTGGGCGGCGGTGACTACCATGGTGGGTGCGACAAGCACCGCAGAGCAGTGGAGTTGCCCGTCGTAGAGGAGGGCACCCACCGCCGCCGCAGCAGCTCCGCGCGGTGTATCCTCGGGTGGGCAATCGCCACCACCCACTTCGACGATGTTCCCGAGAGGCTTGCCCTCCTTTCTTGCCTGTTCCAGTTCCGCCAGGTGCTGGGCCCGTATGCCATTGCCGGCCGCACGGGCACTCCTGTTCGTCTTGCCCGTGGCGGGGTGCTGACGGCAGACCGGTTCGTCAGTCAGCGGCTCTTCACCGAAGGCCATACCCACGAGCGAGAGCGTCAGCGAGAGCGTGAGGAAGGCACGCATCGCACCTCGTGTTGCCCGCATCCAGTCGTGGTACTGGTCCATCCGGAGTTGTTCGTTGTACCCCGTAGCGAGAAGCTACTCCCCGTCGCTCGTCGCTGTCAAGATAGAATACAGTTTTCGGACAACCGATAGTCCGGACGGACGTCAAAGAGAACGATCCAGGAATTCGCTGTTCGCAAGGCGGATAGCGCAGATACTCGGGTTCCGTCAGGACGTGGTCGGGCTCCTGGACGTGGCGGAGCGGCCTCGGTCCCGGCCACGCCGCGGTTGGCGTCGGCCGAGGCGAAGATCCCGGCCAGCACCCCGCTGGCCCCTCGGCTCTTGAGGCGGCTTCGGTTGAGGGAAGCCGGAACGCGCTGGGCGAGGCCCATCAACAAGGCGCCGAGTTCCGGCCCCGTGATCGTCACGTTGGGAAGGATGTTGCGTAGCCTCACCGGCAAGGAGCGGGAGACGGGGTTGGACTGCTCCGGTGCTGCCGTCCCAAGGGCATACACCTTGTGTGCTCAATGAATTGTGAGCTACTGCTTATCCGCTTGACTCCACTCGGCGCGAAGGGCGCTCAGGCGACCCCGACGCGTTCCAGGTCGGCCGCAGACGGAGGGCCGGGCGAGAGGGCGCGGCGGGCCCAAGTGAGGGGCCAAACAGAGCTACGGGCCTCGTGAGGCCCGTAGCGACCGTCTTGGTGAAGGCTGAAGGCCGTGGAGTAAACCGGATAAGCACATGTGAGCTTATTCGCGGCTGTGTGTGCGACTTGACCGGACCCTGAGCTTCCCGCCGGCCGCCAGAGACTGTGGCCGCCGGATACGCCGGCAAACAGGTGAGCTGCCCTTGAACGCCGCGCAGATTACGTGACCCTGTGGGGCGCCGGATCTGGCGGAGAGGGCGCCGGCCAGTTGCTCGACTGGGCCAACGTAGAATCTGCCCAGCGGCCCGAAATAATTGACTCCCCTGTGACCAGGGAGGCCCTACGATTAGCCCCATGGAGCAGGAAAAGGCCAAGACCTCAGCGGGATCGACGGACGCGCCAGGGCTCGATCCTCGCGACTTCGCCGAGCTTCTCGTGACCGGAGTCCAAGATCTGCTCGGAGCCAGCGACGACGACGCGCGCCGGTGGCGCGAGAAGTTCGTGGACGCCCCGCGCCTACGCCGCGGTAGAAACACCCCCGCGGTCCTCCCGCGATCCGGTCGTCGCTGAGGGTTGAGGAGCGAAACAGCCGGGGATGCAGCATCGTGAAGCGCAATGCGGCCCCGGCCGCTGAAACGTCCTGGGGAAGTCGCTCGGCCTCACTGGCCTCCCAGGCGGCAGATCCCCTCTCGAATTGGACACTCTAAGGGCGCCCGTTGACCTCCGGGGAAGCGGAACCGGCCATATCACGTGGCCTGGCCGACGCAGGGGCCACCGAGGGCAAGCCGTCCGCCACAACCGTTTTGGTGAAGCCGGCAGTGGCGCGGGAGAGCTAGCACTTAATTCCCTCTGCAATCCTCTCGGCCAGGGCCGCGATGGTCTTGGAAGGATTGAGGCCGATCGCCCGCGGGATGATCGACCCATCCGCGATGTACAGCCCTGGGTACGCAAACACCTCGCCCCTGTGATTCACAACCCCCTGAGCGGGATCGTCGGCCATTACGCAGCCGCCGAGAGGGTGTGGCGTCACCAGTGCTCTCAAGAGCGGCCACAGGGACGGCGGCGGATCCCCTCCTGTCGCCTTCGCCATCCTCTCATGCAGATCGATGATGGCTTTCATGGGCTTGTCCGCCGCCGCGGGGTCCCAGGACAAGTGCAAGACGCGCTTGCCAAAGAGTACCCACTGTTTCCGCAGGCTGAACTCTCCCGTCGACTCGTCACGCCCCTGAGAGAACCAGGGCATCTTGTGCCGGAAGAGACCGTCCGCGCCAAGAGTCTTGTGGAGTTCCGCGAGCAGCCCGCTTCCTCCGAACCCACGGCCTCCAGAAAAGGGAACGATGGTCGGCGGAATACCGCCGTCCTCGATGTTGACCCCGGCTCCCAAGTGGGCCTGGTCGCCAAAGAACTCGACCGCACCGGTGATGCTCGGTCCCCTCGTCGGGTACACGTCAAAATTCGCGTGATCGGCCAGGGTCAGGTAGTTGGTGTTGGAGCACCAGTGCTTGCCGACCATGGGCCCGAGCCCGGGAAGGCTCTTGTGCTCATCTCGGCAGCGTAGGAGGAGCTCCGTGGTCCCGATTGACCCGGCGCTGACCACGACTAGTTTGGCGTGCTCGCTCCCAGCCTTGAGGCCGGTCTCCGTGATCTCCTCGTACTCGACGGCGTACCCAGCCGTCGCTGGGCGAATGCTTCGGACGAGATGAAGCGGACGGATCTCGGCCTTGTTGTTGCGGGCTTCGGCGAGATAGTTGTAGTCCAGCATGTTGCGCGCGCGGACTCTGCATCCCAGCACGCACTCGCCCAGGTGGATGCACGACCCTTGGTCCACGCCGTGCACGTTCTTTTTGAACACGACCGCGTCCGGGCTGGGCGGGGGCTGCCGGGAGTCATAGTCCAGCTGCTCATTGAACGTGATCGCAAGATCGACCTTCGCGAACCGCTGCTCGTAACCCAGCGCCATGGCCGCATTTCTGAGGAGCTTCAATTTCTCCGGTTCCTGTCTGGCCGGTATCGGTGCGGAGGACAGCATATCCTTGACCCGGTTGTAGTAGGGGGCGAGCTCGCGGTGGTTGATGGCGTGGGGCCAGCCCGCGTCGAAGGCATCCTTGGGTGCGTCGATTGAGGTGTTGGCGTAGTGCAGCGATCCGCCGCCCACACCGGCCCCGGCGACCGTGGACATTCGCCCAAAGACGCGGAAGTCGAACCAGCCGTTGTGCTCGACCGGATCGTTGTGGTCAAAGAACCAGTCGTCGGGGTGGAAGTTCTTGTCTATGTTCCAATGCCGCCCCCGCTCGAAAACGAGCACCTTGCAGCCCTTTTCGGCCAGCCGGCAGGCAACAACGGCGCCCCCGAAACCGCTACCAACAACGATCGCGTCGTACGTCACCCGCCACCTCCTTCTTCTGGAGCTCCAACTGGGCGCCCCTTCGGCAGGGCCTCTTCTTCACCTCGCCCCGCGAGTGGGGGCCCCTGACAGCCTGCGTTGTGCCGCGCTTCGCGCGGGGGCGATGAGCGGGAGCCAGTCACGGTCCGGCAATGAGGTTGCTCCGCAAGCAACCACTCAGGACCGTCCCGAGCCGCGCGATCTCGACATGAAAGGCGAGTGGAGACGCGTAGAGACTGGCGACCCGAACGATCCGGTCCACTTGTCTTGGTCGCAGACGTAGGTCTCATTAAGGTCTCCCCACGTCGAGACCTCGATCGGCGCGCTCGCCTTCGTCTAGGTTGCTGCTGATCCGCTCCGGCACATTGGCCGAGGCGTGGCCGACCCCGCGGGGTGGACAGCGTCCTGGCAGGTCCGAGTGCGTCCGGGTTCAATGGAGCCCCTCCACGGGAGTCGGCCTCCTACCTCTCCATTCGCTCAGTATGTGATCGAAGGAGGGCCGCTCGATCATCAGAGGTACGATGTGATCGACCTTGTCTGGGCTCGAAGCCATGGTGTCCTTTCCGGACTAGGGCTCACGGTCAAATAGCTGAAGAGGTAATTGTTTACCGCATCAGCTCAGTGCGTGAGCGACTGTGGGCGAGCGACCGGGCTTCGGAGCATCCGGGCGAAGACCAGGAAGGGATCGAGCATCTGCTGCTGACAGGTTCGGAAGAT
>Ga0137379_10004372_pt1 | contig 13294 bp, 6 predicted proteins | sample SagtaG_18_FD_104812 | JGI IMG/M metagenome (GOLD analysis project Ga0137379, IMG submission 104812) | Vadose zone soil microbial communities from Sagehorn Ranch, Mendocino, California, USA - Sage2_L_80_16 metaG | ecosystem: Environmental > Terrestrial > Soil > Vadose zone | place: USA...
GCGAATCGATCAGGCCATCGGTGAGCTCGAGGCCGACGCGTTTGCCCTGCCGATAGATAGTGAACGGGCAACGAAATATGTGTATCTCGTCTATCAGCGTGCTTCGCTCGCCGGCAACCTGGCCGCATTCGATCTGGCCGAGGAATCGCTGAAACGGGCTATCGAAGAGCTTGGACCCGCGTCGGATCTCTATTTTCTCAAGGCGAATCTTGATTTCAAATTTCATCGTCTGGCGGATGTCAGAAACGATCTCGAAACGGGCCGCGATCTGCGCGATACGATGCAAGGCAGAGCACTGCGCGCCGACCTCGATTTTCAGGAAGGTCGATACCAGGAAGCGAGAGAAGAATACGAAGCGGTCATCAAGGAGGATCTAACCTGGGACAATCTCGCTCGCCTGGCGTATTTCAAATTCAAGATGGGAGACGTTAGCGCCGCCGACAAGTTGTATATCGAAGCCGAAGACGAACTCACAGCCAAAGAGATGCGTCACTACGCGTGGGTTGAGTTGCAAAGAGGAGTGCTGAAGCTAAGGCAGGGTCGCTATGAAGACGCGCTGGCCCATTACGATCGCGCCGATCGCGCTTACTCGGGTTATTGGCTGGTCGACGATCACAAGGCAGAGTTGTTGGGTGCGCAGGGAAAGTTTGACGAAGCCGCGCATCTTTATGAGCAAGTGATTGCGGGCGTGCCCAGGCCGGAGTTTCAACAAGCCCTCGGCGAGCTCTATGAAATCATGGGCCAACGCGACCGGGCCGAAGCCTGGTATCAAAAAGCGCTCACAGCCTACCTCGAGTCGGCCGAGCGCGGCGACGTCCACTTTTATCACCATCTCGCCGACTTTTATGCCGACGTGCGCGAAGATGGCGCGGAAGCCGTAGAGTGGGCGCGCAAGGATATCGCGCTGCGCCGGAATTTCTCGACTCTGGCCGGACTGGCCTGGGCGCTATATCGCGCGGGCGATTTCACCGCAGCGTTCGACACCATGAATCAAGCACTCTCGTCGGGTGCCGCTGATGCGCACCTTTTCTTTCAAGCTGCGACGATCTTCCGGTCTGTTGACGGAAATGGCAAAGGCGCACGGTATTTGCAAATGGCCAACGAGATCAACCCACACTATCGTAACTTTCACGTTCATCGATAGCCCGAGCCGTGGTGAAATGCAACTCGGTTGCGAAACATAACTAATTGAACCGCCTCGTCACGTCCCGGCAGAGCGATCTACCGCGAATCGTCTAACCGAAACACCTTGGTAGCAGAAGGAGCAAGTTCCATGACCAAGCCCAAACGCAAGTACCTGTTAGTGATCGTCATTGTTTTATTCGCTATAGCCGTGTTCCTGGTGTATCAATGGCGGCCCAGGGGGCCGCAACCCGGGACCGTGCTTGACGAGGCGAGACTGGCAAACCGTCCCGCAAGTGATTTCAAAGCTGCCGATGAAGACTACTTCCACGCCATGGACCAGAACAACGCCGGTGCAGTTACATTGACGACGGATGAAGTCAAAGGCCGTAACACCTGGGTCGTTTGGACCGGCGGCAACGATCATCTCTGGGACAATCTCACCGTGGCTAGCGTGGGCGCCCTGGATCTTCTCAAGACGCTCTCGTCATATCCAAACCCAATCTCGTCTAACCCCGGCGACAAGATGAAATTCAGCCGCGATAATCGCTGGGCTTACCTGGGGCTGGTCAACGAACCGTGCTTTGAGAAAGCCAGCGGACCGGATCCGGAGCGCTTTGGGCTGTGGCTCGACAAGCGCACCGTCTCTCCAGACTGCCCCCCCGACCCTTTCGAGAATGAGACGAAGTATCCCGGTGTGAGGGTCGGGTCGCGCGGTCAGGATTTGCCGGCCGGCACGTCAGATCAGTACTTGCCCAAAGGCAGGAAGATGCCGGTGGGCTCTTACTATGGCTACGCGACCGGCATTGTCGGTCTGCGCCTGTTTCCGAATCCGGATTTTGACGCGAAAGCAGCGGCGAATTGGAAGCCCGACAAATATTATAGTGACCCGAACTACTACTACTCAAAAGACCTGGTCCGGCCCTATCGCGTCGGCATGTCATGCGCCTTCTGTCATGTTGGACCAAATCCAATTAAGCCGCCGGCCGATCCCGAGAAGCCCAAGTGGGAAAACCTCTCGAACAACGTGGGCGCGCAGTATTTCTGGATCGATCGCATCTTCGATTGGAAGGCAGATGCCTCAAACTACATCTTCCAAATGTTTCATACCTCACGTCCCGGCTCTTTGGATACGTCGCTCGTCTCCACCGACAATATCAACAACCCGCGGACGATGAATGCGATTTACAACCTTGGACCGCGGCTCGAGCAGGCGAAGCGCTTCGGCAAAGAAACGTTGGCTGGCGGCAGCGCGAATAACAAACAATTCAATGACTTCGTGCCGGCTGATTCTCCGTTGGCAAAGTTCTTCACCGCGCCCGACACCGTACGCTCACCGCGCGTGCTCAAGGATGCAGCGGATTCAGTAGGCGCACTGGGGGCACTCAATCGCGTCTACCTGAACATTGGCTTGTTTAGTGAAGAATGGACTTTGCACTTCAGGCCGTTGATTGGTGGAAAGAAAGTTACGCCGATTGAGATCGCTGTGGCGCGCAAGAACTCTGCGTACTGGGAAGCCACCGAAGCACAGACGGTCGACATGGCCCTCTTCTTCTTGAGGACCACCGCGCCGCACAAGCTGAAAGATGCACCCGGCAGCGAAAAGTATCTGGGCAATCCTGACAAGGACCAGGAGTACGCGAAGAAGCTGGATCGCGGCAAAGTGGTTTTCGCCGAGAATTGCGCACGCTGTCACTCGAGCAAGCTGCCCGCGCCCGCTGAGGGACTCGATCCGGATGGCTGTTCAGGCCCGAATTACCTGAACTGCTGGAACAAGTACTGGGCATGGACTAAGACAGAAGACTTCAAGTCCCGGATGCGCGCCATCGTAACGGCCCCGGATTTTCTGGACGGTAATTATCTTTCGGCCGAACACCGCGTTCCGGTGACCCTCCTGCAAACCAACGCCTGTAGCCCGCTGGCAACCAATGCGATCCGGGACAATATTTGGGATAACTTTTCTTCTGAGACTTACAAAGAACTCCCTTCGGTCGGCACCATCAAAGTCTATAACCCAGTGACCGGTGAGGAAAAGCAGTACCTCATGCCGGGCGGCGGACGCGGCTACACGCGTCCCGCCTCACTCATTAGTCTATGGTCCACGGCTCCCTTCCTGCTCAACAACACCGTAGGCAAGTTCAATGCTAGTCCGTCCGTGGACGCCCGCATGGACTCATTTCAGGATTCAATCGAAAAGATGCTCTGGCCCGAAAAGCGCGAGAAGGATTCGGTGCTTGGTGAAAAGGGCATCGGCGTCATTGACCGCACGACAGAGACTTGTTATCTGCGCGTCGCTCCAGGTTATGTGCCCGAGAGTCTCGAGAGCTGGGGCAAGTGGTTGTTGCCCAACATCATTAACGAGAACGGCATCGAGATCGGTCCGATTCCGCACGGGACTCCTGTCGGCCTGCTGGCGAACCTGATGGTGCAGCCGGAAGAGATGGGTTTTTGGGACCGCCTCCGTCATCGCAAGAAAATATTGGATCTGATCGTTGCCATCAACAGCAAGCTCAAGGAACTCGGCCCGAATGCGACCGAGGCCCAGGCACAGGAGATTCTCAGGCCACTGGCAGATCAGTTTATGGCAGTGAGCAAATGCCCCGACTATGTAGTCAATCGCGGCCATTATTTCGGCACGGGATACGATAATGAGCCCGCCCTCAGCAATGACGACAAACGAGCCTTGATCGAGTTTCTGAAAACCTTCTGACGAACAGCACCGCCGTCGACGAATCCGGCGGCTGCCGGTTCGTCTCCTTATCTCGAGGGCCACTATGAGCGACGCAGACTTTGATTACATCGTAATCGGCTCGGGCGCGGGTGGTGGCCCACTAGCGGCCAACCTCGCCAAAGCCGGCTTCAAGGTATTGCTGTTGGAAGCCGGTGGCGATCCGTGCTCCAGCAGCGACCTCGGCCGGCTGATGTATGAGGTGCCCATCTTCCACGGCCTGTCCACTGAGTACAACGAATGCCAGTGGGACTACTTCGTTCGCCACTACTCGGACGAAGCAAAGCAGAAACAGGATCAGAAACTGGTCGTAGAAGATCCGGTGAATAAAGCCAACATAGTGGATGGCGTCTGGTATCCACGCGCGGGCGCCCTGGGTGGCTGCACCGCTCATAACGCGATGATCACTGTCACCCCTCAGAACTGCGATTGGGATTACATCGCGCGACTCACTGGTGACTCAACCTGGAGCGCCGATCACATGAATCAGTACTACACCAGGATGGAGAACTGTCAGTACAGGTCGCGGCGTGGCAGCCTTGGATACATCTTAAAGGGATTGATCTGGTCGACCTACGCGCTGCTGAAAGGACTGAAAGACTGGCGCGATTGGGCCCACGGGCATGGATACGCGGGCTGGCTGACAACCAGCGAGGCGGACCCGCGCCTGGTGTCCAGAGATTTGAAGATCGTATTCCTGCTATGGAAGGCGATTAACCGTTGCCTCAAGTCGAGGATCGGGAATCCACTCCTAAGCCTGTTTACCAAGCTCGATCCTAACGATTCGCGCTCCGGTATCGACATGAAAGAGGGGTTGGCCTTTACACCTTTGGCGGTAGCAAAGGGAAAACGCAATGGGCCAAGAGAGTTTCTGCTCCGGACGCAAAAGGAGCATCCAAACAATCTCAAGATCCAGCTTCACTCGCTCGCATCGAGGGTGTTGTTCGAAGGCCAGCGCGCCGTGGGTGTCGAATATTACGAAGGCAAGCACCTTTACGAAGCAGATCCGCAAGCACGAAAAGCCGACATGATCCCGCCGTCCTTCGATAAGCGCCAGGTGTTCGCGTCGCGCGAAGTCATTGTCGCCGCAGGCGCATTCAACACGCCACAACTACTGAAGCTCTCAGGAGTAGGACCGAAGGAAGAGTTGGAAAAGTTCGGAATCGAGGTGGTCGTTGATTTGCCAGGAGTTGGGGAGAACTTACAGGATCGGTACGAAATCGGCGTGGTTACCCAGTTCCAGAAGCCATTCAAGTTATTGCAAGGTGCAACCTTCGCACCGCCCAAAGAGGGTGGCCCGACCGACCCGTTCTTCGTGTCGTGGGAAAAGGGTCAAGGCATTTACACGACGAACGGCGCCTTGCTCGGAATCCTCAAGCGCTCAGACGAGAGAAAGCCAGAACCGGATCTTTACATCTTCGGCCTGCCCGGATTCTTCACCGGCTACAAGCCCGGCTACTCAACCTTGTTCGAGCGCGACCGCAACCAGTTTACCTGGGCAGTGTTGAAAGCCTACACCGAAAACAACGCCGGTCGCGTGACCCTGCAATCAAACGATCCCAGGAAATGGCCGCGCATCGACTTTCACTATTTTTCAGAAGGGACCGACAAACAAGGAGCGGATCTCGATGCCGTCGTCGACGGCGTGCAGTTCGTGCGGGAAATGAACAAGGCGCTGGGCTCAGTCAAGGAGATCGCCCCGGGACCTGCGTGCAACACACCGGAAAGTCTGCGTGAGTTTATCCAGAACGAAGCTTGGGGTCACCACGCATCCTGCACGTGCAAAATCGGCGCAGACAACGATCCGATGGCCGTCTTGGACAGCCGGTTTCGTGTCCGAAAGACGCACGGGTTACGCGTCGTGGACGCTTCGGTCTTCCCGAAGATACCGGGGTACTTCATCGTCGCAGCGATCTACATGATCAGCGAGAAAGCTGCCGACGTCATAATAGAAGACGCGCGTTCACAGTAGCCCGACTTTCGAACCTCGAAGACACCGTCAGCCAACTGTTCGCCGTCGAGGACGTCGGGCTGCGATTTACTCCTGGCAGAACCGAGAAATAGAGGATCTTAAAGTCGTGCTTGAGAGGGGACCGTTATGCAGCAAGAGAACCGCCGTCGTCACTTGTTTAGCACTGGGATTCTGCTCTTCTTGTTAGCGATTTTGTTCGGGCTGATCTTCCCGAAGTTGGCGAATCCCCGAATGGGCCTGAGTGGGCATCTGGTTGGACTCTTTGGCGGTCTGTTCTTACTCGCCCTCGGTTCGATTTGGAAACAGGTAAATCTCCCGCCGCGGCTTGAGGCGGTCCCTGTCTGGTTAGCCCTGTACGGAACCTATGGGAATTTTGTCACGACTGTGCTCGCGGCGACCTTCGCCACGAATCGTTTGACACCCCTGGCGGGCTCTGGACACTCTGCCTCTGCCTGGCAGGAGGATATCGTGACTCTCGGCCTCGTCTCGGTATCAGGCGCGATGGTGACTTGCTGCCTGTTCGTATTGTGGGGGCTCCGTAGACAGTTAGCAGAATAAGAGACCGGTGGATCTGAAGGATAAGACCAGCGAATAGAAGCTAAAGCTAAAGCATCGCCACGGTGAATTATGGAACCAGAGTACTTTGGCACGGAATCGATTACCGACGAGGATCGCGGTTATCACGGATCGCGTTTCGCTGAAGTGCACAAGGCGATCTTCGCCAATCCTTATCAGAAAGTGTGGGGCCGCGACGACTCCGCCCCGCTGCCGATCTACAAGGTTACGCTTTCGAGTGTGCTGCGCGGCATCTTGTCATTCGGTAAGCGATACCTCTTTCAACAGGCCGTCGAACGCACCGTCGATTCTCATGCGGATCTGCGCTGGGGCCCGGACGGAAAAGGTTTCCGGCGCTTACTGCACCCCAACGGCGTTTGTCTCACCGGTCGGTGGGAGATTACGGAAGAGACGGAATACTCCGGCTATTTCAGCAAAGGGAGCGAGGCGTTGGCGGTGGGACGTTATTCCACCTGTTGCACTGAAACACGGCGCAGCCACACCCGTTCGCTGGCGCTGGTTGGCAAGTTGTTTCCCACGACCGACGAGAATCATGGGCAACCGCTGAGGACGGCCAGCTTTTTTACCCAGCAGGATATTGCCGGCGAACACACGGACTTCATCAACGACGCAGAGTTGCGCAACGCTCCCGATGTTCATGCCTGGCGGCGCGGTGGCGGCCTGCCGATCCTGCTCATCACCGGAATCGTTTTCCAGCGCGTGGACAAAGAGCCGGCGCAGCGCCAGCTTTACCAAATCGCGGAACTCGGGAAGCCGGCCAACGAACCCACTCGCAGTCCAAAGTATATGCGGCTGCTGGTCGCGCCTGAGCAACCGAGGATTACAGGCGGGGCACTGGATTTTCGCGACGAAGTGATGGCGCAAATTTTCGACTGCGGCGACGCGGCGCCGAAGCACACACTCACGTTCAATATCGAAGTAACTGACGAAGGTTCAGTGCACGGCCCGGGAGTTTCTCAACACGTCACGTTCAGCAATTGGCGGCGAATCGGCAGACTTACTTTCGATAACGAGGTGGTCTCGTATAACGGTGATTTTGTGATTCATTTCAATCATCCGACCTGGCGTAGCGATCGAAACGATCCATCGACGGCGACGCGCGTTAACGAGCATAAAGTGCGTTGAGGTTGTGTGGTGGAATTGGTTCGCGAAGCGAGAAATCGTCGGTCGGTCGGCTAGCGAAGTGGGTGGGTGTCCGCGAGCGATGCAAAAACGCAGAGACACATAATGCTCTAAAAAGACATAGACAGGTGGAGGCTATAATGGCAAATTCAAATCGCGTCCTGGTTAAACTCCGGCCAAGCATCGGATTGGCGGCCGCTGATCCGAAAGTGAATCTGCGACCGCTTTACGGTGACGCTCCTCGTACCAACGCTTTTGGAGTTGCCGATGCTCCCGCGTGGTACCTGGCAGACTTGCCCGACACCGCCGGACCGAATCCCTGGGATCTGGCCCATGCGCAGGTTGCGGATCAACTCGGCGTCGACGAGTCAGCGGTGCTGTTTGCCGAACCGGATCTGGTGCAGAGTTTCAACGACGGAAGTGAAGCAACCGCCTCCGGCGTCGCCCTCGCGGCGGCTCCCGATCCCTGCGCCACCGAGGTGAGCCAGGATCATACGCACCAGAAAGCCGTCGGGCCGGACGCTTTCGCCTGGCATTTGCGGGACGATTACACCCAACTTGGCTCCGCGCGCGCCGCGGTGAGTTTTGCCGATCCAAGGACACGCATAGCGCACATCGACACCGGCTATTACCCGGGCCAGAAGGCCAAACCTGACAACCTTGTCCTTGAACACAGTTTTGTTGACGGAGACCCCGATCCCAACAAGGCGCAGGCCCGCGCGTCGATCAACCTGCTGCCCCAGAACCTCGATCACGGCACCGGCACGATCGGAATTCTTGCCGGCGGCAAAGTTCTACCTTCGAATGACTATCTGGGCGGCGCGCCACAGGCGGATATTGTGCCGCTGCGAATTGCCAACTCGGTAATTCTTTTCAATGTCAGTGCCTTTGCGCAGGCCCTGCAGTTCGCCATCGACAATCGCTGCGACGTCGTCTCGATCAGCATGGGCGGACTGCCATCGAAGGCTTGGAGCGAGGCTGTTAACAAGGCTTATGAAGCAGGCATCTGCATCTGCGCTGCGGCAGGTAATAACGTCATCGGTCTCCCTTCACATCATGTCGTTTACCCGGCGAGGTATCACCGCACGATTGCCGTCTGCGGTGTGATGGCTAATGGTCAACCGTACTACAACATTGAGCGCAACGACATTCAGGGCAGTTGGGGGCCCGACAGTTGTATGACCGCGGCGATTGCTTCCTACACACCTAACATTCCCTGGCCAGTGTATGGATGTGAAACCAGGATTAGGAACAACGGCGAGGGTACTTCGGCCGCCACGCCGCAAGTTGCCGCGGCCGTGGCGCTTTGGTACGAGAAGTACAAGAACTTTCTGGCGCGCGACTGGCACCGGGTCGAAGCAGTGCGCAATGCGCTCTTCTCATCTGCCAAAGCGAAGGGTGTTGATCCGCAACATTTCGGCAACGGCATTCTCCAGGCAAACGCGGCGCTAGGCATCGCGCCAAATCTCAATCTGCCGCAGACACCACCGGACAACGATTCATTTTCGTTCTTTCGGGTGATCACGGGCCTCGGGCTTACCGATCCGCCGCCGCGCGAACAGATGTTTAATCTCGAACTCACCCAACTCTATCTGGCGAACACGAACCAGGACTTGCAAGAGATTGTTCCGGATCTTGAAAGGCAAATAGACGATCCGGCGGTCATGCGCAAGTTCATGGAGGCGATCATCCAAGACGACGGAGCTTCGCTCGCGCTGAAGAAACACCTCGCCGATCGCTACACGTCGCTGTCCGGCGGCCCAGTGCCGGGAGCGCCGCCCCAAGTTGTCGCCCCCGCTCGTCCGGTCACACGGTGCGAAAGCGAGATTTCTGATCCCCCTTATCGTAGCCTTCGGTCGTACGCTGTCGATCCGAGTTTCTCAACTCAACTGGATACCGCGTCGATCAGCGAGGTGGCGCTGAAAGTAAGATGGGAACCGCTCAAGGGGCCCGAACAGGGGCCAGGACCGAAAGGCGAGTACCTCGAAGTCGTCGATGTGGACGCCGCCGGCGAGAAACACCCACCGGTTGATCTGAATGATTCGCGCCTGCTCGCGCAGGACGGCTGTCCCGCCGCTGAAGGCAATCCTGCTTTTCATCAGCAGATGACCTATGCCGTGGCCATGAAGACGATCGAGCACTTCGAACGCGCGCTGGGTCGGCCGGTGCTTTGGCGACCGAGAGCTAATCCTGATAACCCGTTTGACGATAGTCAGTTTGTCCGCCAGTTGCTCGTGCGCCCGCACGCTTTGCGGCAGGCGAACGCCTTTTACAGCCCGCAAGAGATTGCTTTGTTGTTTGGTTACTTTGAAGCGTCGGCGGACGATCCCGGCAATCATGCTCCCGGCAGCATGGTCTACGCGTGTTTGTCGCACGACATCGTCGCGCACGAAACCACGCATGCGATCCTCGATGGCATTCACCGGCGTTTCAACGAGGCGACCAATTCCGACGTACTCGCGTTTCATGAAGGCTTTGCCGACATCGTGGCGCTGATGCAGCACTTCACGATTTCAGAGATTCTTGAAAACGTGATTACTGAGACGCGCGGCGATTTGGAAGCGGAATCGATGCTGGGTAGTTTGGCCGTACAGTTTGGGCGGGCCGTTGGTGGGCGCGGAGCGCTGCGCGACGCCATCGGAAAGATCGACGCGAATGGCGTCTGGACCAGAATCAAACCTGATCCGTCGGACTATCAAAAAGTGCAGGCGCCGCATGCGCGTGGCGCCTTGCTCGTGGCCGCTGTGTTCGACGCATTCCTCGCCATCTATCGGACGCGTATTGCGGACTTGGTGCGCCTTTACACCGGCGGCACGGGGGTGTTGCCATCCGGCTCGATTCATCCGGACCTGGTTCATCGTCTCGCGGCTGAGGCGTCGAAATCCGCAGGCCATGTATTGAACATCTGCATCCGGGCGCTGGATTATGTGCCGCCAGTCGACATCACGTTTGGTGAATACCTGCGCGGGCTAATCACGGCTGACTTCGATCTGGTTCGTGACGATCCGTACAACTATCGCGTGGCCTTCGTCGAGGCCTTCCGCAAGCGCGGCATGTACCCGCAGGATCTTGACACGCTTTCCGTCGACACGTTGCGCTGGCAGGGAGTCAAACTCGGCAAGCCGGGGCACTACCGGACCATCGTCGCGCAACTAAAGCGTTATGCCGACGCGTGCTTCTACGTTAGCGATCGCGAGGCTCTATTCAAGGAGACCAGAAAACAAAGAGGCCGGCTTCATAAAGCCCTCGAAAAACTCCTTGTGAAGGCGCCGGAGTTTGCGACAACCCTTGGGCTCGCTCCAGGTGTCGGGTTTGAAGTTCATGAACTGCGCCGCTCGCTGCGCGTGGGGCCCGACGGGCAGCACGTGCCGCAGGTTATGGTGGCACTGACGCAATCGCGAAAGATCAAAATCGAGGGAGCTAATGAAGAGCGAACCTTTCACGGTGGTTCCACGCTGGTCGTCGATCTCTCGAAGCCGGCGATTGACTACGCGATCATCAAGCGGCTCGACAGCAAGTCGCGCGAGGAAAGGACCACCGCGTTCTTAACCGACGCACTAAAGGATCCGTTGCGAGCGCTCATGATCGCGCCCAATCAAAACGAACCCTTTGCCGGTTTGCACTCGCTCGCGGACGTGACTTCGTAAGGTCCGGCCGTTCGACCATCGAGCTATGTTGATAGCGCGAGGAAGCAGCTTCCCGTTAAGATTTCTCAAGACTTAGACCATTCGACCGGGTAAGGTTCAAAACGCATCCATCTCGTCAACCAGAACCGGCTACTATCTAACAACCTTTGCCTTCCTCAATGCATTCTCATCGACTTGTGTAGAAAAAAGCGCCTGGGCAAGCTTATCGGCTAAAACGGACTTCAACGAGATCAGAATCTCTTTCTGTTTCTCAGCCGATTTCCGGTTGCCCAGCGCGATGTAAGCCATACCCAATGCGTAGTAAGCTTCCTCGAGTTTTGGGTCGAGGGCTGTCGCCTGGTTGAACTCCTCAATCGCCTCCCTGTAACGCTTAACGGCATAATACTCAGCTGCCAAACGATAGTGAAAATCCAAAAATGTCGGCGAGGTCGGTGAAGTTCGCTTGCTGTCCTTGTCTGGATCAGTCAATTCGGCCCGCTTGATGTACATGCCCTGTCTGAAGGCGGATAGGGCGTCCGAATGTTTGCCAAGAGAACGGTAAGCCTGCCCCAGTTGGTAATATACTTCTCCGTCAATGACCTCCGGTCGAATGTGGATTGCCATTTTGAATACCGGGACTGCTTCTTTGTATTGACCCAGGCCGGAATACGCGAGGCCCAGTTTCGCGTAGGCAATCGCATCATTCGGATCAAGGTCAATTGCCTCTCTTAATGCCTGCACGGCTTCGGCATAACGACCAGAGCCCAGGGATGCGACTCCCTTTTGATAGGGCGACTTGGCCGTTTCTGAGTAATCGGGCGCCACAGTCGACTTGGTATCAGAGGACGCGATTCTTTCCTTTGGTCTTGAGTCTGGTTGAGGCTCACTCAATTCCGGCGTCTTTTTCTCGCTCTGACTGACCGAAGGCGCCACCGAAGAGACGTCTTGAGACTTCGACGGATCGATTGCCGCATTTTTGGGCCCGTCCTCGCCAACATGCTTGATAGGTGGAGTCTGTGTCGACACGCCAGCAGATGTCTTAATGACTTCAGGTGCTTTCACGGCCGGGGCTGGTCCTCGAGCGCTGCTGTTTTCGGTCGGTGCGAGACCAGTGGACGATTTAAGTCCCTCGTCCTTGACTTTGGAATCAGTTGGCTTTGAGACGGTCACACTTCGAACGCTTGTTTGTGATTCACCTGTCATGGAGACTGGGTCGGAAACCGGCGATGAAGCTTTTGCCGCCCCGGAAACGTTGGCACCGGACCGCAACGGCGAGGATTCAGTGGGCTTCGATGAAGCTGACTTCAACTTGTCGATCGCCTGGTTGTAGTAGTAACTGATGTGACGATACGTGACCTCAATCGGCTCAAAACTCAACTTTCCCTCTTGATAGACGGCAATAGAACTCGTCATCTTTTTCCAGTTCCCCAGCTCGTCAAATTCATACTCATAAGACTCTTTGCTGAGAACGGAACCGTCATCGCCGCGCAGGGTCATCTCTACGATGTTGCCCTTGTCGTCATATTTGTATTGCTCTTTGCCGGACAGATTGCTGGCTTCAACTGGGTAAGCCGCCGAATCGGTCCTTCGGCCCTGGGGGTCATACGTGCTCGAGCCCCGAAGCACACGCGCGCCTTCTGTGGGTTTCCCGTCCTTGACCTCAATCTTCGCCGTTTCAATGCGCACGCGCCGGACCGGTCCCCTTAATCCATCCTGCTCTCGAGTGCTGTTCTCGGCCAGAGAGACAGACGAACCGGCTGAATTGTTCTGGGCTCGAATGGATCGATCGCTTCCTAATAGAAACAAGCAAAAACAGAGAGCGGACACCAGACTTTTCATGTGTAGATCTCCTTTACTTCGGCGCGACCCGAAGGACGAGGTTTGTATGCGCGTCGTGTCTCTTGGATACGCCGTTGGCGTACCAGGCCGGGAGGACCTCCAGCGCAAACCCATCCTGGAGTCGGGACTTAATTAGTGAACGTCGGCCCGAGCTTGATCGGGTGACCCTGTCGGGGACAGTTGCTAACGGGAGCGGACTCGCACAGGCGGCTGGACTCTCGTAGCTCTTCATTGCTAGCCCATTTATACCATCCGTTGTCCAGGATGTGAAGGGAGAGTCTATAGGCGTCGGGCCTCTCGGTAACGCCA
>Ga0137379_10004375_pt1 | contig 13285 bp, 13 predicted proteins | sample SagtaG_18_FD_104812 | JGI IMG/M metagenome (GOLD analysis project Ga0137379, IMG submission 104812) | Vadose zone soil microbial communities from Sagehorn Ranch, Mendocino, California, USA - Sage2_L_80_16 metaG | ecosystem: Environmental > Terrestrial > Soil > Vadose zone | place: USA...
GCTCGGCCGCGCGGCGATCCTCGCCCTCCGCGACAAGGCGCGCGCCGCGGGGTGGGGGATGCGGCTCTTTCACGACCGGCTGCTCGGCGCGGGCTCGCTGCCGCCGCGCCTGCTCGAGCAGGAGCTCGGCCTCTAAAAAGAAGAAGGCCCGCCTTTCGGCGGGCCTTCCTCACGTTCGAGTTTCTGGTCTATTCGGCGAGACGCGGGAGGATCGGCTGCGCGGTGTTCACCGGGTCGTAGTTGATCGTGATGTTGCCGTTCTGGATGTTGACGGTCCGCGCGATGAGCTGGCTACCGGTGAGCGTTGAGGGGTTGCCGTCGAAGACGAACGGTGCGCTCGGGATGTAGATCGAGCCGGTCCCAAGGAATGTGCCGTTACCGCCGATCTCCATCGCGACGCTGCAGGCCGGGTCCTGGTACACGAGCAGGTTCGCCCAGGTGCCCGTCGTCTGCGCGGAGAGCGTGCTTATCGCGTTGCCCTGGAGGTTGATCTGCTGGCAGTTGGGCGAAACGCCCGGGGCGGCCGGATACGTCGAGTACGTGTTGTAGAGGAAAACGTTGTTGCCGGTGATGGCGTTGTTGCCGGCGGTGTCCATGCCGGCCTTCAGGATGTAGATGCCGGGGTTGAGCGTCATGTCGGAGTTACCGTTGCCGCCGAGGTTCGTCGTGTACACGCCGGGGTTCTGGTTTCCCGAGCCGTCCTGGCATGCCGCGAGCGAGTTGCAGATCGGCAAGCCCGTGATGGCTGGCTTTGGGAAGCCCGCGAACGGATCTGGGATCTGGTTGTGGCCCGAGTTGACCGTTATCCCGAGGTCGCTCCAGTGACCCGTTGCATTGCCGTTCACATCGAGCGGGTAGGGCGACTGGATGTAGAAGCAGTCATTTGCGCATGGCCCTGAGTGGTCTTGGTCGTTCTGGGCCGCATATGAAGCGCACGTCGAGTTCACCAAGATCCCGCCGCCGTAGAGCTGAACGCTTCCGTTGGATTCGGTGTTGAAAGCACCGCAAGTGTTACCGCGGTCGAGGGCCATGACCGCATAGCCGTTGTTGAGCGGCTCGGAGCCGGCGACGCCACGCGCGCGCACCGGGTTGAAGGCTGCCTCAGCGGGCACAAGTGATGTCTTCACCTGGCGCGTGATCTCGACCTCGACGTGTCTGATGTTGCCGAGGTAGAGCCCCGAGATGGGCGGCCAGTAGACCGAGACCGTCGTCAGGGTTGCCGCGTCGTAGCACGAGCCGGGCGACTGCAGGGTGCAGCCGCCGCCGCTGACGTATCCGTTGGTGAGGGCATCGGTACGCGCGGCCTCGATGGCCTGCGTGCCCGTTCCCTGCTGATAGAGCACGACCGCGCCGGCGAATGCCGCCGCGTCGGCGGCTTCCTGCTCGGTCCGCTTGGCCGAGTAGAGCTGCCCTGCGTCGATCGCGAGACCGACCGCGAAGAGCAATGCCAGCATCATGATCGCGAAGAGGACCACGGCCTGGCCTTCCTCGCCGTCGTCACGTCCGAAGAATCGATGGAGTGCGTTCATCTTTGAATCACCAGCTGCGATCCCCCCTTCAGGGTTATTTGGAATGCCCCACCCAATAGGTACTGCGAAGGCAATGGAACGAACGGCGCCGAAGCGTCGACGATCACGCGGCAGTTGCGGTCGGCGCATTTCACCAGCGGCGGACCTGTCCCGGCGTATGTGTCGGGATACGTGACCGTCACGGTCACGTTCGGCACGCCGATCGCGGCCCCCTTGACGACGGTCTTTACGTAACCGATGACGTGGTCGTTGACGTCGGTCGGGTCGGCCGCGCCCCAGGCCCATCCGTCGGGGAGCGGACCCTGGCCCGCCGATCCGTGGACGATCGCGAAGCGTGTCCCTTCACGCGCCGCGTACGCGAGCGTGTTTTCCTCCCAGACCGCGCGGGCGACGTCGAAGAGGCCCGTGATGATCAGGAGCATCAACGGCATGAGCAGCGCGAACTCGACGAGGGACTGCCCGGACTGCCCACGCTGCTCGGTGCTGCTGTCGTCGTGGAAGAAACGACGAAGCGCGCTCAATAGAAGGTCCTCATCGTCGTGCTGCGGTCGAAGTTGGCCGTGTTCGGGATCAGCGGCCACGGCACGAGCGTGTGGAAGGTGTACTGGATGGAGACGGTGACGAAGCACGGCGTCGCGACCGTCGGCGGCTGCAAGCACGCCGTCGCGCCATCCGCTTGCAGGGCCCAGGCGTCGACGTTCAGGCTCGGGTTGTTGACGTCCATGCCGGGTGTGCGCGACATCTCGTCGATGGCGCGCTGGATGGCCAGAGCTCGCGTCGGCGTGAAGTTGATGGCGTACGCCTCGGCGCCGGCCCGCGCCCCGTTCTGAATGGCGAGTTGGAGGGCAAATGCCCGGGCGAGGTCGGCCGCGCCGATCAGGCCGAACACGAGGATAGGCAGCAGCAACGCGAGCTCGACCATCGACTGGCCGAATTGCTCGTTTATCGCATCGCGCAAGCGTCCAAATACCCTGCCCACTGGTCGTCAGTCTAGGTAACGAGCAGGCGCTGCCAACCCTTACGCGCTCCCCCGTTAGTACCAGTTCGGGGGCAGCACGCGTACCCCGCCGTATTGATTAGCTAGTCAGCGGCAGCGACTGGTGCGCGAGCCTGCGACATGACAGACGCGACGACCGCGAGGGCGTCGGCGATGTCCTTTGTGTCAACACCACGGTGCGTGACCGCGCGAAGCCGCGGCGAATTCCCGAGATATCGGGAGATGCGCAGACCGTTTTCGGCGCACGCTTTAGAAAACGCGCCCGCTTCCATCCATGCGGGGTCGACCTCGAACGAGACGATGTTCGTGACGACGCGCTCGGCGTCGATCTTGATCCCGCGGATCTCGGCGAGACCCTTCGCGAACGCTTTCGCGTTGCGATGGTCGTCCACCAGACGGTCGCGCATCTCCTCGAGCCCGACGAGCGCGGCCGCCGCGATGACGCCGGCCTGTCGCATCGCGCCTCCCAGGAGCTTTCGCACGCGCCGCGCCTTCGCGATTGTCTCCGCGCTGCCGCAGAGGATCGAGCCGACGGGCGCAGCGAGTCCCTTCGAGAAGCAGAACTGCACCGTGTCCACCGGGGCGCAGAGCTCGCGCGCGTCGACGCCGAGCGCCACCGCGGCGTTGAAGATCCGCGCTCCGTCGAGATGCACGCGCAACCCGCGGCGATGGGCGAGGTCGGCGACCGATTTCGTTTCGTCCACGGCGATGACCGAGCCACCGCAGTTGTTGTGTGTGTTCTCGAGGCACACGAGCGACGTGCGCGGATACATGCCCGGAGGACGGATCGCGCCCTCGATGTCCTCGAGCGCGGGCAGGCCGGTGCGATTGGGGACGAGGCGAGCCTGAATCGAGCCGAGTACGAACGAAGCGCCCATCTCGTTCTGGTAAATGTGCGCGAGGTCCCCGAGGATCACCTCGTCGCCGCGCTCGGTCTGCGACAGGACGCCGCACAGGTTGCCGAGCATCCCGCTCGCGACGTACACCGCCGCCTCTTTGCCGACGATGTCGGCGGAGCGCCGCTCCAGTCGGTTCACGGTTGGGTCCTCGCCGTACTGGTCGTCGCCGACCTCGGCCTCGGCCATCGCGCGGCGCATCGCCGGCGTCGGCAGCGTGAACGTGTCGCTGCGAAGCTCGATCGTCTTTCGTGCGGTCACTGGCCCAGGGCCTCCAACAGTCTTCCGAACGCCGCCACGACGAGCGGCGACACGATGATCGCCGGCAGGAAGTCCGCGACCTTGACGTCCCGGATAGCGAGAAGTCTGAGACCCACGCCAATGAGGAGCAAGCCGCCAACCGCGCTCATCTCCCGGAGCTGCAGGTCGCTGAGAACCCCCGCGAACAACGAGGCTCCGACCGCGAGGCCGCCCTGATACACAAGGATGAGCGGGACCGTCAGGAGAACGCCCCACCCGAGCGTCGCCGCGAGGGCGATCGCCGTGAAACCGTCGAGCACGCTCTTGACGCTCAGGAGGGTCGCGTCGCCGGCGAGGCCGTTCTGGATCGATCCGAGGAACGTGAGCGGTCCGACGCAGAAAACGACCGACGCCGTGACGAAGGCTTCGGCCACGGTGCTCGTCCCTCCGCGCGCGAAGCGCCGCTGCAGCGCGTCGCCCAGCTGGTTGAGCCGCGCGTCGACGCCGACGAGCGAGCCGATGATCCCGCCGAGCAATATCGCGCCGAGCATGAAGAGCAGGTTGGACGTGTCGATCGCGAACTTCACGCCAATCGCGGTCACGAATAGGCCGACGCCGCGGACGACGTTCTCGCGCAACCGTTCGGGCAGGCGATCGCCGACCACCGTACCGACAACGCCACCGATGAGCACCGTCGCCGCGTTGAGAAGAGTCCCGGTGAGGACGCCCACGAGGGTCCGTAGTATGCGGAGCCGGTGACGAACATCGTCGTGTGGTCGGCGTTCTCTACTTCGCCCGAGACGGTCAGGGCCCGCTTTCCCGAGGATCGCGTCGTCGCGATCACTGACGAGAAAGAGCTCCACGCCGCCGCGGACGCTGAGGTCGCCTTCAGCGGGAACAACCCGCGCCGCGCGCGACAGCTCCTCGACGCGACGCCGAAGCTCCGCTGGTACCACACGGTCTCGGCCGGCGTCGATAACCTGCCGTTGCCCGAGCTGGCCCAGCGCGGCATCGTGCTCACCAACAACAGCGGCTCGTACGACATCCAGATCGCCGAGCATCTCTTGGCCTTCGTATTCGCGGCGTCGCGTCAGCTCCACCGCTATCGCGACAATCAGCGCGCGCGCGAATGGAAGGAGGAGCAGCACCGGGAGCTGCGCGACGCGACGATCGTGGTCTACGGCATGGGCAGCATCGGCGGCGAGATCGCTCGCCTCGCCGGCGCGGTGGGGATGCGCGTGATCGGCGTTCGCCGCAAGGCGGGACCATCGGAACCTGGCGTTGATCGCGTGGTCGCCGCCGACCGTCTCGCCGAGGTCGTGGGAGAAGCGGACTACCTCGCCATCGCGGCCCCCCTCACCTCCGCGACGCGCGGCGCCATATCGCGCGACGTCATCTCCCGAATGAAGCCGACCGCGTGGATCGTGAACATCGCTCGTGGCGCGATCGTCGACGAGCCCGCGATGATCGAAGCGCTGCAGGCGAAGCGGATCGGGGGCGCTGCGCTCGACGTGTTCACGACCGAGCCGTTGCCCAAGGAGAGCCCGCTCTGGACGATCGAGAACGTCATCATCACGCCACACCATGCCGGGTCGTCGCCGCGCGTCCGCGAGCGGACCCTCGCGCTGTTTGCCGAGAACCTCCGCCGGTACAAAGCGGGCGAACCGCTCATCAACCGTGTCGACTTCGAGGTGGGGTACTAGTGCGAGTCGCGCGGCCGCGCGTTGCTCGGAGGACCGTCGGGTTCACCGAGTCGGTGATCCGCGAGATGACGCGGCTCTGCGCGATACACGGCGGCATCAACCTCGCCCAGGGCTTTCCGAATTTTCCGGCACCGGTCCAGGTGAAGGAGGCTGCCAAGCGCGCGATCGACGCCGATATCAACCAGTACGCGATCACGTGGGGCTCGAAGAGCCTGCGCGACACGCTCGCCCGCACGTACGGCGAGCTCTACGCGATGCGCGTCGATCCCGAGACGATGCTGACGGTCACCTGCGGATCCACGGAGGCGATGATCTCCACGCTCCTAGCGATCTGCGATCCAGGGGACGAGGTCATCGTCCTCGAGCCCTTCTACGAGAACTACGGCCCCGACGCGGCGATCTCGGGCGCGGCGCCGGTCTTCGTTCCACTGCGGCCGCCCACGTTCGAGTTCGATCCTGACGAGCTCGCAAAAGCGTTCACGCCACGCACGAAGGCGATCATCGTCAACACGCCGAACAATCCGACCGGCCGGGTGTTCACGCGCGCGGAGCTCGAGACGATCGCCCGGCTCTGCCGGGAGCACGACGTCATCGCCGTCACCGATGAAATCTACGAGCACATCCGCTACGACGGCGAACACATCCCGATCGCGACCCTCGAGGGCATGGCCGAGCGCGCCGTGACCATTTCGGGCGCGAGCAAGACGTTCTCCGTCACCGGGTGGCGCGTCGGATGGATCGTCGCGCCGCCCGAGCTCACCGCCGCGATCAGAAAGGTTCACGACTTCGTGACCGTCGGCGCGCCCGCACCGCTGCAGGAGGCGATCGCCGTCGCGCTCGATCTCGGCCGGCCGTATTACGACAGGCTGTCGGCCGAGTACCGTGTTCGCCGCGATCACCTGGTGCGCGTCCTCGATGCCGCCGGCCTCAGCCCGACCACACCGCAGGGCGCTTACTACGTACTCTGCGACATCCGCCCGTTCGGTTTCTCTGATGACGTCGCGTTCGCCAACTGGCTCGTCCGCGAAGTTGGCGTCGCGGGTGTGCCAGGCTCGTCGTTCTTCTCACGTCGCGAGCTCGGGCGGAATCTCATCCGCTTCACGTTCTGCAAGACGCCCGACGTGCTCGAGGAGGCCGGCGCGCGTCTCGGCCGCGTCCGCGAGCTTGCCCGCACCCGTGAATAGCTGACATAGGGACCACCGCATGCGGCTGCGGGTGGCATGGGCGAACGGGTTGTGCGCGAGCCGCGGGTGCCCCGGGCACCGGCCACGCGGAGTGAGCGAAGCGAACGACGCGGAAGGCCGGGAGGGTGCGGCGAGCGCACGGCCCTGAGCCCATGACAGGACCCGCAGCCGGATCAGCTAGGGGGTTAGCTGTGCTGAGTCGTTCTCGTGCTCACGCATGAACGCGAGGTAGAGGGCAAACGGGTCCGGCGGCGAGGCGACGGCGGACGAGCTCGCTGATGTGGACAGCCGCTGCTGCATCGCGTCCGCATCGCTTTGCCGGCCCAGGGCCCGGAGCGCTTGCGGATAGCTCGAGCGGAGCGTGAAGACTCCCTGCACCGAGCCGAGCGCCATCCCACGCTCGAACGCGGTCACCGCTTCGCGGAACAGGCCGTAGCCGTAGGCTGCCTCGCCGTACGCGAGCCACGCCGCTGAGGTGTCCTGCGAGTACGCATCGGCCTTCGTGCGCTCGTAGAAGTTCTTCCGCATTTTCGCGTCGTTCCAGTCGTCTCCGATGATCGCCTTCAACAGCGCCTCGTCCTTCGGGTCGTAAATGACCATGTAGCGGTAGCTGAAGGACTGCCAGTTGTTCCGGAACCATGTATAGGAGAGCGGCACCATGTTCCCGAGCATCGGGTCGTTCACATAGAAAGTGCTGGCCGCATCGTCGTATCCGCGAACGACCCGCCAGTGAGCGATTCGCGAGATCGACGGATCCTGCATCCATTGCGTGACCATCGGCGCGAAGCCGTTCGCGACCAGACGGCGAAGCAGGTCGTTCGTCCCGTTGTTCCGCCAGACCGAACGCAAACCGAAATTCGCGTTCACCCAGCCGTCGACCTTCTGCGGGCCCATGCCCGAGAGGACGTTCGTCCCGCGAAGCGGCACGCGCGCGAACTCCTGCGAGACGTCGATCCCGAACGTCGACAGCGCCATGACCACGGACGCGGGCCCGCAGTTGTTCAGCGATTGCCAGACGTGCTTCATGTCGTCGAACACGACCGACGCCGGGGCGGCCTTCGGCTCGGGCGCAGGTATAGCGGCCGCGACGGGCTCGGCCGCGGGTGCACTCAGAGTCATCTGCCCTGAAAGTGACGCGCCGTCATCCGCGGCTGGCGCGGCAACGCTATGAGCCGGGCTGGACAAAGGGGAAGCAGCCGCGAACGCCGCGCCGCTCGCGGCGAGCACGACTCCCACGCCGAGCGCGAGAAGGGCGGCGGGGCGTCTCCGCATCGCTGAAATGGTAGCCCTTGGTCACCGCTTGATATGGCGATCGTGCGTAACATCCGCGTCATGCGACAAGTCACGCTCGCGCGAGGAAGGCTCGCAGAGCACCCGGTCTGGTCGCGAGCGCTTGCGCGCGCGGATCTCGCCGGCCGAGTGGTCCTTCCGGTGATCGTGGGAAGCGCGGTCGAGGATCGCGAGAAGATCGAGGCAGCGCCGTGGCTCGAGCGACTGTCGCTCACCGAAGTGGTCCGCGAGGCACGTGCCGCCGCGTCCGCCGGACTCGCCGGGCTTCTCCTCTTCGGCATCAGTGACCGCAAGGACGAGCACGCCATGCTCGCGAGCGAACCCGACCACGTCGTGGCTCGCGCGATCCGCGCGGTGAAGGAAGCCGTGCCCGAGCTCGGCGTGGCGACCGACGTGTGCATCTGCGCGTACACGGCGCATGGTCAATGCGTGCTCTTCGGGGAGCATGGCGCGGACGTCGCCGGAACTCTCGAGCGCCTCGCGGCGATCGCGGAGGTGCACGCCGACGCGGGTGCCGACCTCCTCATCCCGTCGGGGATGCTCGAAGGCACCGTGCACACCTTGCGCGACGCGCTCGGCCCACGCCGCTCCGACCTGCCGATCGCCGCGATGGTGAAGCTCGAAAGCTCGCTCTACGTGACGCACCGCGCCGCGGTGAACGCGATCCCGATAACCGAGCGCGCGGTACCGCTCATCCCAGCCGACGATGCCGCGGCGGCCGTCGCGCGCGCACGCCGCGACATGGCAGATGGCGCCGACGCGATCATCGTCAAGCCGGGCGCGCCTGGCCTCGACATCGTCGCGCGCCTCGCCGCATTCGCCGACCGACCGCTTGTCTCGTACTTCACGGTCGACGAGCACGCACCGTTCGTTGCCACTACCGAGGGACCCCTCGATCCGGCCGCCGCCGAGCGCGAACATCTCGCCGCCGCGCGACGCGCGGGTGCCAGCCTCGTTATCTCCTCAGGTGCCTGGAGCGTCGCCGAGTCATGAGCAGGACGGGCCGCTGAGCCTCGCCGCGCGCCTCGGCCTGTACACGATGCTCGCCGGCCTCGTCGTGGCCAGCTTCACCGTGACTCCGACGCGACGCGCGCAGGTGAGCGCGACGCCGACGATCGACGACGAGCCGGCTGCGGCGCGGATCGCGCCTATGTCGCGCGGTCTCGTCCGCGGGCGCGACATCGACAATCTGGAGCTTACGGTCTCGCCGCCACCGACGTCCGAGCTCACTCAAGCGCCAGCCGTCACGGCCGTTCCCGAGGCTCTGCCCGAAGCGACTGTCGAGCCGGAGCCCGAAGCCACGGCGGAGCCGGATCCCGAAGTGACGGTCGAGCCCGAACCCGAGCCGGTGGCGACACCCGATCCGACCCCAGAGCCGACGCCACGCCCGACGCCGCGTCCCGTCGCGGCGCTCGCGAATTCCGCGACCCGGTCGGCTGAGCTCCACATGCTCGAGCTCATCAACGCATCGCGCGCGCTCGGCGGTCTGGTGCCGCTCGCGATGGACATTGGCGTCGCGGACACGGCACGCGCGCACAGCGCCGCCGAAGCGCAGGTTCGTTACGTGTATCACGACGGCCTCGACGGGACCGCGAGCTCGCGCGACGTGCCGGCGTGCGGCACCGGTTGGTACGGCGAGAACACGGGGAAGATCTGGAACGGCAACGTCGACGCGCTGCACATCGAGTTTATGAATGAACCCTGGGCCCCGATCAATCACCGCACCAACATCATGGATGCGGCCTTCCGACGCGTTGGCGTCGGCGCGGTGAACGGGTCGGACGCGATGTACATGACGATGGTGTTCTGCCGCTAGCACAGCGACGCTCTGATAGCGTTCGCAGTCGATGGAATACCGCAAGGTCACGCTGCCGAACGGGCTGCGGATCCTCGTCGGGGAGATGCCGGAGACGCGCTCGGTCTCTCTCTTCGTGTACGTCGGGGTTGGATCGCGCATCGAGACGAAGGACGATGCCGGCACGAGCCACTTCCTCGAGCACATGGTCTTCAAGGGGAGCGCCAAGCGCCCGACCGCGGCCGACATCAGCCAGGTCATCGAGAGCAAGGGCGGCGTGGTCAACGCGTCGACCGACAAAGAGGTCACCGTCTTCTGGTCGCGCCTGCCGGCGCGCCATTACCTTGTCGCGCTGGACGTCATCGCCGACCTGATCCGCGCACCGATGCTCCGCCCGAAGGATGTCGAGTCGGAGCGCAACGTCATAGTCGAAGAGCTCCGCATGTATCGCGATCAGCCGCAGGACCGCGTACACACGCTGGTCGACGAGCTCCTCTATCCGCGACACCCGCTCGGCTGGGAAGTGGCTGGACGCGAGGAGGTGGTGCTGGGGATGACCGCGGATCGCCTGCGCGAATTCATGGAGCGTGGCTACGCGCCGTCGCGGACCGTGGTCGCGCTCGCCGGCCCGCTACGGGCGGATGAAGCGATCGCCGCGGTCGACGAGGCTCTTGGCGGTCTCGCTCCGCGTGAGGTGGTGAGGTCAAAGCCGGCCCCGCGCTCCGGGAGATCGCATTCGAAGCTGCTCGGCAAGCGGGCCGAACAGACCAACCTCTGCGTGGGCTGGCGGGCCGTACACACGACCCATCCCGACAGGTACCCCCTCGACATTCTGAACGCGGTCCTCGGCGAGGGCATGTCGAGTCGGCTCTTTCTCGAGTTGCGTGAGAAGCGCGGCCTCGCGTACGACGTGCACAGCTACCGTGCGAACTACTCCGACGCGGGCCACCTCGTCGTATACGCCGGGTTTGCGCCGCAGAACGGCGCCGAGGTCTTCAAGGCGATCATGCATGAGGTGGAGCGGCTCCGCGACGAGCTCGTGCCGGACGTGGAGATCGAGCGCGTGCGCGACTTTGCGAAGGGCCGTATCGAGCTTCAGCTCGAGGACACCCGCGGCGTGTCGGGATGGCTCGCGGGGCAGGAGCTCTTCCTCGGGCGTGTTCGTTCGGTCGAGGAAGTCTCCGCGCTCATCGACGGTGTGACCACCGCGGACATGCAGCGCGTCGCGCGCGAATACCTGCGTCCCGAGCTCGCCTACGTCGCCGCCATCGGACCCCGCGCGTCGCTCGCCGCGATCGCGCCGTCGGCCGCCGAAGACGTCGCGGTCGTGATGGCGTCATGAGCGCCGAGCGCACGCTCGTCGTGCTAAAACCCGATGCGCTTCAGCGCAGCATCGCCTTCGAGATCCTCTCGCGCTTCGAGAAACGCGGACTGCGCTTCGTCGCGGTGCGTCTTTTGAAGGTGGACCGCACGATGGCCGAGAGGCACTACGCGGTGCACAAGGGGAAGTTCTTCTACAACGATCTCGTTGGGGTGATCACCGCGTCTCCCGTCGTCGCCGCCGTCCTCGAGGGCCCGAACGCGATCGCCGTCGTCCGCGCGATGGTCGGCTCGACTCGTCCCCACGAGGCCAGCGAAGGCTCGATCCGCGGCGATTACGCGCTGGTCGGTTTGCGCAATCTTGTCCATGCATCGGACGCGCCCGAGACGGCGGCATCCGAGATCAAGCTCTGGTTCCCCGAGGGGATCGTGGAATACACACGAGACATCGATCGCTGGATGATCGAAGACAAAGCGCCCAGCTAGGCGACCGGGCGCAGAGGAGCTGCGGCGGGTGGCACGGCGAGCAGGGGCTCTCGCGAAGCGCGGGTGCCCCGGGGACCCGCCAGCAGTGAGCAACGCGAGCTGCGATGGCGGGGAGGGTGCGCTGAGGGAGAGCCCCGCGAGCCGGGACAGGACCCGCCGCTCGCTCCGCGCCTAGAGAGGTCGCAGCGCCCTAAGGAATTCGTCAGCGAACGACGCGATCGGTCGCAGGAATCCATCGGGTTGGATCCCGCCGATCAGGAGCGCGACGAAGATCACGGCGCCAATGATCCCGGCAACGGGTCGCGGCTCTATGAACCAACGCTCGACACCGCTCCCGAAGAGAGCGAGCAAGGCGCGCAGTTGGCCGACGATCAGGAGAAGCGTGGCGAGCACGAGCGCCGTGCCGGTGAACGGCGCGAATTGGTAGGCGATCAGCTCCATGAAGAAGCGCCCGGGAAATCCGAGAAGCGGCGGCGCGCCGATCATCGCGAAGCCACCGACGACGAACGCGAGCGCGGCGAGCGGCGCCTTCCGCGCGATCGGGCGCTCCGGCGCGCTCCGGCGCTCGAGCGTTCCCGCCGCGAGCAGCTGACCCGAGGCCGATGCCCCGGTGACGATCACGCTCGCGAGCGCGCCGATGATGCCCGGTCCTGAGAGCGTCGCGATGCCGACGAGCGCAGCGCCGAGGTTCGAGATCACCGAGTAGACGACCAGACGACGCAGATCCGGCGCGCCGGTCGCAAGGAACGCGCCGCCGACGGCCGAGGTCAATCCGATGCCGTGCAAGAGGTCCTGCACCTTGACCACCTGCACGATCGCGGGCAGCAGACCGGAGAGCGTGAGGATCTCGACGAATGCGATGAAGGTCGTCGGGACGAGGACGCCGAAATACAACGCGAGCGCGGACGGCGGTACCTCGCCCGCGAGAAGCGCCGCGTGGGTGTGGAAGGGGATGGCCGCCAGGAGCAGCGCGAACGCCACGACGAGCACGACCACCAAGAGCACGAACGTGTTCGCGGGCTGCTCGTGCGGGAGGCTCGCCGCGAGCGCGAGCGCGGCGATGCCTAAACATCCGCCAAGCGCGACGAAGCCGAAGTGACGGGTCGCCGCCTCGACCGAGCGATTGCGATGCACCTGGAAGGTGAACGACCCGACGGGCACGAGAAGCCCGAGCACGAGGAGACCGAAGATCGCGAGGGGGGCGGTCAGGACGAGCACCCCGAGTGACGTCGCCCCGACCGCGAGCGCGGTCGGGAAGAAGTTGTAGGCGGGCTCGTCGAGCCACACGTAGAGAACAAGCAAAAACAGGGTCGCGAGGATCACCTCCGACGCGAGACGGCCCAGGCCGGTCGCGCGCAGCTCCAGATCCAGGAGCGTCCCGGTGATGTCGAGCGGACTCAGGACCAGAAGCACGACCGCGACGACGATGGCCGCGAGCGAGAAGGGACCGACGACGTTGAGGCGCTTCCGCAGCACGAACGCTCCGCACGCCGCGACGGCTAGTACGAGAGGCGCCGCCGCGATCGTCAATTCTCGCGCACCACGCGCTCGTTCACGATCAGGAAACCCCCGGCAAGCGCGATAACGACCTCGACCCAACCGAGCAAAAGAGAGAGGCCGAGCTGCGGCACGGTGAGAAGACGAACGAGGAGCTCGACGCCGGTGATCATCAGGATCGCTCCGAGCGATCCCCGGACCGGTGTTCGAGCGGTGACGAGGATCGCGACGCCCGAGGAAATAAGCCAGAACGCGGCGACCTGGGCGGTAACTCCGCTCGGGTCCTCGCCGATCAGCGGGACGGTGACCGTCTCGCTCGAGGCGGTGCGCAGCGTCGCGAAGCACGCC
>Ga0137379_10004388_pt1 | contig 13271 bp, 17 predicted proteins | sample SagtaG_18_FD_104812 | JGI IMG/M metagenome (GOLD analysis project Ga0137379, IMG submission 104812) | Vadose zone soil microbial communities from Sagehorn Ranch, Mendocino, California, USA - Sage2_L_80_16 metaG | ecosystem: Environmental > Terrestrial > Soil > Vadose zone | place: USA...
TCGTCCCCGAACGGGTGCCCAGCGGCCACGCGCCTCTGGTATTCGAATTTGAGAAAAAGCTCCAGTAGAGCGATTGCGTCCAAGTGGCCATCCCAAGCAGCCTGCTACTAAATATTTTGGCCCGAAACGTTCCACCGCGTCGCACTGGAAGATACAAGGAAAGTTGCCACGTATGACCAAGCGCGTGAAAATCCACGTAGCGTTCAGAGCCGTCGCGATATGCGATGCCATTACGTTTGGCGTCCACCTTCAAATGCGATGCGCGAGGAATGCCATTGGGGAATACCAGCGCCTTTGGCGAAACCGTCTCAGGCCGATAAGCCTTGAGCGCCTCGACGATCATTCTGAACCACTCATTTGTCGATGGAAACAAGCGGACAGGGTTCATGCTTGCAGCAACTTTCTTGGAATTGAATGGAATGAATTTTGCCGCGACCGAAGAATTCGTGGTCGAGATGACCTTGGCGCTTGCGAGGGGAAGTATGAAGCAGGCGACTTACGCTGAATGGCTAAAGAGGAAGTTAAGCAAGAGTTAAACTGCCATTTCGACTGACCGGTCAGTAACGGCGGCGGTAAGGACGCTTTCCACAGCGTGCCACTTTCGAAACCGGGACAGGGAGAGATCAGAGACGCTGTGGAAAGCGTCCTTACCGGCACCCTAGCCGCCGTGGCTCAGGCTTCAGCATTTCGATTTGGCTCAGGGTCGAAATTTCCACGGTCCTTGATGGCTTCACACAAGCCGTTGCTCCCGCTTTCCCAGCAGATCCGCAAGCGCTTCAAAGAGGTCTCCCACGGTCGAGACCTTTTCGGCCACCTCATCGGGGACCGAAATATTGAACCGCTCGTCCACGCTCATAGTGATTTCAACGATATCGAGCGAATCCGCACCGAGATCTTCCTCAAGCCTCGCGTCCGGAGTCAACTGCGTCTCCTGAACGCCCAGTTGCTCGACGAGAATGTCGAGAACCGCCTTGGTGTCCGTTTCAGATAATAGATTATTCATATCACGATTCTAACGCGGGTGACCGGCCTTGATAGTTGGATTACCGCAGCTTACATTACTGGCCAGTCATGTATTCCAAACTCTTTGCGGAGAGTGGCCTGTCGCTGGATCGCCTTAAGGCCCTGCTCGAGGTCGGCGCCGCTGGCAGCATCGTGAAGGCCGCCAATGGTGATCCGGTCCGGCAAAGCCAGTACAGCCGGCAGATTAAGGAGTTGGAGAACTTCTTTCGCAGCAGGCTGATTGAGAGGCAGGGCAAGGGAAGCCGCTTAACGGCGAACGGAAAAGAACTGGCGCGCATTTCGCGGTTTTTCATGCTGGGCTTATCGAACTTTCAGCGTGGCTGCTTGGCGGAGGAGCAGACTTTCCGTATCGGCGCGAGTGCGACCTTCATCCGGCAATTCCTGCTGCCGGTGCTCTCCGGCACTCTCTCGCAGAAGGCCGGGGCGAGCTACGCCACCGAGGCTGCCAGTGACGAAGAAATCGAGCGCCGTCTGCACGAATTGACCCTGGATTTCGGCGTGGTCGCAAACGCGGCGCTCAGCCGGCCCTTGCAAACGAAGACCTTGGGGGAATGGAAACTGGAGTTGTGGGTGCCAAAAGCTCTGCGTCTCAGCGAGACCAAGGTGGCTCAGGCTTTTGAAGAGCAGCGACTGCCACTCGTGCTAGCCAGAAAAGAACTGGAAGTCTTGGGCGTGCTTTCGTCTGCCGAGTATGAGGCGTGTTTGGCGTGTGAAAGCTTCCTCGAGGCATGCACAGCTATGGAGGGAGAACGAGTCGCAGCATTACTCCCTGGCTTTCTTGCGCCCGGTAAGTCTTCGAGGTCGTTTGTTCGGGTTCACATCCCGAAAATTGATTCCCAGGTTTTCCATTTTCACTTCGCTTGGAACCCGCGGCTGCTGCGCCTGAATCCTCACGCCACCCGAAGGCGGGACTGGCTGGCGGACGCGCTCGTCAAGCGGATGACGCGATGAATCCTGAACCGGCCGTACAACAATTTCGATGGGCCGAAGTTTATCTCCAAAACAGGCGGGCGAACCGTCTCAAGCGAAGGCGGGAACCGGTTCGGGTTCGATTCCTGGCTTGCTGGCCAATTTCGATGTAACAAACCTTGCTATTTGTTGCTATCCAGTTTTCCTGAAGATATGAATGTTTCGCTCACGGACGTTGGAGACAGTTATCGAAGAAAAAGTGAAGAGCGGACTTTATAACAGCGCCAGCGAGGTTGTCCGTGACGCCTTGCGGCGTGCATTTTGCCACTCGCGAAGCTCGGATTTGGAGGAAGATTCGCCAGAGTTGGCTGCATTGATTCGCGAAGGAGTACGGAGTCGCCATACCCCGCACCGCAAAGGTGATGTCCGCAAGCTGTTGGCGCGCGCTCGGCAGCGATTGCGGAGATGACAGTTCGGCAGCCACGCCTATGGCTTGCCTTTTAGGCGTCGTTCGACAGTGCCTATCAACCGATCCAGTTTGTCCAGTGATTCGAATTCGCCTTTGAGTTCAATCAGCGGCTTCAATTCCGAGCGGATTTGGCCCAGGTTCAGGTTACCAAATTGGCGGATGAGCACGCGCTCGACATCGGTCCAGTCCAGTCCACGCCCAGCAAAAGCCTTGTGGACGACCAAGTCCTCCGCCGAGCAGGTGGTCAGTGCGGAGCCATCGGGAAGCTGCCATGAGCTTGATCGGGCGACTGTCCGCTCCTCGAACGGCAGCGCTCCCAGAGCGATGTCCACGCCCAAGCCTTCCTGCGTTTTGGCGAGCAACACCCGATGCTTCAACGCAAATTCACGTGCATCGGGTCGGCGAGGATTCAATTCTACCAGCAGCGCATCAATAAACTTTTGCTCGCTCCCGAATCCCGTCACCAGAGTGAGGTCAACGTCTTGTGTCACCCGCGGCTCGCCCCAGCGCTGGACCGCAACCCCTCCAATGAAACAAAAACGCCAGCCCTGTCGCTGGCAAAAACGCTGAATCTCGCCCGCGGCCGCGAGCACCTTGGGCAGGTAAATCACGGTCGTCGCCCTTTGTGGAAGATCTCTTGTTGTTCTACCAGACCCGACCAGTCCGGTTTGTCGCGCCAACCCTCCACCGCGCCCAGCCACTGGATGATCTGCCAGGCGCGTTCCTCGGTCATCGCGGCGAGTTCCTGAGCCTTGACGGTCTCGACCGCTTCCCAGCGGGCGTGGTATGCGGTTTGATTTTCCTTTAGTTCAAGAGGATCGGAGTTCATGCAGATAGTATGGCGGGACTGCCCCGGATTGTCAGCAATCATCCCATTCAGCGATTCAGCGCTCTTTGATGCGAAACTTCGCAAGCCGCCGCCTGCGGCACATGCAGTCTCTTGCCCGATTCTGTTCCATTTCGACGGGTCACAGGATTGGGTTATCGCTTGATAAGCGCGTGGTCGCCGGTTCGAGTCCGGCCTCCGGCTCCGGCCTTCGCCAGCAGGAGTGCGGCACGGGAAGGCCGCCCACCGTGCCTTTCGCGAAAGTGGGCCTCGTGGTACGGCCTCTTGGCTTCGGCTGGCAGACCAGATTCCGGAGTAGCTCAGTGGTAGAGCACGTTAATTCCCAGTGCGTCCTTTGTCCGTCGGCAATGAGCATTGGGTGTGGTCGCTCGATAAATGGTTGCGGAAGAGCGGATGGCACGGTTTGATGTGCTCGCCTTTAATGGCGCCAATATGAGTGAAGAGCGAAGTGGCTTCCCCTGGATTCTGGTGACCGTTTTGCTTTGTGTCCTACTCATCGGGGCGTTTTTCGCGTTTCCCGTCTTGAGGATATTTCCAATGGTTTTTCTCTCTGTTCATCAGATCAAGAGACAGGAGGCGAAGATGCAGAGCCCGAAAGTTTGCAGCCAGGTCGGTCACTCGCTTGCTGTTTACTGTCAAACCGGGTCGGCGATCTTTCCAACAGGTTTTGTTGGAAATGCGTGGCTGCCAAAAGCGGTGCGCGAGTTGGATACAAGTTTCAGCAGGCTCACTGAAACTAACGCGCATATCATGATGGGTGGCGGGTTCCACCATTACGGTTACTCTTTAGAGCGCCAGCCCCTTTTTACTGAGAAGTCCAACCTATGGACGCTGACATTCTGCAGTGAGGGTTCAGATCCAAAATTGCTTTCGACGTTCAGCACCCTTTCTTCAGAGACGATTCCGGTATCGAGCTTTGTGGCAGACACTCTCGCCGAGTACGACAGGTTGTCAAAAACCAAACAGGATGAGGTTAATGCCCTTTGGCTGGAACAGCGCCGTGTGGCCTTCCTCATTCAGTTTGACCGTGCGAAAGTGCGCGAGGCATGTCTGAAAGCGATTGAGGATCTTCCAAAGCACTGGTGGCCCAGGCTCACATTGGCGTTCATCGATTCAGCCGGCGGGAGATATGAGCACGCTGCGCAGGAACTCGCTCGCTGGGCGGGTTTCAACCCGAGCTATTCCAGGTACCTTTACCTGGCTTATTACTATCAAGAAATGGGAAAACCCGATCAGGCCGCGGAGGCCATTGAAAAGGCTATCAAATGTCCAATCGTCGATTTGGCTGACGATCTGTCAAATACGGAATGCCGCGGATACTCCGCTGGTTTGTATGCTTTTCAGGTCGGGAAATATGCGACAGTGATCAAGTTGTGCGATGCCCTCCTGCCGGTGAAGGAAAATGGCGACTACGCCAAGGGCGCGTTGGGCGATCTGCGCAGAGCGGCTGTTTCTGCCCAGTCAGGCGCAGTGCCTGCGTTTCAATCAGACGACCATGTGCTCAGGTTCAACCCTTACGAACACGTAAGTTTAGATGCACTGCTGAGTCTTTAGGAGCAGGTGATATTTCGCAGGCCGTAGATTGTGGGTTATCGGGAACGTTGGTTGGCGGTTCAAATCCGTCCCTCCCCTGCCAAGCATAAGCGAGGTAGCTCAACTGGATAGAGCAGCAGTAGTCAAGACATCCATAGTCGTTCCTTGCCAGTCGATCCTGTTCGCGGAGCCAGCATGACCAAACACTCATGCCGGTTGCGAACTCCACCATACAGACCTGAACTACTGCCGTGTAGGCTCCCCATCGTCCCGAGCGCTTTGCGAAAACGCGCGGGGACAAGAAGCACGAGTCAGAAATCGTTCATCCCAAACGCAAACTCACCTGCCCGGGCAACAAGGTCGGACAAACCGCCGTAGTGTGAACCAGGGGCGATTGCCGTCAAGGCAACCATTCCCATGGCCGTTCTTGTCCGATGAATGGCTGCGGGCGGTGTCAGCAGGCGCGATTCGCCACGCGCCGGTAAAGTCCGGGACAAGAACGGATGGCGAGCGCCGTCGGAAGCTAATCATCGGGCCGTGTGTTGTGGGTTACTTTATCGTTATACGTACGAAATAAAGGTTCAGTGGAACCAAAGCCCTGCACGAAGCCAGGGCAAAAAAAGAGTCGCGAGCCGCCGCCTGCTTTAGTCAGCGCTGGCGGCCGCGCCATTTGACTGGAGAATGCAGAGTGCAAAGTGAAAATTGAAAAGACGCGCAGCGAACGCAACATGCAGATCCTTCACTCTGCACGCTCAACTTAAGCGCTCCTGCATCCGGAACATGGGAGGCAGGAGGCGGCAATACTTGGCAACCGCCGGCCGGACCTCCGCCACCTTGCGATTCCAGACGAGGCACACCTGCCGGGACAGCGCACTCAGAAAGGGCAATGACACGACACGAACGGTTGTGGTCCGGAACGAGCATTCCGCGAGCCGGGCCATAATAGCCGCGACCTCAAGGTTCGATACTGCCTGCGCCAGTTGCGGATAGGAACTGAAACGGAGCCGCACGTTCAACTTGAACCCGGCTCGCTGCGCCTCCTTCTCAACAGCTTGGCGGATGCCCGCGCTGCCCGCCAGCATCGCCAGCGGCATTTGGCCAAGGATGTCCGAACCGAGCTTGAGCCGCTGGTTGGCCGGCAGCAGCTTGGCCGGCGCGAACAGGCAAAAGCCGAGCTTGCCCAGAGGCGCGGAGGCCAGAGCGCGATGGGGTTCGAACCGGCTCACCACCCCGAAGTCCAAGCATCCATCCACCAACCCGGTCAGGATTTCATCGGTTTTGAGGTTCTGGAAGGTCACTGTCAGCCTCGGATGGGCCGCCGCCAAGCCCGAGAGCCGCGGCAGCAGCAACCATTGAATAAAGCTCTCGCCGGCGCCGATGGTCAGCTCGACCGGCTGGCCGGCGCAAGTGAGCCGAAATTCCTCCAAAGCCGAAAGGGTATGGCCAATGATTTCGTAAAGGCGCTGCCCGGCGTCAGTCAACTCTGCCGGCCCGTGACCGCGTTTGAGCAATTCCACTCCGAAATACTTTTCCAGCTCCTTGAGCTGCCGGCTGTATTGGCTTTGGCGATTCGAGTCCTCTCGCGCTGCCGCGGTGATGCCTCCCGCAGCGACAATTTCCCGGAAAGTCTTGAGCCGCTCCAGCGATAGCCCCGAGTTGGCAAAAAGGTTCTCGAACATGATTGGAGAGTCATCCTGCTTGTTTTCTGCACCATAAACAAGCCGGACAGAATTGAGATAAAAAACATGAACTCTTGAAGTTAGTTATGCGCTCAGACATGCACAAAGTCATTTGCGAAAAGCCGCGGCACGGCGGGGGCCGCGAAAAACATTCCCGCCGCGCCAATCTTAGCGACGAATTTCTGCCGAGGACCGAAGGGATGCGCCGTCCGCACCGCGACCGCAAATGGTTTGGCGAACATCTCGGGCCGCTGCGTCGGTGGCTTCGGTCACAATTGGGCCGTCCTTGGGATGACGTGTATCGCGAGGCTTGCGCGGTTATCAAACCCGATAGCGTCGTGCGCAACCACATTAAGCTTCATCTTCTGCAATTTGTACAGCGGCACACTTTCGTGCGGGACGGTCGCGTCTGGTGTTTCACCACGGGCTGGCAGGGGAACGACAAGCTAGTTGAGGAAAACGCCAGCCACTGGGCGCCTTTTTACGTTCATCCGCAAACCGGATTGCTTTGCGAAGCGCAGTTGCTTCCGCGGTCTCGTCGGCGAGACCACGAGGCGGAGCTTCGCGCAAAGACGCAGCGCTGGCTAAGCGAGAATACGCTTTTGCGCCAGTTGAATGGCATTTGGTTTGAATGTTCAGTGGAGTTTTTTCCGGCCAACTTCGTTCGAGGTGACGAGCCGACGCAATTCGATTTGGCCGAGCGCCGGCTTATTAGCCTGAGTCAGGCGAACGATGTTTATGGTAAGAGGGTCTTCTGCCTGGCGAAACGCCAGCTTTCACGCCGTGAGCTGAGAAAGTTCGGTTTGAGCAATTCCGCGCAAAGCTCCAAAGCAACGAATCAATGATTTTCTGCGGGCCGAAGGGCATGGGTTATCGTCTGTTAAGCGCCCCATGACCACTGCCGAGCTGAACAAGTTTCTGCCAGAGTGATCCTCCAATTTTCGATCGGAATCAGGCCAGCAGTACTCAGCGCTGGTCTTCCAAACCGGAATACGGGGAGCGATACGCCGATGCTCGACGATTTCAAACCGCTAATCCGCGCTTATCTCCGCTAATTCCGCCTTCGTGTCGCGCTCGGGTTGCAAGCATTGCAGCGATGCAGCGGTCTCTTAAACCGCAGAGCACGGGGCAGCACCGTCGCGACCCACCACGGTTCGTTTCAAATGCAGAATGGAGAATGAAGGGTGCAGAACAGAAGCGCCCAAAACTCGCCTCTGCCGCGTTGACCCAGGCTATTTCGACACCGAACTGGATGCTGCCGATGGTTTATTTGGTTTCGGGCAACAATTTTCTCAACCGCGTCGTTGTTTCGTCACGGTCGATCGCGCTTGCCGCCACCGCCAAGGCCAACTCTTCCCATTCGGGCCCGTCGGATCTCGGCTCGATCCCGTTCAAGCGGAGAAACACGATGCAGGCGCCGAGTGCCGCGCGTTTGTTGCCGTCGATGAACGGATGATTCCTGCAGAGGTAATACAAATACGCGGCTGCTACCTCCGGGAGGTCGGCATAAGGTGATTTACCGCTGAAGCTCGCTTGAGGCGCGGCCACGGCGGATTCCAGCAAGGCCGTGTCGCGCACACCATCGGAGCCGCCGAACTGTGCAATGGCCCCAGCATGAATCTCGCGCACTATTTCCACAGTGAGGTGGAAACAATCTTCCGGCGAGGCCTTCACGCCAGCTTCTTCATCGTGCGCGCGTAATCCTTCATCGTGGACTTGATGGCTTTGGAGATTTCCGCGCGCGATGGTTGCGCGCGCAGGGGCGTGAGTGTGATGGTGCCGCCGGCGTGAACCTCGACGTTCACCTCGTCGCCGGCCTTGAGGTGGGCCAATTCCATCAACGCCGAGTCAAAAATAATGCCGTGCGAATTGCCTACTTTACTGATCGTCTTAACCATGATGTAATACTATGTTTTACGACAGGGCAGGTGTCAAGTCCCGCCCAAACTCCGTTACAGAAAAAGAAAGCTCCAACCATCAATCTTCGAGCTTCAGGGAATCATCAAGCCACAAGCCACAACCCCGGCCCTTGAAGCTTGTAGATTCCCTGAAGCTTGGAGTTTGGAGTTTGAAGCTTTTTCCCCGGCGGCCAAGGCCTCATTCATTCGCTCCAGTTGCTCCACCGTCTGGGTCAGGATGGCATTGATCTTGTTCATACGCGCTCTCGCAGCAGTCCTTTCCTCAATTCCGGCGCTTCGCGCACTCGGCTGAAGAACTCGGCGTATTTCTCATACAATGCAGTGTCCGATTCCGCAAGCTTCCTAAACCGGGATTGCGTTCCGCACGTGAAACATGTTACCCTATATCCATGAAGACGATCACTATCCGCGACTTGAGGCAGCGCTGGCCTGAGGCGGAGGCCGCGTTGCAGGTCGAGAACGAGATTCTCATCACGCGCGATTCCGAGCCTGTGGCCAAGCTGGTGCGCGTGACGCAGCGGGAAACCCAGCGTACGCGGTGGAATCCCGAAGAACACCGGAGATGGATCAAAAAGGTCTTTGGCAAGAAAGTTTTTCCGAGCAGTGATGTCCGGCTGGCGGCAGGCCGGGCGGACCGAAAACTGACCTAGGCCCATTGATCTACGCCGACACAAGCTGCCTGCTCAAAGTGCTGCGGCCGGAGCCGCTAAGCGAGGCCGTTTGGAGCGCGATCAACGAAGAGGCCCTGGTCATCATGTCTGTGCTGGCGGAGTTGGAGACGTTGGTGCAATTGAAAGCCGACTGGACGGGAGGGATGCTGACCCGAAACCAATGGCGGCAAGCCGAGGCGCGGTTTGGCATCCTGAAGAACCAAACGCCGTTCGAGTTTCGCGCTTTGCCGGGGGCGGTGTTCCAGACGGCACTGCGCCAGCACCGGAATTCCGGCGACAAACACTGCCGATCCCTGGATCGCTTGCACTTGGCTGCGATGGAAGAATTGAGGGTCTCACGCTTGATGACTCACGATGAAGGACAGGCCAAGGCAGCCATAGAAGCGGGTTTTCAAATCGTCCGCCCAGGTCGGCTCTGAACCGCTCTCGCCGAAGCCCGTTTCGCACTTGGCGTCATTTTGGCAGCCCTGTCAAGGATCCCCGACAGGACGTCCCTTTGGTCGAGAACATTGGCACGGCGCAAAACCGTTGCGTGCGGCAGACGGAACGAGTCAAAGCATCGAAAAATCCAGTTCCTCGGATTCTTCAGCACTCTCGGATTCGGCGTCGAAGAATTCATAGGCGACGTTGAGGCCCACGAAGGCGCTGTTCTTCATCCGCCCGACCAGCAGGAAGGCGTCGGCCTCCCGGACCAAAATGAAGGCTTGCCGCATAAAACAGGCCTTACGATAGGAGAACCGGGTGCGATACAAGCCGGCCTTGAGGACTGATTGCTCCAGCGGATAGACATCCTGGACGTTGAAGCCGACCAGCGTATTCAAGGGAACCTCTTCGAGGGGGGTCTCTTGTTCGAAGGAACTGGGCTGGGTCACGACTGTTTTGCCATCCAACTCGGTGGTGACATCTTCGACCGGCGAGCCTTCCGGATCCGCGTAGGTCGAAGCGATTTCCTCACGCATCAGCACCACGCCATCCGGACACAGAATGCCCCGGGCGAGCGGGCGGCCATCCTTCTCGACCGACTTGCGGGCGTAGCCGTAGAGACTTTTTTTGTCCACTTTGCTTTGCAGGCTGGCTTCCACAACCGCCTGCCCAAGTTTGAACTTTATAGCTTTCATCGCAGTCCCTGATGTTAAAGGTTTGGGGGCGAATATTCCATCCCATGCGCCTGGGCGACGGCCTCGTGCGTGAGCTTGCCGTTCATGACATTGATGCCGCTGACGAGGGCGGGTTGGCGCTGGCAGGCTTCCGCCAGACCCGAATCGGCCACCATCTCGATGTAGCGATAGGTCACGTTGGTCAGGGCCTGAGTCGCCGTTCGCGCATAGGCGCCCGGCATGTTGGCCACGCAATAGTGAGTGACGCCTTCCTCAACGAAGACCGGATTGTCGTGCGTGGTCGGTCGTGAGGTTTCGGCGCAGCCGCCTTGATCGATGGCGATGTCCACCAGCACGCTGCCGGGACGCATCCGCCGCAGCATGTCGGGGCGAATGAGTTTGGGCGCTTTGGCGCCCGGCACCAGCACCGCCCCGATCAGCAAGTCCACCGAGGGCAGCAGTTCCAGCAAATGCGCTTCGTTGGAGTAAAGGGTGTGGGCCGTGTGCAGCGTGATGTCCAGGAAACGCATCCGTTCCAGGTCCACTTCCAGAATGGTCACGTCCGCGCCCAGGCCCTGGGCCATGCGCGCGGCGTTAATGCCCGAGGCGCCGCCGCCCAACACGACGACCCTGCCGGGCAACACGCCTGGCACGCCCCCAAGCAGCACGCCGCTGCCGCCGATATGTTTGGCCAGGAAATAACCGCCAACCAGGATTGACATGCGCCCGGCTATCTCGCTCATCGGCTCCAGCAAGGGCAGCCGGCGATTGATTTCAATGGTTTCATAGGCGAGCGCAGTAGCGCCGGATTTGACCAGCGCTTCGGTCAGCGCGCGGCTGGCGGCCAGGTGGAGGTAGGTGAAGAGAATTTGGCCAGGCCGGAGCAGTGCGTATTCGGAGGGTTGGGGTTCCTTGACCTTGACGACCAAATCGGCCTTTTCAAACACGGCGGCATGCTCGCTCACCAGCGTCACGCCGGCCTGATCGTAATCGGCATCCGGATAGCCGGCGCCGGCGCCGGCGCTGCGTTCGACGACCACCTGGTGGCCGCGCTGGATCAGTTGATAGGCTGCTGAAGGCAACAGCGCGACGCGATACTCCTGGCCCTTGATTTCTTTGGGTACGCCGACGGTCATGGAAGCGCCGATTAATCTTGGTTCAAATTGCGTCGTTTCGGGTAATCCGTAAGTCAATCCATCAATCCACTAATCCATGAATCCAATAATCCGTCGCGTCGTCACTTTATTCCCCCGTCATTGCGTTATCTGTTTCGGCATCGCCTGCGCACGGGTGGCGAGGGCCTGCATGGTGACCGAGGCGGCAGCCTGCCGCTCAGCTTCTTGAATCCGGTGGAACTCGCCGTACACCTCACTACGCGCCGGCTCATCTCGCGTGGCCAATTCTTGACCCTGACCGGCGCGCATGGCCAGCAGAATGTCGTGGCAAGTGATCTTCTCCAGCGGACGGGCGGGAAGGTAGGCCGGTTCGGGGCCGGCGGCTTCGACGACCAGTCGCGCCGCCGCCAGTGTCTGCATAATTTGTTGAACCAGCCGAGTGGGCACCGATAATTCCTTGCCGACTTCAACCACGGTGGGCGGCCCTTCACCCTGGAGAAAGCGCTGGCCGATGCACGTCATGAGTCGCAACGCAATAAATTCCCGCCCGCGCTGGTTGATGTTCTCGGTTTGTTTTTCTTCCAGGTACGTCGCGCGGTTCTGAAACGCATACGCCACCTGCGCGCCGAACAGCAGAATCAGCCACGAAGAATAGAGGCCCATCATAAAAACCGGGACCAGGCCCAGGCTGCCGTAAATCCTGCTGTTGGAGACGACCCGCGAGACGTAGAGAACGCTGATGAGGTTGATCAGGTGCCAGAGCACGCCCCCGACAGCGCCGCCCACCAACGCCGCGCGCCAATGCACCTTGGTGTTGGGCATTAGCATATAGAACAGCGCGAAACTCAGGCACAAAACCACGACCGGCAGGATTTGAAAGATGAAATTCCCCACCAACGGCATGGTCGTCAACAATTTCTTAGTGCCTTCCAGGTGCGGTCCGGTGGCCAGTCCCAATGCTGCGATCAGTAAAACCGGCGCCAGCGCAATGACCCCCCAATACAGGACGATGCGCGTGAACCAGCCTCGTCCGCGCGCCACGCCCCAGATGTCATTAAAGGTGTCCTCGATGCGGCTCAACATGCCAATCGCAACGAAGATTAGGGCCAGGCTGCCCGTCGCGCCCAGGGTGGCGCTACGCGTGTTTCGGACGAATTGGTTGATGCGCCTGGCAAGGTCCTTGCGTGCTTTGACCGCTTCCTCTTGCTGAGCAAACGAAGGCAGGACGCTTTTAAATTTTTTGCCGCCGCTGGGCGAAACGGCGCCGGTAATCTCCACAGCGGAATTCGTGGCCGTTGCGGCTGGGTTATCGGAAGTGGCCGCGCTGGTGGCCTCGGCGGGCGCGTTGTCGCCAGCGGGAAGGTTGTTGTCGCTGAGGAGCACGGCAGGCGTCTCGCCCGGTTGTAGTGGAGATGCATTGGTGCTGGTGGTTGTGCGGGGCATGACGCTGCCTACAAACTTGACGATAAATTCGTCAATGCGTTCTTCGCCTTCCTGTTTGAGAAAGGTGCTGGTGACACTCATGACCACCGCCAGCATCGGAATGAGGGCCAGCAGAGTCGCGTAGGCCAGGGCCGCCGCGCGCACCGGGCAACGGTTGCGGGCAAAACTTCTCCAGGTCATCAGGCAGAAATGCGCGAACTTGGACAGCTTCGATAGTTCGCTCTCGGAGGCCAGCGCGCTCTCGTCCCACAAAGCTTGTGCGTCCTCTCGAATTTTTTGGAACCTGGAAACTGGTTTCGCCATGAGGCCTCCAGAAACGCTAACAGAGCAAAGGGCCGAGTCAATTCCACTGAACCACCGAAGGTGGCTGAAGGTTGAACGGGTTTCAAGTTTTCGGCTTGGGGCGATAGTCACGAGTGTCCAAGCACGCATCGTAAGTGGCTCGATCTATTCTGATCCAGTCGGTGCCGTTGATGCCGCGCTTGTTGTGAGGAACTGGGCTGACCGGGAAGGCCGAGGCGATTTTTATCCAGCGGTTCTGGAGCTCGGTGATTAGGCGGATCTCA
>Ga0137379_10004399_pt1 | contig 13258 bp, 12 predicted proteins | sample SagtaG_18_FD_104812 | JGI IMG/M metagenome (GOLD analysis project Ga0137379, IMG submission 104812) | Vadose zone soil microbial communities from Sagehorn Ranch, Mendocino, California, USA - Sage2_L_80_16 metaG | ecosystem: Environmental > Terrestrial > Soil > Vadose zone | place: USA...
CGACTGAGCCGGCTCATAGGGCAAGGCGGCTTTGCCGAGGTCTACCTGGGCGAACACATCTTCCTGGATACCCAAACGGCCATTAAAGTCCTGCATACCCAATTACTCGGACAGGATATGGAACAGTTTCGTCAAGAAGCGCGAACCATTGCACACCTGGAGCATCCGCACATCGTCCGTCTCCTGGATTTTGGAGTCGAAGGCACCACTCCATACCTGATCATGAGTTATGCTCCCAATGGAAACATGCGAGAACGATACCCAAAAGGAACGCGCCTTCCCCTGGAACAGGTCATCTTTTACGTCAAGCAGATCTCACAGGCCCTTCAATATGCGCATGAGCGCAAGATTATTCATCGAGACATCAAGCCAGAAAACATGTTGTTCGGGCCAGACGATCAGGTGGTGCTCAGTGACTTTGGCATTGCCCTGGTAACACAAAGCTCTCGCTACCAACAGCCAAACGATATGGCTGGAACCATTGCTTACATGGCTCCCGAGCAGATTGAAGCGCATCCGCGCCCGGCAAGTGATCAATACTCGCTGGGCATTGTCATCTATGAATGGCTCAGTGGCGAGCGTCCCTTTCATGGCTCCTTTACAGAGATTGCGGTGAAGCATCAACTCGTTGCTCCTGCCTCCCTGTGTGAGAAGGTTCCCAGTCTTTCAGTTGATGTAGAACAGGTGGTGATGACCGCGCTGGCCAAAGATCCCAAGGCGCGCTTTGGCAGCATGCGAGCCTTTGCTACCGCCTTAGAACAGACAAGCCTGGCGGTACAGGAAGTTCCTTCAGTCCAGTTGAACGAAATAGCGCCATCCACACCTCAAGGTGTATCTACTGCCCCAGTTCCTCCAATTCAGAATGCACCAGAATCCTCTCAAAACGAGTTAGAGCAAATACAGCCGCTTTCGAAAGCACCAGAGCTACTTTCGGAGAATGGAGAAGCGCACGTAGAGGTCCCTCCCCAGGTGCATGCTGACAGTCCGTCACATCACACGGATGAAAAGGAGACTGTGCCACCACCTTCGCATAAAGAAGTGCACGCTGTCCCAGCGAGCGGAATACCATTCCTCACGAGTGAAAATACTTCCCTTGACGGGACAGCCGCTCAGGATGAAACAGTGAATCCCTGGAGCTTAGGGAAGCGACAGATAATAGCAATGATCATAGGTATTGTGATCTATAGCGTTGTTGATTATCTTATTGAAGCGCTACTTGTTGCTAACTATCATGGAGACTCTACGCTTTTTGATCCACTCTTTTTGAATGTGCGTGGGGCTAACTTTTTGCTCGGTTTGATCGTTGTTGTTCCTTTGTTGTTTGCTACCAAGTTCGGTCCCTGGGTGGGACTGGCGTGTATTTTGCTAGGTGCGTTGATTGGTGATTCCGTTTCTCAAGCCATTACCATTACCGGCTTCGGCTTATCCTGGAATTACTATGCTGGTTTAGCACTCCTTGGCTTTCTTTCAGGCCTTGCATTCCTTCGAACACATGGACGTTACGATACGAGAAGAAATTTAGCCACTGCCATCGTTACAAGTTTTATCGGGTTAGTGGTTTATGAACTTTTCATTATGATAGTCAATATCAACAGTTACCAATTTAGTAGCTGGTTTGATGCTTTCAGTTATAATCTTGGTTATAATTTGGCGAATATCGTTGCCCTGATACTACTACCTATTCTGCTTCTACTCTATAACAAACTAGAGAGTCGTAATGCCACCACCGAATAGTCCTGATAGGATCTCATCATTTTCAAATTTCATAATAAGGATATGATAGGGCTTAGTTCCTGGAATAGGTGAACAGGCGTTACCAGATGTAGCACCGGTGAGTGACACTGCTCATTTAGCGATTGACTTACCGGTGCGGGAAGCAATTCTGTCCTTTGTCGCCTCTTTGTCTCTGTGCTATAATCAAGGCAGGATTTTCTGCCTTGATGGCGATAACGCAGGCTACGATTTGGAGGAAAGGCGCGTGTCGACACCGATCAATAGTGCTTATTTATATGCCGCGATATTGTTTGCTGCCGGGTTTGGATTTGTGATCCTGGCGATGACGCTGGCAAATATCGTTGCTCCCCACAGCAGGACGAAGGAGAAGTTGCAAACCTATGAATCGGGTGAGACGCCCATCGGCAGCGCCTGGGTGCAGTATCCACTTGGCTTCTATATTTTTGCGCTGCTCTTTGTGGTTTTTGATGTAGATATCGTCTTCATCGTTTCCTGGGCGATTATTTTCAAGCAGTTGAGCTTCTTTGGCTTTTTTGAGATTGCCTTCTTCATCGTCGTGCTCGCGCTCGGCCTGGTATACGCGTGGCGTAAGGGAGTGACGCGATGGATCTAGTGCCTCGTCCTACAAGTACCAGTGTTCCCGGTGAAGCGCGGGGATACCGCGATCAGAATGCCGCGCTGGCGCGCGACCTGGAGCCGATCACGCAAATTACGGGTCAGGCCGTTGCGCCGAAAACGATGAAGGGCGATTTTCTTAGCCTGGAGATTGAACGGACGCGGCTGGTGGCCGTTTGCCGCTTCTTGCGCGACCAGTTGGGCTTTGACCTGTTGAGCTGTATATCGGGCGTTGATATGCTCGATCACCTGGAAACAGTGTATCATGTGCGTTCGACTACACGCGGCCAGTTGTTGCAGTTGAAAGTGCGCCTGGATCATGAGAAGCCGGAGGTGGATAGCGTTGTGTCGGTCTGGCTGACGGCGAACTGGTTGGAGCGCGAGACCTATGACCTCTTTGGCATAAAGTTCGCGGGGCATCCAGACCTGAGACGGATGCTGCTGGATGATGACTTTGAGGGGTACCCGCTGCTCAAGAGCTTCCACCAGGTTCCGATGACCGTGAAGGAACGCGCCACGACGCAGGTTGATCCCAACCTGGCGGTCTCCGGCAAATATCAGCAGAGAGGCGTTGAGCACGTGGCGCAGAAAAAGTTCGGTCAGGGTATGGAGGAGCGCATGCATCCAGGAACGCCTACTTTTGGGCACGCATTTGAAGGACATGAGGAGGAAGGGGTACCGGAGGATTTCTACGCGGGTGGGAAGTCAATCACAGGTAAGAATGTGAAAGAGAAAAAAAAGGCGAAAGACGGCAATGCCAAAAACCAGGAAACGTAAGAGTGGATCGGCGAGTAAGAGCACACACAATGCTCCAACTGTGACCAATAGCAGTGTGAAAGCAACAGCGACGGGGAGAACGAACGCTAACAATCGCCCAATTCTGTCACCGTCGGTGCGGGGGCCGCAGAGCCTGGTCTGGCCTGTGATGGTGGCGCTAGGCTGCTGGGGCATGGCCCTCTCATTTTTTGTTTTTTCAAGGGACCCCAATCACCTGTTGTATGCTGGTATGGCGGTGTTGATGGCGCTGCTCTGGACGGTTAGCGTGGGATTGCGCGTGCGCAAGCTATTGATGCTGAGGCAAAGATGAGCCAGGGAGGTAGGCCCACATAGGGCACCCCAAGGGATGCCCCTACGGTTTCAGATAGAGTTATTAAGAGGTAGCCCATGTCGATAAATCAAGGTACAAATGCAAATCTGATAGAGGAAATAGGGCCTGAGGGCATTCAGTCGCAAGAGATGCTGCTGAATATGGGGCCGCAACACCCAAGCACGCACGGCGTCTTACGCCTGGTGCTCAAGCTCGAAGGGGAGACTGTGGTCGATTGTACCCCGGTCATCGGGTACCTGCACCGGGGCATTGAGAAAATCCTGGAGAATCGCCCCGTGATGGGGGGTATCCGCTACATGGATAACGCGGATTATCTTTCACCTTTGCTCAACGAGATTGCCTATGCTGGGGCCGTCGAACAATTGATGGGCATTGAAGCCCCGAGGCGGGCACAGTATATTCGACTGCTGACCGGGGAGATGCAGCGAATTGCCAGCCATCTCGTCGCGGTCGGAACGTACCTGGTCGACCTGGGAGCGTTTACCCCGGTCCTGTGGACCTTCCGCGACCGCGAAGGTATCCTTTCACTCTTCGAGGCCCTGGGCGGGAGCCGCTTCAATGTGAACTATTTACGCGTCGGCGGCGTGCTGCACGATTTTCCCAGGGGCTGGCTCAAGGCGTGCGAGACCTATTTTGACCAGTTCGAAAAGAACATGGTCGAACTGGAAGGGTTGATCACAGGGAACGAGATATTCGAGTCGCGCACGCAGGGAGTCGGCTACATCGACCCGCCGCAGGCCATTGCCTATGGCTTGACAGGCCCGATGCTGCGCGCATCAGGCGTCAACTGGGATCTGCGCGTCAATCGCCCGTACATGGCCTACCGCGAAGTGCCGGTGAACGTGCAGGTGCGGCAGGAAGGCGATTGCTACGCGCGCTACAAGGTGCGCGTCCAGGAGATATGGGAGAGCATTCGCCTCTGTCGTGTCGCGATGGACAAGATGCCAGGCGGGTCTATTGGCACGCGAACGCCCATAGCTCTGCGTCCCCCGCGTGGTGAGACGTACTTTGCCATCGAGAGTAGCAAGGGCGAACTGGGGGTGTACTTTATCAGCGATGGCAGCGAGTATCCCTGGCGCGCCAAGTTACGCGGCCCGTCCTTTGTCAATTTGCAGATTCTCCCAGAGTTGTTGCGCGGCCATAAAATGAGCGACGTTGTAGCGATTATAGGGAGCCTGGATATTGTGTTGGGAGAGGTTGATCGATAATTCTGGAGTTATCTTATGTATTTCTCAATTGTATTGGGTGACGATATTTGGAGCCAGCTAGGGGGATATATCTTTTCCTGGCAGTTCCTGCAATTCCTGGTGGCGTTTGTCTCCTTCTTTGGTTTTGTCATGACGAGCGCATTGCTCTTGATTCTGGCTGAGCGCAAGGTCATGGGCTGGATGCAGGATCGTCTTGGACCGATACACACCGGCCCCCAGGGGCTTTTACAGACGGTCGCCGATGCTGTCAAGCTGCTTTTGAAGGAAGATGTTCATGCCGCGAAGTCTGACAAGGCGCTGTTTATTTTTGCGCCGTCCGTCTTCCTGGCGCCGATCATCGCGGCCTTCGCGGTGATACCTTTGTCACCCTACGTGGGTTTACCGGGAATAACCATTGCCACCGGCATTGTGTATTACGTCGCCATGAGTTCGATCGACGTGATCGGCGTGATTATGGCGGGTTGGGGTTCCAACAACAAGTATTCTTTGATGGGTGGGCTGCGCTCGGCGGCGCAGATGATCTCCTACGAACTGCCGCTGGTGCTGGCTCTCGTCGTGGTGGTGATGTTGACGAGCGCGCTGGCGGGTACGGCTGGCTATCCCGGCAACGCCGGTATCGGGACGATCGCCATTAGTCAAATCCAGGAATTCCAGAGTGTGAACATCTGGCCGTTCAAGGGCGTCCCTTTCTTCGATTTTGTGTTTGAGGGTTTTACGCCGTGGGCATGGTTTGTTCTGGTGCAGCCGCTGATGCTGGTCATTTACTACACCTGTGGCCTGGCCGAGACGAATCGCGCTCCCTTTGATCTACCGGAGGCGGAATCGGAGCTGGTGGCCGGTTATCTGACGGAATATAGCGGTTTGCGCTGGGCGATTTTTTTCCTGGGTGAATACGGCAATATGACGATTGTTGCGGCGATTACGACGTACCTGTTCCTTGGCGGCTGGAGTGGTCCCGGTGTGGTATATCTGCTTGGCCTGGGTTCACCTGGCTGGGGATTGCTTGGTAATCTGCTGGCAGTCGCTTACTTTATTAGTAAGGTGTACCTGCTCTGCTTTGTCTTCATCTGGATACGCAGTACGCTGCCGCGTTTGCGCGCCGACCAGTTGATGCAGTTTGCCTGGCTGATTCTGATCCCGCTAACGCTGTTCAATATCCTGCTCACAGGAATCATTTTCCTGGTGATCAACAGTTTAGGGCTGGGAAGTTGGACGAGTTTTGTTTTCCTGGTAGTGACTGCCATTTTCAACTGGGCGATGCTTTTCGTTTTCATCCGCATAGTGGGACGCACTACCCTGTCAACTACGCGGCGCGCGCAGGCTCCCGCGATTCGCGCGCAACCTAAAGCGATTACAGCGTTACCGGCGCCGGAGCGCACTGGGATTGCCGGGGGGCAGTAATTCACGGGTATTTCAAAGGATTATCATTGTATTGAATAAGGAGAAAAACTATGGCGATTCGTACAGCAGATGCTGAATGGCGAGGGAACCTTCAAATGGGTCAGGGTCATTTACGCCTGGGCAGCGGCGCCTACGAGGGGAACTATTCCTTCCGCTCGCGAATGGGCGATGGCGCCGGTGGCACAAATCCTGAAGAGCTGATCGGCGCCGCTCATGCTGGCTGCTACTCTATGGCTCTGTCGGCGATGCTGGCAGGCGCGGGTTTCACGCCGACGCGCGTGCATACAACTGCGCGCGTGCATTTCAATCCCGTCGAGGGAGGCTTCGCGATCGGTCCCATTGACCTCGAAACTGAGGCCGTCGTGCCTGCCATCGATGAGGCAACCTTCCAGCGCTTAGCGCAAGATGCCAAAGTTGGTTGCCCTGTGTCGCAGGCGCTTGCCTCTACTCCTATCAACTTACAAGCTACCCTGGTTAAGTAAGTGATCCGGGGAGGGCCGATAAAGCGGCGCTGGGCGCGATAAATCGGCCCCTGAGAATGTCCAGATTATTTTGTGAAGCAGAGCATTGTCATGCTGAGCGCAGCGAAGCATCTGGCCGCTTCCTTGCCGATCGAGAGTGACCCTTCGCTGTGCTCTGAGCCTGCCCTGCCCAACGGCTCCACGCCCACCGGGCGTAGGACTCGTGGCGGGAAACCCCCATGCTCTCTATTTTGATCTCTAGAATCTCAACCTTTAGCAAGGGATACAATATCCTCTGATTTATGTACTTGTCCAGTTAACATGAGCATGTTATGATTATACAAAAGCGGGTAGGAGGGTATACTTTGTGGCGACACCTAAAAGAAAACGTTATAGTGGGCAGCAACCATCGCAACAGTATGATACGACATTCAAAGACTGGATACGGAAGGAAGCCCGAGAGGTATTGCCCTTATTCATTCCTGGGGCTACTTTTGAAGAAACACTAGACGTTGAAATTGTCAGACCGACAATGCGCGCTGATCAGGTATTTAAGGGCAAATATCAGGGCGAAGATAGTATCTTTAATGTGGAGTTCGAATCCGGTTCAGACACCTATATACTTTCTCGTTTGCTTACTTATAATGCAGTACTCTACCGTGATCATCATTTACCTGTAATATCAATGATCGTGTATCCTTTTCGTACAACGGTAGCGCAATCGCCCTTAGTGATAAAAAGCGGAAAGAAGAACATCATAACGTTTCATTTTGAGAAACTGCCGCTGTTTCTGGAGGAAGCTGAGCACTATGTACACGAGCATATTACATGTATGTATCCATTGTTGCCAACAATGCAAGGTACAAACCGTGTAATGATGAAACAAATCATGGACGAGTTGGCAGCTCTCTACCGGGACGATGAAGTAACTTTAGCGCAACAGTTTGTTTGGATGGAACTGCTGCTGGAGCGAACAGAGACAATTTCTCCTGCAGAGAAAGAGGAGATACAGAAGGAGTTAAAGATGTACGATCCTCTATGGGAAGAGCATCCCAAAGTAAAGAAAATACGGGCAGAAAGTGAAGTACAGGCGTTGCGGAGTGCGATAGTGACCGTCGTCAAAGTTCGTTATCCGGAGCTTGGCGAAATGGCGCAGCAAAAGGTGGAGGAGATTAATACACCAGAGGTGCTCAGATTCTTGTTGGCGCAAATCTCAGCCGAGCCGGAAGAGGTGGGGGTGCGTTCGATGCTGCGGCCTACAGCAGCTTGATGGAGAGAAGTCAATAAGAAGCGCGAGCGCAATACAGCTCGCGCTTTTTTATTGGCTTGCTCCTTTTTCTTTGGGCGGCACGTACCAGCAATGTTTGCACTTGACGGCGGGAGGTTTGACCCACTCTGATTGCTCTTCGCCCGTCGTTGTTCCATCTTTGTTGAGGGGCTGCGCGTAGAGCTTGCGGTCGTCGGAAGTGAGGCATTTGCCGGTGGCAATCTCAAATTGCCAGCCGTGCATGGTGCAGGTGAGGACGCCGTCTTCTATTTTGCCGAAGCGCGTGAGGTCGGCCTTGAGATGGGGACAACGGCGCTGGATGCGGTAGCCGTTGCTTTCAAAAAACTGGTGCTCCGGCGTTTGTTCGGCGTAGTAGCCTTCGATATATTGAATGCGTTCGGGCGAGAGACCCTTGAAGAAAATGTAGATATATTCGTTGTATGGCCCCTTGCGCTCAGCTTTGAAGCGGCAGGAGAGGAAGAGGTCGTTGACCCAGTCCTCGACGTGGCGCGTGATGCTGGACTCGATGAGCGCGGGGTCAATCTGGAAGCGGTACTCCCACTCTTCGTTGTTCCACGGGTAGACCTCGCGCTTTTGGAAATCTATGACCAGCGCCTGCTCGCCGCAGTCGATGAGCAGGCGCCCGTTGATGCCGACGCAGGTAAGGTCAGCGTGCCCCAGCAATGGCTCGAACCAGTCGCGCAGCGATGAGAGGATATCGACCTGGCCGCGGGGCCAGCTTGCTTTGGCGGCCTCGATAAGCGGGCGCTGGCGCTCCTGGTAGGCTTCGAGGTAGGCCCGTTTTTGCGTGAAAATGGCGTTAACCTGCTCATCAGGGAACGGGTGAGCTACTGCGCAGGTGCCTTCTCTGAATGTGGCGATGCTGCCAGGTATCATCAGACGTCCATTGTCATAGCCGCGCTCCTGCATATACTCGATAAAGACCGTTTGATCGGGGAACGTGTTCGTGGGATCGCGCTCAAAATCATTGAAGTGGAACATGCCGTCATCTAAGAAACAGGGCGGCCCGGCGGAGGGAATAACAAAGGAGGCGTTGATCTGCTGCGCGTAACGCAGGGCGCGCGCCATCTCGTTCTCGCGTTTTTTGCGACCGAGGGTTTGCATCATCCTTTCTGGGAACTGGTAGACCATGGGGTACCAGATAGCGCCGGAGAATTGCAGGAAGTGGGCATCGTAGGGTCCAAATTGGGTCAAAATGTCTAAATCTATGGGGCGCGAATCGTTCTGGTTGAAGATGCGCGTCTCACCGTCGTCCACAATCAGGCTCGAGTCGCCCAGCGGCCCATCGATGGGGGCGGCCATGGCGACAATAGTGAAACGCAGCCCATTGACTTCGACCGTCTGGCAGTTTTTTGTGTAGATGAACTTCGTGAAACCGGTATCGCGCAGGGCGCGCTCCAGCAGATTCAGCGGGTAATCCGGTAGTAGGATGGTGGTCTCTTTCCAGACGTGATCGCGCAGGAACTGCGGGTCAAAGTGGTCATGATGCAAATGTGAGAGATAGAGATAGTCGGGACGCCGCAATTTTTCAATATCCACGTCCTCATTGCTGGGGAAAGGAAACCACGAGGCAAAATAGGCCGGGTTAAACCACGGATCACACAGTATAGTCCAATGTTTTGTTTCGATGAATAAACCTGCTTGACCAAGGAATGTAATACGCATCTATACTCCCCGTATGAATAGAATCGCTGATGTCAGCGTAATGCCCAGGAGCGCACCGGCAACGACCTGAGCCACCGTATGACGCTCCAGCACTACACGCGACCAGCTTACCAGGACGACCAGAAGAAATGCCGGTAGCATAATGACTCCGTAGAGGGCGGTCAGAAATGTAGTCGTGCCTGCTATAGAGGAGGCATGAATGCTGATTTTCCACCACAATGTAATAACCATCATCACAATGCAGCTTAGCGCCGTGATGATGAGTAATGTTTGAAGATTCTTGGGCGCATTGAATAAAATTAAGACAATCAGGCCGGCAAGGACGGAGGCGAAACTAAAAAGGAACGGCCCGATCCGTTCGCGGCGGCGGCTTATGCCCATGTCTGAGAACTTGCCGAGGCGCACGCCGATGATGATGTAGAGCATCGGCCCCAGGCTGAGGAAAAAGAGGGTCAAGCAGGCGTAGAAAAGGGCTGAGGCCAGGTTTTGCGCGCGATAGAATGCTACCAACAGCACGCCGGGTATTGAAATTGTGATCGGCGAAAGAAAGTTGGAGACCTGCCGGGCGAAGCGAATATGTAAAGGTTTGGGTGAAGGTGTCTCAATAATTGGATGCTCGTTGGCATCGACAGCAAGATGTTCGGGCATAAAGCTCCTTAAAGTGTGGCTTGAGTAGCAACAACGGGATAGCCAAGTAGCTTACTGGAGACGGCGCTAAAGGCAGCGGGGTTGCCACTACACCAGAGCCGCAGCTCGTCGCCGGCGCTATCTGCGTTCGCGTGACGAATGAGCGCTTCCGCGTCCAGCACGGCATGTGTGCGGCGCGCTACCGCCGAACCGCTATCAATAACCTGAACACGATGATCTGTAATACGTTCAATGACCGGTCGCAGCGCGGGAAAGTGGGTACAGCCGAGAACAATGACGTCGACCTCTTGCTTGAGTAGAGGTTGTAAGGCATGGCCCACTACTTCTTCGACAACAGGACCGTCAAATTCACCGTGTTCCACTAAGGTGACGAGTTCGGGACATCCGACAGCATAGACCTGGATGCCCTCCGCGAACTCGTCGATGAGTTGACGGAGATACAGGGCTTTCGCGGCCTGATTGGTTGCGGCAACGCCGATGCGCCCTTTTTTGGTGGCGCGCGCGGCGGGTTTTACCGCCGGAACCACGCCGATAAAGGGAACTGAAAACGTTGCGCGCAAAGTGTTCAGCGCTGACTGCGAGGCGGTGTTGCAAGCCACAACGATGAGCTTCGCCCCTTGATCGATGAGAAACTGGCTGGTCTGGCAGGAAAGTTCGATCACTTCGGTGTCGCTGCGCGCGCCATAGGGGCAATGCGCGGTATCACCAAAGTAAAGATAGCTTTCATAGGGTAATTCGTGTCTGAGCGCTGAAAGAATGGTCAAGCCTCCCACGCCCGAATCAAAAATGCCGATGGGCGCTTCTGTCTTCCAGGGCGGGGGCATAGCAGAGAGACCATCAGGGTGACCGCGAGGGTCACCTCTACTATATTCGGGATAGCTGCGCTCGGCGTCGCGAGCGGGATGGATGTAGTGTGACTCGCGTGACTCGGTAAGATGATCAGAATTTTGGTCGTGCATATGTTTTTCTATCCAGGTGGGGCGCGCTAATCCGTGCCCCTATGTATTGCGAAATTCTTGTTGTTCGCCAAAGACGCGGCGCATGGCGTCACTGATTTCTCCCAGGGTGGCGTAGGCCTCGACGGCGGTGATAATCAATGGGAGGAGATTTGCCGTGCCAGCCGCGCCCTGTTGCAGGGCGGTTAATGCATGCTGTGCCTGCGAATTGTCGCGTCGTTGGCGCAGTTTGGCCAATTTTGCCGCCTGCCGCTGACCCATCGTGGGATCGACGCGCAGCAGTTGCGGGCGCGCTTCGTTCTCTAAAACGAAACGGTTGACCCCGACGACGACGGCGTTCTGCGCCTCCAGGGCATGTTGATATTCGTAGGCTGCCAGTTCGATCTCCGCCTGCATGAAGCCGCGTTCAATGGCGCGCACGCTGCCGCCGAGCGCGTCGATCTGCTCAATGTAGCGCCATGCCTGCTCCTCTAAGGCGTTTGTCAGAGACTCGACGAAATATGAGCCGGCCAGGGGATCGACGACATCGGCTACGCCAGTTTCATAGGCGAGTATCTGCTGCGTGCGCAGAGCAATACGAGCGGACTCCTCGGTAGGGAGGGAGAGTGCCTCGTCCTTTGAATTCGTATGCAGGGACTGGGCGCCGCCAAGAACGGCGGCCAGCGCCTGGTACGCGGTGCGCACGATATTGTTGTCGGGCTGCTGCGCGGTCAGAGTCGAACCGGCGGTCTGGGTATGGAAGCGCAGCATCATCGAGCGCGGGTCCTGCGCGTGGAAACGTTCGCGCATGATGTGCGCCCACATGCGCCGTGCCGCGCGGAACTTGGCGACCTCCTCAAAGAGATTGTTATGGCTGTTGAAGAAGAAAGAGAGGTGGCCCGCGAATTTGTCGATGTCGAGACCAGCGTCGACGGCGGCCTGCGCGTAGCTGATGGCATTGGAAAGAGTGAAGGCGACCTCTTGTGCGGCGGTTGAGCCGGCTTCGCGGATATGATAGCCGCTGATGCTGATGGTGTTCCAGCGTGGCAGGTTCTCGCTGCAGAAGCGGAAGACATCAGTGATGATGCGCATCGAGTGCCGGGGTGGGTAGATATAGGTGCCGCGGGCGATGTACTCCTTCAGGATGTCGTTTTGCACGGTGCCGGAAAGTCTGTGTAGGGGTATCCCCTGTTTTTTGGCGACAGCTATGTAGAGCGCCAGCAGGATACTGGCGGTGGCGTTGATGGTCATGGATGTGCTGATGCGATCAAGGGGCAGGCCCTTGAGCAGCGTCTCCATATCTTCCAGGCTGGAGATGGAGACACCGACCTTGCCAACTTCGCCCTCTGAGAGGGGGTGATCGGCGTCATAGCCCATTTGAGTGGGGAGATCGAAGGCCACAGAGAGACCGGTGGTGCCCTGTGAGAGCAAGAAGTGATAGCGTTTATTCGACTCTTCCGCCGAGGCGAAGCCCGCGTACTGGCGCATGGTCCACAGGCGCGAACGATACATTGCGGGGTGAATGCCGCGCGAAAAGGGAAATTCGCCTGGGTAGCCCAGCCTGGCACGCGCGTCAAAGTCAGGCAGGTCTTCCGCGGTGGCGAGGTCTGGCACTGTGATATGCGAACTTGTGGTAAATTGTCGCTTTGTCGATGTCTCGCTGGTTTTGCGCGCGGTGGTTGCGCGCCATTCCTCAATATTCTGGCTCTCTTGTAGCTCCAACGCGCGTCTCCTCCTTTATGTCTCCCTGGCCATTATATCATATGGGCGAAGGAGCGTAAGGAACTCGCGATGAGTCCTTGCCTTATGCATTATAATGTGGAGGAATCTAACATCTCGAATAATAAAGGTATATTACTCAATGCGTAAACAGCTTGCCCACCCTTTTATGAGGATTGCTCTCACACTATTATTGGCCGGAGTGATTGTTCAATTCGCAGATTTTTTTGAATTTTTTGGTCACAATAGTGTGATTCCGTTGGTGATTGGGCTAGTGATTATTGTGATTGGTGTGCCCTCTGTGCTATTGTTCCATCGTAATAACAAGAGGAGGAAGTAGCACGCTGCTCTTTAAGCATTTTATCAGAAGGCGGTGAACGCGCATCGTGAGGTCATTCTCGGCACCAGTCATGTGCCCGGTCTTCATTGGCCGCGCACCCGAACGTGATGCGCTTTACCGGCTCATTGATCGAACC
>Ga0137379_10004408_pt1 | contig 13240 bp, 8 predicted proteins | sample SagtaG_18_FD_104812 | JGI IMG/M metagenome (GOLD analysis project Ga0137379, IMG submission 104812) | Vadose zone soil microbial communities from Sagehorn Ranch, Mendocino, California, USA - Sage2_L_80_16 metaG | ecosystem: Environmental > Terrestrial > Soil > Vadose zone | place: USA...
ACGCTCTCGGCAATCTCCGCACGCAGGAGGCTCCTGTATCTTCGGCGTCCGGTGAACCGACATACGCAATGCTCCGGCGGAGACACCCATCTCGTCCGCCAGCGCGTCATAACGAGCAGACTCGGATTGCCTGTTCAGAAACATCGACAGCCTGTCGAACTCGTTGGCCTTTCCTGCATCGGCAAACTCGGCGCGCAGCTTCGACATCACGTTTTCAAGCAGGGACAACGCCCAACGCCGTTCGTAAAGACTCTGGGGAGTCGCTTGCTCCAGTGCCGCCAACGTGTGCCACGCTTCAGCTTCCACCGGATCGATCGAGACAGGAACCCGCCCTCCTCCACGCTTCAGCGCATGCGCTCGATCCCATTCATTGGCCAGGAAATGTTTCACCGCCGCCAGTAGAAAAACACGGAACCTACCGCGTTTGCGATCAGCGTCGAGCAAGTAATTCTTTTCTATCAAAAGGGTGAAAAACCCTTGAGTCAGATCCTGGGATTGCTCTCGGTCGTACCCGCGGTTCCGGATAAATGTATAAACCGGATGCCAGTATTTTTGACAAAGCGTGGCTAACGCCTCGCGTGAATCGGCGGTCGGATCGCCGGAGGCGGCGGTTCGGATGAGTGTCCAGGAAGTCGTGTGAAACTCTGACCCCGGCATGGCGAACATTATATTGAGATATTCAGCGCAATGCGTCAAGCGCAACGCCACGTCGTGGAGCGGGCGGAATCGGGCGCGATCTGCATCAACACTTGATCGCCTTACAGGCAGTGACAAAAGCACCGGATTGCTTCAGTAGGTCACGAGGGCGGTCCGATTGAGCATCAGAACCAAAAAGCATAGGCGCACAAAGTGACCAGACGGAAATGAACATCGCTTCGGCAATACAAAAACAGCCGCGCTGTCCGCTTTCATTTATCGGCCGTCAGCTTCGGAAACTCCTCCGCAAAACGCGGAGAAGTTACAGATAAAGAATCCATCCTCCATGGGTGTTCGGTGCCAGATTTGCGCACCTTAGCCCGGTGAGGGCAGTTCGAGAGTAAAGGAGGTTCCATGACATTCTCTAGAATCCCTTGCACAGTCATCTTCGGGTTCATCTTTCTCACCTCACTCAGGGCGATACCGCCTTTAGCCCAAACTGGAGTCATTGCGTTCCAAGACGCTTGCACTGGGCTCCTCTACGCCATGCGCGGGGATGGCAGTGGGCGCATCGCACTACCGCTTCCGCCACGGCCCCTGCCAACGGATGAGTATCTAGATCCTTTGGTCTTGGATGTCACCACAAGTAGTCCAACGACAGTCGTCTACTCCGTTCAAATTACGCGGGTTGTGGTTATCAATGGCCAGAACGAAGAAACACTTGTTGATCGCGGTGTGTTCGCCGTGCAGGTGGACGATGTCGGTGGGGTGCTCACGCCTGAACTGCCCGTGCGCCTCAGCCTGCCGACAATCGCGGGGGTCGTTCCTAATTTTGCTCGAAGTGGTTCATTTTCTTCTATGGGGTTTGGGGACAGGCTAGCCGTTGTGGCACCCGGCCAGAGCGCTAGCCTCTTGATCAATGCTAAGGTCGACCGGGACCCCGACCTGAAAATCACCGGTCTGTCGGATTTCGTTGTGGTAGGCGATCTCTATTCAATTGGGATTCCGGATCCCAACTTTCCCAGTAAGAAAGGGTTTACTGGCTTCATCGACTACTCTCCGGACGGAAGAAGCATCGTTGCTTCGATTTACTACGACCTGTGGATGATCAATCTTCGTGGCGACAACACGTTCCTCAGTGCCGAACGACTTACCGAGAACACCAATGGCTTCGCCGAGTGGAATCCAGCTTTCTCGCAGGACGGAAGTCATATAGCTTACACAGGCGGTGCGATCATCAGTTCCGGCCCTGGGACCGGCGGTGTGCGAGATAGAGATACGGACATCTATTCCCTTGCGCCGACGAATCATACCGTCATCCCGGTTACCACTAACTCGAACAAGGGCAGGGCGGCGCGGGCGCGTAACAATCCTATGTGGAGCCCCGACAGCGCGTGGATCGGCTTCACTGCGTATACTTCCTCGACCCCGCGTTTCTCACCATGCTCCTCACTCGTCAACACCGAGATCTTCCTGATCAAGGCCGACGGCTCGACCACCGCGACCCAGATCACCGATACCAACGGCACAAGTGTCGAAGTCTGGCCTCGCTGGGGCTGGTAGTCCGCAGAGTTGTCTCATGATTATGAAATCCGCTGCTTTAGGGGGCGCCGCACTGTTCGCGGCGTTTTCGATCGTTCAGGGCTGGTCTCTTTAGCTTTAGCTGAGAATCGACGGGAGAAACCGAAGCTCTTCCTCGATCTCCTCCGGCATGCACACGCTTTCAGCAATCTCCGCGCGCAGCAAGCGCCGGTACCTTCGCCGAAATCGGTGAACCGACATGCGCAACGCTCCGGCAGAGACATCCATTTGCTCCGCCACTGTTTCATAACGAGCCGACTCAAACCCGAACGTCGCCATGGGCATTATACTGGGCACCGCCTAACGGATCGTATCGCGGCCTATCCAGCCGGATAGTCCTGCAAATGGGAAAAGGGTTCTGGTTCCCCTCGCATCCGTTGGATTGCCGAATAAGTTGCTCATTCTACGAAATTCCCCAACAGGGCGCTAGTGCGGTTAAGAAATTCCCCAACGGCGCGGCATGTGCACACGACGAACCATTTGCGAATTCGACAGTGCGTCGAGCTCAATTTTCACGAGCAACACCTCTATCCCTCAGGCACGAGCATGCAGGCGCACCGCAACGACGATCGGACCCACATAGACGTTCATGGCGAATAAACAGGCCGTCACGAGTGACAAAGTTTACGGATTACTTCAGTAGATCATGGGAGCGATCCGAGAGCATGGGGAGTCGAAAGGAGGCACTATGTCACACCATTTCCTTGCAAGTCTTATCGTTGCCTTGAGCCGGAAGGAGAGCGGCATGAAGACGTTCATCGTCATGCTGCTCGCAATTGCAGCCATGCTCCCGGGCCAGGCGTCGGCTCAGGGGTCCCTTGAAATGATTGCCTTCGAAGGCAACGCGTACTGCGCGAGTGACCCCTCTTTATGCGTTTTGGTGCTGCGAGCTGTAGATGGATCGAAGAATGCCTCCGTCGGCGATGCGTTCGAACCGGCCTGGTCTCCGGACGGATCCAGGATCGCGTTCGTCAGATACAGCCAACGTGGACTGTTTGTGCTCAACCTGGGCGACTGGTCATTCGCGAGTGTCCATAATAGCGGCTGGTCGCCAGTGTGGTCGGTGGCAAGTTTGAATTTCGGAACATTGCGGCATTAACTGGCATGGTGAACAAAGCAACAAGAAACCGAAAGAGTTCGCTCATAAGTTTTAGTCACCCCAGATTTCTTTCGCGAGGAAGTTCTGCCGGCTTCTCTCGTGTTGGAGGTTAGGCCAATGCGTAGGTCCACGTTGTTGCTTGCTCTTCTGCTTTGCTTCTTTGGCGGCAATGTTATTGCCCAACCCGGAGTTGGCGGCGTCGTTCAGGATGCTTCCCAGGCGGTGGCGCCGGGCGTCACGATCACGTTGACCAATACCGGCACCGGAATCACAAGCACGCAGATCACGAACGGGAGCGGCGCCTACAACTTTCCGAGTGTTCCGGCGGGGATCTATTCGGTCACCGCGTCGCTGCCGGGTTTCAAGACTTCCGTGACAAGCGGTGTTCAGGTCAGTCTCGCCCCAGTAAGGGTGAACGTTACGCTCGAGGTCGGACCGCTGGAGTCGAGGGTTGAAGTCCTCGCGCCGGCGGACAACCTGCTGAGCGAAGCTTCGGCATCGGTCGGCGTTGTGCTTACGCAGCAGCGGGTGACCGATCTTCCACTGGTCGGGCAGAATGCACTCGACCTTCTCTCGGTGTTGCCGGGCTTCCGAGAAAGCTCCTTTGCCGACTTTTTTGGCAATGGCTATGCATTCTCCGATTCACTGAACGACGGATACACCAAGGTTGGCGGCCTGAGTCTGGATTACGTCAACACGACCATCAATGGACTCAGCACAGTCAGTACAAGAGACGCCCCGTCAAGTTGGGGCCGCCAGGTTCTGACGAGCAATGTGATTAATCCCGATCTCGTCGCCGGAATCCGTCTTGTCCTCTCTCCTGTTGACGCCGAACTCGGACGCGGCAACTCCCAGGTGCAGATTGAGACGCGTTCGGGCACGAACAAGTATGCGGGAAGCCTGGTGTGGAACGTCCAGAACTCGGCGCTTAACGCGAATTCATGGGAAAACAAGCGGACCCCTACGCCGACCGAGCCGGAGTGGTACAACCTCCATCAGATCACGGCCAGTTACGGCGGCCCGATCATTCGGAACAAGACATTTTTCTTTGTTCTGTATGACACGCAGATGGTCAACCGCCGCCGTTTGTTCGCGGCCCCGGTGCTCACGGACTCGGCGCGGCAGGGAATCTGGCGGTACTGGGAGGGATGGAATCCCGGCAATGCCGAAGCGCCGCAGCCTGCATCCTTTGTCGCACCAAACGTGCAGCCGAACGGGACGGCACCCTCCGTGGATTTTCACGGCAATCCTATCGCACCGCTGTTCAATCCCACCGGGGGCCCCTACACGCTTGGTGGTCTGCGCTGCTTGAGCGTATTTGGTACCGTGAAGGTGGATGGGACCCCATTTACGCAGGCGGATTGTCCGGGTGGAACGGCTGTGATCCATGCAGGCCCATGGGATCCTTTTCGTACTACTGTGGATTCGACCGGCTATATCCGCAAGATCCTGGCACGCATGCCGAAGGCCAACTATTTTGGCGGCGTCGTGGGGGATGGCTTGAACACCGCCCTCTACCGGCGGACTCAAGGCAGAAAGGGTTCCGGACTTTACAATTTCAACGCTCAAGCTGGAGTCGTTGGCTCGACACTCGACTATAACAACCGGGGCCAAATCAACCTTAGACTCGATCACAACATTACGGCCAACCACCGCGTCAGTGTGAGCTGGACTTATGAAAAATCTCCCGGCGAGGATTTGCTGGCAATCTGGGACGGCGTTCTGAATGGCAATCAATCGCGGCGGGCGCGCTTCCTCACGGTCAACGCGACATCAACGCTGTCACCGAGGTTGGTGAATGAAGCCCGCTTCGGGATGAATAGCACCCGCCAGTTTCAATCCCCGGCGTGGACCAACGTCGATCATCCGGATATTCGGGACGCGGCCCAGCAGTTCATTCTGTATGGAGGGACGAACGCCACAAACGGCAAGAAATATCCGGTCCTTTACAATCCGGGCACGAACTGGAACGGATTCATGAATCTCTTCTCAATCGACATTGCCAGTTATAACCCTCTTTACAATTATGCGGACACCGTTCGCTGGACAACCGGAAAACACTCGTTCAGCTTCGGCGGCGAGTACCGCCGCCCCTCCACGGCCGGCTACAGCGATTTTTTTCCCTACAGTCAAGCCTCCCCCGGAAACGCCGGAGGCACGGCCACGCCGCTGTTTTTCACCAACAACAATGTCACCAACGGGACTGCTTTCCTGCCGGGGTTTCTGGCAACCAGCCGAGGCAACTCGGGCGCTTTGCTGAGCACCCTCTATGGCGCGATCAACGCGCCAAACACCTACTACTGGATCGACGGGCAGGCGGATCTGAAGGCTGGAAGGTGGCAGGACCTAACGACCGGCGAAAACAGGATTCGGAATAACGACCCTTACGGGCATCAGACCTTTTCTCAGATTTCGAATGAGTGGAACTTCTTCATTAAGGATGACTACAAACTGAACAGCCGCCTTACCCTGAACCTCGGTGTTCGGTACGATTTCATAGGCTCCCCGTACCTTACAAACGGCCTCACCAATCGGATTGACGGCGGCGGCCTCGGGTTGTTCGGGGCTGGCCGTCCCGTGAATGGAGATCCCTTTAGCACGTGGTTGACGCCCGGAAACCTGTTCCTGGCAGGGTACGGGTCCACAGCCGCGAATCCGTTGCAATGCGTGCAGGGAGTCGTCAACCCTAACGGGCTTCCGGTTTCGAACTGCAACCCTGACTTGACTTCGAAATTCATATTTGTGGGTCCGAAGACCGACCATCCGGATCAGACGTTTGTGCCGGAGTCTGGACGTTTCAGCCCTGCGATTGGTTTCTCCTGGCAGGTGCCGTGGTTTGGAGACACAACCACGGTGCGCGGCGGATTCCAGCGGACCCGTGGTCAGGCGGGGCCCTATTTCGATGGTGGGCTCCAGGGCTATCTCGATGGGACAACCTCAGGTGTGAACACCAGCGACCCCGCATGGACGGCGATCTTCGCAAACCGTGCAGCCAACCTCACCGATCTGGCGCTTGCGGTTCCTGCCAAACCGTCCCGCCTGCCCAGTGACAGAGTGTTTCGTGTCGGCTCCCGGAGTTATGCTTCTGGCATCGATTATGCACATTACGACCCACACTACTCGTTACCATTTACGGACAACTGGACCCTAGCGGTCCAGCACAGTCTGCGGCGGAACATGACGCTGGAAATCCGCACGGTCAATACGTTCGGCAGGAATCTGGGAGGCGCCGGCGTCACTCGGGCTTACGCCGGCGCTAACAACGATCTCAATACTGTCAACGTGTATCACAATCCGGAACTCTTCAATGCGCTGGAGGTGACACGCGCTGGTGGAAACGACCCGTTGTTCGACCAGATGCTGATGGGGATGAATCTCAACATCGGGGTGGCGGGATATGGAGCCGTGGGAACGTGTGTGCCCGCCGGATCGCCCAATTGCGTCCTGCAGCGCGGCTCGGCGCATCTCCGAAAGTCGGGGGCGTTCGCAGCCAACCTGGCCAACGGGAATTACGCGGAGGTCGTTCAACAACTCCTCGACCAAGGGACGACGGGACCTGGTGGCTTGCAGGCGCTGCCCATCGACCCCGCCACCGGCGCCACGCTGGTGACTTCCCAGAGGGCGCTCCGCAACGGTTGCGATCGCATTGCGAACAATCTGACCGGCGGTTTCACCAACCCGGATACCGGTCTCGAAATTCTTCCGCGCTGCTTTCCGGAGAACTACCTGCTTGCCAATCCCCAGTTCCGCAGAGCCCAGTATGCCAAGAACGTGGGTTACAGCAACTACAACTCCCTTGAGGTGCAATTCACAATGCAGCCGACGGACGGACTGAGCCTCACGGCTACCTACGGCTTTAGCAAACAGATGATTCAGCCAGGCAGCGAATTTACCGATCCATTGAACCCGTCATTGGACTATCACAAGGATCTCCACAGCGGCCCCCACGACTTCCGCACCAACGGAACGTTCGAGTTGCCCATCGGGCCCAATAAGCTCCTGTTGGCCGGAAGCTCCGGTTGGCTGGCGCGCGCCGTGGAACGCTGGCAGATGGGTTTCATTTACAACTGGTCTTCCGGCGCCCCGCGGAGCTTTCTCACGGGAATCAACCATCTGTACGCCAACGGCCGGCCGAACATCGTGGGCCCGTGGACCAATCCCAAGGGGGAGGTGACATGGGACGGACAATACGGACAGTACTTCAAAGACCACTTTGCGACTTATCAAGATCCACAGTGCCTCACGGTGACAACAGCGGACAACCTGCGCTCGAATTGCTCGTTAAAAGGGTTGGCGCGGGTCGTTCCTGAGGGGACACCGGGCTCGATCCTTCTGAGTAGCGGAAGTTATGGAATTCCGCTGTTGGAGAATCCCCGGCCCGGACAGCAAGGCAACCTCGGCCGCGCCACGATGAACACGTTCGGAAGGTGGAGCCTGGACGGAAACCTCGCCAAGACGTTCCAGATCAGTGAGTCCAAGTCGGTTCAGCTTCGCATCGATGCAATAAACATTTTCAACCATCCGACTCCTATAGATCCCACTGGTTTTGGCTTCAACAGCTTTAACGACAATTTCGGTCAGATCACGAGCAAGGGCGGAAGCCGCACCTTCCAGGCAAAGCTTCGGGTCAGTTTCTAACCGCCTAATCACGCCTGCATTTCTCGGCGTCATGCTCAGTGCCGGTGGCCTGCCGCGGCTGTCGCGCCGGGCGCCGCTTCCATCGCTTTCGCCAGACCGAAATCCACACTTTGGCCTTCCGGCGCGATCTTCACGTTCGCAGACGCCGGGACGAACGTGACAAAAACAACGGATTGCTTCAGTAGATCATGAGGGTGTTCCTTTATGGAGCCGAGGCGTAGACCTTGGTGACCGCCCTTGGGCCACGTTTAGCCTGAACCCTGAAAGCGCGGGGCCGAACCTTCAATACTGGTTGCGGCTTCAGCTGCACATGTTACGAATCTATTGCACCCACCGCTCTGACCGGCGGATGGAGGGAGTCATGAAGAAGCTGATCGTCATACTGCTCGCAGTCGCAGCAGCCGCGTTCCCAAGCCAGGCGGCGGCTCAAGAGTCCAACGAAAGGATCGCCTTTGATTTCTGCGGGATTGATTTCACGGGGGATTTTTTCTTATGTCAGGTGTACCTGGTGTCACCAGACGGATCGAAGGGCGCCTTCGTAGGCGATGGCAAAGATCCAGCCTGGTCTCCGGACGGATCCAGGATCTTTTTCAAAGGGTACGACCCACAGCAAGGGACATCAACTGGGCTGTTTATGCTCAACCTTGGGGATTGGTCGATCGCGAGTTTCCCTAACGGGGGCGAACCAGCGCGGTCCCCGGATGGCCTAAAGCTCGCGTTTTCGAAAGACGGAGAACTCTACGTCATGAACGCCGATGGATCGAACGTCGTGCAACTGACCAATAACGTGGGGTACCGGTCTACCCGCATGGTCACGTGACAGCGGCACGATCGCATTCGACTGCCAGGTCGAAAGCGGCCGGGACATCTGTGCAATCAACGCCAACGGCACGGGCTTCCGCCGGCTCACGTTCGATCCCGCATTGGACTCCGGCGCCAACTACTCAGCTGATGGCGTCACGATCACCTTTGTGACCGCGCGCTACGGCGGGTATCAGATCGCGGTCATGAGTCTGGACGGCTCCGGAGTCAGTCCGGTGGCCGACGGTGTCCTCGGGATCGTCCGAACATCGTCGCCGGACGGCACCCGAGTCGTCTTCGTCGTGCCGTTTGAAGGAGGTTGCGACGCAAACCGAACTTGTCCTGACAGCATTTACGTCATGAACCGGGACGGCACGGACGCACGTCTGATCACATACGGCGATAATCCCACGTGGGCATTGTCGCTGCATCCCGTCGCCTTGTTCGTGTTGCAAGGGTGCAATGGACTGGACTGCGCCTTTGACGGTTCCGGCTCCTGGGGTGGCAACGGCTCGCTGCGCTACACGTGGGGGTTCGGCGATGGGACGCCTCCTGTGACGGAATTCGGCCCAACAGTGACCCATACTTATGCTGCCAGCGGGAGGTACAGGGTCACGCTCACGGTCAAGGATAACGCCGACGTCACTGGCACACAAAGTCAAGATCTCGACGTTGCCAACAATCTCTGGCCCACCGCCAGGTTTACATACGCGTGCAATGGATCGCAATGCAACTTCGATGGGGCCACCTCGTCAGATCCCGATGGGTCGATCGCGACCTACCACTGGAACTTTGGCGACGGAGAGGGTGCGACTGGTCTAACGGTGACTCATACATATTCCGCGGCCGGCCCGGTCACTGTCACCCTAACCGTGTTTGATAATGGGGGCGCTAGGGGCAGTCAACAGCAAGTCGTCAACTTCGTTTCTAATAAGCCACCGGTTGCGTCGTTCACGAAGGCGTGCACAGCACTAACGTGCACTTTCAATGGGTCGAGCTCCTCAGATCCCGATGGGTCGATCGCGGCCTACTTCTGGAACTTTGGCGACGGAGAGAGTGCGACTGGTCCAACGGCGACTCATACATATTCCGCGGCTGGTACGTTCACCGTGACCCTCACCGTGACGGACAATGGCGGCGTCACGGGCAGTCAACAGCAAGCCGTCACCGTCGTCGTGAATAACCCGCCGGTTGCGTCGTTCACGCCGCCATCGTGCGCAGTACTCATACCGTGCACATTCGATGGGTCGAGCTCCAAGGATCCCGATGGGTCGATCGTGTGTTACGAGTGGAACTTTGGCGATGGCACGCCAAGAGGTGTGACGGCGAAGACGAGTCACACGTACGCGGCAGCGGTCTCTTATACGGTGAGCTTGACCGTTACGGACAACGCCGGCGCGTCCGGTTTCCAAGACGGCAATGTGACGGTCAGTCCGACGATGCACATCAGTGCCCTGGATCCCGCGGCAACGAGCCAGCAGAACACCTGGAAGGCCGTCGTGACGATCACGGTCCAGGACAATAACGGCAGCCCTGTCGAGGGTGCGACCGTGAGCGGCTCATGGGACGACGCAACAGTGTTGTCGTGCACCACCGGCGGCAACGGCCAGTGCCTCGTCTCAAAATCCGGGATTCCCAAAAGGATCCGAAGCATCACGTTCACCGTCAACAACGTGATGAAACTTACGTATGTCTACAACTTGGGCGACAACAAGGTGACCAGGGTCACAGTGAGAAACAATTAGCAAGGGATCCGCCTTTTTCACCTTGACGTCCAAAAAGTACCGAATGCTGACCGGCGAAAGCTGTCGGCTGAAAGCCGTCCGGCGGCTAACATCCGCTATCCGCTCGTCTGAAATTCGCAAAGCTCATCGGTCTGAAGTCGATAAACGAAAGGAGAAAACGTGAAAAAATTGCTTGTTCGCGGTCGGCTGAATACTTCCACTGCGCTCCCGTCCAGACGCGCGACTCGTGCATTTGTAATCGCGTGCGCGCTCGCAGTCCTTGCGCTTACCGCGGGGAGGCGGTTCAGGGCATCGAACCCTCGCCGGCTCTGACCTCACCCCATTGGTTGGGCCTCAAGTCCAAATCTCCTCGAATCCCGCCGACCAACCGGGCGTCACGATCAATCCGGGAGGTATTGTCTTGCGCCGTAATTCGATTGCTTATCCGCCCGAGGCCAGGCAAAAACGAATTGAAGGCGCCGTATTCGCGGAATTGACGCTCAGTCCCAATGGGGAGGTCGCCGACGCGCACCTGATTTCCGGCCCCGACGAATTGCGCTAGGGAGTGCTGCACTCGGTGCTGCAGTGGCTGCTATGCGGTGGGGAATGCGCCATCCCCCACCGGGGTGAGCGTGGACTTCCGGCTGCCGCGGGGCGGCGAACCGGAACCTAAAAAGCGTTGGGAACTGTGTTGACGCCAGGTTCCCCGCGTATAGAGCGTCCTGTACTTCCTCACACGTCAGCGTAATACCCTTAAGCGTTCGGAAGCGTACCTCGGTTTGTAGATTTCGGTAACGTGTTCGGGCCGAAAGGCCAGTGGCGTCGCGGCCAATTTGTTCGAGTGCATCCGCCACCAGACTTGCGGTTCTCCACGTGCATAGCGTCATCCTCTTTTTTCTCTGCACTCCTACTTTACTCACGGCTAAAAACCCGGGAATCCCCACTATTTCTTCACGAGGCGTTTCAGTTCTTCAAACCAGTTGAGGGTGACGCGGATCTCCGGATGGGAGGGTTCGCCCGAAGTGTCATCGGATGCGAGGAAGACGGCCACAAACTGTTTGCCGTCCGGAGTGATGTCATAGGCCCGTGTGTCATCACCCATGAGCATCCGTTCAACGAGGGGAGTCGGATTACTAAATGCAAAACCGGCCTGAGTGCGGACATTTACGGAAATCAGCCGATATAAGCTGCTCGTCCACGTCCCGGCTTGAGGCCGATATGTTCCGGTTTGAGCTTCCAGATAAAAGAGCTTTTTTCCATCCGGGGACCACAGCGGCGATGTTCCACCGTTCGTGGTGATCTGGTACTTGGCGCCGGTTGGCGGAAACGGCTGCACGTAAATCTGTTCTCGCTTCGATTCGTCAGATGCATATGCGATCCAACGCCCGTCCGGCGAGAAGCTACCGCGCCATTCTAAGCTCCCTTTCGCTTCGATGAGGGGCTGCGGTTTCCGCCCGCCATCCAGAGGGAGCATCCAGATATCGCGGCTACCGCTGTCGTCAGTGAATGCGAGGTTTTTCCCGTCTTCCGACAGAGACGTTGCCACGATTGTTGCTTCTTTGGGTTCAGTAAGTCTCTCAGCCGATCCATTGCCGTCCGCGCGTTGCCAGTAGAGCGCACGACCGCCGTCGCGATTGGAGGTGTAGATGATTCGCTGGCCGTCGCGAGTCCAGATCGGGAAGCTGGCGCCATCGAATGTCAAGCGGCGTGGAGACGCGGCGCCGGAGAGATCGTAGATCCAGAGGTTTTTGTTTCCGCTTTCGACGACTGCAGCCACAAGTTGCTTGCCGTCCGGAGAGATGCGCGGATTCGAGTAGAGCCCCGCCGGAAACGGCAAGAACTTCTTCGCTCCCACACCATCCGTGATGGCGAGACTGGTGATGGGGAGTTGCTGGCTGCCAACGAAGTAAACCATCGAGCCGTCATTCGAGAAACTGAAGAAAGCGGCGGCCGTGGCGGCGGCCCCTGCTCGCATGACGTTCTCCTGGATCGGAACCGGAGCGCCAGCGCGTTTGAGATGCTTCTCATCGAACGGAATCGCCAGAAGATTCGAACCCAACGCATAGACGATATGGCCGGTGGGCACATAGCGCGCGTCGCTCCCGCCGTCGATCACGACTTTGCGCTCGCCCGATTTCAAAGATTGAACGACGATCTGTGCCTGATCCCAGCGTGTCGGCCCTAGGCCTTTCGTCAGGGTGAACAAAATATGTTCACCGTCGGGAAGCATCTGCGGTCCATGAGCCACTTCGCCCTTTTCACCTTTGACGATGGTTTCCGCCCTTCCGCCATTCGCAGAAACGCGCACGATTCCCTCAATGCCCTGGCCTATAACGATGCGGTCGTCCGGTCCCCAGTTCGCTCCGAACGGGTGTGAGGCGTCGGCGATATTGACGGACGCACCGCCTGTGACAGCGATCTTCTTCAGCTTGCCTTCAGGATAAACATAAAAGCCGATCCAGCGGCCGTCCGGTGAGAAAAAGGGCGTGTCCACGTCCTGGTCTGTCCCCTGGATCGGGCGTGCTTCAACCTCCGCTATTTTCCGGAGATAAAGCTGATTATTCGCCACATACACAATACTTCCGCCGTCGGGTGACAACGCGATATTGTGACGGCCTGAGCGCGTCAATTGCTGGCTCTCGGGGAGCACAAAGGAGAAGCGCGCGACGGAGGCGGCTGGCGCCGGACGTCGATTCCACGCGATCCCCGCTGTGATTGCGACAGCCAGGATACCGGTGACCACAAGCGGAATGGCGCGCCG
>Ga0137379_10004428_pt1 | contig 13215 bp, 12 predicted proteins | sample SagtaG_18_FD_104812 | JGI IMG/M metagenome (GOLD analysis project Ga0137379, IMG submission 104812) | Vadose zone soil microbial communities from Sagehorn Ranch, Mendocino, California, USA - Sage2_L_80_16 metaG | ecosystem: Environmental > Terrestrial > Soil > Vadose zone | place: USA...
ACGGTCGATACCGCGACCTCGATGCCAAGCTTGGCGAGTTCATTGCGGATGCGCGGAGCGCCCCACGTCACGTTCGACCTCGACATCTTGCGGATCAGTCCGACGAGCTCGCGGCCCAGCGCAGGCCGACCCACGCGGCCGGCCCGACTCCTGCGAGTCCAGAAGCGCTTAAACCCCTCGCGATGCTACCGGACCACTGTGGCCGGCCGGACGATCGCCAGGGCGTACCGCCACGCCTCCCAGCGACGGGCCAGGACCACCCAGAGAGCGCGATCCCAGCTCCTGAACCGAGGGCGCCGACCGCCGAGAGCACGAGTCAGCACTCCGATCTGGTGGCGGAGGGCGAGGTTCTCCAGCGCGAGCTCACGCTTCGTCCGAAACGATGACCTGGCGGCCCTGAAGATGATCCGAATCAAGCTCCACACCCCTCGGACCCTACCCACGCAAGACTATGCGGCTCAACTGATTTCGTGCGGATGAGGTTTTCGGCAGGCACAGTCTCGCGCTCGTGCTTCAGGTAGGCGACGCGCCGGACGCGCGCTCGTGGACCGCGCCCGAGACGGCCCAACCTGCGGCCGCCGCCAGCGTGCCCCACAACGCGCCCGCCGCGACGTCGCTCGGCCAGTGCACCCCGAGGTAGACCCGCGAGAGGGACACGGCCAGCGCGACCGCGAAGACCAGCGGCGCGAGCCTCGGCCGCGCCAGGAGCACCACCCAGGCGAGCGCGAACATGTTCGCTGCGTGAAGGCTCGGGAGAGACGGCCCGTTCGCGGCAGGCGCGAGCCAGCGGAACGTCCCGGTCGGGAGCGCATAGCAGGGGCGCATGCGGGCGAAGATGGGCCGGACCAGGTGGGACCCGGCGAAGTCGCTCACCAGGATCGCCACCGCCAGCGCGAGGAGCGGGCGGAAGGATCGGCGCCCGAACGCGGCGAGGAGCCAGGCGGCGAGGAGCAGCCCGAAGCCGATGCCAAAGGCGTGCGTCGACAGCGCGCGCATGGTCGCATCGAGCCATGGGCCGCCGTCGCGGTTCACGAGCTGGAACAGGCGCAGGTCGAGCGGAAGATGGAAGTCCGTCAGGGTCATTCCGTCGTCGAAGTTCATAGCACGCAGCGGGGCGCACCCTCTCATGGCGGTGGCTGCACGGCCAGGCGTGCTCTAGCTTCGCCGAAGAGTTGCCCCCCAGGCAGAGCGAGCCTGCGAGGGGAGTGCGCCGGAGGTCGGTCGTGACATCCCAGACGAGCAACAAGACGCCCAGGCCCGAGCCGGGGCCTCGGAAGGACCCGCTGCTGTGGGTTCGCGAGCGCCTGTCCGAGCTGCGCACGCTGCGGGCGACGCCTGTGCTGAAGATCCCGCGCCGGCAGAAGCTCCCGCCACCGAAGCTGAGCTGGTACTCCGCCTTCTGGGGAGCCCGCCTGGCGGTCCGCGCGGGCATCCCGCTCGAAGACTTCCTGAAGCACCGCCTCTCGCAGCATCTCGCCGCACTGCCGGTACCTCCTTCGCGGTTGCCCATCGCGATCGCCGTGGAAGAGGGCGGCGTCATCGCCACGAGGAGCTCCCCCGCGCCCGGCCAGCGGGCGCCCTGGCTCGAATCGTTCCTGCGCGCCGAAGGCCCGGCCGCCCTCGGCCCCGAGATCCAGCTCGCCCAGGCGGACGCCGCCCGGCTGGCCGGTCGTATCGAGGCCCAGCGCAAGCGCGTCGACGAGGTGACCCGCGAGCTGGAGGACGCCACGCGCGGAACCGAGGTGGCCGACCCGGCCGACGAGGCGCAGGCTCAGCAGATGGGACGCCCGCAGATCCCGCTCCCGCTCGGGCTCGGCTTGCAGCTCTTCGCGCTGGCGCTGGTCCTCGCCGAGACCTGGCAGCTCGCCATCCCGTGCCTGGAGGGGACCGGGATCCGGACCTCCGACCTCGCCGGGGAGCTGCTCCGGGCTCCGATGGGACTCGTGCTGGGCAGCCTCTTCGCCCTGGGCGCCTCGGCCAGCCTCTTCCTCTTCGCGAACCTGGCGCTTTGCCGCGGGCTCGAGCTGTTCCAGGCCCAGCCCGAGCCGCGCCGCCGGCTCTGGACCGCGCTCGCCGCCGCCGCCGCCGCGCTGCTCGCCGCCGCAATGGCCTGGTCCATCGCAGGCATGCGACCCGGCGCGACTCACCCGATCGACCTCGCCTATGCCCGCTCGACGCTCTTCCTCATCGCGCTCGCGATCCCGGCCGCCACCGCGTGGATGCTACGCGTGGCTCGCGACCTCGACGCCGCACGCGCGGAGGCGTTGGTGGAGGCGCGGGCATGGGATCACGAGCACTACAGGTCCTTCGCCGAGCTCTCCCGCCGCGCCACCGCGCTGGGCGAGGAGGAGCATCGGCTGGCTCGCCTCGAGGCGGACCGCGCCACCGCCATCCGCCACCTGGGTGCGCTGCAGCAGCGCGGGATGGCCGCCCAGCGCCTGGCCGCCGACGCCGCCGATCAGGACGAGCAGGAGCTGGGGCGCGTCGGCCAGTCCATCGCCGCCGCGCTGGAGCTCGACCGCTACGAGTACGTCCGGCAGACGACCGTCCGCGGCGGTCGGGTCGAAAGCCGCGCGCGGGTCTCCGCGCCCGCTGGCACTGCTACGCCGGCGCATGGCGAGCAAAAGGCAATGCACAACCTCGGGCTCGCCGGCTGACGGCGGGGGACAAGCCCCCGCCCTACGATCAGCGTCACAGCGTCCTGCGGTCCACCACGTCGCCGGCGATGCCCACCGTCGCCACCTCGAACGGCGCCGCGTGGCCCGAGGCCGTGAGCGCCTGCCGCGCGGCGGCGGCGATCCCGTTGCAGCAGGGGACCTCCATCTTCACGACCAGCACGCTCCTCGGGGCGGCGCGGCGGAAGATCTCGGTCAGCTTCTCCGCGTAGGCGGCGAGGTCGTCGAGCTTCGGGCAGCCCACCAGCACGCGCCGTCCATCCAGGAACTCCTCGTGGAAGCGAGCGTAGGCGAACGGAACGCAGTCGGCGGCGAGGAGCAGATCGGCGCCGCGCAGGTACGGGGCGACGGGCGAGACGAGGTGGAGCTGGACCGGCCACTGCCCGAGGCGGCTCCCGCCCTGCGGCACCAGCGGAGGCGGAACCTCCGAGACCACCGACAGCCGTGGGCGCCGCGCCTGATCAGGCGGGGGCGGGACCGGCGCGAGCGAGCGAGGGCGCGAGCCGGGGCAGCCCCCCGATGGCGACGGGTTGGGAGCGATCGTGAGCGGAGCGCGCGCGGGCGGCGGCGGGACGGCCTTCTTCGCGTGCTCGGCGTCGACCGCCGCTTCGTCGAAGGCGGGCGCTTCGCGCCGCGTCACCTGGAGCGCTCCCCGCGGGCACTCGCCCAGGCAGGCGCCGAGGCCGTCGCACAGCACGTCGGCCTTCAGCTTGACCTTGCCGCCTTCGAGGTAGAGCGCACCCTCGGCGCAGGAGGGGATGCACTTCCCGCAGCCGTCGCACTTCGCCTCATCGATCTCGACGATCTCTCGAAACATCGACCTCCTTGTGCCACATCCGGGGGTACAGATCGAGCGCCCAGCGACCTGAGCGGCGGGGGATGAACCCCCGCCCTACGAATGCAACGAAGTAGGGCGGATCGCGTCGACCGCGAGGCGCATCTCGGCCACCAACCCCCGCCCTACGAATGCAACGAAGTAGGGCGGATCGCGTCGACCGCGAGGCGCATCTCGGCCACCAACCCGAATACAACGAAGTAGGGCGGGGGCTTGTCCCCCGCCGACCCATTCGGGCTTCAGGTGAGCGGGAGCCGCACCACGGCGGTCGTCCCACCGCCCGGACTGCTGTCGAACGTGAGCGTGCCGCCGAACGCAGTCACGATGCCGTGGCAGACCGAGAGGCCGAGCCCGGCGCGCTCGTGGCGGTGGCTCGTGACGAACGGTTCGAAGACGCGCTCGCCGAGGTCTTCCGCGATCCCGAGGCCCGTGCCCCAGACCACCACCCGCACCTCGCCCTCACCGCCGTGCAGCGTCACGCGGATCTGGTGCGCCTCGGGGCTGCCGTCCTCCGGGAGCGCCTGGACCGCGTTCGCGAGGAGGGCGGCGAAGAGCTCGACGAGCAGGGACTCGCTGCCGCGCATGGTGACGCCCTCGGCGAGCTCCAGGACGACCCGCCCGCGCCCGCGGAGGTCCTGCTCGGTGAGGCTCGCCGCCGACCGCACCACCTCCGCCAGGTCGACCTCGCGCAGGAGCGGCGCCTTCGGCCGGCCGAAGCTCTGCAGCGAGCGCACGATCCGGCCGACCCGGAGCGCCGCCGCGCGCGCCTCTTCGAGGGCCGCGCGCGCCTCGCCCAGGTCCGTCTCCGGCAGGGTGGGGAGGAGCCGATCGTGCTCCGACTCGACGAAAGAGAGCCCCGCCACGACGCAGGCGAGCGGGTTGTTCACCTCTTGGGCGATCCCGGCTGCGAGCGTTCCGAGCGCGGCGAGCCGCTCGGCGGCGCGCAGTCGCGCCTCGACGGCGCGGCGATCGGTGAGGTCCTCCAGCACTGCCACCGCGCCTCGCACGATCCCGCCGCTCGTCATCGGGCGCAGGCGCGCTGCGATGTGGCGGCGCCCGCCGGCGCTCTCCACCTCGGCCTCCAGCCCCGCCTCGGTGGCGCCGGCCAGGACGCGCTCGGCCGCCGGCGCAAGCCACGGCAGGGCGCGCGCCAGCGACCGGCCCCTGCGCGCCGCGAGGGCGGCCGCGCGGCCGAGGAGCGCCTCCGCCGCGCCGTTCATGCGGGTGAGGTGCCCGTCGGCGTCGACGAGCAGCGTCGGCTCGGGCAGGCTCGCGAAGGCGAGGTCGTAGGGATGTGCTGCGGCGGTCTGCATGGGCGGCGTGACTTTCTCCCCGCCACGTTCCTGACGCACACCGCGTGCCGCGTCCAGCCGCGGATGTCCCTCGCCTGGGGGATAGCAAGTACCAGAGTCCATGCGGGAGCTTAGCTAGCACGCTCTCCGCGAGAGCGGCGGTCACCAGCGCGAGGTCATCTTCTACCCGGTGGGTCGACAAAAAGGTCGAGCCGACCCCCGCGCGCCGCCTGCTCCTGCGGCAGGAGCGCAGCGAGCAGCACGCGATGGACCGGCACCTCCACCCGAGCCTCGCTGCCGAGCCGCACCACCGCGCCGGGCTGATCGAGCAGCTCCGACGGACGGCCTGCCACGATGTCGCGGTGCATGGAGGCGGTCGACGTGGGGGCGACTCCATCGATGAGGCGCAGCGCCTTCTCCACCGCGTCGCCGGGAAGCCGCACCTTGCGCGCCCGCGCCACGGCCGCCACCTCCTCCATCGTCGCCCGCAAGAGGGCGCGCGTCGGCTCGAGCGAACGCACGACGCCCACCGGCGCGCGGCTGACCGCGCCCACGGTGCCGAACGCGTCGATGAAGAGGAACTTCTCCCACAGGGCCGCCTCGATGTCGGGCGCCAGCACGGCGTCGATCTTCGCGGCGCGGAGCATCTCGGCGAGCCGCTCCAGGCGCCCGCTGCTGCCGCCCGCACGTTCACCCATGGTGATGCGCAGGGACTCGCCCGCGTGCTTCACCACCCCTGGCGCCTCGACCCACGCGAAGAGGTGGCACAGCCCGCCCACCACGCGCGCCTCGCCGAGCGATCGCGCCAGCGCGGGCGCCGCCTCGACGCCGTTCTCGAGCGGCAGGGCGAAGCCGTCCGGCTTGCAGAGCGCCGCGAGGCTGGGGGCGACCTCGCGCACCTGCCAGCCCTTCACCGCCACCAGCACCACGTCGGCAGGGGCGAGCGCGCTCGGGTCCTCGGCAGCCTCCACCTGCGGCAGCTGGAAGCTGCCGCGCGGGCTGTCCACCCGCAGTCCCCGCTCGCGCAGCGCTGCGAGCTGCGCGCCGCGCGCCACGAACGCCACCTCGACGCCGGCGTGGGCGAGGAGCCCGCCCACGAGACCGCCCACTCCGCCCGCTCCCACCACGGCGATGCGCATGCGGTGGTTTACGATCCACGCGCGCGCGGCGCAACCGGCGCGATTGCACCGCTGCCGCCGGCTGATTACGAACCGCCGGTCCATGAGCTCCCGCACCGGCGCCGATCCTCGCCCCGACACCGCCGGTGAAGCGGACCCCGCCCGGGGCGGCGCGATCGTCGAGCTCGAGCAGGCCGGACGCGCCTTCGGCGCGTTCCGCGCCCTGTCGGCGGTGACGCTGACGATCCGCCCTGGCGAGCGGGTGGCGGTGCTGGGGCCGAGCGGGGCCGGCAAGTCCACCCTGCTCCGGCTCGTCAACACCTCGCTCCCGCCCAGCGAAGGCCGCGTGCGCGTGCTGGGGGAGGCGCTCGACGGGCTCGGCCCGCGCCGCCTCCGCGCGCTGCGCGCCCGCATCGGCACCATCTACCAGCAGCTCCAGCTCGTGCCGCAGGCGAGCGTGCTCGAGAACGTGCTCATGGGGCGGCTCGGGCGCCGTTCGGCGCTCTCGGTCGCGCTGGGGGCGCTGCGGCGGCGCGAGCGCCAGGAGGTGGCGGAGGTGCTCGGCCGCGTCGGCATCGCCGCCAAGCTGGACGAGCGCGTCGACTGCCTCTCCGGCGGCGAGCAGCAGCGGGTGGCGGTGGCCCGCGTCCTGTACCAGGCGCCCGAGCTGGTGGTGGCCGACGAGCCCTTCTCCTCGGTCGACCCGGAGCGGACGCAGGCGGTGGTGGCGCTCCTCGTCGAGGCTTCGCGCGGCCGCGCGCTCGTCCTCAGCACGCACCAGCTCGAGCCCGTCCTGCCGCACTTCCCGCGCCTGATCGGCCTGCGCGATGGGCGGATCCTGTTCGATCGGCCGCGCGAGCAGGTGAGCCGCCTCGACCTCGCCCTCCTCTACCAGCCGGAGGGCGCCACCCGCTCTCCGGAGCCGCGTCGCGTGATCGCGGCCGGGCTCGCCGCGCGGGCGAGCGGGCTCCGGGTGGGTGCGTCGACGACGCCCGGCGAGCACATCCTGCCCGCCGCGGCGGCCGCGTTCGCTGCCACCGAGCCGTCGGTCCAGCTTCGTCTGACCGTGAAGGGCACCACCGAGGTGCTGGCCGAGCTCGCCGCCGGCCGCGTCGAGCTCGCCTTCGTCGGCGCGCGCACCGAGCACCCCGACCTCCATTTCGAGGACTTCGCCGAGGACGAGATCGTGCTCGTGGCAGCGGCCCGCTTCGGCGGGCTGCTCGAGCCGCTCGCCGCCTCGGCCGCGGCGCGGCTGCCGCGCGTGGACCGCGAGCCAGGCTCCGCCACCCGTGCCATCGTCGAGGCGCAGCTCGGCGCCATGGGCGTCGTGCTCGAGCCGGGCGCGGCCGTGCTGGAGGCGGGCAGCGTGGCGGCGCTGGTGGCGGCGGTCGCGGCGGGGATGGGGGTCGGGTTCGCCTCGCGCCGCTCGGTGGCGAGCGCCGTCGCCGAGGGGCGGGTGCGCGAGGTGCCCATCGAAGCGGTCCAGATCCCGCGCCGCTTCTTCGTCGCCTGGCGGCGCGAGGCCGCGCTGTCGGAGCCGGCCGCCCGCTTCCTCGCGCTGGCGCGCCGCGCCGCCGAGGGCGAGCGGCCGTGAGCCGCGACGTCCCACCGCCGCCGCGTCCCTGGCTCCTCTCCTGGCCCGGCCTCCTCCTGGCCGCGGCGCTGGCACTCGCCTGGCACGGATCGGGCGGGAGCCTGTCGGCGCTCGTCTCGGGCGAGGCGCGCGAGGCGGCCCGCGACTTCGCCGCCGGCTTCTGGCCGCCGGCCCACGATGTGGAGCTCTTGCGCGGCCTCCTCCGGCCGCTCCTCGAGACTTGCGCCATCGCGCTCCTCGGCATGGCACTGGCGCTCCTCCTCGGCGGGCCGCTCTCGCTCCTCGCCGCGAGCCCGCACGTCCTCGCCGCCTGCGGGGCGCGGGTCGGTCCGGGTCGGCGCGCCATCCACGCGCTCGCCCGCGGCGCGCTCGCCGTCATGCGGTCGGTGCCGGAGGTGGTGTGGGCGCTCCTCTTCGTCCGGGCGATCGGCCTGGGGCCGGTCGCGGGCGTGCTCGCCATCGGCATCGCCTACGGGGGCGTGGTGGGGAAGGTGTTTGCCGATCTCCTGGAGGGCGTGCCGCGCGGTGCGGCGGAGGCGCTCGGCGCCGCCGGGGCGCGGCCCTGGAGCGCCTTCGCCCTCGGCATCGTGCCGCCCGCGCGCCCGCTCCTCGTCTCCTACACGCTCTACCGCTTCGACTGCGCGCTGCGCGCCTCGGCGGTGCTGGGGCTCGTCGGGGCCGGCGGACTGGGCCAGCAGGTGGAGCTCTCGCTCAAGATGCTCCGCTACGACGAGGTGGCGACCTACGTGCTGGTGCTCTTCGCGCTGGTGGCGGTGGTGGACCTCGCCTCGGAGCAGCTCCGCCGCCGGGTGGCCGCGCGCGGCGCGCTCTTCCCCGCCTCGATGGGCGCGCTCGCGCGCCACCTCGCGGCCGCCCTCGCGCTCCTCTTCACGCTGGCGGGCGCAGCGTGGCTCCTCGACCTCTCCCCGAGGGCGCTCCTCACCCGCCGCGCGCTCGCCTCGATGGGCGCCTTCACCCGCGCGCTGTGGCCACCGGAGCTGTCGCGGGAGCTGCTGCGAGAGCTCTCCCCGGCGGTCCTGGAGACGCTGGCGGTGTCGGTGCTGGGGACCGCGTTCGCCGCGGCGGGGGGCCTCCTCCTCGCGTGGCTCGCGGCGCGGCCGCTCGACCGCGTGCCCGGCGAGGTGGACCGGGGCCTCGGCCGCACCGGGCGGGCGGGCGCCGCCCTCGCCGCCCGCGCCCTCATGAACCTGGCTCGCACCCTGCCCGAGCTCCTCTGGGCGCTCGCCCTCGTGCTGGCGGTCGGGCTCGGCCCCTTCGCCGGCGCGCTCGCGCTCGGGATCCACACCTCGGGCGTGCTGGGGCGGCTCTACTTCGAGGCGCTGGAGGAGGTGCCCACCGGCCCGCTGGCGGCGCTGCGTGCCGCGGGCGCCTCGCGCGCAGGCACGGCGCTCCTCGGGGTCCTGCCGCAGGTCTGGCCGCAGCTCGTCGCCTATACGCTCTACCGCTGGGAGGTGAACATCCGCGCCTCGGCCGTGCTGGGCGTGGTGGGGGCGGGCGGGATCGGCCGGGACCTCAAGCTCGCCCTCTCCTGGTTCGATCATCCGCGGGCGGCGACGCTCGTCCTCGTCATCCTCGCCCTGGTGCTCCTCGTCGACGCGGCGAGCGCATGGGTCCGCCGCCGCGTGCTGGCTGGCCCCGGCGGCGCGGCCGCCCCGGCCCGGCCCGCGGACGAGCGGGCGCTGGCGGCCTGATCCGCCGGACTCCCTCCCGGCGTCACGACCGCGCGTCGACGCTCACCCAGCGCTCCACGTCGACGCAGTAGATCCGGTTCGGCTTCATGCCGGCCGACGTGAAGCCGGCGAGCACGTGGCGCATGCCCTCCGGCTCGTCGTCGCCCGAGATCTCGCGGGCCGTCCCGGTGAACGTGAAGCCTTCCAGGCTGGCCGGGTCGAAGATGAGGTGAGTGGTGGCCTTGCTCTGCTGCAGGTTGAGGAAGGTCTTGTTCATGAAGACGTCGCCCTGGAAGAGCACGAGCCGGCCGTCCCTCACCTCGTGGTGGTAGATGAAGCGCGGCGCGATATTGGCGGCGTGCCCCACCGCCACCACCGCGAACGCGAGCTCGCGCGCCACCTCGGCCACGTCGGCATACGGGATCTGTTCGAAGAAGCTGGCCGTGGCCGGCCCGGGGTGGACCGTGTAGACGTGCTGCCCGTAGAGGACCGTGCCCCCCTCGCGCGGCCCGAAGAGTCGCTGCTCCGGCATGTTGCGACCGGCAGCGAAGGTCTTCACCTGGTATCCCTTGAACCAGCTCGCCTGGGTCAGGCTCAGGGCGACCCGGTCGCCCCGGCCTGGCACCCGCGGCAGAGCAGCGCCGATGACGACGTGCAGCGCGGTCTCGTCGGGGTCGGCTCCCACACCGGCGAGTCGACGCACACCCATCGCCGCAGGCTGCCCGGGCTCGGCCGTGGTGCCGAGGTAGGAGACGACCTTGGTCGAGCCGAACTGCGGCAACACCTCGGCTTCCTTCACCCTTCTCTCTTCCAGGAACTCGAGGACTTCGCTGAGTGGAGCGGGCATGGCGCCTCCTTCGTACGAACGCGCCTGAGCTGAGCAAGAATGGTGCGCGGGTCTACCTGATCAGCCCCGCGCTCTTCGCCGCCTCCTCGATGCGCAGGTAGTTCTCGGGCTTCGTCTGGATGAACTTCTTCGTCCGCTGCAGGTCGAGGATGGCCTTCTGCTCCGGGTTCGCCGGGTCGAGGGCGAGGAAGGCGGCCTCGAGCTTCTGCACGACCTGCGGGTCGAGGTCGCCGCGCACGGTCCAGTTGTAGTCGTAGAAGTCGGGCGTCGTGTAGAAGACCACCACCTTGGCGGGGTCGACCTTCTTCTCCTCGACGAGCTTGTTCCACACCGACTCGTTGAGCGCGCCGGCGTCCACCTTCCCCTGCTCGACCCACTTCGCGGTCGCGTCGTGCGCGCCGCTGAAGGCGAAGCGCGCCAGATCCTTCTTCGGATCGATCCCGGCCTGGAGGAGGTAGTAGCGCGGCATGAGGTGGCCGGAGGTGCTGCTCTCGGAGCCGAAGGCGAGCGTCTTCCCCTTCAGGTCGCCGAGCGATGCGAGGCCCGAGCCGGCGCGCGTGATGAACTTGGAGTGGAAGTGAGCGTCCTCCTCGCGCTGGACGAGCGGCACCGCGGTGCCGGTGCGGCGGCGCGCCTGCACGAAGGTGAAGCCCCCGTACCAGACGAGGTCCAGGTGCCCACCGGCGAGGCCCTCGACGGTGGCCGCGTAGTCGGTGACGGGGACGAACTTCACCTCCATCCCGAGCTGCTTCGCGAGGTAGTCGCCGAGCGGCTTGAACTTGCGCTGCAGCTCGGTCGGCGCCTCGTCCGGGATGGCCGAGACGTTCAGTACCTTCTTCTCGGCGGCGAGGGTGGGCGCCGCGGGCAGGATGGCGAGGGCGAGGGCGAGCGAGCGGAGCGTGTGGCCGTTCAAGGGAGGTCCTCCTCGAAAGGGGTATCGACCCAACGTAACAAAGCGCGTCACCGGGCGCTCGCGACGGACGGGGCACGAAGCGCGGCATCCGGCGCCAGTGCCGGATAAGGTCTCGGGGGGACAGCCGGCGGGGGACGAGCCCCCGCCCTACGGACCGCATTTCACGTCCCGAAACGAGGACACCGTCACCATGCGTCACACGCTCGCCGTCGCAATGTTCTGTCTCTCCCTGCCCGCCGGCGCCCTCGCCGCCGACGCCACCTCCGCCCGCGCCATGCTGAAGGACGCCAAGGGCCAGCAGGTCGGCACCGCCACCTTCACCGGCGCCGAGGGCGGGGTGAAGCTCACCGTCGAGGTGAAGGGGTTGCCGCCGGGATCGCACGGCATCCACGTCCACGGCGCCGGCAAGTGCGAGGCCCCCGAGTTCAAGAGCGCCGGCCCGCACTTCAACCCTTCGCACAAGAAGCACGGCCTGGAGAGCCCCGAAGGTCACCACGCCGGCGACCTGCCGAACATCACCGTCGGCGCCGACGGGAAGGGCACCTTCTCCGCCACCTTGGAGGGCGTCGCGCTGGGTCAGGGCACGACCTCGCTCCTGAACACGGAGGGCACCGCGCTCGTGATCCACGCGGGACCCGACGACGGCAAGACCGATCCGGCCGGCAACTCCGGGGCGCGCATCGCCTGCGGCGTCATCGAGAAGGCGTAGCCCGAACCGGTGACCCTCGCGCCGGGCGTCCTCGCCCTCCTCGCCCTGGCTGCCTTCGCGGCGGGCGTCATCGATGCTGTCGCCGGCGGCGGCGGCCTCATCACCCTCCCGGCGCTCCTCGCCGCGGGGCTGCCGCCGCACCTCGCCCTCGCGACCAACAAGGGTCAGTCGGTCTTCGGCTCGGGGGCGTCGCTGCTGCGCTTTGCTGGGGCCGGCCTCGTCGATCCCCGCCGGGCACGGGTGGCTTTCCCGGGCGGCTTCGCCGGCTCGCTCCTCGGCGCCGCGCTCGTGCTGCTCGTCCGGCCGGCGGTGCTGCGGCCGGTGGTGCTCGTCCTCCTCGTCGCGGTGGCGTTCTTCATGGCGTTCCGGCCCAACCTGGCGGCCGCCGCGGCGTCGGGCGAGGCGGCAACGCGCCGGCGATGGCCGGTCGCGGCGCGCCATGCGGGCGGAGCGACGCTCCTCATCGCGCTGACCATCGGCGCTTACGACGGCTTCTTCGGTCCCGGCACCGGCACCTTCCTCATCGTCGGCTTCGCGCTGGTGCTGGGCGACGGGCTCACCCGCGCCTCGGGGGAAGCGAAGGTGGTGAACTTCGCCTCGAACCTGGCCGCGCTGGCACTCTTCGCCAGCCGCGGTGTGGTGGTGTGGCAGGTGGCGCTGCCCATGGCTGCGGCACAGTTCGCCGGGAGCACGCTGGGCGCGCACCTCGCCGTGCGCCGGGGCGACGCCTTCGTACGGCGGGTGCTGCTCCTCGTCGTGCTGGCGCTGGTCGTGAAGCTGATGCGCGACCTGCTCGCCGGCGCGTGAGGATGGGATAGCATCGGCGCATGATCCGCCTCGCCGTCGCGGGCGACCTCCCGCGCGTGGTCGCCATCTACAACGCCTCCATCCCGGGCCGCCTCGCCACCGCCGACACCGACCCCGTCACCGTCGAGCAGCGCCGCCCGTGGTTCGCGGCGCACGGCGCGCGCCGCCCGCTCTGGGTGGACGAGCGCGAGGGCGTAGTGCTGGGCTGGGTGAGCCTCTCGAGCTTCTACGGCCGGCCCGCTTACGGCGCGACCGTCGAGCTCAGCGTGTACGTGGCGCCCGAGGCCCAGCGGCGCGGGGTGGCGCGCGCGCTCGTCGCCCACGCCATCGCCGCGGCGCCGCAGCTCGGGGTGACGACGCTCCTCGGGTTCGTCTTCGGCCACAACGCGCCCAGCCTCGCGCTCCTCGGCCAGCACGGCTTCACACGCTGGGGCCACCTGCCGCAGGTCGCGGTGCTCGACGGCGCCGAGCGCGACCTGGATATCCTCGGCCTGCGGGTCGGCTGAGGTCGAGTGGCGGCGGGGGACAAGCCCCCGCCCTACGACGAAGTAGGCCAGGGGTTCACCCCCGCGGTCGGGGTCGGGGTCGAGGTCGGGGTCGGGGTCGAGGTCGCGGTCGAGGTCGCGGTCGAGGTCGAGGTCGCGGTCGAGGTCGGGGTCGGGGTCGCGGTCGGGGTCGAGGTCGCGGTCGAGGTCGGGGTCGAGGTCGGGGTCGAGGTCGGGGTCGGGTCGGGG
>Ga0137379_10004435_pt1 | contig 13203 bp, 9 predicted proteins | sample SagtaG_18_FD_104812 | JGI IMG/M metagenome (GOLD analysis project Ga0137379, IMG submission 104812) | Vadose zone soil microbial communities from Sagehorn Ranch, Mendocino, California, USA - Sage2_L_80_16 metaG | ecosystem: Environmental > Terrestrial > Soil > Vadose zone | place: USA...
GCCTTTTTCGTAGAGCTTCCTGATATCGATTCTGGCCCGTGCTTCGAGTCTTGCTTGTTTTTCGTCCGCCATAGAAGTTCCTTTGAGCGACTGATTGCCCACCGTAGTACCAACCTACGCTTTTCGACTAACAGGAAGCAAGTTAGTCACGGACCACTCATGAATTCGTCTCCAGCAAACTCGTGCAGAACAACCCGGTAAGGCGACTAACCAGGAGTAATTCCTGGGGCGCTCATACTCGCTTCTCTTCAATCCGCAATTTCAAAGCCGCAATCTCCTGCTTGGTCATGCCTTGCAGAGCCATCGCGGTGGCCAGATACAAAGCGGGAACATGTTTCATTTTGTTGCCGTGTTCTACCTTGCGACGGAGTTTCTGAACTTCCGGGTCAGCGCCCACTTTCAAAAACACTTCATACGCATCGGGGATGGACAGAGTTTTTTCAATCAGGCCATGCTTAACAAGAATGCGATGATACGAAGGTACAGCCAACGCAGATGAATGAGTCTGCGGAGGGCGCTGGTTTTGTTTTGGGTGTTTCATTGCACTATGCTGACACGTTTTCTCAGTCCGGTCATTTATTTGGTGTTCTTAAGGACCGGATTGTTCAATTGTAGACAGACAGATGCTCCCGACGAGTGGTATGCTTCGTGTGTTTGCAATCTGTTTGGCGGGATTTGACGAAATCCTGACTTTGCAATGGGGCGCCTCTCGACGGGGCGCCCTTTCAATTTAGTAGACTTTCGACCCCATGGAAGAGCGCTCCCAGATCCAATTTCTCGTTCAAATCCACACTCCTATGAGGCTGATGTTGGGTCAGCTGCCTGGTAAACGACTAATCGGGCACAACGACACGGACCATTGTAGCTCCAAGACTTAACCACGAATGATTAAGTTAAAGAAGTATGTCTCGATTTAGCTTGACAAGATTAGGTTAATTCCCTTAAACTCAATAAGTCCGAATAGAGGCAGACGGCAATCTGAGCTGACGTGAGTTATCTGAAATTGCCCTTTGGCCGACGTTTAATGGAGGGCACTGAAATGAGAACAATCAATCGCTGGGAACAACCGTTCCGCGGGGCTACGACCTTGCAGGAACAGATCAATCGCGTGTTTGGCGATGTGGTGGGACGCACGGGCGAGGAGTCGAATTTGACCCCTTGGGCCCCGGAGGTCGACATCTACGAGACCGAAAATGAATTGGTGGTCAAGGCGGACCTGCCGGATGTGAATCCGCAGGACCTGGACATCCGCGTGGAGAACAACATCCTCACGATTCGCGGCGAACGCAAGTTCGACAATAAGGTGAACGAGGACAACTACCTGCGCATCGAACGCAGCTATGGCTCATTCAGCCGGAGCTTTTCGCTGACGAACTCAGTGAAGTCGGAGGCCATCAAGGCTGATTATCAGAATGGCGTGCTGACACTCAGCATACCGAAGCGCGAGGAAGCGAAGCCCAAGCAGATCAAAGTGAATGTGACAACGCATCTGATGGGAACGCATGCAATGGCGGCGGTGGCTGGGGCTCGCTAACGAGACCCCGGACCGAAGATGAAGTAGCAAGGGGCTGGCGATGTCGCCAGCCCCCTTTTTGTCAGAAGCGACGGCCTGCGCGATTTGAAATAACCCCGGGAATGGCAGAAATAGGCACGGTTACGGGACAAGTCAGCACTGAATTATGTCCGGTTATCAGATGTTGAGAGCGGGGTTTACCGGGAATTTCAAGCTGTGTCGATTTCGGGGTTTTTCGCCACGAGCCAATTCGACAGTCATCCGGTAGCCGCTGCCGATTGATCGAAAGACTTAACAGCCATGTCCTCGTCGTCCATGATGTCGAAAACGGTATACAACCTTGTAATCTGCATCACGTCCTGAACCTTATTCGTGAGGTTGAGCAGCTTCAGTTCTCCCTGCTGCTTCCGCACGCTCGTGAAAGCACTGACCAGATGGCCCAAGCCTGAGCTGTCGATGTAATTGACATCGGCAAGATTGAATAGAATCTTCTTGTGTCCCTTGCTTAACAGGTCGCAAACCAGGTCGCGCAGTGCAGCGCTTTCTTCGCCGAGCACAATCCGGCCGCTGATGTCCACAATGGTGACGCCACCTACTTGTCGAGTGATTGTAGTCATGTGCATTGGCAACCTCCTAAGGCACTTTAATGCTCGAAGACTTCGCTCTTACAGCGGCGCATGATGCTCTGGTCAGTCTTCCAGTAGCCCCACATTAGCAAATCGTGGTGTGGCGGTCGAGAAATCCCTTCCACCCAAAACCGTAACAATTGGTTGTTCTGATTGGCCCTCGCATTCCTCGGCCGTCAAGCAGATAAACGCGGTTACCGAACAAGAATGACCCAGCGCTGACGCGCTGGGGTAAATTGTGGCGCGCTTGCGGCGCGGCACAAAGCATAGCGGCGTCAAGCCGCCGCACTCCTAAACGAAATGGGCGCAGCAATGCTGCGCCCCTACAAGGAAAAAACGCCGGCGAGATGCAGGGACGAAGCCGGCAGAAAAGACGCAGGCGAGGCATCAGGCGGTGGCGGGCTTGGGTTGATGCGCTTTGGCAGGGCCCAAATCCGGCAGGAACGCCGTCAGGATGCCAATTGCGGGAAGATACGCGCAGATGTGGTAAACGAAATCGATGCTGGTGCGATCGGCGAGTTTGCCGAGTGCCGCCGAGCCGACGCCACCCAGACCGAACGCCAGTCCGAAGAATAGGCCGGAAACCATGCCAATTCTTCCGGGCATCAGCTCCTGCCCATAGACCAGGATCGCGGAGAACGCGGAGGCGAGGATTAATCCGATGATCACGCTGAGAATGCTGGTCCAGAATAAATTCGCATAAGGCAAAATCAGCGTGAACGGAAGCACGCCAAGAATGGACCACCAGATGACCAGCTTGCGACCGAGCTTGTCGCCCACGGGCCCACCGAAATAGGTTCCGACAGCCACCGCGCCAAGGAAAAGAGCAAGGTGGAGCTGCGCACTCTGCACCGAGAGATGGAAGCGGTTCATCAGATAGAAGGTGTAATAGCTGATGAGGCTGGCGAGATAGAAAAATTTGGAGAACAGCAGCGCCACCAGGACAGCAAGACTGAGAGCGATTTTTTTCGCAGACAGTTCCGAGCCATGCACAGTATGCGGCGCCGCAACCAACCCTACAGAGTCAGCGGCGATGGATTTGGGCCGATCGAAATGATGCGTCTTTACCCACAATCCAATTCTTGCGAGCAACATCATCGCTAACAGAGCCAAAAGCGAAAACCAGGCGATGCGCGGCTGGCGATTGCGGAGAACAAAGGCGGCCAACAGCGGCCCGAGCGACGTTCCCGCATTGCCGCCGACCTGAAACAGCGATTGCGCCATGCCGTGTTGTCCCCCAGATGCCAGGCGTGCCACACGCGAGGACTCCGGGTGAAAGATTGCTGAACCAATGCCCACCAGCGCAGCCGCGCCAAGAACTGCGCCGTACGTCGGCGCAATCGCGAAGAACAACAGACCGAGAATCGTGACTCCCATACCAGCGGCGAGAGAATAGGGCTGTGGACGCCTATCTGTGTACATGCCAACGAGCGGCTGCAGGATGGAAGACGTAAATTGTGAAGTGAGCGCGATCACTCCTACTTGGCCGAGATTGAGTCGCAAAGCATCCTTCAGGAGTGGGTAGACGGCGGGGATCAGAGACTGCACCGTGTCGTTCAGCAAATGGCAAAAGCTGATGGAAAGAAGGATGGGAAAGACGACCTTTGCAGCGGCCTGGACAGGGGCATGCTCCTGAAGCGTCCCCACATTAGTTTCCGTGGCCATTTATACCTGCAGCTCTCCGAGTGCTTTTGGGTGATTTCGAGACATGAGTTCTATCTGGCGGAGGAGGCGAGACGGCGAGTCACATAGTCGGAAACGTAGGCATCGAAAAGCTCGAGCAGTCGCTGGCACACAGGTCCGGGGGCAGGAACGGGGTGGCCGGCGACTTCGCCCACGCTAATCAAATTGCGGTTCGTCGAAGTAATGAAAACTTCTTCAGCGGAGTAGAGATCCTCAGTACGCAGTGTCTGTTCGACGACAGAGAGTCCGGCTTCAGGCGCAATCTCCAAAAGAATGCCGCGAGTGATGCCTTCCAGGCAGCCGGAACTGAGGGGCGGCGTATAAATCTTTCCGTCCTTCACGGCGAAGATATTTGCGGAGGTGCACTCGGCCACTTCGCCGCGCTCATTGAGCATGACGACTTCGTCGAAACCTTCTTTATTGGCTTCGGCGATGGACCAGACATTGTTGAGCCACGAAATGGTTTTTACTCCGGCCAGCGGAGATGCCGCGTGGCGGCCGTGGGCGCGCAAGCCCAGGCGCACGATTTCGTGGTGTTCCGGCAGACCTGCACTGTAAATGATGAGGTCCACCGGCGGGCGCTGCTCGTTGCTTTGCCAGAAGCCGACAGAATTGTAGATGAGATAAATGCGCGCGCAGCCTTCCGTAACTTTGTTGGCGCGAATCACTTCGTGAAGATGCACGCGGATTTTCGCGCCTGTGTGCACCATGGGCAGGCGGATGATGCCCGCGTCTTTTTCCAGGCGGCGCCAGTGCCGCTCATACGCGAAAGCTTCGCCACGGGAGATGCGCACGGTGGTGAAGATGCCCCAGCCGCAAATGAGTCCGGCCTGGCCGGGAGAGAGGCGAACTTTCTCGACGGGGAAAAGGCTCTCGTTGTGGAAAATGAACGGGTGAATCACTCTTGCGCCTCGATCTCGGGGACGAAAAGAACATTGTAACCGAAGTTTCGGAAGATTGGGGGGAACTGGAAGAGGCCGCCGCGCATCCAACCCGAAACTGGGCAACGCCATCGAAGAAAGAAAGGCTAACGCCTGGCGCAACCCGATGGTTTTGGGGCGACTTTGCGGGAACTTCGTTGAGTTTCGGTCGTAAGTAACTTAAAGGAACCTCGCGAGCTAAGACTTGAATGCAAATAAGACAAACGCCGTAAACTAAAGGCAGGCTCGTCGTGAACTCCGGGAGACCAGGGTCCTACAAGAATCTTTCGGGCCGAAACCACCAGCACTCGGTCTTTGCTTACCGCGCGGTATTGCGGCTAAGCGCGTGTTTGCTCCTTCTCTTCGCATATCCCACTTTGGCGCAATCCCAGCAAGCCCCGGATCCGCCGGGAACAGATGCAACGCGAGAGCAGCCGGTCCGGCCGGGAACGATTAGCGGAACCGTCGTGGATCGAACGGGAGCGGTGATTGCGGGAGCGCGCGTGAAACTCGTGCGCGAGGATCCTTCCTTGGGCCAAGAAGTTGTATCCGACAGCGACGGACAATTTTATTTTGGTGGCATCGCTCCTGGAGCGTTCCAGCTTACGATTACGTCGCCCGGTTTCACCATGCAGACCTCTTCTGGAACAATGCGTTCGGGGGAAGACTGCATTGTGCCTCCGGTCGAGATGACCGTTTCTGAGGCGGTCAGCGAAGTAAAGGTTTCGCTCACGCCCGTGGAAGAAGCCGAAGCGGAAATCAAGGATGAGGAGAAGCAGCGAGTCCTTGGCGTCATTCCGAATTTCTATGTCACCTACAATCCCGCGGCGGTGCACCTCAACCCAAAGCAAAAGTTCGAGCTGGCATGGAAGGCCACGGTGGATCCCGTCAACTTTGGCCTGACTGCGGCTGTAGCAGGAATTCAGCAAGCGGCCAATCAGTTCAGCGGCTACGGGCAAGGCGCACAGGGCTACGGAAAGAGATTTGGAGCGGCGTACGCGGATTCGGTGAGCTTCACGTTTATCGGCAGCGCGATCTTGCCGTCGCTCTTGAAACAGGATCCACGCTATTTTTACAAAGGCACCGGAACGCGCCGCTCACGGATTTTCTACGCCATTGCCAACGCCGTGATTTGCAAGGGCGACAACGGCCACTGGCAGACCAACTACTCCGGTCTCCTGGGCAGCCTGGCGGCGGGCGGTATCTCCAATCTTTACTATCCGGCAACGGACCGCGATGCGAAGGTAACGTTCGAGAACACGCTCATCGCGATTGGCTCGACAGCTGCCAACAACATCCTGCAAGAGTTCGTGATCCGCAAGTTGACCCGCAACGCTCCAACATACACTGCAGTTGCCAAACCCTGACCACGAAAGCGTTCCATGAGGGCGTCGGTAAGTCCTGAACATCCTGCTGTCTGAACTAAACCTCCCTTTTCTTATCTCGATCTTCAATTAGAGCAATGCTTCACGCGGCCGGAAGGAGGATTTTTGGTCGGCGGCCACGGTGGAATGGCTGGTAAAAAGAAAAGAGGGCGAGCCGAAGCCCGCCCTCGCGGAAGCAAGGATGACAATCGGCTAGAAGAGCAGCTTCAAAGCAAACTGGATCTGGCGCGAGGAACCAAAGTCGCCCTGCGGAAAGCGCGTGCTTGTAATGTGTCCAAAAGCCAAGTTGGTGAAGGCCAGGACAGGATTGCCGAGATTAGGGTGGTTAAAGATATCGAACATCTCGCTGCGAAACTGGAGGTTAAACCGCTCCGTGATCTTGGTGTTCTTGGTGACGGAGAAGTCGGTATTCAGGAATCCCGGGCCGGTGATGGCGTCGCGCCCCAAGCTTCCGGGATGACAGCTGCCGGCAACGATCGGATAGTTGCTGCCACCCGTTGCTGTCGGCGTGCTGCTGGTCGTGCAGGGGAATGCAAAGGCCGCGTTTGGCGTTGCCGCACAGTCCGGAATTGCCGGTGCACCCCCTTGTGGAGTGCCGTTGAACGGCTGGCAGACAACACCATTCGAGAAATACTGGCTCGCCCCGCCACTGCCGGTGACGTGCTGTAACAGGTCCGGGCGAACAGTCTGCAGACCGATGGTCGCCGCCGGGTTCAATGGGTTACCCGTCTGGATTTGCTGAACGAGACCGACTTGCCAGCCAGAGATAAGACGGTTTGCCTTGAAAGGCAGTTCGTAGAAGCCGCTCAGAACGAAACGATGGCGGGCGTCAAACTCCGAAGGACCGTAGTCGGCGCGCGGGTTATATGCATTTTGTAGGATGTAAGTCTCGCCCGTTGACAAGGAGTTGTAATCCAAGGATTTGGAGTAGGTATAGGAGCCGTTAAACTGAAGGCCGCGAGAATAGTGTTTGGTAACCGTGGCCCATAGAGCGTTGTAGTTGGAGTTCCCGCCCGTGTTCACCTGGTTGATGTTTCCCAAAGTGCAGAGAGGGAAAGGAGGCTGACAGAAGGACGGAATCACCGGGCTGGAAAGAGGCAGTGTCGGGAAAGGCCTGGTGGTGTTGTAGAAGCCGTTGGTCAAGAATGGCTGATTGATGTTCTGCACGAGTTGGAGGTGCGTGGCCTTCAGGCCAACATACGCGACTTCCAGCCCCAAAGTTGTCGTGAGCTGACGCTCGACGGTCAGATTCCAGTCTTGTGCGTACATGTCCTGAAAACCGCTGTTAACGGCAGAAGGACCGATGTTAACGCTGCCAATGGAAGCCGAAGGATTCTCGAGGGTAATGCTGTTGGCATTGGAACTTGCAGAAACGGGGAGAGCGAACGGCGGGTTGGAGCTCAACCCGATGACGATATTTGTGGTGGGAGCCTGAGTCATGATGGCATAGGCGGCGCGGACTGAGGTCTTGCCGTTCTTGAAGGGATCCCAGGCAAAGCCGATGCGCGGCTGGAAGTTCTTGTTGTTGGTCTTATAGGGCTGAGGGGCCGAAACCAGCGTGCCAGTCGTGGGATCGAAATTGGTGAAGTGGCCAAGGGCCTCGGACGGAGAGGAATTCCAGGCGTAACGCAGACCGATGTTCAAGGTAAAGCTCGGCCGCCACTTGAAGCTGTCCTGGACAAACACATCGTAGGACGGCTGGAGGATTTTGTCATTGCCGGAGCCAATCTGATCCGTTACGGCACTGGCTTTGTCCTGGAGGAAGTTGGCTACGCTGGAGAAGGTAAAGCTTCCGATGTTCTCCGCGATGTTGTTGTTATAGGCGCGGCGAATTTCCCCGCCGAAGGCAAAGGAGTGACGGTGACGGAGCCAGCTCAGCGTGTCATTCAGGACGGCAGTTGTATCGCCACGTCCTGAAGGTTCGCCTGTGGGGCCGCCAAAACCCAAGCCGCCGGCGATGTTGATAAACGGCAGTCCCGAGGCAACAGGAGAGCCAGCTGGCATATTGATGTTGAAGCTCACAGGATCCAAAAGGGCGTTTGGCAGAAAGGTCAGGTGGATGCGGTTGAAGCCGAGGCGCACGGTATTGGCGAGGGTCGGTCCGAAGGTGTGGTCCTCACTAAGGGTGGCGAGATGGCGAAAGCCGTCGCGCGTATCGCCGTAGCCCGGAAGGTTCGCACCGAGTGTGGGGCCGCCGGCAGTCGGTTCCTGGCGGAGATCCTTCTGGACCACGTAGTAACCGTGGAGGCGATCCTGCTGGCGAAGTTCGACGTCAATGTCGGCTGAGCCCTGGTTCAGGTTGACGTTAGCAATCGTTGCGCCAGTGAAGCCCGTCCAAGTGTTGGGTTGTCCGGGCAGATCGTGAGTTGCTGTTGGGGTTAGTTGGGTATTTGCAATGGGAATTAGGGTGAGCAGGCTCTGCACAGCTGCAGCCGAACTTGCCGTGGCGCGGTCATCCTGGCTCGGAACCACGCTGGCCACGGTGATGGCCTGGTGCTGGCGGATGGACTCGTAAGCCAAGAAGAAGAAGACCTTGTTCTTCACGATAGGACCTCCGAAATCGGCGCCGAACTCGTTGCGCTTGAAGGGAGCCTGTGGAGAGAACTGACCTGCCGAATTCTTTACCGTGTTGAAGAAGTTGCGTGCGTCGAGGTCGTTGTTACGAAAGAACTCGAAGAGTTCGCCATGATAGTTGTTCGAGCCAGAGCGAGTGGCAAGATTCACAATCGCTCCCGCATTCCGCCCGTATTCCGCGGGAAAGGCCGAGTTGTCAATCTTGTACTCAGAAAGCGTGTCAATCGGGGGCTGGAAGGTAATCTGGTTCTGAACATTGTCGTTGAGGTTGATGCCGTTGACCAACCAGTTGGTCGTGTCTTCGCGCTGACCGGCCGTATTGATGCCGAAGGAACCCTGACCGCGGAGAGGGGCAGAGAGGAAGCCGTTGGCCGGAGGTGTCATCGTGCCCGGAGTCAGCAGGCTCAGGTCCGTGAAGTGCCGGCCATTGAGAGGAATGTCCTGCACGGTCTTGTCGTTGATGACCTGCCCCATGCTGTTAGTGGTGGTGTCGATGACCGCAGCTTGGGCATTGATCTCGACGGTCTCTGAGGCTTCGCCAATCTTGAGCTGCACGTTTTGCGTGATGGAAGTGGCTACGGGGAGATCGATGTCGGGGACAATTGCCTTTTGGAACCCGGAAGCCGTGACCTCAATCCGATATTTGCCAATGGGCAAGGAGGAGAAAAGATACGCGCCGGCGCTGTCGGATTGCGTGTTTGAAGAAACACTCGTGGCCTGATTGATCGCCGTGACCTTGGCATTGGGAACCGCGGCTCCGGTGCCGTCCGTAACTATACCGTTCAGGCTCGCGGCGGACTGCGCCATTGCGGGAATCACCAGAGCACTGAGGATAAGCGCGGAGAGGAAAAACCTTTGGAATACATTTCGAAGCGACAGCCCTCCTGCAACAGTTCGCATAGTCCTGCTCCTCCTGGAGTCAGACAGACTCGATCAGATGAAAGTGACCACTCTCAACCGATTCCGTGGTTGCTGGAAGAGCGGCGCCGCGGAACAAGCACGGTTTCCCTGGAAATGATTCTTGAAAAATGAGGCCCATCCCTTCGAATACGCACAGCCTCACGCTGGAGTTGGCAATCCGGGTACCAGAAGCTGCGGAAACGTGACGCCTGAGGAACATTCCCAATATCAACGATTTATCGCGTGACGTGTGGAGCTTTCGGCGATAAAAGGAATCTCAACAGTTTGGATCAAATCCAGAAATTTGAAGGCGCCTACCAAATACAGAAGGGGCACGAATTTGGTGCGACGGTGCCCGCCAGGTTCTTTTTCTTGGGGGCCGTTGGCGACTCGGGTGAATACCTGAGCTTCCTGGATTGCCGCGGTTTCACGCGGATAACGCGGATTTGCTTTCCGGGATTCTCAGGCCATTCGTTTGAACGCTGCACGCCTGACAAGGCCGAATGGCGAAGGATTGGAAACGTTGCACAGTGGGAACTACGACTAGCGAGGGCAACTGGCGGGGAGCAGGAGGACTTGACCTTCGCGAATGAGGTTGGCATTGAGAAGATCGGGATTTGCGTGAGCGATGCAGGACCAGGAAGAGGCGCGATGCAATTGAGTTTGCGCGATGGACCAGAGTGTGTCGCCGTGACGGACCGTGTATTTTGTGGGAGCCGGCGGCGGAGCGACGGAAGACGGTAGAACGATTTCTGAACCTACTCGAAGAATGTCGGGATTGCGGAGACCGGGATTGAGAGTGAGGAGTTCCTGCCAGCGGTGCCCGTCTCCGAGGCGAGCAGCTGCAAACTTCCACAGCGTGTCGCCGGGCTTGACGATGATGACGGTTAGTTTTCCCGAGACTGCTGGTGACCATGAGCTGCGAGGCGCCACCGGCGATAGAAGTATGCGTGGCGTAAGCGGCGCTGGAACAATTGCGCGCGGTGCGGAAACAACGGGCGGCGCTGGCAAAACGCGCGGCCGTTCGAAGGGGGACCGCTTGACGAACGGCCGCAACGGTGCGACCACTCGCGGAGCAGGGTTGACCACTGTTGGAGGCACAGGGACAGCAGGAGGAACCAAGGGCTGGGCCGGCGCCTTGGGCGACGCGAGCACGGGTGCGTCCGCGAAAGGAAGATGAAATTCCGCGGAGCGCTGAAGCTGTTGCGATTGCTTTTCTTTCCGGAAACGGCGAGCGACGTCGCCGAGCGGAACGTTTTCCGAAGCCGTCGCAGGCGCTGCGGCATCAACAGCCGGCGCTGCGGCGGAGACCTTTATGTCTGGCGCTCCGGCAGAGCCGGCGACCGACTCTTGTGATTGCCGAGTGTTGGTTGGAGCGACCGGCTGTTGATTCTTGCGCGCTTCCAACTGAGCGCGATCTTCCGGCGTAAGGATGTGGTCGCGCTTCAGGTCTTCAGCGGTGTAAACGTGTTTGGATTTTTTATGCTGGCTTTCCTTGCGGGCGCGTTCCTGACGAGCGGCGTTTGCAACGCCTTGGTCTTTTTGATCTTGTGTCTGACTTTGGGTTTGATCCTGAGCCCCGTCTTGTTGGCCCTGGGCGAAGCACGGAGTGGTCCCGGCAACCGCGAAGGGAAAAATCAGGAGAGCGAAAACACAAATCCGCGGAGAGCCGAAGGGGGACTTTACGGCAGTCAAGCAGCTGACCCGGGCTGGAGCGTCGAGATCAGAACTTGCCATGTAAAACCGACCGAGGACGGGGGACAACGCCTAGAAAAAAAGTATACCCCAAAAGACGGTCCTCGGATACAAGAACTTTTTCCAGGGGCGGCCCTGCCGGGGGCGGCTTCCGGCCCACCTGGTGTGAAGAATTAGGTTGCGTTTGTATGCCCTCGCAGAGAGCCCCTTTCCTTCGATGCCGCAGGGAACCAGGATTATTTTTCGGCGACGAGGAGTTGCGATTTGTGATATGAAGCGCGCTGGAAGAGCAGCTTGAGAGGAATAGGAACGTGAACCTCAATTTGAAGACGAAGAGTGCGGCGTTGCTGATCGTGATGCTCAGTTCTTGCGTTTGCGCCGCCGCGCAAGAGAAGGCGCAGGACCGGAGAAAATTTTTGGATCCGTCAACGCCGGTCAGTGATGACCCGCGGCGAATTCCGGTGAAGCCCGGACCACAGGGACCGGATCGCATTTTCGTTTTGCGCGGCGGAAGAATTTTTGACGGAACGGGAACGGCCGCGCACGAGGGGACGCTGGTCATCGAGCGCAACAAGATTTCGAAAATTTTGCCGGCGTCGTCGACGGACTGGCCGAAGAACGCTGAGGTCGTGGACGCTTCGGGCAAAACCATTCTTCCCGGACTGATTGACCTGCACACCCATCTGACGTATCCACTGACCGAAGCAGATGTGCTGCACGCACCGAGTGAAGCCGACGCGACGCTGCGCGCCGTCGAAAAGCTCCGCTACTTTTTGGAGAGCGGCATCACCAGCGTGCGCGACGTTGGCTCGCAAGGCGATGTGACCTTTCGTTTGAAAGAGTGGGTGCGCGACAACCGGCTCGCGGGGCCACGAGTTTTTCCAGCGGGACAATTCATCACCGCGGAGGGAGGGCACTCAACGGAAAACACTCCCGACGAATGGATCAAAGAGATGGGCGCGACGCGAATCGCAAATGGTCCCGACGACTGGCGCCTAGCAGTGCGCGAACAGTTTCATAAAGGCGCGGACGTCATCAAGCTGGGAAGTCATTTCTCGTTCGAGGAAATCAAAGCGGCGGTGCAGGAGGCGCACGAGTTGGGATTGAAGGTTACGGTGGACTCGGAAACGTTTTACATTCAGCGCGCAGTGGAAGCGGGAGCAGACACTATCGAGCATCCGTTGCCGAGAACGGATGAGACGGTCCAGTTGATGGCGAAGAAGGGAGTCGCGGCAGACCCGACGCTGATTCCGTATCAAATTATTTTTGACGAGTGGGGCGGATACTTCGGCTCGACGTCGCGGCGGTTCACTTTTTCGAATGACGCGAACATGGAGATGCTTCGGAGGCTGAAGCGGGCGGGAGTCAAGTGCGGTGTGGGGACAGACCTGATTCTTCATTGGTATCGCTACATGCCGGGGCCGTACATTCGCGAGCTGAAGAACTTTGTGGCGGCCGGATGGACTGTGCCGGAGGCGCTGGTGGCGGCGACGAAAACCAATTCGGAGATTCTGGACATGGACGACCGGTTAGGAACTCTGGAGCCGGGCAAGTTGGCAGATGTTCTGGTGGTCGACGGGCGACCCGACGAGAACCTGGACGATTTGGCCAAGGTCGATCTGGTGATCCGCAATGGGTACACGGTGGTGCAGGGAGGAAAGGCGGCGATCCAAAGACACACAGTCGCGCCGCCACAAAAGAAGGCTCCTTAAGCAGTCCAGTATAAGCGCTGCATAATCAGTAGGATAGGCGTGATGTCCTAGCCGAGTTTACGGGCGATCAGGGCAAAAGCTGCTCGACCTTATATTATTATTATATTGTGCCTGGCTTGACCTTCGGGAAAGCCTCGTAAATAAGGACTTAGCCTGTTTTTTCCACTGGCCCTGATAATTCGCATTTGACAGAGC
>Ga0137379_10004440_pt1 | contig 13196 bp, 15 predicted proteins | sample SagtaG_18_FD_104812 | JGI IMG/M metagenome (GOLD analysis project Ga0137379, IMG submission 104812) | Vadose zone soil microbial communities from Sagehorn Ranch, Mendocino, California, USA - Sage2_L_80_16 metaG | ecosystem: Environmental > Terrestrial > Soil > Vadose zone | place: USA...
GCGGGAGCGGCAAATTTCTGTCCGAAGTCCACGGCCAGGAAGAAAGCGATCGGAGCCGATGTGAACGGAATTCCGACCAGCCACCCGCCCACCGCAGCGCCCCAGCGTCGCCCGGCCAGGCTTGCGGCGCCGACCAGGATCGGAGTCAGGACGAGCTTGAGCGCAAGGGCTCCCGCCGGGCTCACCGCGCCAGTGGAGTCGTCTCGATCCCGGCCTTCCGAAGCGCGTCGCGGACGGCCGACGCCACCTGCCCGGCACCTTTGGTATCGCCGTGGATGCAGATCGTGTCGACACGACCGGAGCGAGCGAGGGCAACGGCTTGCTGCGCCGCCAGCGATGCGTTCAAGATCGCGCCGGCCTGAGTGCGTGGAGCGAGGCTCCCGTCCGGCAGCATCAAACGGTCGGCAAAACCTTCGCGGTGCGCAGGGATGCCGGCCCGAAGGGCCGCCGCCTCGATCTCGAACCCGGGCTGGCCGACCAGCCCCACACCCTGGCCCCTGGCAACGCGCGCCAGCGCGTCGGCCGCAGCGGGATCGCGCTGGCATCGGTGGTAGAGCGCGCCGTGTGGTTTGACGTATGCGATCGGGACCACGGCCGCGAGGCCGGCGACCTGGAAGGCGACCAGCGCCTCGATCTCGGTGGGGGAGATTGCACGGTCGACGCGGCCGAAACCGGAGCGATCGTCGTAGCCGGGATGCGCTCCCACCTCGACGCCGAGCTTGCGGCAGCGCCACGCGGTCGCGATGGTGATGGAGGCCGAGCCGGCGTGAACGCCACATCCGACGTTCGCGCTGTCGACGCCGGCCAGCACCGCCTCATCCTCGTCGGCGCCCTCGCCGATGTCGGCGTTGACGTTCATGAGTGGACATTCATCAGTGTTTGGTGTTGCCGTGCAGCAGTTGTATCGCGTGGTCCAGGAGAGGAAGCACCGCCTCGAGCGACTCGGTCGCGCCCTTCATGCTGCCCGGGACGTTGAGGATCAGCGACTGACCGCGCACGCCTGCGACGCCGCGTGAGAGCACGGCCATCGGTGTGCTCGACGCGCCGACCTGGCGCATCAGCTCTGCGAGGCCCGGGACCTCGTAGTCGATGAGCATCGACGTCGCCTGCGGCGTCACGTCGCGCGGGCCGAGACCCGTGCCCCCGGTTGTCACGACCAGGTCCATGCCCGCCACGACCGCGGCGACGATTGCATCGGAGATCCGTTCCTGACGGTCGGGCACGACCTCCGGGCCTGCCACCTCGAAACCTGCGTTGGTGAGCAGCGTGTGCAGCGCCGGGCCACTGACGTCCTCCCGCGTCCCCGCCGAGACTCCGTCGCTCACCGTGATGACCTGTGCGCGATGGCTCACTCAGACCGCTTCCAGGTTCCGGATCGGCCGCCTGACTTCTCGAGCAGGCGCACCGATTCCAGGTAGACGCCGCGTTCGACACCTTTCGTCATGTCGATCAGCGTCAGGCCCGCCACCGAAGCCGCGGTAAGCGCCTCCATCTCAACGCCGGTCTGCCCAACCACGCGAGCCCTGGTGATGATGCGCACGCCGCCTTCAACGAACTCGAAGTCGACCGTGACGCTGCTCAGCGGCAGAGGATGGCAAAGCGGGATCAGGTCCGAGGTCCGCTTCGCGCCCATGATCCCGGCGACGCGGGCTACCTGGAGGGCGTCACCTTTTGCCGTTCCTTCGCGCACCGCGAGGATCGTCTCGGGAGACATGCGCACGATGCATTCGGCCGTCGCCTCGCGCACCGTCGCGAGCTTGCCGGCCACGTCGACCATGCGCGCCGCGCCCTTGTCGTCGACGTGAGTCAACCGCTGGGAGGCCCGGCCGCCGGAATCAGCCCGATCCTTGGAGCCCATGCGGCCCATTCCGGGCGTTAGGGGGCCCGGCGCATCGTCGTCGCGCATTTTCGAATTCGCTCCTCCTCGCGCCACCCCTGCCTTCGGCCTGGGCCGCCTGGATCTCCAAATCTCTGGGCCGCCTCGCCGGCCGGGCCTCCTGCCACGGGCTTCAGGATATGCGCATGGTCCGCACGGACGGCGTCCTGTTCGATTACGGGCGCACCCTGGTCACCTTTGCGTATCCAACCGAAGACCTGCTCGCGGTGCTTCGAGAATTCAGGCCCCGGATCGAAGCCGCACTCGGGGTGCAGGCCCCCGAGGCGGAGACAATCCTCCACGAGGTCCTGCTCCCGCTCGAGGAATACATCGAGAGCATGAGCGAGGACGAGGTCGACTACATGGACGTCTACAGGGACGCCTGGCAGCGTGCCGGGTTGCGCCTGCCCGACGGCCTCCTGCACGAGATCCTCGACGCCGAGCAGCGATGCTGGGACCGCGCCGTCACGGTCGATCCCGACGCCGTACCCACGCTGTCATGGCTCGGCGACCACGGGATCAAGCGCGGCCTGTGCTCGAACGCACCTTTTCCGCCCGACATGATGCGCCGGCAGGTGAGCAGCAACGGGATCGCGGACCTTGTCGACGCGATCGTTTTCTCCAGCGAGGTGGGAAAGCGGAAGCCGTCGTCCGAGCTGTACCGGGCCGCGCTGGAAGCCATAGGGACTGAGCCCGACCGGACCCTGTTCGTCGGCGATCGCGTGCGCGAAGACTACGAGGGTCCAGCTGCGCTGGGCATGCGCGCGGTCATCGTCACCGCGCACGCGGCCGAGACTCCGCCCGATGGAGTGCCGGCGATTCGCTCACTCGCCGAGCTCCGGTCGTTGATGTGAACCAGCCTCGGAAGCGACCTGGCTTCTGGTGGCTGCTCTTCTACGGCCGCCGCCGGCGCGGCTTTCCGTGGCTGTTCGTGGTGCTCATCGCGGCGATCCTGGCCTTCGCTTTGTTGTTCGCGATTCCCGGCGCCGCCGATGCGTCGCGCGCACTCGGTGCTGCGGTGTTCGGCCTGTTGTTCGTCGGCGCCTTGGTGCTCGCCGTCGTGGCGGTGCTCCGTCCGCGGCGGCGACCCTGAGCCGCCCGGGCGGCAATCAGCACGGCGGCCGCGCCCGCGCCGATTCCGTTGTCGATGTTGACGACCGTCAAACCTGTCGAGCATGACTGCAGCATGGTCGTGAGCGCGGCCTCACCTGCACCTCCCCGCCCGTAGCCCGTCGACACCGGAAGTCCGATGACCGGCAGATCGATCAATCCAGCGACGAGCCCAGGCAGCACGCCGTCCATCCCCGCCGCGACGACGACGACGTCGGCGCCCCATTCGAGCATCGCCGTCAGCGGGCTGACGAACCGGTGCAGGCCGGCGACTCCGACGTCTGCGACCAGACGCGCCTCGATGCCGGACGCCTCGACGACCATGCGGGCCTCGTCTGCCACGGGGAGGTCGGAAGTGCCCGCGGTCAGGATGCCGACCCTTGCCTCGAGACGCTCTGGTGAGAAGCCCTCGCGCAGAACTCGAGCCGAGTTGTGGTAACCGACGACGTGCATCTCGTTTCTCGCCGCTGCGTCATCGAGGGCTGATGCGTGCTCGCCGGTCATCCGGCTGACCAGCCCCTGTCCCTGGCGGGCGGCCATCGCGACGGCGAGTTGCGCCGTCTCATCCGGAGACTTGCCGCTTGCAAGCACCACCTCCGGAATTCCCCGACGGAGGTAGCGGCCGAGGTCGAGCCGCGCGCGCCCGCCAAGCTCGTCGAGCTGGATGCGACGAAGCTCGGCCAGGGCCTCCTCTTCGGTCAGCTCGCCGCCGACCAGCCGCCGCAGCACGTCCCTCACAGTCCCAGCAGCACCTCGCGCATTCGCTGCCAGTGCGTGCCCGCCCAGTAGATGCGGCCGCACTCGGGGCACTCCGAATATCGCGACTGCGTCGCGCGGACGAAGGGCGGCACCCGCTCCGCGACCACGGCAGGAACGCGCGACTCCAGCTCGGAGTTGCACTCGATGCAGCGGGTCAGCGCGTCCTTCAGCTCGAGCCCGAGCTCCGCGAAGACCTGGCGGAGCTGCTTCGTCACGTCGTCGTCGCGGATCAGGATCGCGCGCACGACACCGGTCTCGATCACGCGCCTCTTGGTGAGATCACGATCGCGCGTGAGCAGGACTCGATCCTCGGCCGCGGCTTCGCGGACGAGCTCCGAATCGTCGATCCGTGCGTGATACGACGCGTCATAGCCGAGGGCGCGGAGCCAGCGGGCGAGCCGGCCGACATTGCAGTCGGCCAGGAAGCGCGGTCGCAGACGGGGGGTCACCGGACCAATCTTAGAATCGGGTCGTGCCAACCCTCGAGGAGCTGATGTCGAAGCTCAAGACGGAGGCGAGCGGTTGTTATTCCTGGTCGAACGGGCCTGGCGACCGCTACGCCGCGCACAGCCATTCCTACGAGAAGGTCCTCTACTGCGTCGACGGCTCGATCACGTTCATGCTCGAAAGGGAAGGACGGAGCCTGGAATTGAAGCCGGGCGACCGCATGGTGCTTCCGGCCGGGACGGTGCATTCGGCACACGTCGGGTCGTCGGGATGCACGTGCATCGAAGGCCACCGCTAGCCCGACTTTCGGAGCGTAATATGGGTCGCTGCGATGAGCATCATCGAGTTCATTCGCGACCGCGCACGGTTCTACAACTGCCCGGTCTGCGGGCGGAGCCTGAAGGGTTGCGACGTCCAGGTCCTCAGCCATGAGGACGAGAGCTTCCGCCTGCAGGTCACGTGCGCGCAGTGCCAGGTGACGTTTGTCGTCGTGCTCGCGATCGCGGGTGGCGCCATGGAGGAGATCGAGAGCTCCGCAGCCGAGCAAGCCGAGCCGGTGGTGGAGGCAGAGCCCATCAGCGTCGACGAGATCATCGACCTTCACCTCTACCTGAAGAACTTCCAGGGCACGCTCACGGAGCTCATCCAGCAGCCTGACCACAGCCGCGGCTAAGGTCCCTACGAACCGGATCTATCTCGACGACGCCGGTTCGGCGCCCGTCCTGCCGGAGGTTCGACGCGCTGTGCTGGCCGTGCCCGAGGGCAACCCATCCAGCCCGCACGCGGAGGGCCGGGCAGCCCGCGCTGCTCTGGATCACGCGCGAGACGTGGCGGCCGCGGCGCTGGGCGTCCGCCGAACCGAGATCACATTCGCGTCGAGCGGGACCGAAGCGGTCAACCTGGCGCTGTTCGGCGCCGTCCGTTCTGGCACACCGGGACGAATCGTCACGTGGGCCGCGGAACATCAGTCGGTCCTCGCCGCGGTGCGCCGTCTTCAGGCGCTGGGCCGCGAAACGCTCATCGCGAGCGTCGACGGCGACGCGCAGGTCGACGTGAGTGCGATCTCGCCAGGCACGAGCCTTGTGTCGGTCGGGCTCGCCAACAACGAGGTGGGGACGATCCAGCCTGTGGCGGAGGTGATCGAGCGTGCGCACAGCGTCGGAGCGCTCGTCCATGTCGACGCATGCGCGGGTCCGCGCTGGATCGCAATCCCCGACGGCGCCGACCTCGTCTCGTTCAGCGGGCACAAGCTCGGCGCCGGCCGCGGCGGCCTGGTGCTCGTGCGCGACGGCCTGCGAATCGATCCGCTGTTCTTCGGCGGTCCGCAGGAATGGGGTAGGCGGGCAGGCCATGAGGACGTGACGTCGGCCACTGCTGTGGCTGCTGCGCTGCAGACCGTCACGGGCCTGCGCAGGTCAAAGTCGCAGGCTGCGATGGATCAGAGCCAGACGCTTCGGGCGCTGCTGGTCGAGCTCGGCGGCACACTCACCGGCGGTGCCCCTCGCCTTCCCAACTTTGCGACATGCACGTTCGCGGATCGACGTGGCGAGGACATGCTGCTCGCGCTCGACCTGGCCGGCCTGGCCGCGTCGAGCGGTTCGGCATGCGCGTCGGGATCCCTCGATCCGTCGCACGTGCTCCTTGCGATGGGCCTGAGCATGGAACAGGCGCTGGGCAGCCTGCGCTTGAGCACCACCTACGCCACGACGGATGAAGAGATCGACCGCGCAGCGGAGGTCCTCCGCTATGTGTTGAGTCGGGTACCCGCCCGTGGCTAGCGTCGAAGACGAGCTGGCGCGCCGCCTGGCGAGCGGCGAGGAGGTGGTCCTCGCCACCGTCATCAAGCTGGACGGCGAGCCGCCCTCGAGGTCTGGGTCCAAGCTGCTCATGGCGCCAAGCGGGCCGATCGCAGGCACCCTTGGCTGCAGTGAGTTCGATGCGGCGGCGGCAGCTGACGCGCCTCGCGTCGCCGCGGGGGGTGCGCCGGCCGTCCGCACCTACAGTCACGACCTCGGGTCGATCGAGGTCTACCTGGAGCCGTACGCGGCCTCGCCGATGCTGGTGGTCTTCGCCGCCACGCCGGTGGCGAAAGAGCTCGTGCGCTGGGCCCCAGAAGTCGGCTTCCGTACCGCGCTGCTGGAGTCGGCAGCCAAGCTGCCGAGCGAGCTTCCCGACCAGCTCTACGTGGTGCACACCAACCACGACGCCGAAGACCTGGTCCAGGCACTCGAAGGGGTGCTGCCGCGCAATCCCCGGTTCATCGGGCTCGTGGGCAGCCACCGGCACACGGGACACCACCTGGAGGCGCTTCGCGCCAAAGGCGTGCCGGAAGACGTCATCTCGCGGATCCAGAGCCCGGTCGGTCTCGACCTGGGCGCGACAACCGCCAGTGAGATCGCGCTCTCCATCCTTGCCGGCCTCGTCGCCGTGCGGCGGGGCGGGCGCGGAGGCTGGAAGCAGACCCAACAGCGGTAGTCCGCGGCGGAGTCATTTTCATTTAACGAACTTTTCTTCAGTAAACGGTCAAGGTTCAGTTAACGAAGGCTGAGCTCGAACTGGGCCCCGGCATAATCAGGGGCCGCCGTGTCAGTCGCGCCAGGGACAAAGCTGGGTCAGTACGAGGTCCAGGACTTCATCGGCCAGGGGGCCATGGGCCTGGTTTACCGTGCCTACCACCCGGACCTGGAGCGCACCGGCGCGGTCAAGGTGATGCAGGCGATCACCCCTGACGCGGACAGCGTGGCCCGGTTCCGACACGAGGCGCAGGCCATCGCGAAGATGCGCCACCCCAACATCGTCGACGTCTACGACTTCGGCGAGTACCAGGGAACGCCGTACATGATCGTCGAGTACGTGCCCGGCGGAAGCCTGGCCACCCGGATGGCGCACGGCAGGCTCAACCGCTCGACGGCTTTGAAGTACCTGCGCGGCATCGCTCAAGGGCTCGATTACGCGCACCAGCACGGCGTCGTCCATCGCGACGTCAAGCCGGCGAACGTCCTGCTCACGAGCGAGGACGAGCCCGTGCTTGCGGATTTCGGCCTCGCCAAGCTGCTGCAGGGCTCATCGCTGAAGTCGATGACCGGCGTGACGACCGGCACCCCCGCCTACATGGCGCCCGAGCAGGTCGCGGGTCGCCAGGTCGGACCCGCGGCGGACCGCTACTCGCTGGCCACGATCGCATACGAGATGCTCACCGGCGTCATCCCGTTCGACGGCGAGGCGCTCATGGAGCTGCTGTACGCGCAGGTCCACCGCGAGCCCATGCCCCCAAGCTCGCGCTACCCCGACCTGGGACAGGATGTGGACGCGGTCATCATGCGCGGCCTCGCGAAGGATCCCGCCGCCCGGTGGGAGTCCTCCACTGCCTTCGTCGACGCGCTCGAGACGGCCCTTGTGGTTCCAGTGCCCAGCGGAGCAACGATCGTGATGGCCTCGCCTGTCGCTTCGACCGTGCCGGTTGCGAAGCCGCCGGCCAGGAAGCGAGCCGCGGCGAAACTTCGTCCGGCGACCGTAGTCCTGCCGCCTCCTGCTCCAGCAGTCCCCGTTGCGCCGGCGGTGCCTACCGCGGCGATCTCCCCGCCCAGGCCTCGGCTCGGCCGGCGATCCCTGATCGGGCTCGCCGCAGCTCTGGTCCTGGTCCTCGCCCTGGGCGTGTGCGCGATCGCGGCGAATGCGACCACGCTCGATGTGAGTCCCGGCCGCGTCGCCCCGGGCGGAACGGTGCACGTGACCGCGAGTCATGTCCCGGCGAACCAGGCCGGCGAGATCCAGCTGCACAGCGTCGTGCACGCATATGCGTTCCGGGCTGATTCCAACGGCAACGTCGCGATGGATATCACCGTTCCCGACGACATCGATGCAGGACCGCACGCGGTCAAGATCTGCTGGAACAACGCGTGTCACAAGGATGCAGTGCTTCGCGTCGTCACAGGGGTGGCGACCCTCCCCAGCCCGAGCCCATCGGCGAGCTCGAGCCCGTCGCCCAGCCCGTCGCCCAGCCTGTCGCCCCGGCCGACGACCAGTCCCACGTCAGCACCCACATCCCTACCGACTGCCCAGGCACCGAAGTCGACACCTACACCCAAGGCGTCGGTGACGCTGAACTCGGTGTCGCAGTTGGGCAACACGAGTGTGACGTTCCACTACTTCTATGGCGGGAGCACGAAGGTATTCGTCTGCCAGAACGGCACGTGCCGTGGCGCGGGGACTGTGTCGGTCGGAGGGGGCCCGAATGCACCCGCCAGCTTCAAGACACCGGTCGGAATCCTGGTCGGCGGAGACGCCTACGTGGTCGCCGAGTGCTGCAGCTACACCAGCACGGTCCGCGTCGGCGCCTAGAACACCTCCACCGAAAGCAGGTCGTCCAGGGTTTCACGGCGCCGCATGACTCGCGCCTCGCCCTCGCGCAGCATCAGCACCTCCGGTCGTGGCATTCCGTTGTAGTTGCTCGCCATCGCCAGGTTGTACGCGCCTGATGCCGGCACCGCGATCACGTCGCCGGGCCGGAGCAGGGGCATCGCGATGTCCGAGATCAGGATGTCGGTCGATTCGCAGTACTTGCCGGCGATGGTAACCATGCCGTCGGGCGTGCGATGGGGTGCAGAGGCGAGAAACGCCTCGTAACGCGCGCCGTACAGCTTCGGCCGGATGTTATCGCCCATGCCGCCGTCGACTGCGACGTACCGCCTCACGCCGGGGATGTCCTTGATCGATCCGACCGTGTAGAGCGCCACGCCCGCGGGTCCCGCGATCGACCGTCCGGGCTCGACCACGAGCTCCGGCACCCTGAGGTTCCGGCGCTCGCACCCGGCCACCATGGCGTGCCGGACGGTCTCGACGAAATGCCTCGGCGTCGGAGGGTCGTCGCGCTCCGTGTACGCGATGCCGAGGCCTCCGCCGGCCCCGAGCTTGCTCGGCTCGAATCCGATGTCTTTCCGCAGCTCGGCAAGGAGGTCGAGCATTATCTCCATCGCCTTTTCGTAAGCACCGAGCGCGAAGATCTGCGACCCGATGTGCGAGTGCAGGCCGATGAGCTCGAGCCGCGGATGATCCAGGGCGGCTTCGACCGCTTTACGTGAGGCTCCAGACTCGATCGAGAACCCGAACTTGGAGTCGAGCTGTCCCGTCGAGATGTGGTCGTGGGTGTCGGGCTTGACCCCTGGCGAGATGCGCAGCATCACCTTTGTGCGCTGGCCTTCGGGGACCACGGCACGCAGGAGCTCGAGCTCGTGGTCGCCGTCGATGACGATGACCGCGCCCGCGTGATAAGCGGCCTCGAGGTCCTCGGTGCTCTTGTTGTTGCCGAGGAAGTGGATGCGTTCGCGCGGAAATCCCGACCTCAGCGCCAGGTGGAGCTCGCCCGCCGAGACGACGTCGAGCCCAAGCCCTTCTTCGGCGATGACGCTCAGGAACTGCGGGGAGGCGAATGCCTTGGCCGAGTACAGGACCTGGCCGGCGCCGCCCATCGCCGCCACGTACTCCGACGCGCGCTGGCGGACGGTGGCCTCGTCGTAAACGTAGAGCGGCGTGCCGTGTTTATGCGCAAGCTCGACGAGGTCGCAGCCACCCACCTCCATGTGGCCGGCGGCGTTGACCCGGTACGTGACCGGGAACAGCAACGCTAGAGCGCTAGTTCGGGCTCGAGCCGCAAGAGCCGCACGCGCCGCCGCAGCATCCGCCACCGGTGCTCTCACCGGCAAAGTCCGAGGCGAACGACTCGCTCGAGCCGGTGACGGCAAAGCTCGAGACCAGCACCCGCGTCTTCGTCGACTCGCACGTGGGGCACACCTGGGCGCGGTCGCGCTCGGCGAACCGGGTCAGGACCTCGAACTTCTCGGCGCAGCTCTCACACCGATACTCGTAGATGGGCATCTCAGTGAACGATTCTAAGTTGTCAGAACTCGCGCGGCTGATCTCGGATTGGCCTGGCCTCGTGTCAGGGCCTGCCGAGGACCTCGTCGAAGATTCGCTCGTGCTGCTCGACCACCTCGGTGACGCGCGCCTCCTGGTCGATGTCGGTTCGGGGGGCGGCCTGCCGGGCCTGCCGCTGAGGATCGCCCGGCCCGACCTGGCGGTCACGCTCATCGAAGGCGACGAGGCGAAGGCGGCGTTCCTCGTCCGGGCCTGCGCCGCGCTGGGGCTGTCCGGAGTTGAGGTCGTGGCCCGCCGCGCCGAAGCGGCCGGCCAGGACGGCCGCTACCGAGAGCGTTTCGACGTTGCGGTCGCGCGCGCTCTGGCGCCGATGCCGGTTCTCGCCGAGCTGTGCCTGCCCCTCGTTCGGGTCGGCGGCAGGGTGCTGGCCCAGAAGACGGATAGGGAAGACATCGACCGCGCATGGCGCGCCATCGAGCTCCTGGGCGGATCGCTCGACGCGGTGCTGCCGGCGCCATCAAAGTCGAGGCGATCGGGAACCGTGGTGGAGGTCAGCAAGGTGCGGCCGACCCCTTCTGAGTTCCCGCGTCGTCCGGGCGTACCTGGACGCAAGCCGCTCTAAAGAGAAAAACGGCGAGGGGCTCGAACCCTCGCCGTCGACCCATGATCAGCTGAGGACTGCTGAACCCCCAGCCTTGATTGTCTTGAGGTTGGAGAGCGCGAGGCTCTTCACCGCGGAGGGAAGCGGCGCGTACTGCAGGTCCTTGCCGTCCGACTGGCCGTCGCCGACCAACCACTTGAACAGCATCACGACCGCCTTGCCCTTCGCCGCGTCGCTGTACGACGTGCGCAGGATGACCCAGCTGAAGCCCGCGATCGGATAGGTGGCGTCGCCCGGCATGTCGGTGATCGAGAAATTAGTCGGGCTGACGTTGCTGTTCTGCGCCGCGGCGGCCGTAGCGCCGTCGACGCTCGCCTTCACGAACTTTCCAGCCTGGTTCTTGAGCGCAGCCTGCTTCATGCCGGTCTGCACGACATAGGCCAGCTCGACGTAGCCGACCGCTCCGTCGGTGCTGCTGATCTCCTGCGCCACGGCCTGGTTGCCGCTGTCGCCGTGGCCGACCGGCCACTTGACCGACTTGGACGCTGGACCGACCGTCGACTTCCACTCCGACGACACCTTCGCGAGGTAGTCGGTGAAGTGGAAGGTGGTGCCGCTTCCGTCCGAGCGGTGAACCACGGTGATCGCCCTGTTCGGGAGGTTGGTGCCGGAGTTCAGCGCCGTCAGCTTGGCGTCGTTCCACCTCGTGATGTGGCCGAGGAAGATGCCGCTCAGCGTGTCGGCGTCGAGGTTCAGTTTGTCGACACCTGAAAGGTTGAACGCGACCGAGATGACGCCGAGCGTGGTCGGGATCTGCGTCAAGGCCTCAGCGCCGCCCGCCGACGCGATGTCGGCGGAACCCATCGGCACGTCGCTCGCGCCGAAGTCGACGGTGTTCTTGATGAACTGCTGTATTCCCGCGCCGGACCCGACAGCCTGGTAGTTGATGGTGACCTGCGGATACCTCGCCGAGTAGTCGGCGAATGCCTTCAGGTAGAAGGGCCCTGGAAATGTCGCACCCGCCCCGGTGAGCGAGCCCTGCCCGACGTCCGCCGGTGATGTCGAGCTCGAGCCGCTGGGCGAGCCGCCACATGCGGTTGCAACCACGGCTGCGATGCCGCCCATGAGCGCCAGCCGCGCCATCGATCTGAGTCGAAGCATCTGACCCCTCCTGATGTGCTCCGGACCGCTGATGGCATTCACGTTATGGACGCCCGTTTAAGTGGGGGTTAATCGCCGCTTAAGCCTCCGTGCTTTCGAGGCGCTCATATACTCCGGCCGTGATCTGGGACCGGCGCCGAGCCGACGATTTCGACCAGCCGCAGCGGGCGACTCCTGACTCGTTCGGTGACGTCCTGGAGGCCGCGCCCGTGATGGCCCTGCTGCTGGACTCCGCGAGCCGCGTCTTGCGGGCGAACAAGGCCGCGCGCGACTTCTTCGCGATCGATCCCTCTCGGCTGCCCGCGAGCCTGGTCGAGGTGACGCTCGAGTCGCGCCTTTTCGAGATTGTCGACGGCGGAGAAACGAGGTCCGAAGCCCAGCTGGTCCACCACCGGCGGACCGTCCAGACACACCTGGTCGACGCACCTGCACCCGGCCAGAAGATCCTCTTCCTCGTCGACGTGTCAGAGGTGCGCCGGCTGGCGACGGTACGCCAGGAGTTCGTCGCCAACCTCGTCCACGAGCTGAAGACCCCGATCACCTCGCTCCGACTGACGGCGGAGAGCCTCCTGGGCGGCGACCCTACGCCGAAGGATCGGAGGCGGTTTGCCGAGCGCCTGGTCCGCGAGGCCGACCTGATCAGCAAGATCATCGACAACCTGCGCCAGCTCGGCGAGATCGAGATGCACACGATGGCCGTTGACCTGTCACGTTTCGACATCGGTGAGCTCGTGATCGACAGCATCGCCCGGCTCGGCGTCGACCATCGTGTCAATTCCTCCATCCCAGAGGGCCTGGTGGTCGAGACCGACCGCACCAAGCTGGTCCAGGCCTTCGACAACCTCCTCGACAACGCGGCCAAGTTCTCACCGCCTGGTTCGACGATCGACGTCGAGGCCGCGGTGGTGGGCGGTGAGGTCGTGCTGAGCGTGCGCGATCGAGGGCCCGGCATCTCCCCCGAGCACTGGAGCAGGGTCTTCGAGCGCTTCTACAAGGTCGACCGAGCCCGCCCGCGGGAAGCCGGCGGCTTCGGCCTCGGTCTGGCCATCACCAAGCACCTCGTCCAGGTGCTTGGTGGCCGGATCTGGACGGAAGCCGCACGCGACGGCGGGCAGGTGTTCTACATCTCCCTGCCCCACCAGGTCTTAACGGGCTCATAAAGTCGCCTTAACCCGGTGCCGCCTATCCTGAAACCGGGGATGGCAGACGCTAGCCCGTTGATCCGGCCGCCGGCGCATATGGGCAGGCCTGGGCTACGAACGGTGCCCGGCGTAAGCAAGGCCAAGCTCGAGGTGGACCGGCTGTCGTTCTTCTACGGCAAGTTCAAGGCGCTCGACGAGGTGAGCTTCGAGATCCCAGAGAAGCGAA
>Ga0137379_10004442_pt1 | contig 13193 bp, 10 predicted proteins | sample SagtaG_18_FD_104812 | JGI IMG/M metagenome (GOLD analysis project Ga0137379, IMG submission 104812) | Vadose zone soil microbial communities from Sagehorn Ranch, Mendocino, California, USA - Sage2_L_80_16 metaG | ecosystem: Environmental > Terrestrial > Soil > Vadose zone | place: USA...
GGGATTGAGCTAATAATCAGCCGGATTATATAAATCTTATGGCGAAGATCGACGCGTTCTTCAATTTGATGTTCGAGCAAAAGGCCTCCGACCTGCACCTTTCTTCGAACAACCAACCCATGCTCCGCATCAACGGCGAGTTGCAGCGCGTGGACCATCCACCCCTCGATAACGATGAGCTTAAGAAGATGCTCTACGAGATCGCCCCCGAGTACAAGATCAAGCTCTTCGAGGAAACCGGCGACATAGATTTCGGCTACGAGATTCCGAACATCTCCCGCTTTCGCGCCAATTTCTTCAATCAGAAATACGGCATCGCGGCCGTCTTCCGGCAAATTCCCAGCCGGGTGCTTTCGTTTGAGGATTTTGAGAAATTCGACGCGCCTCTGCCCGCTGTGCTGAAGAAATTTGCCATGCTCCACCGGGGCCTGGTCGTCGTGACCGGCCCGACCGGTTCCGGCAAATCCACCACCTTGGCCGCCATGGTGGACTATGCGAACAAGAATCGCAAGGACCATATCATCACGGTGGAAGACCCCATTGAGTTCGTGCACGAGAGCAAGAATTGCCTGGTCAATCACCGGGAAGTCGGCATCCATACTAAAACATTCGCCTCGGCGTTGCGCGGCGCATTGCGTGAAGACCCCGACGTGGTCCTCGTTGGTGAGTTGCGCGACCTGGAAACAATCGAATTGGCGCTGATAGCCGCCAGCACCGGCCATCTGGTCCTGGGCACCCTCCACACTCCCAGCGCCGCCAAGACCGTGGACCGCATCATCGACGTCTTCCCGGCCGAGCAACAGAATAAGATTCGGACCACCCTGTCCGAAGCGCTCAAAGGGGTCGTGGCGCAAAACCTGTTTCGGCGCGTGGATAAAAAGGGCCGCGTTGCCGCGCTGGAAATCCTGGTCTTCACCACCGCTATTGCCAACCTGGTGCGCGAGGGTAAGACTCACCAAATCCCGGGCATGATCCAGGTCGGCAAAAAGCTGGGCAACCAACCGTTGGACGATTCCATCCTGGAGCATATCAGAATGAAACGCATCTCCCCGGAAGAAGCTTACGAAAAAGCCATGGACAAAAAGAAATTTCGTAGCTTCTTGCCGCACCCGCCGGAGGATGACGACAGCTAACTTATGCGCCGCCCTGAACTGGATTATATTCTAGCCACCATGCTGGACTCCCAGCCTGAAGTTTCCGACTTGCTTTTCACTGTTGATATGCCACTGCAGGTTGAATCCTTCGGCGAATTGAAACCGGTTACCGCTGAGCCGCCCATCGAAAAGCTCACGCCCTTTCAAACCGAGATGATCGCCCTTAATCTAATGGGCGACAATCTGTGGCACATCGGCGACTTGCTGCGGCGTGGTTCCTGCGACACCGCCTACACGCTCGCGGACAAAGCCCGATTTCGGATCAGCATCTTTTCTCAGCGGGGCAGCTACTCAACCGTTTGTCGCAAGCTCAATACGGTCATCCCCACCCTCGACTGGCTCAAGTTTCCGGACATCATTAAAGAGATTCCGCGCGAAAAAACCGGCTTGGTCCTGGTTACCGGTGCCACCGGTTCGGGCAAGTCCACTACCCTGGCCGCCGTCCTGCACGAGATCAGCCACACCAAACCTGTCCATATCATCACGCTGGAAGACCCCGTCGAATACATCCATGCACACGACGTGGCCACCTTCAACCAGCGCGAGCTGGGCACCGATTTCGACACTTTCTCCAACGGCTTGCGCGCCGCCTTGCGCCAGGCCCCAAAAGTCATTCTCGTCGGCGAAATGCGCGACCGCGAGACGGTGCAGATTGCCCTCAGCGCGGGGGAGACTGGCCATTTGGTGCTCAGCACATTGCACACCATTGACGCCGGCCAGACCATCAATCGCATCCTCGGCTTGTTCGAGTCCGAAGAGCAGGAGCAAATCCGCGCCCGTTTGGCGGACATGCTTCGCTGGGTGGTCAGCCAGCGGCTGGTGCCCCAGGTGGGCGGCGGACGGTTCGCGCTGCTCGAGATCATGGGCTCCAACCTGCGCGTCCAGGAGAGTATCCGCCTTGGCGAAAGCGAAGGCAAGAGTTTTTACGAAATCATCGAAGCCAGCCAGCCCTTCGGCTGGCGCACGTTCGATTTCTCCTGCCTGGAAGCCTACGAACAAGGCAAAATCACCGAGGAAACCGCCCTGCTCTACTGCACGAAACGCGGTCCGGTCACGCGCGGAATTGACAACATCAAAAAGGCGCGTGGCGAAAGCACCACCACCATGAGCTCGTTGCGCATGAGGGCCGGCGCCGACGCCGGTAAGTCAGGCGCACCGCCTGTCCCCAGCACACTTAAACTCAAATAACTTGTGCCTAACAAATTTGATTTCATCAGCGCCACCGACAAGCCCGCGTTGCTTGCCTTCTCCACGCCCGAGTGGCTGGAAACCGCCAAGACAGCTCTCAACGAACTGGGCTACAAGGTTCACACCGCGGCGACCCACGGCGATTTCCTCATCCGCTTCAGCCAGATTCGCTATCAGGTCGTTATCGTGGAGGAATTGTTTGCCGCGAACAACATCGGTGAGAATTTGACGTTGAAGGCCCTCCAAAACATGCCCATGGCCCAGCGCCGCCACTCCACTGTGATTCTATTTGGCGATTCCTTTCAGACTTTCACGCCAATGCAGGCCTTCCAACAAAGCGTCCACGCGGTCATCAACAGTTCCGAATTGTTCTTGTTCAAGCAACTCATCGAAAAAGCCATCGCGGACAATACCCTGTTTCTTACCAGCTTCCGAGAGGCCCAGGCCCACGCTTATTCCAGTGCCACTAAACAAGAGTAGCCTTCGTTCATGGGCCGTTTGGACCAAGCGCTGGTCGTTCGCGGGCTTTGTGAAAGCCGTGAGCGGGCAAAACGCGCCATCATGGCCGGCCGTGTGAAGGTCAACCAGCAGACCGCCCGCAAACCCAGCGATTCGATCCAACCGCAAGACCAACTCAGCCTGACAACGTCGGAGAAATTTGTCAGTCGCGGTGGACTCAAGCTGGAACACGCGCTGGACCATTTCGGGCTGGAGGTTGGCGGGCTGACCGCCATTGACCTTGGCGCCTCCACCGGGGGCTTTACCGATTGTCTGCTGCAACGCGGCGCCGCGAAGGTCTATGCGGTGGACGTGGGCCAAGGCCAGCTTGCCTGGAAACTGCGGCGCGACCCGCGCGTCTTGGTGATGGAAAAAATCAACGCTCGCCACCTGACCCTTGGGGCGTTCGACCCGCCCTTTGCCGGAGCAGACCTAATCGTGATCGATTGTTCCTTCATTTCACTGCGCAAAATCCTTCCGCCAGCCGTTGCATTGTTGGGAGCGTCGGGTAAACTCGTCGCGTTAATCAAGCCGCAGTTCGAAGCCGGCAAGACCGAAGCCGACAAAGGCTCCGGTGTGATTCGTGACGCGGCAATTCACGAGCGGGTGTTGCGCGACGTGCAGGGATTTGTTGAAGCCCTGCCCGGCCTGCGCTGGCATGGCGTCACCGAGTCTCCCATCCTGGGACCGGCCGGCAATAAAGAATTCCTGGCATTGATTGAGAAAGTTGGCTGATAAAATCAAACGCGTTGGCGTCATCGGAAACTCGGAAAAGATTTCCTGCGCTGGCGCGGTCAACCAGGCCGCCCGCCTCATCTCCGCTGCCGGCCGCAGACTTTATAGCGACGCCGTTACCGCCCAGCTTGCCGGCCTAAAGGGCGTCGTTTGCCCGGACGCGGCCACACTCACCCGGCAGGTGGATCTGCTGTTGGTGTTCGGCGGCGATGGCACTATCCTGCGCGTGGCCCGTCAAATCGCTGGTTCGCGGACGCCAATCCTGGGCATCAATATCGGCGGCTTGGGTTTTCTCACCGCGGTGCCCTCCGCCGAGTTGCCGCGAGCCCTCAAGCGGGTGTGGGAGGGAGAATTCAGGTTCGAATCGCGCGTGCTAATCAAAGCTACCGCTCGCTGCAATGGGCGGCAATTCGAGCAAAGTGCCCTCAACGATATCGTCATCAGCCGCGGCATCGCTTCCCGTCTGATCGAGTTGGAGGTGCGCATTGACGAGGATCCCCTCACGCGCTATCGCTGCGACGGTTTAATCGTCAGTTCTCCGACCGGTTCCACCGCCTATTCGTTGGCTGCGGGTGGCGCCGTGGTCTTCCCAACTGCGGACGTCTTCGCCCTTACCCCAATCTGTCCGCATACCCTCTCCAATCGCTCTTTGATTCTGCCACTGACTTCGACGATTGAGGTGAGGGTCGTCAACCCTAAACCAGCGACCATTTTGAGCACCGATGGTCAAGTCGTGAGCGAGTTGGGCACTGGGGATCGGATCGTCATCTGTCGCAGCCGGCAGTCAGTCCGCCTGATGCACCTGGCCGGCAGTTCTTTTTGTCAAACCTTGCGCCGTAAACTCCATTGGCGCGGGGCTACCTTATGATTTCTCGCCAGCTCGCTTATCCCTGCTGCTCGACACCGTTTCGGAGTTCGGTGCCTGGGGTCTCTCTGGAGACTGAAGGTCCGCTCGCGATTTATTGGAAGTGGGATTTGGAGTTCCGGCCCGAGCGCCACGGACTGCGCTTCGCCACCGGAATTTGGGTTCAGACTCCAGATTACTCGAGACGATGGTCCGATTAAAAGATATTGCCGAACAGGCAGGCGTCTCTGTGATGACTGTCTCCAAGGCTCTGCGAGACGGGCCGGACGTTTCTGCTGCTACCAAGACGCGTATCAAACTCATGGCCCAACAAATGGGCTACGTGCCGGATTCCAGCGCTCAAGGGTTGCGCACACGCACGACCAAACTGCTGGGTCTGGCCATTTCGTCTCTGAACAATCCCATCTTCTCAGGTGTCGTGCTGGCCATCCAGGAGCGGGCCTATGAGCTGGGATATGATGTCTTGCTGGCCAACACGCTGAATGTCCCAGAACGCGAGGAGGCCTGCATTCAGCGTTTTCTGGCCCGCCGCGTCGAAGGTCTGCTGCTTCGTCCCGCCTACCGCATGGGCACAGAGGCCCGGGTGTATCGCCAGTTGCTGGCGCGCCGCATCCCCACTGTGCTCCTGGGTCATACCGCCCCCTTTTGCAATCAATTTGTCAGTGTTGAGACCGATGATCTTTTAGCCAGTTTCTCTGCCACACAGCATCTGTTAAAGCTGGGACACAGACGAATTGCCTTCCTGACCGGACCACTGAGCACGCCTTGGACCCAGGAGAGGTTCGAAGGGTATCGCCGCGCTCTGCGTGAAGCAGGGATGGACGTGGACGACAAACTCATCTTCCAGGCTGGCCGAACTATCGAAGACGGCGCCAAGGCGGCCTTGCAACTGATCAACGAGTCCGCCGATGCCACCGCCGTGCAAGCGGTCAATGATCTCGTCGCAATCGGGTGCGCGGACACGCTCTTGAAACAAGGTATCAGGATTCCGCAGGATATTTCCGTCGCTGGCTTTGGGAATATTTTGCTGAGCGAATATTTTCGCGTGCCGCTAACCACATTGCGGCAGCCCAAGTCGCGTCTGGGCATGGCTGCCATGGACTCCCTGGTCGAACTATTGCACGGCGGGCGCCCCGAATCCAAGAGGCTGCCAGCCGACTTAGTGGTTCGCGCCAGTACCGGCGTCCCTCCTGCTATAAAGCAACCACGGCATCTAAAACAGATGGGCGCCGAAACGACGTTATGAAAAAGGCCCTGACCATTATACTCATTTTGGCAGGCGTGGCCGGTGTCTCGTGGATAGCTAATGAAGTCATGTCCCCTCCGCTGGACCGAACAAGGTCTGGGAGAACAGCTCGGTGATGCTGGCTGACGACCCGTACCGTTGCGGGCTGAAGGAGAAATGAGCAGCGCGCAGAGCTCCAACGTTGCGCGAATATCCATCATGATTGCCGCGCAGAGCCGGGGCTCTGCCCTCCGCTCGCAAGTAACTGCCGCAGCACATAGGGCAGAATCCCGCCGTGCCGGTAGTACTCAATCTCAATCGGCGTATCAATCCGGCAAGTCACAGGCGTCGTCTCCATATCGCCGTTCGCGCGTGTGATGCGCAGAGTCAAATCCTGTTGCGGTTTGAGGTTCGCGCTCATACCAGCCATGTCGAACGTCTCGGCGCCGTCCAGCCTGAGTGTCCGAGCGTTGCTGCTTTCCTTGAATTGCGTCGGCAGCACGCCCATGCCCACAAGGTTCGACCGATGGATGCGCTCGAAACTCTGCGCGACGACGCACCTAACGCCGAGCAATGCGGTGCCTTTGGCCGCCCAATCCCGCGAGCTGCCGGTGCCATATTCCTGTCCTGCGATCACGATCAACGGCGTGTTCCTTTCCGCATACTTGACCGCCGCGTCATAGATGCTCATCACTTCACCCGAAGGCTGGTATTTGGTCACGCCGCCTTCGCTGCCAGGAAGCATCAGGTTCTTGATCCGAACGTTGGCGAAAGTCCCGCGCGTCATCACGCGATCGTTCCCGCGCCGCGAGCCATAGCTGTTGAAGTCCTCGACCGCGACCCCATGCTCCAGCAGATATTTCCCAGCCGGCGAGGTCTTCTTGATGCTGCCTGCCGGCGAAATGTGGTCCGTGGTCACGCTGTCGCCAAAAATTCCGAGCGCTCGTGCGCCCTTAATCTCGCCGATTTCACCCGCCTGCAACTCGAAATTCAGGAAGAACGGTGGCTCCTGAATATAGGTGCTGCTGGCTTCCCATTGATACACGCTGCCAGTGCTCAAGGGGATTTCGTTCCACTTCGGATTCTGCTCCGCAAAATCGCGATAAAGCTGGCGAAAAATTTCCGGCTTCAACGCGGCCTGCATTTGGTCGCGCACCTCCTGGAGCGTCGGCCAAATGTCCTTCAAAAATACCTCTTTGCCGCCCTTGCCCTTGCCCAGCGGCTCGAGGGTGAGATCGATGTCCACCCGCCCCGCCAGAGCGAAGGCGACGACCAACGGCGGCGACATGAGGAAGTTGGCCTTGATACTCTGATGGACGCGGGCCTCGAAGTTGCGATTGCCCGAAAGTACGGCGGCTGCCACTAGATCGTACTTGCTGATAGCCTCATCAATAGGCGCCCACAGCGGACCCGAGTTGCCGATGCAGGTCGTGCAACCGTAGCCGACGAGGTTGAACCCGAGTTTATCCAGATAAGTTTGCAAGCCGGTCTTCTTCAGATACTCGCTGACCACGCGCGAACCTGGCGCGAGCGAAGTCTTGATAAAAGGATTGACTTGCAGTCCGCGCTCGACTGCCTTCTTGGCGACCAGCCCCGCCGCGAGCATTACCGACGGATTGCTCGTATTGGTGCAGCTTGTGATGGCCGCTATCAGAACACTGCCGTGGCCAATGTTCCCCTCTACTGTTGGCGCCTGTGCCGGGACCGTGTCCGGTGTGGGCCGGTTGTTCGCCATTTCCAACTCCGTAAGAGGGTTGGTGTTGCTTGCCTGTGCCGCCCGCTGCGACACAGGATCCTGGCTGCCGCCTCCCGGATGGAACCCATCTCCAGCTTCGACAGGGAAGCGCCTGTTGAGCTCTTCCTTGGGCTTGCCGAACCCATTTTCAGCAATTGGCTTGGCAAACGCGGAAACGAATTCCTTCCTCAAATCCGGCAGGTCGATTCTGTCTTGAGGCCGTTTCGGACCGGCCACGCTCGGCACTACGGAGGCCAAATCGAGGTCAAGTTCGACGGAATAGTTGACCTCGCCCTTGCGCGGCACCCCGAACAATCCCTGGGCGCGGTAATACTTCTGGTAAATCCGGCAATGCTCGTCGCTGCGGCCGGTGGCCCGCAGATAAGTCACACACTCCTCATCAATTGGGAAGAAGCCCATCGTCGCTCCATATTCCGGTGCCATGTTGGCGATGGTGGCGCGGTCCACCACCGGCAAAGCTGCAGTGCCCGGCCCATAAAACTCCACAAACTTGCCTACGACTTTCGCCTTGCGCAGCACTTGGGTGATCGTCAGCGCCAAGTCGGTGGCGGTGACCCCTTCGCGTAGCGCGCCACTCAAATGCACGCCCACCACGTCCGGCGTGAGGAAGTAAACCGGCTGCCCCAACATACCCGCTTCGGCTTCGATGCCCCCTACGCCCCAGCCGACGATGCCCAAGCCGTTGATCATCGTTGTATGCGAGTCGGTTCCCACCAGCGTGTCCGGATATAGCAGGACAGGCGTCCCGCCTGGCTCCGCCGTCGCCCCTTTGCCTGTCCCCTGCGCAGGTGAGACGCCGGTCCTGCTTTGTAGCACCCCCTTGGCCAGATATTCCAAGTTCACCTGGTGAACAATTCCGATTCCGGGCGGCACCACCTTGAACGTGTCGAACGCCTGCATTCCCCATTTGAGAAACTGGTATCGCTCGCGATTGCGCTTGAACTCCATCTCCAGGTTCCTCTGCAACGCGTCGGCCGACCCGAAATAGTCCACTTGGACCGAGTGGTCCACCACCAAATCCACCGGGACCAGCGGCTCGATGATCTTTGGACCCTTGCCCAACCGCGCTACTGCCGAACGCATGGCTGCGAGGTCCACGAGCAAAGGCACGCCCGTGAAATCCTGCAACACGATGCGGGCCACCACGAATGGGATTTCTTCCGTGCGCGGCGCATTCGGCTTCCAATTTGCCAGCGCGCGAACGTTCTGCTGCAAGACCCGATTGCCATCGCAATTGCGAAGCACCGATTCGAGCACCAGGCGAATTGAGACCGGCAGTTTAGAGATTGGCCCGATTCCGCCGAGCTCCAACTGCGGCAGCGAGTAAAAAGCCGCCTGTTCGCCATTGCCCAGATCAAATCTTTGCAGTGTCCCAAAAACATTCTCTGGTTCGTTCATACACTATTTCCCATCATTCGGCTTTCGGCCCGCTTTTCAGTTTTTCAGCCTTTCAGCCTTTCAGTTTTTCAGTTTACCCCCTCAGAAACTTAGCTACCGCCTCCGTCCTTGTCCGCACCTGGAGCTTTTCGTAGATGCGCCGGATATAAGTGTGGACGGTTTCGTAGCTGATCCCAAGCTTCTCAGCGATTTCTTTGTAGAGAAAACCTTGACTGAGGCAGTCCAACACCTCTTGTTCACGCTGGGAGAGGTTCTCCGTCGGCTGGGTCGAAAGTCCGGCCTTTTGGAAGGACCGGGTCACCTTGCGGGCGATATGGGTCGTCATCGGCGAGCCGCCGCGGTTCACTTCCCGGATGGCTTCCAACAACTCCGCGCTCTTGGTGCGCTTGAGCAAGTAACCAGCGGCCCCTGCCGCCAGGGCATTGAAGATGTTGTCCGTGTCTTCGTAAACCGTTAGCATGACCATCTGGCTCTGCGGCAGTATTTGTTTGAGTTGGCGTACGCATTCCACACCGTTCATGCCGGGCAAATTGATGTCCATTAACACCACCTCGGGCCGTACTTGCGCAAGACCTTTTAGAGCATCCTCCGCATTGGCGTACTGGCTCACGCAGCGGAATCCTTCAGCACGGCCAATCACGCGCGCCAGCGTGCCGCGCAGTTGATCGTTGTCTTCGACAATTGAGACCGTTATCGCCATTGATCTAATAGTCCGTAAGAATTGTTATTCGTGAGCGGCTGGAAGTGGAAGCGGCGGAGAGCGGCTTGAATCGGCTTGCGAACGGCCATTGAGGCCAGGTTCTGACGCCGCCTTCAAAGGTCCCTCACCCCTGCCCTCTCCCATCCGATGGGAGAGGGGGACCATGAATTGGACGAGTGTGCCGCCTTCAGCGCCCACCCCTATCGAGAACGATCCGCCAATATCCTCCATCCGTTTGCGCATGTTGCTCAATCCGTTCCGGCCTGCTTTTTCCTCCACGCCTGAGACGCCGCGGCCATTGTCTTCGATCTCCAGCATGAAACGGTCCTCGTTCAGCCGCAGTCGCAGCCAGGCGCCGGCAGCCTGGGAGTGCTTCACCACGTTATTGACGGCTTCTTTCGCAGCCAGGAACACATTGTGGCGGACTTCCGGGGAAATCGGTGTGTGAGGCAAATCCGGCGGCACATCCAACCGATAGCGTAATCCCGCGATCGCGAGATACTCCTGGGCATATGTGCAGACGTAGGTGACCAAGCCATCCAAAGTGTCATTCGACGGGTTTACCGTCCAGACGATCTCGTCCAGCGCCCGCGTCGTCTCACGGGCGGTGTGTGAAATCTGCCTGGCATGAGCCTCAATCTCCGCGGGAGAGTTTTTGTCGGTTTCGGCCAACTCACCCAGCAGCGCCACCTGGGTAAGGTTGGCGCCCAGTTGGTCGTGGAGGTCACGGGCGATCCGCGCCCGCTCCTTTTCCAGCGCCTCCTGCTGCCGTAACCCTGCCAGTTGCCGTTGCAGCCTTTGCGTGGAGACGTAGTGAACCGAGCCAACGATCATCCCCAGCAGAGCAATGGTTGCTGAGCTCAGAAACCACCACGTGCGCCATATCGGCGGCAGCACCGTAATAGCCAGCGAACTGCCTGGCTCACTCCATACCCCATCTTCGTTACACGCCTTGACTTGAAAACGATAATGGCCCGGCGGCAGTCGGTGGTATTGCGCCGCGCGAATGTTGCCGGCAGGCGTCCAATCCTTTTCGTGCCCTTCCATTCGGTACTGGAAGCGCGCCCGGTCCGGCGCACCGAGGTTGAGACTGGTGTAATCAATCTCCAGTCGTTCCTTGCCTGCCGGAACGGTTACCGATTCGGGCAGCTTCGCACGCAAGCCAATGCTGTTATGCAGTTGCCCATCAATTAATACCGACTCGATCACCACTGGTGGCGGGTTTGTGTTTTGGTTCAGTTCGGCCGGATCGACGGTTACCAAACCCTTAATCGTAGGGAACCACAGTCTGCCTTCCTGGCTGCGGCACGCCGCCGGCTGCGAGCCAGAGGTGCACTCGCTGGCCGGCAAACCATCGGGTTTGCCATAACCGCGGCATTGAATCGAGTTGGTCAAGCCCTTGGCAAAATCGTTCAAATCCTTCTTTCGCACCCGCATCAGCCCGGCAGTCGAGCCCATCCACAAGCATCCCTTGTCGTCTTCGATTAGGTAGCCAACGCTACTGGTGATGAGTCCTTCCTGGGTCGTAAACCGAGTCCACTTGCCTCCTTCAAACCGCGCCAAGCCTCCAGAGGTCCCAACCCACAACACGCCTGCGCCGTCCACGTAAATTGAGGAAATGTCGTCACTTGGCAATCCATCCTTCTCTTGCTTGCGAAAGACGCTGAACCGGCCTTCCCGCAGCCGATTCAAACCGCCTCTTTCGGTTCCCACCCAGAGATTCCCTTCCGTGTCTTCAGCAATCGCGCGCACCAAGTCCGAGGACAGCCCATCGCGCATGGTGAACATTTTCCAGTTTCGACCGTCCCAGCGAGCCAAACCCCCTTCGGTGCCGGCCCAGAGCGTTCCACGGCGGTCTTGATGCAAGGCAGAAACATCACGGTCGAGCACCTCGGCTCCCGCCGCCGGCGCGAATCGGCCATTCTGTAATTTGAATAAATGCGGTCCCCACGCGCTGAAAGCACCCGCCCAGACCTGCTGGTCCCGGTCCACCAACACACTCCGCAGATAAATCACCAGGTTTTGGCGCACCGCTGGCGGTACTGGCCAGAGGTTGCTGAATGGCTCCAGGGCCCCCGCACTCCAATGCCCGAGCCTCTCGCCGTTGTACCCAATCCACAAGCCTCCATGCTGATCTTCGCAGACCGATTGGACCGTGGAACCTTGCGTGCCTTCCAATACGTCGAAAACCTGGCGCTTCACCCGGTTTAGACCCCCGCCGTTGGTTCCTACCCAGAGGCAGCCCTCCTGATCGATCGTCAATGACAAGATGTAACTGTGCGACAATCCTTGGAGCCTTTCAGCCTTGCCCGCCTCGTCAAACCAGTAAACTCCATCCCCATAGGTGCCAACTACCAGGTTGCCGCTTCGATCCTCGCACGCAGCCTCAACCGGTACGTTCGCGCTCCAAGGGTATGCTCCCCAGTCGAATTCGAGGCGGTTGCCCTTGAACTTTTGGATTCGGCCATTGGCCAGGCGCCAATAACCACCCTGTTTGCTGGCAAGAAGGAAATCGAGCCTGCCGAGCTGAAACCCATGCATCGGCGGCAACACGACCCCGCTGGCCACCTTCGACGGGTCTAACACTGATAAGCTCCAATCGGTGCCAACCCGCAGCAAACCGGAGTCGTCGGCCACGAGAGCCCGGCAGTCACTTAGTCCGGCCGGGCCGGCGTTCCACACATCCACCCGCTGGTCCTTACAGCGGCAGAGTTGGCCATCCGCAGTGTAGAGCCACACCGCACCGCTCGAATCCTCGCAGGCGGCCCTTAGAACGCTTTTGCGTGCGCCTCGGCCTATGTCAATGCTGGTGACTTTGCCGTCTTTGCTGACCAGCACCACCCCTGCTGTCTCAGTCCCAATCCAAAGATTGCCTTGGCTGTCCTCGAAGAGCTTAAAGATCCTGCTGCTGTTCAGTCCGGGCGTATTGTTTTCGCCAAAGACAGCGAATTGGGTCCTACCAGCACCGGCAGCATGGCCGATTCCGTCGAAACGCACTAAACCATCTAGGGTTCCCAGCCAAAGATAGCCATCCCGCGTCTGTGTCATGGCCATCACCACGTTCTGCGGCAGCCCTTCGTCGGTGGTCCAGACGTTCACCGTATAGCGCGCGTTGGATCCGGCTGCCAGCGCCGAGCCGAAGGTGGCGATCAACAGCCCTGCGGCGATGTCGACCCAACTGTGTTTCTGCATAACCTAGAATTCGACGGGCAGGCGAGCTGCAAACGACGAATGACCAATGACGAAGCCAAGAAAAGAGCTACCGCCAGATCCTTTGACCTTCGAGCGTCGAGCTTCCTTCGTCATCCTTTATTCGTGGTTTCTTGTTCATCTCAAACCTGGGAATAAGTTGCCGGGGTCAGAATCCGTTTGGTGATCTTGGATACGGTATCGGCATACTGCGGGTCGTCCTTCAATTTGTTCCAGACGGGGTGCTTGCCGAAAGCGTCCCAGTGCTTCTTGTGTAGGTCTTCGTTTTCGCCGGAAGTCATGTATGTCAAGTGCGGTAGATTGGAGCCGATCAGGGCTTGCCCGTAGAAGACCGGCGCCAGTCCCACCTCGCGCATCACGTCAATCTCGCCCGAGTTGAACATCTCCACCTTCTTCATGGCCTTCAACTCGCTGTGGCTCTCGTAGGTTCGCAGTTCGAACATGCGCGGCTTCTTTTCCCTCGA
>Ga0137379_10004451_pt1 | contig 13181 bp, 18 predicted proteins | sample SagtaG_18_FD_104812 | JGI IMG/M metagenome (GOLD analysis project Ga0137379, IMG submission 104812) | Vadose zone soil microbial communities from Sagehorn Ranch, Mendocino, California, USA - Sage2_L_80_16 metaG | ecosystem: Environmental > Terrestrial > Soil > Vadose zone | place: USA...
CCCTGGATGACCACGGCCCGCCCGGCGGGCAGCATGCGCAGCGCGGCGGCGGGCAGCAGCGGGATGTCCTCGTGCCCGCGCCGTCGCCCGCCACTGTCGCGGCTGGCGGTGCGGATGCGGACGGTGCCGCAGGCCCGCTCCACCATGGCGGCGAGCTCGTCTTCTGATGTGCCGCCGAAGATGACCTTGGTCTTGCAGCACTGCCAGATGACCGCCGCGCCGTCGGCGCCCCACCGGTGCCTGAGCTGGGCGTAGGACTGGGCCATCACGCGAAGCAGCACCCCGGACCCGGCCGCCCAGCTGGACCAGGCCACCAACGGGACCGGGGCGATGTTGGCCACCTCGTCCAGCACTGCGGTCAGCGGCGGATCCAGCCGGGCCTGGGCCTGCCGGGCGGCATGTGCCAGCTCGGCGATGATCGCCGCGAACAACGGCGGCACCGGGGACGTGGCACCGTCGGCGGCAACTAGGTACAACGTGTCGGTGCTCGTGATGAACGCGGCGAAGTCGAACCCGGGTCCCCCATCCGGGGTGATGACCGACCGGGCGCAGGCGGGGAGCTGCATGAACTTCAGCACCCTGGCCAGAGTGACGGAGATCGACTGCCTCGGCTTGTCGCCCAGCGACAGGTACAGGCCGATGTGGTCCCGCGCTGCGGCCCATACGCCGGGGCAGGTGTCCAGGATGCGAAGCGGGATATCGTCGTCGCGGGTGATCCAGGCGTGCACGGCCCGCATGTCCCCCCCAGCCAGCGCGGCGGCATGCAGATAGGCGGCTAGCACTAGTGACGCCTGGTCATCCCAGAACCCCTCATCGGCCAGGCCTTTTCCGGCGACCGCCTCGACCATGTACCCGGCCCGGCGTACCGCCACCGCGATGTCACCGCAACCATGCACGATGTTCCAGGAGAATGTCGAGGCGAAGTCTCCCACGGCTTCCGGGTTCCAGACATGAACCCGGCCCTTCTGCGCGCGCAGCCCGGCCGTGGCCCGGACCAGGTCCTCGCGGATCGATGTGGCCAGCACCGGGCCGGGCGCGTCGATGACGTGCCCGGCCGCCGACTGGGTCTTGCCGTCCTGGGGAGCTGCGATCATCAGGATCAGCGACTCCAGGTGCGCGTACACCCGGAGGCGGACCATCCAGCCCTGCGCCCAGCCAAGGAAGGTGGCGTATTCCTGCCACCGGCCGAACTGGCGATGCTTCCGCGACAGTGACGGCCGGGCGTGGCGGGCCACTGTCCGGGCGGCGGGAAGCCCGTGCGTCCGCCACACCTGCCACCGTCCCGCCCACCCAGGTCCCGGCCGCAACCGAAGCCGCACCCGCACCGCCAGCGGCAGCCAGCGTCGCCGCGGCCCGTACGCGATCCGTACAAATCCGGTCTGTAGTGTGACCGCCGCCGCCAGCACGACTGCTACGGCTACCGCCCACCGGTCCAGGTGAGCCACGTGCACTGCGGGCGCGGCGGCCTGCTCTGCTAGTGCCAGGGCGTCACCGGCAAGCGTCATGGTCATTACCGCCCGCCCGGGGTGGGCACGTGCTTATCCCGCGGGAAGGAGGCCTGGCCTGAGATAGGGACAGCCATGGGGACTGGGCTCCTTTCACACCGTCAGCGTCCGATTTCTTGGTCGTCGCGTCCTGCGTCGCGGTGCCTGCCACTGCGGGCGTCGGTGCGCCCCTTTGCCGGCGCCGGGCGGCCGGCCGGGGTCCGCGCCGCCGGGCCGCCGCGTACCCGAGGTGCCCCGGCCCTGGTCGGCCAGGATCTGCGCCCCGGCTGATGTGCGGTCAGGCGGGACTGCAGCACGCTCAGCCCGCACCGGGTGGTGCCAGGCGCGCGGCGTGGCGAGACGGCGCGGCACATGCCCGCCGGGATGGGCATGTGCCGCACCAGCCCGACCGGGAAACCCGAAGAGCCCGGCCGGAGTCTCCAGCGCCGGCAGTCGTTTCTTGTCCTCGCACCCGCTACGCCGGTCCCGCGCCGCCGCCGCGCGGTCACCTGCTGTCCTCCTGTGCCGGTAGCCGCGCAGGGTCAGCGGCCGCGGTACCGTCGTGCTCCCAGACCAGGCCGGTCTCAACGCGGCCGACCCCGGGTTCCCAGGCAATCTGGCTGGGTCCCTCTGGCAGGCGCGGCCGCCGGGCCAGCATCAGCTGCCGACCCCATCGGCCGACCGCGAACCCGCACCCGGCCACCGCCACCGACCCGTAGATCAGCACCAGCACCGGGACCTGCGCCTGGCCCGCCCACCACAGCACCGCCGTGACGCCCGCCAGCACGGCCACGACCACAGTCGCCGCCAGCAGCCGGGCGATCACCAGGATCCCCGCGCCCAGCAGGCCCACGACCCAGCCTTGCCGGGGCCGGCGCATGACCACCCGGGCTGGCTCGACCAGAGCACCCGCCCGGCCCCGGACCGCCCTGCCCTCCGCGTGCCGCGCCGAAAGGCTCATCGCGCACCCCCGTCCCGCTCGTCGCGACCGGGCTCGCCCGCTCCGGCGGCCAGGTGGCACCAGGTGCACGACCCGCCGGCCTCGGCGGCCGGGTCGCCCGGCCCCCACACCGGGCACCAGGCGGCCGGGATCATCCCCCACCGCTCGCCGGCCGCGGCCACGATCAGCAGCCCACGGCCGCCGTCCGCCAGCCCGTCGCCGTCCACGGCCGCTAGCCGGGGCCGGCGCTCCGGGCGAGGGTCGGCGCCCAGGTCATGCACATGAACCGTCACCCCGTCCCAGCCGCCCGCGATGGCCACCGTCACCGTCCCTCCCGGCAGGCCGGATCGGGTATGCCGGATCGCGTTGGTGACCAGCTCGGTCACCACCAGGCCCGCATCACAGGCGTGCGCTCCCCACGCGGCGGCTACCGCCCGCGCCCAGTGCCGCACCCCAGGTACATGCTCCGGGAGGCCGGGCGACAGCCACGCCGCCACGCGCAGCTGATCACCCCGACCGGACATCCGGCAGGCCACACCGCCATCCGCCGGCCCGGTCACCGGGTTTCACTCCCAATCCAGGACCGCAGCGCCGCGTACCTCACCGCGATCACCTCATGCCGCTCCCGCTCCCCGCACACACCGTTCCCGACGCAGACCGCACAGTCCCCGTACACCCCATGCCATGCACCCGCATCAGCCAGGGCCTGCCACACCGTGTCCGCGTCCACCGCCGCCAACACCACCGCTCCCCGCTCCGGCACTCGGCCCGCCTGCATCCGCATCATCCGCGCCAGTACGTCCCGGGCCCGGCCGCGGCGCCCGCCAACCCGCCGGGCCGCCGAAATCACGGCGGCCGGCCGGCTGCTGACCGGCGTGACATGCCAGGTGGAGGCAGCCGTCGCCAGGTCCCGCAGGGCACGGGCCAGCAGGTCACTCCACAGCAGGTCCGCACCCGACGCGGCCTGCGCGCCCGCCGCGTCGTAGTCAGCGAGCACCTGGCCGGCCAGCGCCAGGGCATCATCGACCGACATCATGGTCATCACCGCCTGGCCGCGGTGAGCACGGGCTCACCCTTCGGGCAGAAAGCCCGGCCTGAGATAATGACTGCCATTTGGGGGCCTCCTAACGGTTGTCAGCGTCCGATCTCTGGTTCATCGCGTCCCGCTCCCGGTCACCGCTTAGGGTTAGCGGACGCGGCATCGTCGTGCTCCCAGACCAACCGGCCTGGACCTGGCCGGCCCCGGGTTCCCAGGTGAGCTGGCCGGGGCCTTCAGGCAGGCGGGGGCTACCGGGCAAGCGCACCGGTTCGGCCCAGGGTGAAGCCGCACCCCAGCGGCGCGCCTGGGCCCACCTGGTCCGGGCGGCCCGGCAGCACGAGCCTGGCCACCTTCATGGGATCGCCCGCTACCAGCGCCGGTCATCTCCGGCCTCCCGCCTGGGCGACGCACTCGATGGCGGCCAGGTCGTGCTTGGCCATGCCGATGATGCCCAGCCCGGCCAGGAAGCCGACCCAGACTGGCTGAATCCCCGGTCGGGCATAGAACTGGCTGTCGCTTATCTCCCCACGCGCGTAATCGGCCGTCCGCCTGGCTAGCCGCTCCAGCTCGCTGACATCCAGCCACCGGGGGCGGCGCACCCGTCGCCTTGGCGGGTCCAGCCTTCCGGCCACCGTCGCGGCGTACACCTGCCACTGGTGGCCAGCGCCGTGGGGGCCGGGCGTCCGGCCGCACCGGTCGGCCTGCCAGCCCTCGGACCGGGTCAGCTCTTGGGACGTGATGCTCAGGCGCAGCTCGGCGGCGACCATGGCGCGGGCCGCGTCGGGATAGCTGCCGTGCCGGTCCCAATCCCATACGTGCCCGGCGGCCGGGGCGACCCCAGCCGGCCAGGCGACCCGGACCGACATCAGGTACCGGCCATCGTCGCCGGTGATCAGCACGCCGACACTGGTGTTGTCACAGCCCGTCTTCACCATGCACCTCCTGCGGGCACGCTGTCCTCACACCCGCCGCCCGTCAGCCCGAATCCGGTCACCGTCGGTCACCGCCTAGCCGGGAATGCAGCGCCGCGTAGGCGGCGGCGATCACCTCGTGCCGGGCCGGGTCAGCACATGCCCCGCTGCCCACGCAATCGGCGCAGTCCCCGTACCGGGCGTGCCAGGCCGTCGCATCGGCCGCCGCCTGCCAGGCCGTATTCGCCTCACTCGGCGACAGCAACACCGACCCCGGCTCCGGCCACTCTGGCATTCCGGCTGCCCGGCCCGTCAGCCGCGCGAGCCAGGTCCGGCCGCCAGCGGGACCGGCGGCTTTGGTGGGCCGTGAGGCCAGCGCGGTGCTGGCCACCTCCAGCCGCGCCGCCTGCTCCTCCACCTGGGCCACGCCTTCGTGCAGCTGGCGGACCGCGGCGTCGAGCGCCGCCGCAGACGGATCACCGACCGGGCTGGCGTACCAGGCGGCGGCAGCGGCGGCCAGGTCCCGCAGCGCATGGGCCAGCCGACCCGGCCAGATTCGCTCCGCGCCTTTCGTGGCCTGCAGGCCCGACGCCTCATAGTCGGCGAGCACCTGACCGGCCAGCATCAGCGCGTCATCCAGCGACATCACCACCACCCCACCCCGGCTCGCATAGGCCCCACCGGATCCGGATCCCCCGCCGCCGCAGCGGCCACCGCCGCACGAGTCGCGGCCACCAGCCACCCATACTGCGCATCCACCAGCGCATACCGGACGCCCAGCAACGCATGCTCCACGCGCAGCAGCGCCAGCCGTGAGCGGGTCTCCTCGGCCACCGCCTCCGGCAGCCACCGGCCCGCCCGGCACAGCACCTCCCCCATCACCGGCCCGGACCGCCCCAGCACCACGGCCGGGCCGTGATCTCGCCGGAGCGAAGCAGGACACTCCCGTTCCCCAACCCGACCGGGATCTATCCCGCAGAAAGCCCGCTCCATCTCAGGTCACCTCCGGTACGTCCATCTGGTAGCTACGCCCGTCAACTGGGCAGATGCCGCGCGCTGCGCCCCCAGGCAGGGGAGACAACTCTTGCCCAGGATGATCCGGGCATTCGACGACGGGGCGCAGACGGCGCTCGTCTCGGCGCCGCGCATAGGGCCCGCCAACGGGCCGCCCATCTGGCGCAGTACTGCCCCACGGCACCGAGCCGTACTTGCTGGCCTCTGCGCTCATCGCCGCTCACTCCGCGGCCTCAACAGATGTTTCTCCGGCGCTCGCGGCGGGCCGGATCTTCCGGCGTGACTTGAAGGCGTCCAGTTCAGTGGCGGGGATACGGATGGCGCGACCAGAGGTACCGACGCTGTAGGCGTTGAGCTCGCCGTCCTTGATGGCACGGTAAACCGTGGACTCATGCACCCGGAGCTGCGCGGCGGCCTCGGGCACCGTGTATGGAGGGCGTTCGGGGCATGTGGCCTGCGCGCTCTCGCCGTTGCTGCGCTGGGCGGTGAGACCGCTGGCAACCAGAGCACGCGCGACCCGCAGGACGTCGGGCGGGATCTCCGGGATGCTTGGTGGGTTGTGATCTTCCACCTGGACTCTCCAGTCACTCATCTTGCTGGGCTTGCCGGAGGCCGCACGGCTTGCAAGTGATCTAGATTGATGGATTTAAGGGGTCTTACAGATTCAAGGTACGCACCCGCAGCTTTATCCGTCAAGACCGCTGGCGGTATGCTTTTAATGGGCCTTACGAGTTAGGATTAATGGAAGGGTTGCGGTGGACGACCTGGCAGACCACCTGAGGGAGATAGCCGACCCGGCTGAGCGCGCCCGGCGTGCATCCGCCGTCATCGATCAGTTGGCCGCCGCCTCAGGCGAAGCCAGCAGCATTCGCCAGGACGCTCTGGCGGAGATGCAGGCATCGGGGATGACGCAGACCGAGATCAGCAAGGCCACCGGGATGACTCGGGCGCGCATCAGCCAGATCATGAAGGCTGCCCCCCCTGCCGGGCAGGCGCTGCTGGCCCCGGACCCCGGGCCGCTGACGATCTGTGTGATCGAGAAGCCTGCGCCCGCCGGGAGCACGCAGCCTGCCATCACCAGGACGACGATGACGGCCGTTGGGAAGCTGACCGACCTCGCCGCCTCCTACGACGTCCGCGCCGAGCTGGAGACCGTTCCCGTCCCTGGCCTGGTCGACCTGAACCGGCCGAATCTCGCAGTCCTGATCGGACCCCGCAGCTCACCGCTCGTCGCCCAGGCCCTCACGGCCGACCCGGCCATCAAGTGGCAGCCGGACAAGAATGGCGACTGGTACATCACCGACACCAGAACCGGCACGGAATACCACTCGGACTTCGATGGTCACCCAGACCCGCAAGGAAAATGGCCCAGGACTTGCTACGCCCACATCGGCCGCGTCCGGCGTCCCGACGGCCAGGGAGGCTGGCTGTGCCTGGCCGGCGCGCACGCCCCCGGTGTCACCGGTGCCGTCGAGTTCTTCATCCGCGACATCACATCCCTTTGGGAGCAGGCACACCGGTCGCTCTGGAGCGCGGTGGCGCAGATAACCGTCAGTGAACGCGGCACGACCGAGGACGTCGCTCTCATCACCCCGGTATACATGCACGGGCGCCGGTGAACAGGCCCGCGCTGTGGCTCCTGGCCACGATGCCCGGGGATCCGGCCCGGCCGAACGAGGACTTCGCCGGCGTCCTGGGCAGCTGCGCGATCCTGCTGGACGGCTCCGGCGCACCCGGCGACCTGCCGACCGGATGCGTCCACGGGGTGCCGTGGTTTGTCCGCCAGCTAGGCGCCAGGTGCCTGGCGCAGATGGCCGCGGGAGAGCCTAACGAGCCCCTAGACGGCATCCTCGCTACAGCAATCACCGAGGTCAGCGCGCTGCACCAGGACACCTGCGACCTGCAATCGCCGGGCACGCCGTCAAGCGTGCTCGTCATGGCCCGCATCGGGTCGGAGACACTGGACTGGCTGGTCCTGGGCGACGTGGCGCTCGTCGTCGAGGACACCTCCGGGGGCATCGAAGTGATAACCGACCAGCGAATGGATAAGGTCGCGGTCAACGAGTACCAGGCGATGCTCGCGCTGCCAACCGGGATTCCTGAGCACCAGGCCGCGCGGATCGCCTACGTCCGCGCCCAGCAGCCCTGGCGCAACCGGCCGGGCGGATACCCGGTCGCCAGTACTGACCCCGGAGCGGCCGTCCAGGCGGTAACCGGCAGCATCCCGGCCAAAGATGCCCTCAGGGCTGCCATGGTGTCGGACGGAGTGACCCGCTTCGCCGAGTTCGGACTTGGCACCTGGTCTGACCTGCTCGACATCCTCGCCGCAGCCGGCCCAGGCGCCCTCTTCGCCCGCATCCGCACGTCAGAAAGCACCGACCCGCGGGGGAAACGGTGGCCGCGCGCCAAACGACACGACGATGTCGGCGTCGTCTTCTGGGAAAACCAGGCCCAGCACACATCACGGTTACCTGTACCGCAACGGGCCGCCTAGGCCGACATCGGTGGAGGTCAGCCGGAGAAATCCGCGAACGGCGATCCGCCTGTCATCGACGGACGGTACGGACGTTAGGCGGCTCGCCGCCTTCGCAGACGCTGAGGTCAGCGGCCGATTTCCCGATCGTCGTCGCGGGCGCGTTGCCGCTCTGCCGGGCGCTGCCTGCCTGACGCCCGTGCGGCCCGGCCACGATCCTGGCTGCGTTCGGTACCGGGCCGCCCGTCCAGGCCGCCGGTTTCAAGCTCACGCAGCTGAGCGCGGGTATGGCCGGGTTCATCGTGTCCGTGTCGGGCAGCGGCCCTGTCGCCGATGTCCCGGCCGGGAATGGCGGGTTCGCGCTGCTGGCGGTCGGCTTCCCGCGTGTCGCGCGGCCAGCCGGCGAACCGTTCCCGCACTCGGGAGGCCTCTTTCGGGGGCAGGGGCAGGCCGTAGCCGGGCAGGGTGAGTACGTGGTCGGGGCAGCGGTCTAGCCGCCTGGCGGCCCGGGCGACATCCCGGTCTGTCAGCCCGGGGTCCAGGCGGCGGGCCAAGCCGGTCAGCTCGTCCAGGCTCCAGCGCTCCAGCAGGTCAGCGACGTGCGCGAAATCACGCAACTGCCCCCGCCGCAACAGGTTACGCATCGCCGCCCCGGCGGCGTCTTCGGGGTGCAGGACCGGCCCGGCCTGCGTGGACACCGGGTCCCGGCTGCGGGGTTCTCGGGCCAGGCTCAGGTAGGTGCGGGCGCGGCAGGCCTGGCAGCCAAACGGCTCGTAGTTCTCGTACCCGCGGGCGTGGCGGGCGTGTGGGCCTGCCGTCACTCGCCACTGGGGCAGCCGCTCCCCGCCCCCTGGCCAGGCGCCCTGCACCTCTGATCGCTCGTCCAGCCGCTCAGCCTGGTACCCGGCACGGCGCAGCGCCCCCTCCACCCGGTCGGCGGCGTACCGGCCGATACCCCAGCCAGTGACCAGGTCGACGCGGCTCGGGGAGACGTTGGTCAGCCCGTGCGCGGCCAGGGCGGCCTCCCCGCCCAGGACGAATCCGAACGGGGCGGCGGCCTGCAGCGCGACCTCGGCGATCGGGCGGTCCTTATCGCGCAGCATCTCCGGCCACATCCTGGGCCGCGGCAAGGACGGGGTGGATGTCTTCCCATGCCTGCCGCACCTCGCCGGTCAGGTACAGGCCCGGCCACGCCTCCACCAGACGGGCCGGGTTCAGCCACGCGGCCAGATCCCACGCCCCGCCCGCCCCGGCCAGGACGGCCTGGTAGGCCTCCTGGAGCAGGAACGGCACGTCCAGGTCGAATACCGCCTCACTTGGGTACAGGTGGCCTGGTAGCACGATCTTCCCGCGCGCCGGGCCCCGCAGGTCGGCCAGCTCGGTGATCACCAGCACGCTCCCGCCCGGCTCCGACACGGCCGGCACCACGATCGCGCCTGGGACCTTCGTCTCCGCGGCCAGCGCCCGCTCCAGCAAGCACACGATCTCGGAGTCGACAGTACGCCGCTCACGCACCGCCGCAGCCTGCAAATTCTCGTAAAGGTCATCGGGAAGTTCCAACGATGAAAACATCATGACGCCGCTCTCCTCTCCGGTATCTTCCTGCGGTTGACAGTAAGGCTGCTGTCGACTGAAGGCGGGCGACAGGTGGGGGCCGGGCGGGATCTACAGGACGCTCAACGCGATCTTCCACCTGGACTCCCCAGTCACTCATCCTGCAGGGCTTGCACAAGTCAGCGCGCCTTGCAAGTGCACTAGATTCAGATATTAAAGGGGTCTTACAGACCAAAGTAAGCTGCCATGCTCGTATCCGTCAACGACACCGACGGCATGCTTTGATAGGCCTTCTAAGGCTCGGATCGCGGACGAGGTCGATGGAGTCGCTCTGCATACGGAGCTTGTATCGGGAAGCCGCCCTCGCATGCACCTGCGCGCCTTCACCGGGTACACACTGCTGGCCCTCCGCTCGAGTCCATGTCACCCAGGGCAAGGTAACCAGGTAGGCATCCAGGGCCGCCACGGTGGCCGGGGTGAGCGGGATCTTCGCCTTCCGGGCGCCCTTGCGGACCACGCGCAGCACCCGGTGGCCGGAGTCCTCGCCGAGGTCGGCGATGTCGGCGGCGCAGGCCTCATCGACGCGCAGGGCATTGTGCAGCAGCAGCCGCACAGCCGCCGCGGTGCGCAGCGCCTGGGCACCGGTGTCGGCATCGGCGACCGCGACCAGAGCCGGGGCCTGGTCCCGGTCCAGGCCCACCGTGGCCGTGTAGTCCGGATCCACCACCGGCCGTGCCACCCCCTCGGTGGGCACCCGGCCGATCAGCTCATGGGCCCCGCAGTACCGGTAGAACGACGACAGCGCCGACAGGCGGCGGCGCACGCTGGACTCGGCTGCTCCGTCATCGAGCTGGGTGGCGGCCCACAGGTCCACGTGCACCCGCCCGGCCGCCAGCGCGCCCGTCTCCCGCCCGGCGAGCCAGCCAAGCCAGGCCACTACGTCCCCGGCGTAGGCGCGGCGGGTGCGTGCCGACCGCAGCCCGGTCAGCCAGGCCGACACCAGGACTTGCTCCCGCTCCCCCAGCCCGCCGACCACCGGCAGCTCCGTCCGCACCCGGCGCAGCAGCTCGGCCGCCATCGCCGCCGGGCCCGCGCCGGGCGTGGGCGGGGAGACGGGCGCGGGCAGCGGTTCGAGGTCACCTGTCATGGCCCGGATGGTAGCGCCGGGCACTGACATCTGGCCGGGTGATACAGCGGGTTATCACCCGGTCAGCAGCGGACGCGCGAGGCGGGCAGCGTACTGCTCGAGCAGGTTGAGGCGATGGCCGAGACGGTCAACACAATCGTGGTGACGGAGCCTAGCGGGGGAACATCAGTGTCATCGCCGCGAGCAGCACTGCCGTGATCCCGGCGATGACCGTGATCAGGACGGAGTGGCTGCCGACATAGACGCTGGCGACGCCGGCCAGCACGCCGTTGACGAGGGTGAGAAGCATCCCAGCGCCCGGGCGTCGCGGCGGCGGCGGCGAGCTGGCAGGCGGCGCGGCTGACGCCTCCGGAACGGCATTGTCCACGGGTGATCCCCTTCGTTGAGAGCGCGGCTGGTGCCCCGCCGACGGGTAGGTCCTGCGGGGCAGGCCATCGTCAGCCAGTGCTTCTGGCGTCTTCGATAGCGGCCCGCAATTACCAGCCTTGCGGGTACTCCAAGCCGTTGGGACACCGCGCCGCAACACGAAATAGCAGGTCATAAGGTTGACAGCCGCGTGACGCAGGCGGGTTTCAGCGAGCCTCCACGTGACATGGGTTGCCAGAAGCTAGGCTTCGTGTGACAAGCGGGGACACGCGAAGGAATGCCGATGCCGCGGATCATGCGGATACTGCCCATAGCCGAGTTGCCCGATGGCCCTCATCGGGCCTTCGTTGAAGAGTTGCGCCGCTACTACCGCGCCGCGGGCCGACCCTCCCTGCGCAAGGTGAGCCGGGCGGTCGAGGGCCGCGAGGACCTGAAAGAGGTGACGGCCAGCCAGGAGACCGTCCGCCGCATGCTTCGCGGGATGGTCCTCCCGACAGACTGGGATCGCATCTACGCCGTCTTCTTCGTTCTCTGCGAGATGGGAAACATCGACCCTGAAGCCGACCGCTGGCATAACGGGTATGACGAGGAGGAAAGTAATTCCGAGTACCTTAAGCGGCTATGGGACGCCGCCCTGGAGACCGAACCAGATCCTCCTCCTATCCCGCGGCCAGCCCCACGGCAGGAGTCGTTGCAGGACCACTCCAGCCAGCCTGATCCGTGGGCAACAGCACCATCGGCCTATAACGACGAGCCGCCGTTCTAACTGCATAAGCCCCCGCAGGACGAACGGTTCTGGATGGTGGCAACAGGTTTTTGGATTGGCAGCTCCCATGATCGGACAGGCACCACCCGGTTGGCACCGGTCCGGCCAGTGACTCGTCCAGGCGCCTAGCTCCGCTTGAGATTCCATGATCGCTCCGCTTGAGATTCCATGATCGCAAATAGTTTGTCGATGCCTGGCCGCCTATGTCGCGGGGAGGGCGGCGTGGATGCCCAGGTGCTGGAAGAGCGCCTGCATGGCGATGCGGAGACTTTCATAGTCGCGGTCGACGGCCGTCCAGTTGGCGGGCTTGCGTCCCCTGCGCTGGGGGCTGCGGATGCCGGCGAGGATGGGGGCGATGACCTGGTCGCGCAGAACGAGCAGGGCCGCGATGGTGCGCGCGGCCAGGCTGGGGACGTGGTAGCGGCGGGTCCGCCCGAGTTTGGCGACCAGGCCTTTGCCGCGCAGCTTCCGCAGGTCATATCCGGCTTGGCGGGCGGTGTAGTCCTGCTGTCCGGTCATGCCGCCGACCTTGGCGGTCAGGTCGGCGACGGTGAACCCGGCCGGCGCCGCGGCCAGGGCCAGAACCGCCTGAAGGGCGGTACGGATCCGTGGCTTGTTCAGATCGATGCCGCCGACGCGGATCTTGCCGAGCTGGGAGGGCTGCGGCAGCTCATCGAGCGTGCCGTCGGCGATGAAGGCGGCGTGGACGCAGTCCAGCGCGGTGCAGAACCGCTCGGCCATGCCTGCCAGCCGGGTGACGATCTCGGGGAACTTCTCCAGCACCCTGCCGCAGCCGAGCTGTCTGGTGTTGTGCGCGATCGCCTCGAACCGGAGCAGGTGCTCGCCTTTTGAGTAGGCCTTCAGCGTCAGCCGCCCGAAGTGGACTTTGAACACCGTCAGGTCCCACGCAGGTGTCTCGATCACCACTCCCAGGCGGGGCGACAGGCCGCGGGTGCCGTACTTGCCCGGGCGCCTCCTGGCGCCGAACAAGGTCCGCAAGGTCGGCACGTCCAGCCGTGAGCGGGCCCGTGTTAAATACCCGGTCCAGCTGACGGCCATCCCGGAAGATCAGGTTCCGGGAGTATTCGACCTGGTAGACCGAGTAGGCGTAGCGGAACCCGCTGCGTTCCTGCTCGTCCAGGTCCAGGCCGAAGCACAGGCACGCCGAATAGATCCACCGGTCGCAGACCTGGCCCAGGCGCCCTATAGCCGCGTGCTGCGACAAGGTGTCTGCGACCCGGGCCAGGCGCTGCGGATCCGCGATACCAGTAAAACAGTTCCCCTCCTTGACAAACCCGATCCCCTCGCCCTGCGCAGCGACCGCGACATACTCGTGCCCGCAATGACGATCTCGTCATTGCGGACAGTATGCCGAGCAGCCGGCTATGCCGCATGAGGCTGAAACGCGGCCAGTGACGGTTGGTTCCCGGATGCGGGAGACCGCATTTTTATGTCGGCTTCGGCGTCAAAATCTGGTGGCCTGCCCG
>Ga0137379_10004453_pt1 | contig 13179 bp, 11 predicted proteins | sample SagtaG_18_FD_104812 | JGI IMG/M metagenome (GOLD analysis project Ga0137379, IMG submission 104812) | Vadose zone soil microbial communities from Sagehorn Ranch, Mendocino, California, USA - Sage2_L_80_16 metaG | ecosystem: Environmental > Terrestrial > Soil > Vadose zone | place: USA...
TATCGAGGTCGACGAGACCGAGGAGTTCTACCTGGTCAAGGCCGAACTCCCCGGGATCACCCGGGAGAACGTCGAACTGCAGGTCGACGAGCACAGCCTGGCCATCACCGGATCGCTCCGCGAAGATGAGGGCGAGAAGGTGATGCGGCGGCGCATGGGGCGGTTCTTCTACCGCACGGTGCTCCCCCGGGACATCGATACCGAGAAGGTCCAGGCGACCATGAAGGAGGGGATCTTGACGATCCGCCTCCCGAAGACCAAGCAGGCGACCCGGCGGGTCCAGATCCGCGCATAGGCGCTCTGCGAAAGGAGGAGGCTGCGGGCCGGGGCGAGAACCCCCGGCCCTCCGGCTGCACAGGCGGCACCGCCGGCCTATCCGAAAGCATCCGCGGCCGGCAACTTGGATAACCCCGGCGATGTGAACGCGACCGCCGGGCCAGCACGCCGGGATCCTGCCGCCGCTGCCCGGTAGCGAACCGGTGGGCCGGGCCCGAACGACCGGGGACTGTCCCGCAAGCACATCCTCGCCAGCATCGATGCCTCACTGCGCCGGCTCGGTACCGGCTATGTCGACCTGTACCAGATTCACCGCTGGGACGACCAGACACCGATCGAGGAGACCATGGCGGCACTGCACGATGTGGTGCGGGCAGGCAAGGCACGCTACCTCGGTGCTTCCACCATGTGCGCCTGGCAGTTCGCGAAGGCCCAGCACACCGCCCAGGCGGCGGGCGGGACCGGGCTCGTGTCCATGCAGAACCGGTACAACCTGGTCAATCGGGAGGTCGAACGGGAAATGATCCCGCTGTGCCTCGATCAGGGCAAGGGGCTGATCCCATACAGCCCGACCAGCAGCAGTATCGCCCAGCCGATTTCGACGTGGCGACGCGGCCCGCGCGGTGGCCGCAAAGTACTCCCTGCCGCCAGCCCAGATCGCTCTGGCGTGGCTGCTCGGCAAGCCCGGAGTGGCCGCTCCCATCATCGGAGCGACCAAGCCGCATCACCTCACCGACGCGCTCGCGGCAACCAGCCTCGTGATCGGCGAAGACGACATCATCAGGCTGGAGGCCCCCTATGCCCCGCACTGGATCGGCGGCTACACCTAGACACGGACGCCGCGCTACAGCACGTCAAACATCGCCACAAGATCCAGACCCAGCGGGCGCCGACTCCGGACGCCGGGCCTGCTCAACCCAGGGTTGACAGCGGGAGTCCCATCAATCTCCCGCTGGACGCCGGCCGCACCGCTCTTGGCGGCGCAGGCAGCCATCCATCCGACTGGTCGTGGATGGAACCGGGTCAGAACTGTACGCCGCGGGTAAGCGCTCCGTCGACGAGCAGGTTGGCGCCGGTGATGAAGCTCGCAGCCGGGCTGCACAAGAACGCCGCCGCGCGCGCAATCTCCTCTGGTTTCGCCATCCTGCCGGTGGGATTCAACGCCATAGCCTGGGCGAAGAACTCTGGATTTTGCTGCTCGATGTTCTCCCAGACACCGCCGGGGAAGTAGGTGTTGCCCGGTGAGAGGCTGTTGGCCCGGATGCCTTTCGGCGCGAGCTGGTAAGCCAGCCCCTGGGTGTAGTGGATGATCGCGGCCTTGAAGACGCCATATGGCCCCGCCGCGAAATCGATCTCCCTGCCGGACACGCTCCCGATCGTCACGATCGAGGCCGCGGCGCTTCGCTCCAGGTACGGCATTGCGGCCTTGACCAGGCTGACCGTGCCCATCATGTCCACATCGAAGCTGGCGCGCCAGTTTGCCGCTTCGTCCGGAATGGCGAGGGCGCTGACGTTGGCCACGACTATGTCCAGGCCGCCGAGTTCGGCTGCGCTGTCAGCGACCCATCGCTGCATGCCCGCCTCGTCTGCGACGTCGACGACGAGCCCCGCTGCTGTGCTGCCCCGCCTGGTCAGCACCTCGACACAGTCAGCGACATCACGCTCGGTGCGCGCGCAGAACCCGACAGCTGCACCCTCGGCGGCGAGCACCTCGACGATTGCCCGCCCGATTCCTCTGGTGCCTCCGGTTACGAGGGCCCGAAGCCCCTGCAGCCCTAGATCCACTTTTCGCCTCCTTGGCCATCACGACGATCATGACATTTCACTTCGTGTCGCGGGGCATGCACGCATTTATCGACCTTCAGGTTGTGCCTGCGCGGCGCGGTGCCTGAGACTGGCTGGGGTGGCTGCCATGCTGAAAACACTTCGATCTGTGCTGCGGTTCCGGCCGGTGCATCTCAGGGCGGCCGACCGTCGGCTGAGTACTGTGGCGAGTGTCGCCGACTACAGGCGCCTGGCCAGGCGCCGCCTCCCGCGCGGGGTCTTCGACTATGTGGATGGCGGCGCGGAGGACGAGCTGTCGCTGCGTCGGAACAGCGGGGCCTTCCGCCGCCTCGAGTTCCGGCCACGGGTGCTGTGCGACGTGGGCAAGCTCGATACGTCGACGACTTTGCTTGGCCGGCGCATTCCAGTACCCGTGATACTCGCGCCGACCGGCTTCACGAGGATCGCCTCTCCCGGCGGGGAACTGGACGTCGCCAGGGCCGCGGCCCGGGCGGGGCTGCCCTACACACTGTCGACCCTGGCTACCAGGTCGATCGAGCAGGTTGCGTCGGTGAGTGGCGGCCCCAAATGGTTCCAGGTCTACGTCTGGCGAGATCGCGGGCTGGTCAAGGACCTGCTCGCCCGAGCCGCAGCGGCCGGGTACGAGGCGATAGTCATCACCGTAGACACCGCGGTCCTCGGCCGTCGGGAGCGCGATGTCAGGCACGGATTGACGCTGCCGCCGAAGATCGGTCTGCGGACTCTGATCGATGGCGCGCTCCACCCGGGGTGGACCTGGGACTTCGTCAGAGCAGAGCCGATCACGTTCGCCAATGTCACGGGGATGACCGTGGCCGATGGCAGCTCGGCAGTGACGCTGGCCGATTACATCAACGGCCAGTTCGACCCTTCCCTGTCCTGGCGAGACCTGGACTGGTTTCGTGCCGAGTGGGACGGGCCGATCGTACTGAAGGGAGTTCAGACCGTCGACGACGCCAGGATCGCCGCCAACGCGGGAATCGAGGGGATCGCGCTGTCCAATCACGGCGGCCGTCAGCTTGACGGCGCCCCGGTGCCCCTTGAGCTCGTGTCTGAGGTCGCCGATGTCGTCGGGGACCGTGCTGAGGTTATCTGCGATGGCGGAGTCCGTCGCGGCAGCGACATCGTCAAGGCGATGGCCCTCGGCGCCAGCGCGTGCATGGTGGGGCGCGCATATCTCTATGGCCTGGCTGCGGTCGGAGAGCGGGGGGTGGACGGCGTTCTGAAATTGCTTGCCGCCGACATGGAGCGGACGATGGCGTTGATCGGCTGCCGGTCCGTTGCCGAACTTGGCACGGACCTGGTGCGGTGGCGGCCACCTAGCCTTGTCTAGTCGTCGAAGTAGTGACCTTTTCGGCTCCGTGCGGTCGCGAGCCAGCCGGGGCCGCTTCCACGGCCAGCCGGAACAGGCGCGCCGCATCGAGCCGGTGCACGGCGGGCCAGCGGTTCGAGCCGTCGCCGACGAAGGCTGAGACGCCCTTCGCGCGAGCGATGCCGATCAGGCTCGGGACGAAGCCTGCCTTGTCGCCCTCGCCGTACTAACCACGGTCCCCCTGGACGGCGTCGAGCCGAGCCACGTCGTGCTGGCGACCCGCGCCGGCGACCACAGCCGCCTCGTGGCGGCACGGGTCCCGGCCCTGGCGAGCCGGCGAGCGTCCCTCCCACACCATCTGAGGAATGCATCACCGGCTCGCTCTTGCGTGCCATCCAGCCGGAGGGTCCTCGCCAGCCAGTCCATCCACAGCCTCGCGGAGCAGGTCGGCGTGGCCGGTGTGCCGGCCGTACTCCTCGATCAGGTCGCAGAAGCCGGCGCAGGCTGGCATGGCGGCCGTCGGGCGAGGAGACGTGGACGAGCTGGTCGAGTCCACCGTCGGCCAAGGCAGCGTCGAGCCTGGAGCGGGACCGTTCGACGGCGCCGTCCCACAGTGCGTACAGCTGTTTGGGAGCGTCGTCGGCGGCGGAGGTGAACTCCCAGTCGTTGCTGCCGTCCCAGTCGGCGGCGTCCCACAGCGCGCCGATCGGCTGCCCGCTCAGCTTGGTGATGAAGGTGTAGTCCGAGGTCGTCGGCCTTCCAGCGGAAGGTCGCGCGCAGGCGGTCGAGCGCACCGACGAGGTGCTCGGCCTCGGTGCCGGCCAGCGGCGGTTCCCACGGGTAGTCGCTGTCGGTCATGGCGCCACCATAGACGCCACGTCACGTCAGTGACATGAACTCTCTAAGGGCTGTCATCAGCGGCGGCTAGGAACCGGCGGGCCGCGGCTTCATCGGAGGGGGCGACCAGCACGCGAACACCCGCCGTCTGCAGGGCACCGCCGTATCCAGCACTGCAGGTGATAGGGGATCGCGCCGCTCTCGTTGATGCGCTCGCGGTGTCCGTTGACCTTCGGTTCTGTCGTCCACCCGTATGCGGCGTTTTGCTATCCTCTCACGTCAGCCCCGGCGGCCATACGGGGGAGCCAGCGGGCTCGTTACTCCGCTGCGGCGCGCGCTGAGATGATGATCTTCTGCAGCCTGCGGACCGCGTCAAGGTGATCGCCTGTCCAGATCATGCGGACGGCGACCGCGCTGGCTTTGCCGTCATCGCCGGTCGAGTCGTGGCGCACGGCTTCGATGAGGCGGCTGTCGGCGGCCTTGTCATGGGCGAGCGGTTCGGGTGGCTCACGCCGGTCGGTCAGGCTGCGTGCAAAGTGGTCGTACCAGCTCCTCACTCGTTCGGTCGTGGCCAAGATCTCCCGGCGGGCCGCCGTCCTGTCGCCTCCGGCGTCACCGGCGTCGCGCTGCCAAAGATCCAGCACCGCGTCAGCGGCCAGCCGAAGCCCGGCGACTCCGGTGACCAGCCTGGTCACCTCGGCCAGCGGGATAGGTTTGGCGCCGCGTTCGGCCAGATAGGTGCGGAACGTGTCGTCCAGTCGGCGGGCTGCGGCGGCTGCGCGGAAGGCGTCGCCGGCCGGCGCGGCGGACGCGGGTTTGCCGTCGCAGTGCAGCATCCCGAAGTTAACCGCGCCGGCAAGGTAGCCCGCGCTGTCGGTGTAAGCCTCTGCCAATGCCTGGCGGAGGGCGGGCCCCGCACCGCGCGGCCAGAAGAGCAGTCCCACGACCAGGCTTACCGCGCATCCGAGCGCGATGTCCTCTATCCGTAGCAGGCCGATCCGCCATCCGGCCGGCTGGATGATGTTGAAAAGGATCACCAGCGTCAGCGTGAACGCCGCCTGGCCCGCAGCGAATGAGATGGCTGCCGGAGCGACTCCGGCGAGCAGGATCGCTGGCGGCAGCACTAGCCACAGCAGGGTCGTGTTTGTGCCGATGACCGTGAGCACGGCCGCGCCGATGATGAATCCAGCGACTGTGCCGAGCAGGGCGCGAAGCACGTTCTGTCCGGTGTTCAACGCGTTGGAGCGCAGCACCGACAGCGTGCCAAGGACCACCCAGAACGAATGTTGCACCCCGGACAGTTGCGCGACGAGCACTGCCAGCCCCAACCCAGCCGCGCCGCGCACGCTGTTATGCAGCCACACCGAGTGCCGCTCGACGTGAGCTGCCGCGCGTTCTTGGGCCGCGGATAGCGTCCCGGGCAGGCCTTCGGGCTGGCGGCCAAGAAGTCGCTCCCGCCAGCTACGCCGCTCGGCGGCCGCTGTCAGGTCGGCGTTGCGTTCGACGAGCGAGACCGCGAAGGCCAGCTCCTGCGCGCGGAAGCTCGGATCAAGCGACGTGATGAACTCGCTGACCGGTTCCCCGGCCGCGAACGGCCCGGAGCCGGGCAGCACCCGCCGGACCGGCAGGTCGATCGTCGCGCTGCGTTCCAGCCTGGTCAGCTCTTCGGCCAGCTCGGCCAGCGCCGCGTGCAAGTCATCGCTGTTCCCGCCTGTCACCTCGAGCAGATCCGCTCCGCGTTCGAGAACCGCGGCCGCGGCCACCTTGACCTCGCACGCTGGCCGACTGACGACCGCGCCCACGGCGCGCTGCCTGGACTGAACCACGAGGCTGTTCAGCCAGTTCACCTCGTCCACCAGCCGCACGACCGTCCTGGCGGCGGTGCTCAAGCCGGTCGGCCGGTACGGCGTGGCCAGGAAGGCCCGGTGGAGCGCCCCGACTGCGTCGGTTGCCTGCCCAGCCGCATGATCGCGGTCGAGCGCAAATCGCCTGTCTTCGCCGCTGAGAAGATAGGCGACCTCCGAACGAAGCTGCCCGCCCAGCGCCCTGCAGGCGGTGATCAATGCGCTACGCAGCGGATCACGTGCTGGCGCAGGCCACAACAGCGCCACCGCGGCCATCGCGGCGCCGCCGGCCATGCCCCAGCCAGCCAGCCGATCCGGCACCGACGACACGGGCGCGGCCAGCGACACCGGCAAGATGAACGCCAGCAGCAGCGCCGTTGTCGCCCCTGCCAGCACCGAGCTGACCACCCCGGCGAAGATAATCCCGAATCCGACAGCCGCCATCGCCGCAGCCGCGAGCCACACGGTCTGCGAGGCAAGCGTGCCAACGCAGACGAGCACACCGCCCGCGACCGCGAGCGCCGCCTGCGCCTGCAGCCGCTCAGCCATAGGGCCGCCAAAGTCGACCAGCAGCAACATCGCGAACGTGCCGAACGCCGCGAAGGTTGCCAGCGCGGCATCGCCGATGACCTTGTCACCCACGGCAAACAAGGCCGGCATGACAATCGCGGTCCGCCCCGCACGGCGCAGCGCCGCGAAACCGCGGTCACGCTGACCGAGCCACTGCAGGGGGTGCATCTGCTACCAGCCCGCCCATCCAGTAGTGACAAGAGCAGCGCGCCTCGGGATCCAGTCTCTTCATTCGTCACTGCCAGGTCAACGGCAATGGCCCGAGGCCAGCTCAAGGTTTGGGACATGTCCGCACAGCGGGGCCCCCAACGGCCGGGACCCGGCACCCCTCTCGATCACGCCCGCAACCTGGCCCGGCCTGTGCAACAGCGTCACGTGACAGGCGGCGGGACGGAGTCGGCGCTTGCGGCTAGCCCGGGATCCCACGCGCACACCACGCACCCGTGCCTGAATGCCGAGCGGGCGAACTCCAGCGCCATGGCTAGCGGATCCGGGTCCGTGCGGACATCGTCCCAGTCGAGGATGTATTCGCCGAGAGAGGTGTCCCACCGTGCGGCCGGAGGCGTGAGTGCCTGGCTGCCGAATCCCTCAGGGGCGGGATATGAGTAGGCGAAGAAGGCTGCCTTGCCGTACCGCGTATCGCCCGGCCACCAGCCGATCTCTAGCGCCTGCGCGTTCCCGGCGTTGCGGGTGATGAAGTCATCAGAGGGCGGGTCGGCGGGCCGTCCAGAGAACAGGCTCACCGCGAGATCGAAGGAGCCCCACCAGGCGTTGACCGGTGTTGACCGGCCGCGATAGGGCGCGCGGAAGGCGGCGAGAACCAGGGCGGCCTGGGTCGCCGCGCCGAAATAGTCAGCGACTTGGCCGGCGTCATACCGCGCGTGCTCGTAGTCCGCATCGAGCGGCACGCTCCACGGGACCTCCTGCGGTGTCGGGTCGATCTCGACGTGGCCGGCCAATGTGTTCAGCGCAGTCAGCACAGCACCGGTGACCTCGGCGACCGGGCGGTCAGGAGTGAGCGCGATCCGCTCGGCCCGGCCGTCGCTGTGCTCGACAGCCACCTCGTGGACATGCAGGTCCAGGGCCACGACCACCGATCCCGAGCCGTCCGGCGCCGGAAGCGGGGCCGTCTCCCAGCCCCGCACGGTGAGCCGCAGCGCCGCGTGCTGCAGCTGCGGTTCGGGCGGTGCCAGCCGGGCTGCCACCTTGCCCAGTACCTGGCTGTGCGCGTGCAGCGTGTCGCAGGTATCGCGCCACTGCTCGTACGAGGCCGCCGGCCAGCCCTGGGGCATAGCTGGCACGGTATTCGGCTGGCGCCTCAGGCTCAAGGCACCGCGCTGGGGATCCCGGGCATGCTTGCCGCTTCAATGGCCGTCAGCTGCCGAGGCTTCGGCCACCGTCGACGACGATGCGCTGGCCAGTAATGAAGCCGGCGCCCTCGGAGGTGAGGAAACTCACGGCGTGAGCGATATCATCTGGGGTTCCCATCCGCCCGGCGGGCACCGAGGCGAGGTAAGCACTTCTGACTTCGGCAGCGACGTCCGCGTGGCGCTCAACGGGGACGAAACCGGGTGCCACCGTGTTCACGGTGATGCCGGCCGGAGCGAGTTCGCGGGCCCAGCTGCGGGTGAGGCCTATCTGCGCGTTCTTGGCGGTGGCGTAGGCGGACCTGCCGGCCGGCGGCCGGTGCGCGATCTCGGAGTCGATCTGCACGATGCGGCCGTATCGCCGGTCCTGCATTCTGGGCAGCACTGCGCGGCCGAGCAGCACCGGGCTCTTGACGAAGAAGTTCAGCTGAGCGAGGTGGTCGGCCCATGCCACCTCGGTCACCGCGGCTTCAGGCTGCGCGCCGGTGGCGTTGAGCACTAGCACGTCAATCGGGCCGAAACGGCCGGTGATCGCGGCGACCAGCTCGGCAACCTGCTGCTCATCGGTGACGTCGGCGTAGAAGCCCTCGGCGTCGCCGCCGTCGTCACGGATGCCGCGGCCGACGTCACCGACCTGCCCATCGCCGCGCCGGCCGTTGACCGCGACGGCCAGGCCGTCGTGAGCCAGGCGCCGCGCGATCACGGCCCCCAGGCCCCGCGAGCTCCCCGTCACCAGAGCGACACGCCTATGCGCCTCCGACATGTACCGATCATCCCACTCGCTCAGCGCGACGGGCCGACTCCAGCGACGTGCACAGGCTGGGCGCGAGGAGATCGCCCGGCACCCCGGCTATGCGCTGCGTGCCTGCAGGGCATTCAGGTCTCGCTCGGCGTACAGCCGGTGCTCCCACTCTTCGTTGAGGATGCACAGCAGGCACTCACGCACTGGGTAGCTGCGGGCCTGCGGCCAGCCGGGACCCTCGACCGGCTCGGTGCGGCCGTCCAGCGACGCGCCGGTCAGACCCTCGATGACCTGGCGCACGGTGGACATCCGGTCGCGGCGCAGCTCGAGCACCGCGTCGAGCGAGGGCCGTGCGCCGCGGTCGCGGGGCACCCCCGGCGTGTCCGGCATCTCGTCCCACGGCAGGTCCAGCCGGTCCCACGGCGACAGATCGCCGAGGATCGCCCGCCGGATCCACGAGTCGGTGGCGAACACCAGGTGGCGCAGCGTCTGGATGAACGACCACTCGCCGTCAACCGGCTCGTGCAGCAGCTCAGGTCGCAGGCGGCGGGCCCGTTCGACGGTCTGGTCCCACAGCCGCTCGAGGATGTCCCACGCCTCGCGGAAGCCGGCCGGGTCTGCGGGGCGCATCTTGGCCCGGTCGGGATACCGCCTGTCGAGCTCGGCGTTGACCAGTGGCCCGATGTCGACGCCATTGACCTTCACGTTAACGATCTCGCCGTGAATGTCGACGCCGGCCAGCTCGACGCCCCGCATCACGACCCCGCTCAGGTCGACACCGCGGAACCGGGCGCCGGTCAGGTCCACGGCGCGGAGCTGCGCGCCGCTGAGGTCAACCCGCTCGAACCGGGAGCCACGCAGATCGGCGCTGACGAAGTCAGTCATGCGACGACCCTAACCTCAGACTCGGATCGGCTGAAATCGCTGGCTATGGCTTGACGGCGAAGTTGCGGGTTGTCCAGCCTGAGCTTGAGGCATTGCCGCCTGGTGCGGACAGCATCGAGCTTCCCCACACCTGGCCGGTCGTCCCGGTGGTGGGCGCCGCCGGGTCGGGGCTCGCCCCCGCGTAGTCACCCCACCGGCATAGGTTGGGGCTGCCTGCGGTCATGCAGTCGAAGCCTGTGTCGGCGGCGCTGGAGGCGGCCACCAGTTTGAGGGCGGAGATGGCGTTCGCGCCGATCTTGGACGCCACTTTGATCGCGGCCAGGGCGGACGCCGACGACTGGTTGACGTTGATCACCATGTCCCCGCCGAACTTCTTGCTGGTGCCGTTGACCCGCCGGTCCGGCGATATCGCCCCGTTGAACGTGAACAGGGACGAGCTGCTGATGGTTCCCTTCTGGATCAGGGAGTGGGTTGCGGGTTTGATCTCATACCAGCGGACCTGGGCGCCGGCCCCGCCGAAGACCGTGTGCTGGGTCCACAGTGCCGTCACCGACCCGTGCGCGGGGTCGATGGCCGACACGGCCTGCGTGAGGCGGGTGTCCAGGGTGTCGAGCTTGAACGAGGTTCCTGGCTGAGGTGCCGAGGCAGGCACCTTGAAGGCGGTGACGGGGACCGAGATCCCGGTTGTCGGGATGGCCGCGGCGCCGGTGGCGGACTTGGTGACCTTGAACAGGGTCAGGAAGGTGGCCCCGCCGGAGGGGATGCCGGCCGGCCTGGCTACCGCCCACCCGGTCGAACTGGTATCGGTCTGGTTGGCCGGCACCGGGGTGAACGCGGGCGTTCCGTTGGCGTTCTTCAGCGTGCCCGTGATCCCGGTCTTGAACGTGCTCCCTGCCGGGCAGCTGGACCCGGAAGGGGGATTGCTCAGCCAGAAGATGGTGGATCCGGTGAAGGAGGTCCCGCTGAAGTCGTTGGTGCCGATGAGCATGAAGTCCTTGGTGTCGCCGAGCTTAGGGTAGTCCGGCAGGGTGGATCCGAAGCCCACGCTGTAACGGCACCAGCTCGACGCCGACAGGGTCGGGGTGGCAGTGGTGCTGAAGCCGAAGGTGAGGAGGTTTCCGCCGGAGGACCCGGATCCCGTATCTATGGTCGTGTAGAAGAAACGGTTCAGGGTTGGGTCCCAGATAACCTGCCCGTCGAACACGGAGTCGGTGCAGGCCGACGTTGCGCACCAGGTGAGCTGCAGCAGCGGCCCCGAAGCGGTCGGGGTGTTGCCCGTGCGGCTGTAGATGGCAATCTTGGAGTTGACTAGCTCGATGTACCTGGTGGTGCCGATCGCGCCGGTGGAGTCGGACGGCGCCCCGGTCGTGTCCCTCTGTCCTGCCCAGTTCCGCACGAAGCTCGGCGCCAGCGCTGCCGTGGCCGGGGCCGGGGCCGACGCCCGCGCAGCCAGACGCGTGGCGGCCGCGTTCGCGGCGGCCTTCTGGGCGGTGTAGACGCTGGGGTTAGGAACTCTCACCGGCACCGCCCCCACGGGGCGAGCCCTCACGCCGGGCGGAGCCGGGCGGTTGGCTTGCAGCGCTGGCGCCGACGTGGGCGGCCCAGCGGGGGAGCGGGCACCGGCCGCGGCGGCGACCGTCGAGGCCGAAGCCGCTGGGACGGCCAGCGCGAGCGCCGCCACGAGCAAACTGCTCTGGTGTTTGAACAACGCGATCCCCACCCCTTCGGACCTCCAAGCTGTCACCGCTCTCCGGCAGCCAGCAGAGGCCATAGGTCCCGCACATAGGCGACCAAGGTCCCGGATGGCACAGGCGCGCGGAACCGGCCGCTCACCTGGCACGTCATAATGATATGGACGCAGTCCGGACTCTTGTCATCGTGGGAGTGCTCGGCGCGCTCGCAGGCTGTGGCTCCACCGTGAATGGTGCTCAGGGAGGGACCCAGGGGAACGGGGTCGGCGTGACAATGGGCGGCTCATCTTCGACGCCAGGCCCCTCCGCGCCGGACGGGGAAGTCACGGTGACCGAGGCGGACAGCGGCGGGACCGTTCACCTGCACATCGGGCAGCGCTTCCGGGTCGTGCTCGGTGGACGCGGTGAGCAGTGGCACCGCCCGGTCAGTCGCGGGCCGTCCCTGCGCTTGGTCGAGGCGTCCGGCGGGTATCCCGGCAACAGCCCCGCCAGCGCCGTATTCCTCGCCGTCCGGGCGGGTACTGCGTCGGTCACTTCGATGACCGACTACCCGTGCCTGCACGCCCAGCCGCCGTGCATGATTCCCCAGCGGGTCTGGAGTATGCGCGTCCTGGTCGCGGATACCTCATGAGCGCTGTTACCCCCGATGGACGAGCCCCGCATGCCCGAAGCCGGTGCCAGGCGCTTCATTTGCGGACGCATCCGCAGCGACCCGCGGGAGTTCCTGCTGGTCCTGACGCACGGCGCCGGTGGAACATCGCTCTCGCGGGTCGTTTCCGCAGGTGGCGGGGCTATTGTGTGGCGTGGGGCGGCTGGCAGGTAGCCGAGTACCTGCTGCGTCCCATCTGGCAATGAAACAGAGATCAGGTGTTCGTGGCGGGTTCAGGGATACTGATCAGGGCCGCGAGTCGCTGTGACGTCGACGCGGTGGCGGGTCTCGCCGGCGAGCTAGCGCAGTCCTTTGCGTTCTCGGCGGCGAAGTTCGGCGTCAACTTCCCTGAGTTGCTGGCCGTGATCTCGGCCGGCCTCCCCTGCCCCCTACCGGCAAGGTAGCCCCTTGCGGGTGATGAACCGGCAGATCCACGCGGAGCGTTGAACGGTCGGCAGCCCGGAGACCGATACCTCGGCGCCTGATCATCTCCGGGGAGCCGGCCGCCCACGTTGACGATGATGTCCCGGTTCCGCTCATCGAACTGCTGGAGCATCCCGTCCCCTCCGTTCCCTCGGCCTCTCCGTCCGCATTTTCCATGATCGCGGTGGGTTCGGGTCAGATAGACCAGTCAATCCACCACGATCATGGAAAACGGCGTGACGCGGGCGGCAGGACCAGGCGGGCGGCAGGACCAGGCGGGCGGCCGAGAGTTCCGCGTAGAACGGCTGGCAGCAGGCGGCCAGCGCTTCGAGCTCGTCCGGCAGCGCCGCCGCTTGCCGGAAACGAGTCGCTGTTTTCCGGATGATTCAGTGTCGATTTGGCCACCGCTCGAACGTCGTTTGAGGTGACAGGCAAGGCAACACCTCAACTCGCAGGAGGTTCTCATGGGACATCCCGTAATTCATGCTGAGATCCGTTCAGAAGACCCCGACGGCACCCGCAAGTTCTTTGCGGACCTGTTCGGGTGGAAGGTGGCGTCCGAAGGGCATTCCCTGCCTACACGTTTATGGACACTGGGGTCGAGGGCGGAACCTACGTTGCCATCAGCCCTCGTCAGAGCGCTGAGGACGAAGTTCTGTTCTTCGTGGGTGTTCAGAACGTCGAGGCGACCTTGCAGAAGGCCGCGGAGCTCGGCGGGACGATCATTCAGCCTGCCCAGCACGTGCCGGGGACGAGCTTCGGCGTCTTCGCGGACGCCCA